>VTLG01016512.1_pt1 | contig 27139 bp, 13 predicted proteins | sample 4694571 | NCBI WGS metagenome assembly VTLG01 (sample SAMN12604809, study PRJNA352737) | marine metagenome | biome: ENVO:00000447; feature: ENVO:00000209|ENVO:00000569|ENVO:01000036; material: ENVO:00002151; isolation source: viral sequences binned using virsorter ...
GTTACGTTGATTCTATCATCACCAGATTCATCATATGTTATTTTTGAATCTTTACTATCACCAAAGGTTAAAAATATATTATCTCCTACTACTATTTCACCTGAACCATTAGGAACAAAGAATATATCTCCGTCTGTATTTGTTGATGAAAGTACGTTGGCATCTAATCTTAAATTATCTACATTCCATTGGTCTACCTTTCTATTCTGGTCAAGAATAGCAACAAAACCATTTGCAGCAGTTGATGCGTTAGCTCCACTTGCAACTGAACCTGCTGTATTTGTTAATAAATCCGTAAAATATCTACCACCAACTACTTGTGGATTACCTGCATTATCACCAACAAATAATCTATCACCACTATTTGCTTGCGTACCACTTCCACTTAGAGTTACACCGACTTCACCGAAATTTAAAGATGACGGTGCTGTAGTTCCAGTCGATCTTTTAACTCTTATAATACTTGCCACTAGAAGCTACCTCCGTTTATGTCCAAATTCTGTGTTGCACCTGGAGTTAATTCCAATGTTCCAGTCCACTGTTGTGTTGTACTATTGTATACTAAAACCATTCCATTCTGTGGGTTACTGGCGTTCACATCACTTAGTTCACCAATACTTCCTGCTGCGTTACCTGCTAATGAGGATGTAACCTTAATAGCATTCTTCTGACCGACTCTTACTTTGATATCTGCCATTACCTTGTAACTCCTTCTCTAACTAAAACTGCTCCTTCAACAACTCTTGTAACTTCACCAGAGGTATCTTTAATAAGAATGTCATACATAAATCTACCAGGTTTAAGAGATGCAGTCTGAGATGTTGTAAGACCAACTCTTACTTGTCCACCAGTGGCATTTATAATTGAAGTTGTAAAATCAGTTGCTGAACTAGCACCAGGATGTTTACGCATCTGTGCAGAAGCGGTAAAACCAGTTAAGTCTGTAGCAGAATTTGTGGAAGCACTCTCTAAAGTAAAAATTTGAGAAAATGTAGTTCCAGTATTAACAGTTAGATTACTTACGTAAACTGCCATTTAAAAACAATATCAGGATTCTAGATATATTTATATTTCCAGTAACCCGTCTATTTTGACGCTATCTGTTTAAGTAGATATTTAATTTCTTCAATATCATTTTTCATCTTATCAATTTCTTGTCTTTGAGTTAATTTTATATTTTTTGACTTCTTATATTGAGAAAATCCGTGACTATCAGTGTTTATGATAGCCCCAGATTTTTCATCTCGATATAAGTTTTTATGACCTTCAACTGGTATCATGATTTTTTCTTTGGTTTTGGATATTCAGTTATTAAAACTTTACCAGATTTGATAAAATCTTTACTTTTGTCAACTTTAACTACCATTATGCTAATGCGATAGTTCTAAAGTCTTTGAATCTTGGTGCAAATGCTTCATTTGTTCCACTACATACAATTTTAATCTTGAATCCAGTAAATTCATCTAAATCATCAACACTAAATTGATATTCTTTAAATTGATCAATAGCACTTCCTGATACAAAAGCATCTGCCCTACCAGTATTACCTCCAACATTAATGATTGTATCACCAAATCCATCTCCATCTGTATCACGAAGATTGTCATAGCCAGGAAATAGTTCATAAGATAACTCACTATCACTTCCATCTTCTCTGAATAATTGATAGAGAACTCTAAAGTCAGCAGATGAATGACGATAAGCAGCAACTAAAACTTTAAGTGAGGTTGCTGGATTCTTAAGATCAACACGATTACTAATATAAACTGCTGAATGTGGATCACCAGTTGTTCTATTAGAACTTCCATCTTTTGTATAATTATCAATAGGTGTGTTAAGTCTTGCTCTTTGATAGACAACAACACCATTTAAAGTATCTAAAACTGGAGATAGATTAGGATCTGTGGTCTCCATTCTTACACCTAAAGTGAATGAACGATTTAATGGTAAATCGGTCAATCTTGTTGTTTCATTGATTCGAGAACAAACTAATCTTGGTGAATCTAATCTATTTGGTTGATTTAAAGATATGGGTTCATATCCTTGATCAATAAATGGAACCTCTCCACCACCTGCACTTGTTCCAGATACAGTTCTTACTTGTGCTTCAAGAGTTGTGCTATCACTTGGTGTTAATACATTGAATTGTGGTATAACTCTATCAAACTGATAGTTTTGTGAAGCAAATATATCATCACCACCAATATTTTGTTCTTTGGCAAAACTTACTTGACTATCACCAGTTGCTAAACTACCTCGATTTATTTCAAGATAGTAACGATCAATGTCTCTTAAACCACTAAGAGTAGCATTATTTGACATGTTATGATTTCCATTGATTCTTGTTAAATCAAATCCATTAAGTTCATATTTACGTGTAATTGAATTTACATCATGAGTTCTGACAACAGTATTGTCCACACCTCTAGTTCCGATGCCTAATTGATTTACTCCAATGCTATCATAGTAAATAATTTCACTATTAATCTTAACAAATCCTCTGGAAGTTGATATTCCATTAAATGTTGCGTATGGAGTTGTGCTTGCAACTGAAATTACTTGATCATCAACATCTAAAGAATCAGTTAAAGTAATTGGATTTGTATCTGGATCAATATTTGCAAGAGTTACTATATTAGTATCAGCATGCATACCATGATTATAGTGTTCAACTTCAATTACATTACCAGCATACTTATCATCAAATATACCAGATGATGTAATAGTTGTGCTACCATAAGATGTTGCGGTGCTTCCTTCATAAACAACAAGTGCCTGTCCTGTTGTAAATTCTTCACCTTGAACATTATTCAAGTATAAAGTGCTTCTTCCGTTCAATGCAGTAACTGTTATTTCAGCACCACTTCCTTTTTTATCACCTATACCAAATGATGTTGTAATTCCTAGAACATCACCTTCAACATATCCAGAACCACCAGTATTGCTTGTTAAACTAATTGATGATACTTGTCCATCACTATTAGTAGAAACTGTTGCAGTCGCACCTGTACCCCTTCCAGTGATTGCATATAAAGGAACATTTGCAATGTTACTTTGATTTGGTTTAAATCCTGTTCCTGCATTTGTTATTGTAAATGTATTAATAGGACCACCAACTTGTTCAATAAATCCCTGAACAGCAGTAGATGATGTTGAATCACTTACCTGAACACCAAGAGCAAGTTTAGCAATTGATGATGCATGAGTTGTAGTTGTGATACCAACTTTTAACTTTCTAGGTAAAGTTTTAATTGCATTTGGAAGTAATCTCTCAATTATTCCTGTGTTTGTATCTAATTTAGGATTATAGAAAAATACTGAACCAGGTGTTGTTGAGAACTGTGCTTTATATAATTTAAATTTAAGATCTTCAAATTGAGATGGAGTCCAAATTGATCCATTCTGTGATTTGAATAAACTTCCACCAACATACTGACGAGTAACAATTACAGATTCTGCATCAGGTAAACTCTGAGTATTAACAGTTCTTTCACCCATCTGAGCGATCCATGCTTCATAATTATTTGTTGTTGGAGCAAGTAAAACCACACAATACTCAGTGTTAGGTTCCAAATATACAGGAGATGGGAATGTTACTTTAGTAGGAACTTCTGCATTATTTGATATGTTAATATCATTTGGATTTAAAATTACACGAGCATAATCCTGAACAACTTGAGTTGTTGGAGTTCCTAACTCCATAGTTCTTATTTCAACTATTAATTTTTCATTTGGATCTTTACTACCAAAGAATAAATCAACTGCAGTTATAAATCCACCAGTTTCATCGACTGTAAATGATTGTGCAAGAGGGTCAACTGGTCGTGGAGGTGGTGGTGGTCTTCTAACAATCACTAAAGTATTAGTATATTCTTCAACTATACCAGTTGCCCTGTAGGTTGTCTCACCACTACTAATTAATAAACTACCAGGTAAAGGTTCTGCATTTACTGAACTAGAGGTTAGTTTAAATGTACTATTACCTGTTCTAAATCTTAATGGTGGTGGTGGAGTTGTTAATGGATCTCTAAAGAAGAATGATCCATAAAGATCTCCAAAAGTATCTGCAACTAATCTTACATTTGATACAGTTGCCTGTGCACCACTGCTCTGCCCTAATAAAGTTACGCCACTTGTAGGAATATATCCAAAGAATCTACCCTGTGCTTCATCTGCTAATGAAAGAACATCAATATTTAAGACTGTTGATGATGCTGAATAAGTGGTTCCTAAACTTAATGAAGTATTATATGGATTTGCATTAAATGTTTCTGAGGGAGAATTAGTGTCTCCTAATTTATGATCAGGTTGTGCAATTCGGAATATTGCAACTTGATTACCACTTGAATCAACTGCCTGTACAGTTTCACCCTTCGTAAATATTCCATTAATCATGGATATTTCAAGAAGTTTTGGAATAATATCTATACCACTAGTGCTATCAAAGAATGGATAGAATCTAGCAACTGGTCTTAAAGAATTAGCAGAAAAAGCAACGTTTCTAGAACGTATGTGTGTATCAGGAACACTACTTGTTTTAATAGTATCAATATATGAACCGTTAAATCCACCTGTTCTTCTAACTGTACCACCATCAATTTGAATATTTCTTACCCAACTATCAGTAAATGGTTTTAGTTCAATTGTTCCAATAAAACTAACCATATTAAATGGGTTTACATTTTCAACTCTTGATGCTAATGGTTGTTGTATCCAATCTATTTCCTCATAGTTTAATGTTATTAAATCGCCAGTTTTTCTAACATTAGTGTCTAATAATTCAAGATTTTGTGAGAAATCAGCAGTATCAACATTTGTTTCCAAACTTAATGCTAATTCTGGTTTAATTGACCAAAAATCTAGAGGAACATTTAATTCTTTTTTTGAAGTATCTACGTTAATTTTACAATCAGGATCACTTATATCTAAAAGATTTGTATCTTTAAAATCATCTACAAAGAAACCTGTTTTAAATCTAGAAAGTCCATCAGTATCTTGAACTTGTAAAGTTTTTGTATCAAGTTCTAATAAACTTAATGAAGTAATTTCTTCTAATGTTTCAATTCTATCTTCAAGTCTACCAATGTCTCTCATAGTATATCTGACATTATCAACTACAGATATAATCGCATCATCTGGATCATAGAGATACGCAGGTAATCTGATTGTTGCAATTTCCATTGCGTTGTCAATCGTTGCAGGAACAACTGGTTCTGTTGATGAAGTTCCTTTAATAACTGCTAAATTACCAAGAGTGTCTAAGATAAGTTTATCAGTTCTAGGTAAGTAGAAATTATATCCAATTATTGAACTCTCATTTGGAGTTACAATAAATGATGGATTAACAGTGCTTCCAAAATTTCTATTCTGGAATGCAAATGGTGATTCTGTACCAGAATGAGATGAAGCTCTAGGTCTAAAATCGATAGTATCAGTTGCTCTTAAACCGTTAGCTAATATTGGAACATCGTTTGCAAATCTTTCTTCATCATATGATGCAACTGTATAAAAATCTCCAGTATCATTTGCTGGAACTTCATATCTATCATAAACAACTAAAACTTTTCGAGTTGGAGGTGCGAAATTAACTCTTCTTACAAGTCTTGAAATATCAGAGAATTGTTCTCTATGTCCTTTATCAAGTTCAAATCTATTTGTTATATTGAGATTAGTTCCAATTGTAATTAGTTGTAATGTTGTAGATATATTTGATTCGTCAAAATTAACCACCTCACCAATAGTAAACTTGGTTGGAGTTAAGTATGCTATTTCTACCACAGTTGAAGATATTAAACCTGTTATTTGTGCTACAGCATCGCTACTATCACCTACAATTTTTTCACCTAATATTGCTGTTGTATTCAAACTTAATCCATCAGGGAATGTCAATCTATCGAGTGTAGGTGAATCAGAATCAATTGACTCAAAAACTCCAACGACTCTTGCAACATCACAATGATTCAGTGAAATTTCTCTATCTTCAACTCTTAAACCATAACCAGTTGCCTTCTCCATGCCTGTTAGAGATGTATTAATTCCAACAGCAGTTTTAAGAACTTCTAACTTTTGACTTCTAAGATAATTTTTTTGCTTACTCTTTAATGCTTGTTTTTTAAGAGTAGTGCTTACAACAATATTAGATTGACTTGTTCCTAATCCATTTATAGTAACTGTTTGACCATCATTGCTTAAAACAAATTGATCTTTTGTTAAATCTGCAATTGTTCCATTAGAATAGTGAACGGAATATCTTTCCTCATCAAAACTTTCGTAAAATGCACTTGAAATACCACTTGCAGCAAGATCAAATGTTAATACACCAGAACCATCTGTAGATTCTCCTGTAATATTTTTACCAACAACAAGATTTGCATTTGATAAATTTATATCCGATACATTTTTATTACCTAATTCTGCATATAATCCCTTATTTTCATTTAAATTAATATTAGGAACACCAAATGCGAATGTTGTAGTTTGTAATGTGGTTGGTAATGCACCATTACATATACCTGTAACACTATTTACAGCAGCTAAGGTTATCTTTAATCCAGTTGGATCTACCTCTACTACTCTATTAAATCTCTCTGTTGCTTCATCTGGTAACTGGTATCTTATTATTGTATCTGTTTTTATACCAGCAAAACTTTTACCTGCAACTGTAGCAATACCAGTAACACCAATATTTAATTCATCAGTTATACTAAAACCAGTTGGTATTTTTCTTTGTAAAACTGTATCAGCAACAAAATCAGAAGCATAACCACTAACATTAGATGCATCTTGATAAACTGACTTGATATCTTGTATTCCAAAAGTTCTTACAGTTGTGATTGATCTTGATATTTCAGGATCTTCGTTAATAATAACCTGTTCACCTTTAATAAAGGTACCAGTAACTTGTGTTAATTTAAGAAATGCACTAGGAAGAGCATATGAAGCAGTAGAATATCCAGTTGCACCACTACTTACACCTCTTATGTATGATGCATCGGGAAGTTCTGCACTACTTACGCTATCATTAAGAACAATACGAGTAAATGTTTGTATATCAAATAAATGCAAATCCCACTCAGTTGAATCTCCTGTGTATGATGCATCAGAAACTGCAAAGGAGTAACATCTTGCTTGTCCTACTAATTCACCTGTTCCAGCAGTATTTGAACCAGTTCTTTGATTAAATAATTGTATAAATTTGGTATCACTATTAATATTTGGTGCAGGAACTCCAAAAACATTATTTACTCTTAAAATTGTTCCCATTTGATATGGAACTAATGAAGAATCAACTACTTGCTTATCTCTTGGTTTTTCTACATCTATTATTGACGTTCCAGTTAAATCAACATCATAACCCTTTACATATGCCTTTCCAGCAGAAACTTTAACACACATCAAATCATCAGATGGTATATTTTGTTGATCTGTTACTTCGTTTGATCTAAAAATACCTTCATTTGATATTCCATCATTTAAAGAATTAGCAACTTGAACATCAAATGGTTGAACTGTATAATTTCCAGATTCATCAAAGGTTCTCTCTGCAAAATAATCTTTAATTAAAGAATATTGTGATTTATTGATTATTTTCTTAATTTCACCATCATCTAATCTTATTAATTCAATAAAGTTAGTATCATTAAAGTCTGATAAACTTTTCTTTGCTAATGTTGTTGTTATTTTTAACCTATCAGCACCTGGTGCTGCATAGTTTGAAAATCCTCTTGCATTATCATATAAAGAATCATCATCTTTTGCAGTAACTAACTGTTCGTCAATGTTTAAACCAACTCTATATGATGGTGTATTTGAATATGGATCTAAAACAATCTTATCAGTAGAAACATCTACAAAGGTTCCTCTGATAAAGTATGTTCCAGAAGATATACCAACTGCAGAACCAACTGCTGATGCATTTGTATCAACTAGTGTTAAAATTGTTTCTCCTTCATTTACAGCGGTATTTCCGTAAATAAAAGATTGTTCAGTTATTAATTGCTCTCCGTCTGTAAGATTTGATATCTCATTATTACTGCCTGATTGTAAATATTGAACGTAAATTGTTAAATCATTTATTTCTGTGCTTGTACCTGCAAATTCATAACTATCAATTGTTAATATTATACCAGAGGTTTGTCCTTTTAATCTTAATCCTATTAATTGATCTAAGTATAATGAAATTGGAATACCTAAATGTGTATCTACTACTCTGACTGAATGATATTGAGAATCGTAACTTATATTACCAGGTATCACCATAGACCCATCTTTAAAGATGTGACTACCAAAAGATTCAATTTGATTTTGTAAAGAAGATTGTAGAGTGGTTAATTCTCTAGCCTGAACAGGGAATCCTGGTTTAAATAGGACTTTGTAAAACTTATCTTCCTTATTAAAATCATCATAATAAGGACTTATATTTAAATTCGTTTTTTGTGGCATTTTTTAGAATTCCAAGATGATTTTAATGTCTTCCTTTTGTCTAGAGTTTCTAGTAATTAGTGGTCGATTATCTAAGTAAATTATTTCACCAGACCCTTTATTTATCTCAGGAGATGCGAGACCATTTGTAAAGTTAACTCCTAAAGAGATAACTTTATTTCCAGTAGGATTTGTACTGATACCAGTGAAGTTTTGATCTACAGTAGCAGTAAATCCACTTGGTGCAATTATACTTTCTGCTGAAGATTCAAAATCTAAGACCTTTGCTTCTGTTGTAACTCCAACATAATCTGTTTGATCTGATGTAGTCTGATTAAAATATAATGATCTATCGTTATAGTATTTAATAACATTAGTATCAGTATCATAAGAAACAATATATCCCTCTGCAGTTCCACCAGTTACTGTTTGTTGAATTTTTTCTCCAATAGTGGGAGTTCCTGTTGGAGAAACTACTTTTATTGCATTTACTGATGAAAATTCATTTGCGGTATAAGTTGCAGTAGAACCAATTGATGTTGGATTTTTAATGATACTTATTTGAGCAAATTTGGTATCTGTAGGAAAATCTTTTGTTGAATCATCAAATCTTGCATAAATTAAGAGTTTATCAGTTCCTAATTCTTTATATAAATCAAATCCATGACCTTTGGATGGTGGAATAATTGGTATTAATTTTGCAAAATTTCCCACAGAAACACCAGAATTACCAAGTGGTCCTAAATCAACCATTCCATATGTATATCCTTGACCTCCAGATGATACATTAGTTTTTGTTATCTTACCATTACTATCTGTGTCAATAACAACTTTAGCACCTGTTCCGTCACCTATGATGTCAACTTCTCTACCAACAATATTCTGAGAATATCCAAAACCTTGTTTATCAATATAAACTTTTTTAATTTGGTTATTATTTATCGTAGAATCACCATTTTCTCTGACTGATTGGATTTGAGTTTCGGTTGAAGTTGGCCAACTACCAGGAACTGAAATATATTCTGTAGAATCAAATTTTATAATATCACTTGGAGGAACGGTGAAAAGATACTTCCAAATATATCCATCACCACTTTCACCTGCTCTTGTTGGTTCTAAATCTGTGAATAAAGGTTCATCTTGTGATGCGTTTCCAGTTGTACTAATTCCAGAGGAACCATTATCAATACAAATATAAACATCAAAGTTTTTATTCATTACATAGTAATTTGCAGCATATAATCTTGTTGAATTAGTTACTGGAGATGGACTTGTAACACTATAATCGTGACGATACATCTCATATCTTGTTCCTTGTGTCCAATTTCTTCTTGTTATCAACCTTCTTACATTTGCACTTGTTACCTTTTTACCGAATATCTGTGTATCACCAGCGTGATTTATATAATTAAAATTATCTGTTGGATTTGGTGTATTTGTATTCCATGTTGTAGTTCTACCAAAACCAACTGCAAGAGCTGGATTAGCGAGACCAACCACCACATAATATGAATTTGCAGAGTTATCCACTGTCTCTACAAAATTATTTGCATTTAGAATTCTAAATTGATCTGTTACAATAGCAGCCATATCATTAGCTTTTTTTTATATTTATACTACCCAAGATCCTTTCTTAATGAACCGTTGTCCCTAAGACCGAAATCTCTTCTCTGAATAGATGGGTAAGTCGTTAATCCAGAGTCTATTGTTAATCCAGTTACTCCTATTGATATAGGATTTGCACCTCGTGTAAACCCAGTAAGTTTACCCCATGAGAATCCACCAAAGGATGTATATGCAGTACCAACTGTTGTTGTATCTATACCAGTAGTATTAACTCCAGTCATAATGTTGCAAGTAACAACTTTAGTACCTGTATTAAATGCATTTACAAAGTAAATATTGTCAACACAAGTAGTTCCAGTAGCAACAACAGTAGAGTTATCACTAACAACTGATGTCACACCATGACCAACTTGAGTATCAAATATGTATATAGGAGTTCCAACTGCTAGATGAGAAACCACTGAATTAGGATTGTTTGTCAAATCAGGATTAAGAGTAAACTTAAGTGCAAGAGGATGTCCTCCTATTCCATCAGTAACACCAATTGCAGTAATAGTACCATCATAACCTTTCACATCAATAATTGTATCAATATCCTCTTTGATAGCATTTGGTAATGGTGCTAATACTTGAGGAACAGCAGTGAATGTGTAACCAAAACCAGGATTTGTAATTGTTGTCCCAGTTACAACACCGTTAGTTATTGATGCGGTTGCAGTCGCAGTTGTGCCTACACCAACACCAATTGCATGAGGAGCAGATATAGAAACAGTAATTGCTGATCCTACATATCCACTTCCTCCATTCGTTATTGAAAGTGAAGATATTGTGCCCGCAGCAGATACAACTGCAGTAAATCCAGCAGCAACTGGATCAGTTGAACCTACTATCAATCCACCAACACTACCTATGACTAAATCTGAGAAATCTTCTTCATAATTAAAGAATCTTGCATTATCAACAAAAAGAGTGTTATCAGTTGTTGATATATCATCAATTATTCTAGCAGTTGGATAAACTTGTGATTCAATTGAATCTCTTGTTTTAAATACAATTTCACCATTAACTTTTTTATCAACTTTTTGTTTTGTCCAACTAAATGGTTTAAATGCAGTTTCACTTATACCCTCTTGAGTATAAAGATTAGTTTCCACTTCATCAGAAGCTGAAATAGCATATATTGTTCGAGTTGATTGAGTTTCATCAACAATAAAGTTATTTTTAAATAATTGTAAAATATCACCAGTTTTAATTGTTGGTGATACTGATGATCCTGCTGATACTTGAACAGTATCAACTCCTGAAGTACCTTTATAGAAGAATATATCTATTATATCATCAGCATCTGGTGGTTGTACAAATTCAAATGATGTACCTCCATCAAATGTGTATGAATCACCAGGATCTTGAACGACACCATTTATGAATATTAATAATAATGAATTAAGATCAATTAATGATGAATCAGGATTTTCATCATCAATCTCAAAACTCAATAAACTTGCATTGTAAATTAGAGGGAATCTTACTCTTGATCCGTCTTGAAGATCTTTTATTGAATCTATGTAATCAAATTGTCCAAAGTTCCAAGATGAATACTGATCTTTGAATACATCAAGAACAGTTAATTCAAAATCACTTATTAATGATGAAGTATTTAAAAATCTATCAGTTACTAATCCAACAGGTTTAAATACATCACCAACTTTAAAGTTGTATCCTGAATTTTCTAAAGTGAATCCAGTAACTTTATATGATGTTGAACCTAAACCAACAGTTGTATTAGCAGCACCTACCTCCATACTTAATGTTACTCCAGTTCCAGTATCAGTTGTTGCTCCAATACCCCTTCTTGAAACTCCTGTGATTGGAAGATTTGCATAAGATGGTGCAGAAACTTGAATTTGTGGTTGAGTATATCCAGTACCTGCGTTATTGATTGTGAATTTAAGAGCACCACCTGTGCCTGTATTAGTAATACCTACATTCACTGTGAAAGTATTTGTTGTTTTTGATATAATTGCTAAAGTTGCATTATGTGCTGGATCTCCACCCGCTGAACTTGGAGTAGGACCAGAACGAGGATATGCATGGTCTGTTGAGAAGTTATCTTGAGCACATCTGAATACAAATGAATTAGTTGCAAGACCAACTGTATCACTTGTGGTCAAACCATGAGATGCTTTTGTAATTACCAGATTTCCTGTTGCTGGATCGTAAGTAGCACCTGTAGGAGTAAGAGGAGAACCTCCAGTTACTGTAACAGCATTAGTTGCTGCACTTACAAATACATGTGTATTAGAAACAACTTCAGCAGAAATATCTGCACTTGCACCATTTCCAGATAAATCAGTAACAGCAACAGAGACTGGATTGCGATATCCAGAACCAAATGTCAAATCAGCAAGATACTCAAATGCAGTTCCATTTCCCACATATGCACGAGATTGAGACTCAACACCAATATCAGTTGTAAAGGTTGTTGCTGATAATATACCAGTTACACTAAAAGATCTATCATTTGGAATACTTAAAGTTGGATTAAATGTCAATCCATCTAATCTTACAAACTCATTAATATTTCTAAATCCATGATTTGTAGATGTTGTTATTTCAAGTTGACCAGTTAGATGATTAAATGACGCAGTGCTAATACCAAATGAACTACCAGTTGTATTAAGACCAACAATACCCACAATTGCTCCACTTCCATTTGTAGTTGCCTTAACTTTCGCAGGTGCAAGATTTGCCACACCTAATCCACCAGTAGATCCCAATGAAACTATTACACCACCTCTTGGTAGTTGGTTTTGATTAACATCAGTGCTACTAACAATTCTAGTTGCGTTATCTGATGAGATTCCTGTGAATACTACATTACTTGCACCACCTGATTCTGCAAATTCATAGTTATTACCTAAGTTATTAAATGTAGATGGTGTTTGGAATATTCCATTGAGAAGAAGTATACTACTACCTGTTTGTATTCCTGTTGTGCTTGCACCTCCAACTTTAATTGGATATGTAACACCAATACCTGTAAAACTATCTGAGATATCATCAAATATTGTATTTGTGCTATAGTCTTGTCTTAAATAAACTCTTCCGCTAAATTTAGATCTAACAGGATCTAAATTAGCAGGTGTTTTTTGTGTTGAATTTGTTCCTCTTGGTGGATCTGTAAAATGAACTGTACTGTCAACAATATTATAACCACCAGAGAATAATCTAGTTGTAGCAGATGCACTATGACTTGTTGCAGCAGATCCGATTGCACCTCTCTCAACAACTAATAAATTTACAGATCCAGTTTCAGTTATTGGACCAACTGAAGTGGTTCCTAAACCAACATTAGTAACCTTCATAAATTCATCATCAATTTTAATAATATCATTTGAAGTTATTGTTGAAATGCTACCAACACTGAATGTTGTTGCGGTATTGGTAATAGCAAACTCTAAATCAGTTGAGATTGGGGTAAATGCAATTGGTGATTGTATTACACCATCAACCGACATTAATGCCTTTTCATTCTTCTTAAACATCTCAAATTCATGAGCATTTCCTGTTCCAGTTCCTGTAAATGTAACTGCAATACCTGCTAATGCATCAGGATGTGATTTTGATATTTTAAATGTATCTTTACTTAATCTAATTGCATAAACTTCAGAACCAAGTGTTCCACCAGCAGTTGCTATTCCAGATATTGATATACCAGTAAATGTTGAACCTGGTACATAGATTAATCTTTCACCTGTTTCAAAGAAATGATCAATAATTGTAAAAATACCAGTCGAGGCATCTAATGTTGATGCATCTGAAGGGTTAAATTGTTTTTGGAAAATTGGTCTAGTGCCACTTTGAAGAACAAAACTAGTTTTATTTGATCTGTTTCCGTTTATGGCATCATATTGTGCTAGTGAAAGTGATTCTGTTACTGTTCCATATTGTAAATCAGATGGTAGATTTAATAAATCAGATTCTTTATAGAAAGATTCTGTAAATGCTTGTACTTGAACACTATTTGTTCCACCACTATACAATGGGTCGGGATGGAAATTAAGATTTAAATCATTACCAACAATTGTTGATGAAAATGTACCTATACCTGATGTACTTCCAATTGATAAGAAAGGATATTGAGTTGTATGTGAATCTGTTGAATCATGTGCAACTAAAACTTGATGCACTGCACTTGTAGAACCACTTGATACTCTAACAAAACTCTTTAATGAAGATGTTTCAACTTCAGTGAAAGATGCGATTGTAGATGATGTTGAAACATTTGAGAAATTAGATTCAAACTTAACTGTTTTTTCAGTACCATCAAGTTGTCCATCTACTTTAAATCTATATGTACCAATACCAGCAGCAGTTGTTCCAATACCAATAATTCTTGATCTTACTAAAACTTCATTTGCTTGATCATTTTCAAATTCTAAAGATAAAATATTAGAACTAATACTTGATATAAATGTTCCTATAAAATTAGATGTAGGACCATCTTCTGTATCTGCATAGAATTCAGATATAAAACTATTCGTCCCATCATGTGTTAAATATAAATCTACAAAATTAGTTTGTTCTGAGGTAACATTATTGACTTCAATTGAGGCAAAAAATGCATCTGTATTATTAATATTTGTTGAAATAATATTTGAAGTAGTTCCTGCTGAAACTGTAGTATTAATACCAGATAAATTAATAAATCCTATAGATTGTGTACCTACTCCAGTTAAATTAGTATTAAAAGATGTTTCAAGTATTTTAAGATCATAATCATTATTCTCAGGATCATCTGGTGTAAATTTAAGACTAATATCACCTGATGCATCAATTTGTCCCACTATCTCACCTAATTCAGAATCAGTAGTATGAATTTTTGCTCTTTCTGCTGTAAATACATCTGTATCATCTTTATATAAAATTAAATCTGATATTTGAACATTTCCAGTATTAGGATCTCTAAGTTGAATTAAAAATGTTGCATAACGAGTATTAATTGATAAATCTAAGAATTGAGTTAAGGTTGATGCTGTATTTGAAAATAAACCACTTATATCATCTATTTCTAAAACACGATTTGTTCTACACTCAAGATATGGTGAAAGTTTTGTATTTTTTAATTTTAAGAATTTTGATTTACCAGTAACTGTATCAATATCTAAGGCAAAATCAAAGTTGTTAATTGTATCAACTCGTTTTTGATCAATAAAATCTAAAGCTAAAGTATCTAAGAAACTTGATGTTGTTACACCAGCACTAGTTGTAGATGTTATTCCTACATCTGCAAAGTTTTTTAATCCACTAGTATGAAGTAATCTATTTACAGGATTTACTAAATCCTCATATGTTACTGAACTTTTAACACTATAAGAAAGATTTTGATAATAATCATTATCTGGTGTTACTTGATAATCTTGATTTAATTTTCCTATATTATCAATCCATCCCTGATCTTGTCTTAATGAATAACTTATTTCAAATTGACCAGTATTTTTTGAAATTGTGTTAATTGTTGCAATATTACCTGTTACAAACCCTTTAATTAATTGACCTGCAACTAAATTAAATGCACCAGGAACTTCTTCTTCAATTTTTATAAATTCATTTGTAACTTCTGATATTTTCAATTCAACGGGAACATATGAAGTTCCAACAAATGCTAATAATTTTTCACCAACACTAAAGTTTGAAACTTTTTGTGTAACTTTAAATTCAGGATAATCATTTTTACTAATAACAACACCAAATGAATTTTGTGTGGTTTTAGCAACACCTGGATTGGTTGTAACTGAATTTAAATTAAATTCAATCGTTGCTGGATTGGTATTATTAACAGCACTTATAGTAAAGAATTTAAATCCATTATCAGCAGAATTAAATCCATCACCACCTGTTAAAGTACTGTCTGTATACTGTTGAAGTCCCTCTACATATATTTCTTCATTTACAGAGAATGGTGCTGTTGAGAACCCTAATACGGGTGTTACAAGAGTACATGTTGCAATACCTGTCGATGGATTATATTCTAATTTACTAACAGTTGATCCATTACTATTATTAATTGCAAATATTTCATGAGTAATTGATTGCAATCCTTTAGGTTCAACTACAATTTCAACATCACTTATAGAACTTCCAGTTATACTTGCACCAATGATCGCACCAGAAGTATCTTCTACACCAGTTAAAGGATTAACAATGATTAAATCTGGAAGTGTTGTATAGTTTCTACCACCATTAATAACTTCAATATCGGAAATAGTATTTGAATTTATGATTGTAATAACAGGAGAAACAAATGCTTCTGGTTTTAATGTTGGATCTGAAGAATATTCAAAACCTGGATTTAATATTCTAACGTCATCTACTCTATTAATTGTTGTAGAATCTGGTAATAATGTTCCGTTAATTCCTTGAGTTGATGCAATACTAACAAATGATGGAAGACTATCATAACCTACTCCACCAAAATCAATACTTACTTTGTCTATCGCACCTTTAGCTCTTCGTGATTTTGTAGAATATTTTAAAACACTAGTTTCAGTTGAAGCATATGATAGTTTTTCTGGTACCTCTGGAAGAGCAATACTAAAACTTGTATATGATGCACCAACAACAGGTGGAACATTAAATATTGGATATTGACCACTATAACTACTATTTAAATAGTGTATTTTATTGTAATTTGATACATCTGTGTCGGATGTGCTTATAAATCCTGATTTTTTAATATTGTAGAATAAATTTGTAGGATTACCATCAGAATAACTAAGTGTTACTGTTGCAGTTGATGTAACACCAACTGTTCCTACACCAGTTACTTGTAAGTTGGTTGTATTACCAACAGATACAAATTCATTTTTATAATCTTTATCATAGTAAATATTAAATTCATATCCAGATAATGAGGTATGTCCAAGTCCAAATACTAAATTATTATCTCTTAGAACTGATATTGGTGGATTAATTAATGAAAACTCATGATTACTTCCTGTTGCACCACCTGTTGAACTTAACTCAATAATACTTGCAGGATTACTTGTTACATCAGAATATGTTTCACCTAATTTAAAGTTATTATCATCTAACTTGTAGACATAATATGAATCTTGATTTGTCAAACCCTCTGTTACAGAAGTTGAAATATACTGAACTTTATCACCTGTTTTTAAATTATGAGATGTAAAGTTAAAATTGTTAGTAGCAGTTGTCACACCACTAGATGGAACTGTTATTGGATTAACTAAAAGATTATGAGTATTTGAATCAAATTTAAGATCAATTGCTGTAGATGTTCCTATACCTACAGACTGATTTGGATTTACTGTTAAGTCAATTACATCAGTGTCAACTAAATTATGAGCGGTTGATACAGATACAACAGCATTAATTCTTTGTAATTTACCAGTTACTTGAGTTGGATTTGATTCAAGTAAATATTCAAAACTACTTGAACCGACTGTTGTATCACCTACAAATGCAAGACCTATTGAACTTGTAGTTAATCCAACCTGAGTTACTATACCAATATAATCATTAGATTTTTTAATTATAAAAATATCTTCAGTATTTCCACTATTAGGTAATGTAAATGTGCTTACACCATCATCTTTTGATACTGTTAATCCATAACCAGCAGCAGGTTTTGTGAGTGTTACTCTTTGATTAGTTTTAAATGGATGATTTGGTAAAAATATACTATGGGTTGGTGTTGAAACTACATTTACTAAATCACCTAAAGTTGATGTTGCAGTTGATCCTAAACCAACTACTGTTCCAACACCAACTGATTCATGTGGATTAAAATATACCTGATCTTTTATACTTGAATCAAATACATTAGTTCTAAGAGGAATATTAAAGAAATTAGGTATAAGAGAAACTTGTGTAGATACTGTATGAACACCTGCAACTGCACCTCTCTTAACTCTCAAAATATTATTTTGATTAAACGTATTAAGTACTAATAATTTTTCTGTACCTATACCAATACTACTTCCAACAGAAATATATTCTGGTATTGTTGTAACGTAAATATCAGTTACAACTCCAGTTGTTGCTGAATTTGGAATTTCCTGATAAACAATAGTATGTGCTGTATTAATACCAAGCACATGTGAACCAGTCAATCCTTTTATTGATGTGGTGCTAAGACCAGATATAACAACATTATCACCACCATTTAAATCTGGTGCAGTAGAAATATATGCTGCTACATGAGTTGGATCTCTCCAAACAAAAACAGCATCTTCAAAGGTATCAACTGTTGTTTCAATTGAAGTAATTTCTTTACCAGATACACTATTAATAGAAACACTTAATCCACCACCATTTGTATCTGTGTTATCAAATACTGCAGAATCTCCAACTTCATAATTATCACCAACATTAATAATTTCAATTGAATTTATTGACCCAGAGGTAGTTGATTCAACAATTGAAGATTGAGATGTGATTTCATTAGATTCAATAATAAAATCATTATCTGCGTATTGATCAGACACTTTATATGGATAACTATTACGAATTAAATCTGAATTATTAAAATCAAATGTTGTTTGATTAATATTAAAGTTTTCAGTTGAAGGATCTGTTCTGTAAGTATCACCAATAAAATAAGGAAATGTTGGTAATAATGAAAGAGTTGCAATTCCTACAAAGTATGCATAAGTTCCATTTGGGTATTCTGGGGTTCTACCATATCTACCATTATGCTCATCTAAATCACCTGCGTTAGTAAATCTATAATCTTCAACAAAGAAACCGTTACTAAATCCAGAAGGACGATCAACAACATTATTTGGATCTAAAATATATCCAGAATTTAATATTCTAACAGCAGAGTCATCATCAGTAGGATCACTATATCCATATGGTCCATAAATTGGATTACCATCGTATGCCCAACCAATAATTGGTGAGTGAGCATTACCAGTATCACCAAAAGTATCATTACCGATTTGAGTTGAATATCCAACAATTGAATATTCTAATTTATTATTAGTTTCTATTAATGCTTCGTTTCCATATCTTGCAAAAGTATTAACTTGTAATCCCTTTGTACTTACTTCTAATTTTGATCCAGTGCCTGGTGGAATAACTTTAATATTTATTTTATCTTGTTGATATTGGAGACCACCTTCTAATATAATAACATCTGTAATCTTACCATCTGTAACCACTGCTCTTAACTTAGCACCAAGTCCAGTTCCTATTCCAACGACCTCTAAATCGGGTGCAGAGGAGTATTCTCTACCCTTTGTTTGTATTTCTACATAACTTATTTTACCATCGGTTACAATCGGTTTTAACTCTGCTTCTTTACCTGTTTTTGTAGAAACTGTAATTGATTTTTCAAGATTTAAAATATTAGATCCATATCCAGATCCCTTTTCATATAACAAAACATCAGTTATAGATCCTCGAACAATAGGAGTTGCTGTAATAACTCCAACACTTGTATTAGCTAACTCATATTTTAAATTTAGTTTAATATCTGGATATTTAAATACTTGGAATCCTGTTCCTTGATCTGAAAATTTAATATAATCTTTTCTATCAAACTCTGATGTTATGGTTCCAGCAAGACCAGCATTTGTAAGTCTAAATGAACTGTCATTTACTTTTAATATTTGGTAAAAATTAGAAGTTGTAGTAATACCAGTTGATGTGCTTAAACCAGTAATTGTAGTTGGTAATGTTGATCCTATACCAACAGCAGTTGCATATACAACTTTATCTCCATTATTAAATCCATGATCATCAAAATGAATAGTATTAGTTATTGTATTGATTCCTGTTGGTTTAACAAAAACTTGTCTATTTTCATAATTACTTCCACTATCAATAACTCTTATGTCTTTTAATGTTTTTTCATTATTAAATAATTTAAATTTATGAATACCTATTTTATTAGTTGTAGTAAATCCAACTGTGTTAATACCTGCATTAAAATCTGATAGAGTCTGGAATAGTTTAACTGTGGTTGTATTTACAACTTCTGGATAATATGTTGCTGCATTAACAAGAGTTGTTGTTCCCACTCCAACTATAGATGTTCCTGCATCATTACCTACAGTTCCAATACCTAAAGGTGGATTATTATTACGATCATACACCAAAGGTTGACCACTTACAATATTATGTCGATCTTGAAATGTTATAGTTTCATCTACATTATCAACACCACCAGACTCTGATAATAGTCTAGCATCAAAAGTTATTTCTCTTTTTCTTTCAGATAATATTGGTTCAATTATGGCACCACTTCCATTACCACCTTCTATGGTTGCTGATATAACTTTTTTAATATCAAAATCTTGTGGATCAACTTGAACGTCAATAATATTACCAGTAATAACAGGTCTGATCAATGCAGTAGTGCTACCAGCGCCTGGTCCTGATAGTGTTATAGAAGGAGGAGTTATAACATCGTAATTTGAACCACCATTTAATATCTTGACATCTTCTAATGGACCAAAAAATATTTTATCGTCTGACTTATAGTTTCTTATTTCAACTCCATTAATTAACATACCAGTTGTACCTGGTGTTGTTTTCACAGAGGTTGAATTTTTAATACTTGGATCAAGTGGGAATTTTTTAAGTAATTTTTGTGCAGCGATTTGTTGATCAACAGTTCCTACTAAAGAAAAAGTATGAGTTCCAGATCCTGAAGGTAGAGATTCAAATTCCTCATAGTCTGATATTGGAATAAATGATCTTGATAGATATAATCTTATTTGGTTTGCATTTGATAATACCTCAACAAAATAATTACCCTCTGGTAAACCTGGTAAAGTTGTTCCTTGAGATGTATAAAATATTTCGTCCCCTGTGATAAAAGGAACTGGACTTGGAAATGATAGAATATTATATTTTAAAGTATTAGCATTATATCCAGAATTTGGTAGTTCATTTCCAGCAACAGCTTCTGGTAAAATTGATTTCGGTAATACTGCAGTTATTTGATAAGATGGTAATGAGTTAGATGCTACATAAAAATCTATATCAGAATCATTATAAACATTAGTAATATCAGAAGTTAAAATATTTTGACCAAAATCAATCTCAGCAGAAGTAGTTGAAGCACGATTGATAACTCTTCTTAAATCATAATCACGATTTGGATCAGGTAATAATGTAATATTTGGTTGATTAGTTAAATTGTTTATAGAAATTGTTCCTGTTGACTTATCAATATTAGCAACCGTTCCAGTAGCAACTTTAAATTCTTCATTTCTGAATAATATTTCGATATTATCTCCAACTTTTAAACTTGATTTATCAATATCTCTTGTAAATAAGATAACATTAGATCCAGATATATTTTCAATTAAAAATCGAGAAGATGTGTTATAAATCCAAGAATTTGCAAATATTTGTTTTCTTGTTTTATTTGATGATGGGTTAAGTATTTTTTCACCAACATTTCTTACACTTATTTTTTCACCTTCTGTTAAAAGTCGAATATCAGATGTTGGAACAAATTTAGATAATACACCAGTTAATCTTAATTCAACTTTTTTAGTTAAATCTCCTCCTTCATACCCATAGTAAAATTCATCTGATCTAACATCATCAGTTGTAGATATTATTCCAACTATATTTTCACATTCAAAGAATTGATTAACAGATTTACTATTATAATAGATATTTGTATTCATTCCAGATACTAATGTACCTGTAGCACCAAAACCAACAGTCGAATCAACTGTTATAACAGATGAACCTATTGCAACATCACCTATTACCTTTGTTTTACCAGGAATATTAAATGTTCCTTCAATTAAATCAACTTCATTGAATCCAACAAATAAACCAATCTTATAATATACTTTTCCCTTTCTTGTAATTGGTTCAACTTCTGATATAGAAGCTCTAGTAGCACTATCAGTTGATTTTACAATTGTTTGACCAACTAAATTTGCTGGATTTCCTGAAATAGTTTCTGCTAAAACAATTTCTCTTCTAATATACTCAGCTGAAGATGGTTTAATTAAATAATTCTCTAAATCAACAATTGTAGGTGTTTCATTATATAAAACGTTGAATAATATTCTAAATGACTCTTCTGTACCTTTTGATTGATATAATGATTTTGAATTTTTAATAAAATTACTTACATCTAGGTTATTAACAAAATCTACGTTTTCTAAACCAGGTGTGAGTAATTTTTTTGTCTTTTTATAAAACTCTTTTAAAAATAAAGCACTTAAGTTAACAACAGTTGCATCATTATCATGATTAATTGCAGATGAATCAGTAAATACTAATTCAGATGGAGAATTTTCTGCATGATAAGTTGTAATACCACTAAAACCACGAATACAACCTGTAAAACTATTAGTTGTAATTCCAGTATATGTTACAACTTCATTTTCAATTCTAAAAAGACCATATTCCTTCGGAAAACCCTTGGTACTACTAACATTTACAACAGTAGCAGTCGTTGTTATACCACTAGTTAACTTAGTTTCACCAACAACAACTTCAGGTGTTAAATTATCTAATTTTATGTACTGATCTAAATTATCAGTTAGGTCAATAGGACCTCCCTGATATTCCTGAGAAATATAATATTGTTTTAAAAAATCTACAGACTTTGGACTTTCAGATAATAAAAACTCTGGTATCTGGTTTTCAATTATCTGTTGGACTTTGACTCTTTTATCAATTCCAGTGGTTATCATATTATCCTCTTACCAACACTCCATTTGCATAACTTGATGTAACCTTATAACCGACACCTGATATCTGCTCACCAGAAGTAATTGTGTCTTTAACCATATTTATAGAGCTATCACCAACAGCAAAACTTAAATATAAATCTTTCAATCCAATAATATCATTTGATTCGGGGAATGCTTGTATTTCAATAATATTATTTGTTCTTTGTGTTGAAGTTATGTTTATAGTTGATATAATAACTTCACCATGATCATAATCAACAATTCCAGCAGAAGCAACAACTAATTGATTTTGAGATAATTCAGTATCTCCTTTAACAACTGCTAAAACACCTTTTCCACTTCCATCTAAAGTACCATCACTGTTTTTATTTGGTATATCTGTAAAATATACCATATCAGTTTGTCCTTGAATTGTAAATCCAGTGCTTTTTATGTTTTTACCTTCTGGATTAATATGGAATTTATTTCCATAACATAATTCATATTGAGCAAATTGATTTGTTAATGCTTTAAGATTTCTTCTAACTATAACTCTTGTAATGTTTGATGTTATTGCATCATCTATATTATCAATTACATTTAAAATTTTACTATATTTAAATCTACCACCAAATTTATTAATGTCAGTTGATGAACCATATGTCAATAGTCCATTTGTGATCTTTGTTTTTAATTCAGAGACAGTTGTTACTTTAGATGGATCATAGTAAACAAAAGACTCTAATTCAACATATAATAATTTAAGATCAAGTATCTTTTGATTAATTCCTGCAAGAGCATAACCTTTCAAATTAGATAAAATTGATTGTTTATCAAAGTCAGATACAAATTCACCATTCTTAGGTTTAATTGTAATAAAAACTGTTCCAAATTCTGGTGGATCTAGTTCTTCACCACCTACTACTGAAACTGATTCGGTATTTGCATATATTTGTTGTATTATTGACTCATAATCTCTTGCTGTAACCGCTCTGTACTGTGATGAATACAATCTAGGTGCAAAATACTTAATCGAGTCAATTGACTCAATACTACCCCCATTAGCTGCCGCTGAGACCGTTGTAATAGTTGGTGTAGTTGATGGTAATGAAATTTGATTTGTAGATGATACAACACTACCTGCATAGGTAAATGAGGCAGGACCATTACCTTCGACACCATCTGTGACAATGTAAGAAACTGTGATTATAGCATCATTTTCTAATTTTTTACCAAATACACCATCACCAAAAAGAAGTTCATACCTTTCATCTGTAGTCTCTTGTATTAAATATGTCTCTGATATATCTGTTATGTTTAATATATTATCTACTTTACGATATTCTCTTCCTAAACCTGTGTCAGCAGCACCTTTTACATAAACTTTAATTGTAGAAGTATCAATAAATGAGTTTTCAAGTATAAATCTTTGATCAAGTGAACCATCAACTGTAAAACTCTTTGATAAGTAGGTTCCTTGATAAATTACAACATTATTAAATGATCCAGTGCTACTTATTATATTACCATTTGAATCAGAAGTTTGAGTTGTGACTGTTGTAATAGTTTCTGGAACAGAAAATACATACGAAGTATCATTTGATGAACCTACACACACTAAACCTGCTTGTAGAGTAAGTGTCGGTGTATTTGCAGCAGTTGTAACATCAAAAGATATTGTTGCTTGTGCAGCAGATCTTGATCTTGGTACATATCCAATGTTTCTTGCAAGAGAAACTACATTTTCACGTACAGTTGCAGAGTCTAAGAAAGACTCATTCACAATCATATTAGAGTTAAATGCTGTAATGTAGGTATTATATGCTAACGTATCGATTAAAACTGAAAAATTAGATCCTTCAAAGTCAAAATCAGTGAAATCTGAGTTTGCACGGATATAATCCTTGATTGAAGTCTTGATTTGGTCAAAATCGAGGTTTGTAAACTTAGTAAAGGGCATTTATCTTGTTGCTTCGAGCATGAATGTGAATTCTTGAGTAGGAATTTCTTGTCCAACAATATTAAAGAACACTGTAACCTCAAATTCGTTCAAATCTGGTCTTGGATCAACTTCAACTGTTACATTATCTATTCTAGGTTCAAAATTTTCAAGTGTAATTTCAATTTGGTTCTGTATAACAGACGCAGTACCAAAATCTACAAAGTCAAATAGACTATCACGCACCTCTGATCCCAATGCAGAGTTAAAAAACCTCTCAGTTGGAATTGTTTGTACTAAATTCCTTACAGATTTCTTAATTGCGTTCTCATTTTTGAGAATTGTAAGGTCTTTTGTGATAGGATGAGGGGTAAAAGACAAGCTAATGTCCTTAAATGCCCTTGAAATCCGATTTATTGCCATGTATACAGGTACTTTCCTGTTTTATTTATGACACTTTTTTGTAAATGTTATTATTTATCCCAATTCTGGTTCAAAAGGCTTCCGATCTGATGTTTTTTGCCTTTCTTTTGCTGTTTTCCAGAAATAATTCTCTTCAGAACCCAATCCATCACGGTCATGACCGTTTTCTACCTGATAATAAACAGTTGAAACCTTAAAATCGGGTGATTTTGGTGTTTCTGGTGTAATACTGTTATCATAGATACGCATTCTATTGTTTGGATAGAGACAAAACTGTCCATTATCCAATTCTAAGAGGTTATGTGACTTATGTTCGGCAGGTTGTTCACTTGTTGAGTAGTCAATTGCGTCTACATCTTGATGATAATTGTCTAAAGTGCAAATATATGTGCCAGTTTGTGTCCCAAAGTCTCTTGTATAGACTTCATAATGCATCGATCCGATAAATTGCTTCTGAACTGCGACAACTCCATAGTCCATACAGTTCCAAAACTGCAAATTATGCAGTGTCATATCAGGAGTTGGTGTTTCTGGGTCGGATGTAAACGCAGAAATCGGTAATTTATCGAACATTGCAGCATATTCTGGTAAATATGTCTCAAAATAGAATGCTCGACCAGGTATACTCTTTGCAGATACCCATACTCCCTTTACAAATTCACCATGACCACTTTTATGATCGGTCAAATACTCTTTTCTTACCCATACTTCATAAGAAGGTAGATTCGCAATCAAACAAGCCATCTATTTTCCTTGTCCTTTATATCTTTTACGAGCCGAGTTACGGGATGTTGCCGAGTATTTCGAGTGTTTTCCCTTTCCTTGACGAGTTTTTTTCGGGCGGGTTTCGATTGTGTTACCCATACTAAACGTTTTTGCCATTAAATTTCCTCTTCTTTTACATCTGTTACGAGTTCGAGCGGATGCGGAGTGCCTTTTTCAAAGAACTCATCTGCTAAATCCTGCATTTTATCCATATATTCCTCTTCTGTAAGACCTTCTGCAAGAATCTTACCCTTATAAGAGATACTATATAACTCTTGTTTTTTCATGTCCTACACGAATACGAGGGTCACACATAATACGGAAACCTGCCTCCTTTGCATCAAGACAAAATGAGACATCTTCTCCGCACATGTCTTGAACTGCACCTGATTCAAACACTTGCATCTTCGGAGCAAACCAAGGATACTTGATCTGATCATCTTCAAAGACTCCATGTTTGATAAGTAACCAACCAAAACCTGCATAATCAACTGTGAAGGGTTTCTTTCTCTTACTAATTGATTCGATGGTCTCATGGTTCATCACTCCACCATTACCTTTGAAGTCATCCTCATCTAACCAGTGAGCGACTGAAGTTGTTTTTCCATCTTCTGTACAATACCAACCTGATGCAATCTTTTCGTCCATTAAAATAAGTTGATAGAACTTTTCAACATTAAAAACAATGTCAGAGTCAATCCATAACTGATAGTCATACTTAAGTTTACCATCCCAAGGTTTTTGATCAGGACCTCGAAGAACATTTGCACCAAGACATTTACAACGGGCAAAATTGACCATTGATGAATAATCTTGTGATATTTGTATACTTGCTTTGTTCTGAACTAGATCAAAACAGAGAGTTACAAAGTTCTTTAGAAATGTATATGATACTCCTCGACCTGGCAAACAGAATACAACTGTCTTACCTGCTATCATTTGTTTTGCTTTATCGTAATCCCATTCTGGTGTTTCTGCCTGTTTTTTTGCTTTTGCAGCAGCTGATTTAACAGTAAATCCTTTCGCCATACTATGTTTCAATTATAATTATATAATACACTATTATCTATACGTTGTCAATAAGAGTGTTCCTCTACTTTACCTTGTATACATGCATCATCTATACACTCAACGTATGTGAGTTCTTCTTTAAAATATGAATAATATATTTTTCCCCAGATTATATCAAACTCTTCTTGATTAAGATTCTTGAACAAACATTTGTCTTCTAGGTAGATGTGATAGTTTTTCATTGTTGGTCGGGATGTTTACAAAAACTTGGTTCTTCATCATAACTTCTCTCATAGTCATATTCTTCTAATACAACTACTGGTGCAACTACCGAATG
>VTLG01002529.1_pt1 | contig 27137 bp, 33 predicted proteins | sample 4694571 | NCBI WGS metagenome assembly VTLG01 (sample SAMN12604809, study PRJNA352737) | marine metagenome | biome: ENVO:00000447; feature: ENVO:00000209|ENVO:00000569|ENVO:01000036; material: ENVO:00002151; isolation source: viral sequences binned using virsorter ...
CCAAATGAGGCGAATGTTTCACCTAGTCAAGGGGTAGATGTGTAATGGCTGATTCTAATGAGACAGCTCCTAGGAGGAATGATTTAAGAGAAGTTGCAATAAGGACTCTTATAAGCAATATTGTTGGACCCAAATGGGCACCTCTTGCAGATGCAGGAATGACTCTCATGGGGAATGATGCTGGTGAGGTTTATCACAAAGGGAAAGATTTTTTAGGAGATGTGATGGGTGGATATTGGCAAAGAATGGGTGAGCGTCCTGCTAGGCATGCTTATGAAAGATTGACTGAAAGGCGTACTCCTTCTAAGTTTGCATATACAATGTTCAGAGATGAAGATCCTTTCTTTAATCCTGCTAATCCTGTTAAAGATGAAAGGACTGGTAAATGGCTTACGCCAGAAGGAGAGCTAGCTAAGTCGGCTATCCACAGAAAAGATGATAAATTTTTAGAAGGTGCAGGATGGAGAAGAGCCTTTTATGAAAACCCAGAAATGACTGCGGAGGCGATTGGTGCTACAACTGCTGCTGCGCCATTGCTTGCAGGAGGTGCATTATTGAGTTCAATTGCTGCAGGTAATAAACCTCGTTCTAGGTATTCATATCCCGTAGAGCCTGATAGGGGTGGTTATGATTCAGAAATTAATCCAAACGTTGAGGCTGCTCAAGCTTCTAATTATTACCAGAATCAAATATTAGATAAGAAACATGCTCACGCAAAAGAAATAATGGCACTACGAGAGCAATCACGTACCCCTGGTGTGCAGGATATTTCTCAGGGAGCTTATGGGAGTGGTGTTACAAGCGGTCTTTCAAGTGAAAATCCTTTTGCTAAGGCGATGTTAAGTACTTTTGGTGATACTCGTGTTCAGGGATTAGACGATAATTTTGGTAGAGTATCTTCTACTAATCCCCAACTTATAACCCTTAATTCTCCTCAGTTACGTATGAATACTTTTTAGATGATGAAAAGTATAATAAATAAAAAGCGTATTATTTAAAATGGCAAACAATACTTCAGTAGGAACTACACATGCAGAGTGGACTAAACCTACAGGAGGTAATTGGTTTGATCCTGCTAATGCACAATTTAGAGCTGGTTCTGTTTATGATGCGCTGAAGAAATCACAATCTTGGAAACAAGGTCAAGGCAGTCAAAGTAGTGGATATCAAGGTGGTTGGGCTCAACCATTTGCTCAAGGATCTGGCGCTAATGTGAGTCCAATGGGTTCAGGTAAATGGATGCATCAGTATCAACCAGCCCAGATTGCAGGGATTGTTCATCATCCTCAACGACAGCAGAGTTCTGGAGGAGGATTTGGTGGTTTGATTGGTCAAGGTCTAGGTTTTGTTGCTGGAAATATTATTGCTCCAGGTGTAGGTGGTGCCGTAGGTTCACAAATTGGTGGTGCTGTTGGATCACAATTTTAATTAATTAACTGGTAATTAATCTGAAGAGTTAGTGAGCTTAAAATAATTGAATATATTAGATAAGATTTTAGACTAATGGCAATTCAGGCAGCGATACCTTTAGCGGGTAAGTTATTACCTTTCCTTATAAAAGCAGGGTCAGCTGCTAAATTACCGACAATTCTTCGGACAGTTGGGGGTGTTACAGGTGCCGCTCCGGGTGTTCTTCGTGGAGATTGGGGGGACGCTGTCACTGGAGGTCTTTTAGGCACAGCGATGACTGGGCTTGGTGCAGGAGCTTTACGTAATGTAGGACAGGGAGCTGCGGGACTGACTGCTCAGGCTATTGGTAGATCAGGATGGGGTGCTCAGCAAGGTCTTGGTCTTGCTGGAAACTTAGCAAAACAAGAATTAGGTTCTGCATTAGCTGGGGCTGCTGTACCTACTGCACTTGCTGCAGCATCAGGATTATATACAGCTAATCAAGTCGCTCCAGGGATTAATAGAGCTGGAGGAGAAACTATGGATAGAGTAACAGGTATTGCTGGACAGACAATAGGTCAAACTCCTAATCAGCCTTTGAATTCTATAGCAATATCTCCTGAGCATTTAACAATGGGAAGAGGACCTGATGGTGGTCCTATGTACTATCTTGATCCGAGGGGTATACCAGCAGGTGGACGTGTTGGTAGTGGATTAGATACTAGACAAAATATTTCAAATCAGAATGCATGGTATAACGCTCAATTACCTCAGTGGGATGAAATAGAGAGACGTAAGCAAGCTCGTGCAATTCAGAATGCACAGCTCAGTTCTAATATCAATCTAGCGAGAAACCTAGCATTGAATAGACAAGCTGCTGATCTCAATATTGCTCAAACTGGTGCGACTTCTATGGCCAATATGTTCCAGAACACAGCAGTTCCTACCATTGCATTTTAATAGCTAGATATGGCAAATCCATATATCTCTCCAATTGAATGGATGAATCAGCGGGTACAGTCGTCGTTAGAAGATGACGCACCTGGTGATATGAAGATAGGTAAGGGAGTTGTTCTTGGTAATGGCTATGTTGAGCCAGTTGATTTTGATGCTTTTGGAAATACAACTGGTCCTGCTCCACGTTATAACTATTTCGATCCGCAGGAACAGGTAAAACTGAAGCAAATGGGTTTTCCCTATTATTCTTCACCTGACGTTAATATCAATAATGATCTTTTAGCAGCTCAATTACAATCACAAGGATTAGCTACAGATTCTGTTCAGCCTGCAACTTCTACACCTGTCACAACAGGTGGAGGGACTGTGTTAATAAGACTTCCAAGTGGCGAAGTACGTCGTGTTCCTGGAAATCAAGTTCCCTCTGATTCAACGATTCTATCTGACAATAGGACATTGCCTAAGACTGAAGCACCTACCACTGAAGTTAATTTACCAAAGACCGATGGACCTGTCACAACAGGTGGTGGAACAGTTCTAGTAAGGCTACCAACTGGAGAAGTTAGGCGCGTCCCTGGAGATCAAGTTCCTCCTGGGTCAACGATCTTATCCGACGATAGGACAACACCTGGTGGCGGGCCTCCACCAGATAATAAGTTACCTACTGAAGTTAATTTACCGAAGACCGATGGACCTGTCACAACAGGTGGTGGAAAAGACGTACCTAATACAACATTGCCTGACGATCCAAAGAATACAGATTGGAAGGGTACGATTAAAAATCAGGGGATGAATATCTTACTAAGTAAGATTGATCAGTGGTTAGCTGGCCAAAGAGTTCAAGCAGCAAATGATCGTGAGTTTTCTAATTTAATTAGAACTCGTCAATGGCTTGATCCTCAGAATATTAATTTCTTAACAGCTCAGCAGATGACTCCTTTTGGTAAGTCACGTCTATTGACTGAGGGAACGGTTAGAACTGGTTTGATGACGGCTGCTGCTTCAGAAGCTGCTAATAGGAAGAAGTTATTACGTGAAGGTTTACTTGCTATGAAACAGGGTGCTGTACTTACAGCAACGGCTGGTTTAAATAGAAATATCACTCCAGGAATTTCGTCAGCTGGTATAGGTTAAGTTTATAACTTACCGTTGGTAGAATCTAAATACTATTAACTAGTTGTAGACGATGGCGGAAGATCCAGGTGGTTTAAAGGCGGCGGAAGCCGCAGCTAAACAGGCGAATAAAAAATATACGATTGGCGGTAATGTCTATACCGTTGACCAAGAGACGACTAACCAGTTAGTTCTGGATGAAGCTGCCGCTGCACAGACTCGGATCAACATGAAGTTGGCGGCTGATGAAGATAAGAAGTTAAAGACATATTTTACGACTGAAGAAAAGGGAATGGCTCAGCTTCAGTCAGGCCTTAGACGAGCAGAGTATACAACAATCGGTCAACAAGATCGATTAAAAGAAGGAGTTATAGGTTTAGAAAGAAGAAAGGGATTAGAGACTGAAGGAGCAGAAACACGAGAGACTGCAGAAACGGTTGGTAAGCAAACTCGTTTAACTGAAGCAGAGAAAGGTGCTCAGGAACGAAGGACGCAAAGAGAAGGTTTACAAACTAGTGGCGTAGAGCAAAGACAGACACAAGCTGAGCGTTATGTCGGAGAAAGAGCGTTAGAACAAACTCGTGGAACTGAATCGAGAGCATTAGCTTCTAGAACTGCTCAAGAAGGCCGACAGACTCAAGCCGAACGTTATGCAGGTGAGAGGAGTCTAGTTGGAGAAGGTGGTAGACAACAGAGACAGACACAAGCTGAGAAGTTTGGAGGAGAAAGGGCTTCTATTTCTCGTACTGCTCAAGAAGGACGGCAAACTCAGGCTGAGAGATATGCAGGTGAAAGATCGCTTGTAGGTGCTGGTGGTAGAGAACAACGTCAGACACAGGCTGAAAGATATTCAGGAGAAAGAGGTTTACTTAGAACTGGTGGAGCTGAAACACGAGCAACTAGACGAGTTGAAGGACAAGAAGGCAGAGCATTAGAAAGGACTCGTGGGTCAGAGACTCGTCGTACAGACTTGCAAAGAGAGTCTTTCCGTCGTTATAAAGAGGATAGGGATTATAGTCAGGCACGATCTGGCTCTAGAGTATGACCGAATGGCTAAAGGGTTTAACCGCAAAAGATCGGGAAGCCTTTCTAGCCTTTTGTAAACAAACTAAGAGTCCAATTCAAATGTATTTGTATTCCCGATTTCTTGGGTTTACAGGTACTATCGTTCAATGCGATAAATGGGCTCAAAGAAAGTTCAAAAGGCGTAACTTCAATGAGGTATTGGAAGTCGAAATCGACTCAATGCAGCAAGATATTTCTAACTTAAGAGATGGCATCCAAATGGGTATGGTGAAACAAGATATGGGTACTGCCAGGATTGCAATGCTTCAGAAAGAACTAAGAGGAACAATTAAACAACTTAGTGATGAGAAGGTATTACTTGATAAACAAGGTTTAATTCTCGCTGGTGCAGACAGAGCTTTAAGGGAGATGTTGTCTATATTTAGAGATGATCCTATTGAAGGTCCTTTAACAGAGGCATCAATGGGAGTATGGACAAAGATCTTACAAGAAGAATCTTAGAAATAACTACGCTATGCTACGCCAATGGCAGGTACCAGCATTTATAGCGTCTACAGACGCACTGCAAGAGCTGCTGCTAAACAGCAAGTAGTTAAAAAAACATCAGCTGTTGATGTTGATAGAGCTCGTGAAGATTTTGCATATTTTTGTGATGTAGTAGGTAATAAACCTCCAGCTGAACACCACAGACAGTGGCACAAATATTTATGCACAGGGGAAAGTAGTGGATGTTTAATTGGTATCGCCGGTCCAAATATTGATATTCTTGCTCCACGTGGTTCTGCTAAATCCACTGTTCTTGGTTTATTCACTGCGTGGTCTATTGGTGTACATGCTTTAAGGAGAATGCCATTAAAGATTTTGTATATTTCATACACTGTTGATGTGGCTAGGCCAAAGAGCGCTGCTATTAAAAGAATTATTGAAGAGAATAAAATCTATAAAGAAATTTTCCCTACAGTAAAAATTGCTAAAGGAATTAATTCAAATGAATACTGGAGTATTGATTGGAAATTTGCAGGTATTAGATCAACTGGTGAAGAAGAATTTAGTGTTTGTTGTGCTGGTTTAAAAGGTGCAGTTACTTCAAAACGTTCACATCTATGTATTATTGATGACGCGATTAAAAGTGCAGATGATATAAAAAATAGGGACATTCGCCAAGCTATGGAGGACAACTGGAATGCGGTCATTGTTCCAACGATGTTTGAAGGCGGTAGAGCAGTATGTCTCGGAACTCGTTTTCGGCATGATGACATTCATAACAGCACTTTCACTCCTGCGAATGATTGGGTGCAAATTATTCAGTCTGCTATTACAGTGGACAAAAACGGAGATGAGATCTCTTATTGGCCGGATATGTGGTCCTTGGACTATCTTCGGGATCGTAGGCGACAAGCTCCCGTTGCTTATAGTTTTCAGTATCAGAATCAGATTGTTCAAACTAGTGAATTATCTCTTTCACCTGATTTGATTGTTAAAGGAACTATTGCTACTCAGTTTGATGCAATGGGGGTAGGAGTTGATTTATCTGCTGGTATTAGAGAACAGAATGATTTTACTGTTTTTGTAATGGGAGGGCGTATTGGAAACAAGATTCATATTATCGATTGTAAAAGATTGCGAATTATGGGTAATTTAGAAAAATTAGAGAGCCTTATGGAAATGATGGAGGAGTGGGGTGTTATTCATGGTGAAGGAAAGAATTATTTTGCCACTGGGAATGCTGTTCATATATGGTCAGAAGCGGTTGCATATCAGGCTTCTCTAGAAGCTGATTTTAAACGCATTTGCTTAGGTGAACATGGTCTTTATAATATGATTTGGCATGCAGTCAAAGGATTTCGCGGGGACAAAGTTGCTAGGTTTAGGGGAATTATGGGTTTATTTGAACAGAGAAGAATTATTTTTAACAAGTATAGAAAATTCACTGCGTTAAAGGATGAGATAGTTAATTTTGGAGTAAGTTCTCATGATGATTGTGTTGACGCATTGGTATGGCTATGTAATGGGCTAATGACTAAAGGAAAACTAGAGTTAGAGTATTGACGATTTAAACTGGAAAGACACCTACCAATGTCAAACAGCTATTACAACTTAGAAATCGAACAGGATGCTTATGGTTCTGTCGTTATCCCACTCCCTGATGAACTTTGTCACGATATGGCACTTCAGCCTAGTGAAAGATTTGATGTTGAAGTTGAGGGTGATGTGATTACTCTAAAACGTTTACATGCTGGTTACACCATTGATCAATAGAGAACTTTTCCAAAATCATGAGTGATACTGCTGTTAAATCAGAACTCGATACTATTATTAAATCGGTAGTAAATCGAGATGGTAGTGGATCGGCAGATACGATGCTGGTCAATGCTCATCTATCTCAAATGAAGATGTTTGGGATAAGACAAGGAGTTGAGTTTTACCCTGATCAAGATAACTTTGGAACACAGCGATTTGATTTTGTTCAGCAGGTTATAAAGTTCAATAAATTAGATGCTCGACTTGATTCAATATGGGATAGATTTTTAGCTTATGGAAAAGGTCTTTTTTATATTCGTCCAACACAGAAAACTTATCGTCTTTATTGGTTTGATAAAGATTCTTATCGCACTTACTATTCTCCAGAAGGTGATTTAGAGGAAGTAATTATTATTTATCCTTACAAAGTTAAAGCTTCTAAGGGATTTAAGGGTACAGGATTAAATACAGATAAGCGTTATATGCGTTTACGTATTACTCCAGAAGAGATTGAAGAATTTCATAGTGAACAAAAGATCACTTTTGATAATGAGAATATGGATTATGCGACGTTTGATAAGAAGGTACATGAAAACAGTATGGAATTTATTCCATGCGTTGAGGTTTTCAATAATCCAGATGCATTTGGTACAGATGGCGCTGGCGAATTTGAGTGGTTGTCAAGTCAGATAATTGCTCATGATGAGATGGTAAAGAATATTCGTGCAAACCTTTCCTTCTTTGGTAATCCAACCTTACTTTCATCCCGTCCTAAGCAAGATATTGTAGAACAAAATTCTGATGATACTGCTCAGAGACCTAGTATTTCTAGTCAATCTGGATTCCAATCAAACTTTGATCTTTCAAGTTCTACATTTAAACAGGATCCTTCCACTCGTCAACAACCTGGGTATATAGGTAAGCCAGGTAGTGGTTACCGAGTACCTAGAGTCATTGCAAACTTGGAGCCAACAGACAGAGTAGGTTTTATTACTCCTAATGCTGTAGGAACTGATCAAGCTCGTTATGCAGAACAGCTGAGAAGTGAAATACGTCTTGCTTTAGGAGGTATTGATGATTTAAGTATTACTAATGTAACTGCTACTGAAATTAAATCTGCTTATGGTCGTGTTAGTGCTACTGCTAAGAAGAAGTGTTTGCAGTTATATACGTATGGAATTTGTAAGTGCTTTGAGTTAATGATTTTCCAAGAGGAACAAATCTTTCGTAAATCACTTGCTTATCATTCTGGTATTAAATATCCGATTCCTCCAGAAGATCCCGACGATGATATAGCTTTTGAAAAATATACCAAACAAAAAGATAGGTATGAGGCTAAATTACAAAAAGCAATTGATGCTGCAATTGAGACAAAAGAGATTCCAGATGGTGTTGTAGGACTAGCTCCTGATGGAGATAGGAATGTAAGTTGGCGCTGGATGGGACCTGTTTATGAGGACACTGCTCAAGATAAATTAAATCAATCTATCTTCACTCGGAACCTTCAAGAATTGGGTGTTGATAGTATAGAAGCACTGAAGTACTTATTTCCATCGAAAACTGACGACGAGATTGCAGGAATGTTATCTGGTTATCCGTTTAGAATGGTAGGTGAGTTACAGAGGTCGTACTCTCAACTCATTGACTTAGTCAATCAGGAGATGAGGACACCACATCCACAGCAACCGAATTTACCGATGGCTGCGGATCCGAGACTTGATCTCACCCCATTTTTATATAGAACCCTCGAATCACTACAGAAGGAAGTAACTTATGCAGGACGCTACCGTAGCGCCGACCCAATCGGCACCCCAAGTATCCCAGACCCAGCCGACCAGCTACGTGGCTCCAGCAGCCCAGTCGGCAGCCCAGGCACCCGTAGTGGGAACGTCTCCCCAATGGGTGGCGACCTCCCAGCCGATGGCGGCACCGGTAACACAAGTGCCAGCGCAGACGGCGGTACCTTACCAGAATTCAGTCCCTACTCAGTACAGCCCCCAGGTCTCCCAGGCTCCCCAACAGCAGGAGAACCCCTACAAAGAGGCATTCAACAGGGTAGTGGGCGCCCTGAGTTCACCAGTCCAATTCCCGTTCCAGGGTCAACAGTCTCCTCAGACGCAAGCAATAGACCCGGCCAGCTTCGCTTCCCAACAAACGACCCAATTCGCCAACCAGGGTCTTCAGACCTCTATGCCTGGGATCAACAACAACCCGGCATACTCGGACAACTTTTCCCAAACTTCAGTGGACAACCTGGAGATAACAGAAAACCAGCTCCTAAACAACGGAGTTAGTCCTGAGAGTATTCATGTAATTGACAATTTTGGTCCTGATGCGGCTGGTATTCTTAATAACTACTCTTGTGAGTTAGAAGATGCTGTAATAGGTACTAATAGTCAACTTCAAGAAGCAGCTGGGTTACTTCAAGAGCTTTCTGCAGAGCATAAAGTTTACGAAAGAATTTTGACAGATCCAGATATTCTTGCTGATTACACTTGTGAGTTCTTTGGTGAGAATGGTCCTTATCCTGTTCCACAGGGTCAGCCTGCTCCACAAGGACAACCAGTAGGCCAGCAGTATGCAAATGTAACTGGCCAGCCTAATGTTACTGGTCAAGCACCAGCAGCAGCTCCTGGACGTCCTGAGATGCCTATTCCTCAACAGCCTATGAGACAAGCAGATCCAAACGCCTTCTGGAATAACTTCGGACAGGCTGCAGATCGTAATCCTCAAGAGGCATGGAAGTATCTGAATGCGGCTCAGCAAGATCCTGAGATCTTCCGCCAGAAACTACTTGTAATGGAGTAACGATGCAATGGCAAAGAAAAAAGCCAATGCACAAGAGAAAACTGATGCATTCCTAGCTGGCTTAGGTACAGCTGGGGGTGCTATTGGTTCTCCTGGATTAATGACATTTGGTGCAGGGGACATTGAAAGACAGGTGATAACTGGAAATATGGATAATAATTTTGCAATAAAAGAACAGCAGATGGTTGAGGATGCACCAATGCCTCAAAATCTAGATGCTTCATATTTAAAATTAAATTTACCAGGTTCACCTCTTCCTATGAATGGGTTAACTTCTGTACAGAATCTGAACGCTAGTATTAGCAATCAGAAAATGTTCTTATCCCATTATCAAATGACACTGGCGCAGATGATGCCTCCCAGTGGATATCAACAACTCCCTATGGGATTACCACCCGCTAAGAAAAAATGAGCAAAGAAAGAGCTATTGAAGCCGTTGAAAAGTCGGAAGACTACAAAAAAATAATGATGGCTCTTGCTGCTGAGGCTGAAGCGTCTCAAGCGGATTTACAACCTTCAATTAATCCAAATCCAAAACCTGATGGACAATCAGTTGTACCTACTGTTGGTTATTCTCAGTACAACATGGTTTAAGTAGACGTTAGACTTACATAAGGTAGTTGATAAACTCATATTATAATTATCTCAATGGATTTATTCCAGATATAGAGAATTCATCCTCGTAAGAGGATTTTGTTCTCAGATATCAGCAAACTAAACATAACGCTGAAAAAACCCAATGTTTATAGACAACGATTTCCCGAAACTGCTGGGTGCGGAGCTATATAGGCCCCATCCTGCATACATCGTGGAGATGGCTGCCGAACCAGTCGTAGTGCACGACTTTACCAAGCAACCTGGTCAAACTGTTCAGTTAGACCGCTACAGGTTCTTCGGTAATCCAGGCACAAAGACACAACGTGAGCGTACTCAGGATCAAACCATAGGTACCGCTAACAGTAGGTCTATTGTCAAGGATAAGGTTCTTGTATCCCTCCGCGAATATACAGGTCCAGCAGACCCTAATAATAACGCTCTTCCTAGCACATTCAAAATTGCTCGTGAGACGTTGATGACTGCTCAGCGTTTGCTGCTCGATACTGGGAACCTTAATATGTTCCACCAGTCGATTGGTTCGTTGACACTTTTGGATGATTATCGCCGTTGGCGCGATCGCGTCTTCCTAGACGAGCTATTCAAAACTGAATCACGTGGTCAAAGTAGTGATTCACAAGGTGGATACTACTATCCAAATAACAAAGCTAAGACAAACTCGACTACTCTTACTGCTTACACCGCTACAGAATATGCTTCTGAGCGCTTTAAGTTCAACGTAAAAACTGACCTTTTAGAAGTTGTTAAGAGTCTCCGTAAGCGTCACGTACCAGTCTTCGCTGATGGCTACTATCGCTGCATAGCTGATCCTTCACTTATGAAAGATCTCCGTGCCGATCAAGGCTTCCGCGAAATTGCACGTTACCCCGGTATGGGTCAGCCTAACCCTCTTATGGGTGCAATGGCTCCTAACCAGGCAATCTACGGTGGCGGTCAGTATGGTCAAGCACAATTCGTAGCTGGCGAGCCAGTTATGCCATCAGGCTTCGTTTTTGAAGGTGTAAGATTCTTCGAATCTACAAACTTCCCAGACAAAACTATCACGGTCGACATCGGTGATGGTAACGGTGCCGTTTCTAAAACTACTCCTGCAGGTCTATTCTTCGGCCCTCAGGCAATCGGTGTAGGTATTGGTGGTCCAAATGCTCAAGTTCTCATCAACAATAATGACGACTTCAGCCGCTTCATAATTCTCATCTGGCAGCTCTACGCTGGCTTTGCGAACTTGAACAAGGACTTCATCACTACAGCTTTCACTGTAACTGAGTAAGGAGGTACTTAACTAATGGCAACTTACAAATCTTCCGCTGGAGCCGTTCTCCAGCCAGGTAACCAGATCAATAGGCTTTCTGGTTTCAACGACGAAGGTGTATTCGGACTACCAGGTGTAGAAGCTTATGAACTTCTTGGCTATGCAAAAGTTACTAACGTAGCTGCTGACAAGGCTTCATATAAGAGTTTCAGCATCACAGTTCCTTCTCCTGATCGCCGTTCCGGTGACAGGGTCCGTAACGACCGTACCAGTCTCGTAGTAAAAGCTAGTGCTGCACGTCCTGCTTATGTTTATGGCGCTTCAATCGCTATTGCACAGGATGTCCCTTCTGCTGCTCAGGATCGCGCAGGTTTCCCTGCCGCTCCAGTTACAGCTGACTTAGGTGGTACAACAGGTGAACTTCTCCTATTAGGTCCTGATAACAGTGGCGTACCACTTGGTGTTCCTGCTACTCAGCTTAATGGTCTAGCTGCAGCTAGTTCTTCACTTACTGCTGCTTCCAGCTTGTTCACTCAAGGCTCTGCTGACACAACTACAGGTGATCTACCTTTCTGGACAACTGTAACGTCTACGATTGCTCGTGCAGACGCAGCTAACTCTATGATGTATAAAGTTACTGCTGACACGACTTTCAAGATCTACAATGTCGACGCTATTACCAATACTTCTGTATCTGGTGACGGTGTTTTCATTAGTGCAGATGACTCTGACGCTAGCCGCGCAGCATATATCCTTGCTCGCGTGAACTATCTCCGTCCTGCTGCTAATGTTTCCTGGAATGATATCCAAGGATTCATCGACTTTGCTTCTCAAGTAGGTGGTAACGACGAGTAATATACTCTTACGTTAAATGAATTAGCGGGTCCTTGAGGCCCGCTTTTTCATGGGCTATATTTGGACTACTTATTGATTTTTCAGTGACTATTCTTGCTCTTCTTTTGATTGTCGCCATTACTATTATTTTCTGGATGTTGATTAGTGATAATTCCCATCCGAACCATCCTATTTAGTTAAAAGCTTAGGTTTAGGAGGGTTATTCTCGTAAACGAAGTCAATACGGGCAATTCATGCTGTATCAATACAAAGTCACTGGAGGGCTTGTGGAGGTTGTCTCTCCTCACGGAGAAGGCATCATGATGTGTGTGGATGCACAGGACGAGGTTATTTACGTAGATGAGTGCGATTTAGTTCCCCATTTAGATGCTACTAATGAGAAATTGCGTACAGAGGAACGTCTTACTGCTGAGTTAGCAGCTGAAGGAGTGAAACCAGCTAAGCTAACTACTCGAGAGACTTTTCCAATAGATACTCGTGTCAATATCAATACTGCTTCTGCGCGTCAAATTGCTGATGCATTACCTGGAGTTGGTCTTAAAACAGCTCGTGATATTAAAGATTTACAGACTTCCCAATCTGGTGAAAAGTTTCAAAAATTAGAACAATTAAGGAATATTAAGCGTGTAGATTGGGATGAGATTTTTAAAGAGAACTTAGTCCGAGTAGACTAATAATAGGCTTGTTTTAGTGTTGATTAATGAAGCTTGATACCTATGTACAATCTAAGGTTCGTTGGCATCTTGGTTATAATTTAACTTCGGTTCCAGCTGGTGACCAGGCGCGTCTTGAAGAAGCGATGAATAATGTTCAAGACTCTTTTTGGTATGACAAGATTGTTGAACAGATTGGTCGTTGTGACGAAGCTGAAAAGCGAACAGATATGACGGGTAGTGTGAATAATGACGCAGTACCAAAGAGTCGTATAGAGAGTATTCTTGGTGACGTTGACCGTACAATTTCAACATCTGATTTCAAAGAGACGTTGAAAACTTGGACTCAGATTTATCTATATGAGACAGATAGATTGGCATTACATTTATATGTTCCAAACTATCGGAATCCAGAACAAGCTAGATATCGTTTTAATCGAGAAGGTGCTGAATTTATTCAGGCGTTACCTGGACCTGCAGATGTGGCAGTAGGTACTAGAATTGTTCTTGAGACTTCTTATCGTTAGGACTTTTTGATATGACAGTAGATCCAAACGCTAAAAGAGAACGTGCTAGAAGATTAGCAACTGATTATTCTTCTTTCCAAAGAGAAAGAGACCAACAGGATAGAGTTAGAGGCCATCAAAAAAGAGGTGCTATTTCTGAAGGTGCGGAAAAAATGAGCGCCGGTAGTTTAGATAGAACTAAAGAAAGATTAGATAGACCACCTTTAAGTGAAACAACTGAAGTAGAATCTAAGTTACATTCAGCTAATAAATCTACTGGTAAGCCTAGAGCTGAGCGTGTTAGATCTGAGAAGTTAAGGAACGCGCCTAGTAGAATTTCTAAACCTCAAGACGACCCCTGGAGCTAGCATTATGTCAAATATTATGGATGAACTGAATTGGGATATAGATCGCAGTTATGCTTCTGGAAGTTCTGATTATTCACTAGGAAAAAGAAAGACTAAAAAATCAGATCCTAAAACGTTAGGTGGATATGAAAGATGGACTGATCCAAAAGAAAGAACAGGGACAACCAAAGAAAGTAAGGGTAAAGAATTTCTTAGTGCATTTAGATCAAAGTTTAAAGATAAGTTCAGACCTTCTCGATAGCGTTTCCCCCTGTTATTCTAGGTAATAAGTCAGTTTCAGTTTTATGGCAATAACTTATTTTCAAGATACTATTTTCAGTACGGAAAGTACATTAGCAGCACCAGCTGCTGGAACTGCTTTACAAGTAGCTGTTAATAATCTTTTTTCTACTACAGATTACACACTTATTGTTACTGTTGCCAGTGTAAATACGAATGTAATTGTACGGTTAGAAGGTAGTATTGATGGTACTAATTATGCACCTATTATTGCTAACCAAACAATAACAGCTAATGGGACAACAGCCTACAATGTTTCTGGGAGACCAGTTAAGTGGATTCGCACAAATTGGGTAAGTGAAGCAGGAGGCACGGCTGCCACAGTAACCTTTAGTGTAGCGGCTGCGTAAGATGGCTGGTCGTTTCGGAGCTGTGCAACCTCAGACCAGAAATGGGTATATGTTCGGCGCACGAAGACAAGATATACCCTGGGAATCTGAAGGTCCAGATACTGCTGAGCGTTTTAATCGCCAAAGAGCACCACGTATGGCTGGAGAGAAAAATCTTTCGGGGCTTCGCCCAGGCCAAAAAGATGCTCCTCATGGTGTAGGAAGAGGATTTGTTCCAGAAGATAAAGGTGCTTGGGAAATCGATCCTCGTGAAGATGCATATTCGCAAGATAATCCTTGGGATACTTTTAATGAGGAAGAACTCGAGCCAAAAGTAACTCGTTGGTAAAAAACCTTCAGTTATAATTGAATTTAAGTCTATTTATAAATAAACGTGTCAAGCAGTAGTTCGAATAAACAGCCGTTAATGGTAGACCGTCCAGCGACAGCGTCTACGTTATTAACTGTTGCATCCGGTCAATTATTTTCCACTAGTCTTATTCCAACCGCTGTTGGTAACTCTACAAAGATTTTTGATGTTGATTCTGCATTAACAGATACATCAATTAGTGGTGCATACATTGATGATATTTGGTTTAGATATAGCAAACGTGTTATTGAAAAAATTGATGCAAGGACAGCCACTGCTGGTACATATTCAGCTGCTGCTACCACAGCAACAATAACTATTTCTGCTGGACATAATTTAGAAGTCGGTCAACAAACTTTTTTGAATTTTACTAGTTACAATACAGGAACAGTTCCAATTGACGGGACATTCACAATTGTTACTGTTACGCCAACAACATTTACTGTCACGATTCCTAATATTCCTAGTGGAACCATCACAGGTAATGTCGAAGTTTATGATCCTATTGATTTCTGCTTTTATTTAGTAAGTACAGGTACAGTTACTAATATTAATCAGTTTTTCCCTTTATTTGTCGCGAGTATTGATGCAGTAGCTGCAAAACAGTATTGTAGTTTAACAATGAAAGAGGTTTTACCTCTTATTAATCATCCTGTTGTTCAGGCTGGTTCTAATTTTGGCAGTGCTAATAATGAAATAGCTCCTAAACAGCGAGGATTGATGCTTAAGCGTGGACAAGCTTTATATGTATCTGTTAGTGGTACTGCTGCGTTAACTAATGGTTTCTATTGTAATGTACAAGGTGGATACTATTGATTAATAATTATGCCATTTGGTGGATTTGGTGATTTTAATCCCAAAGGTAAAGCAACTTTTGATTCTGATTTTGCAAAAGGAATTGATACTTTAGTTTCTAAAAAATTAACTAGGGATGATGCGAAGCCTATCACGGGTCGTGGCATTAAATTTTATAATACTGATTCATTATGGAGTCGTTGGCGTAAAGGATATGAATTATACACATTAATTCAAAGTACATTAGGATCAACTGCTGCTGAGAGAAAGCGACGTGGAGATTACCGTTTATATTTCACTTTTCAACAATTCCCAGGTGTATTTATTCCTGCAAGAGTTTATACTTTTCCCTCTACTAATCAAGAATTAGGAGAGCAAATTGTTGGAATGCGAGATACAGATGCATTCAGTTTTTATGATTACGGTTTACCAATACTTGGGGTTAGATATTTAGGAAAGTTAGTAAGTGCAACATACAGTCAATCAGGTAACACATTAGTTGTTACTAAACAGGATCATGGATTGTATCCTGGGGAGAGTGTTTGGTTAGATATATCAACAGGTGGGGGTGTTGATGAAACACTTTCAATTGTTAGTACTACACAGAATACATTCACTGTAACCACTTCGGCATCAGGAACAAACAACGGTAATGTTAACTATTATTTATCAACTACTTTTGGGGATTCGCGTTGGACCACTACAAGAGTTCGTCTTCGTTATTTGCCTACAGAACTTTCTTTCTTTTCAGGCGAACGTTTAGCTGATCGTATTATTGAAAAAGATCCAGGACTCGCTTCGACATATTCTCGAAGTGGTACTACAGTTACTATTACATGTCCATCAGCTCATGGTTTATCTTCAGGAAATAAAGTATTTATTGATGTTACTAGTGGCAACGTCGCTTCTGGTAGATATACCGTTACTGTTACCAGTAGTACTCAATTTACAGTAGGAACTCTTCTTAGTGGTACGACCTCTGGGAATGTAACTGTTAGTCGTTTATTGAGGGGTAGAGATTATAAAAATTATGTAGGTTATACAGTTAGTGGATTAGATGCTGCTACAAAAGAAATAATTTTTCAAAGAGCAGATAGCTATGGTGCTACGACAACGAATGAAGTAACTTCAACTGTTGTTCCTGCTCATCGTGGATTTACTATTGGAAGATATTTAACAACTGAGTTACGTTGGCATTGTTCTTGTCAGGATTTTTCACGTCGTGATAGTTATGATCTTAATAGCGATTTACTCTCTGAAAGATTTCCAAGAACGACTCCAAAATCTCTTAAGCCAGGTGAAGTCTTATTACCTGATGGAACATTAAGTAATGAACGAGATATACCAGGTACTTTTAGAGATTTAGGTTATACGGTAGTGAATAACTTTTATCAATTACCTCGTTACGAAGATGAAGCTGTTGATGATGTGCAGAGTTTAATGTATTATCAAATGCGCTGGTGTAAGCATATTTACGCTGCGATGTTCGCCATTACTCATGACGAAGGTAATGATCCTATTGATTTAGCTGCAAAATACGTTCAATCAGGTCCAAACATAACTATCAACATTGACAACCATGGTTTAGAAGCCAATACTAAGGTAGAGCTTGCATTTACAAGTGGAAATGCCATTTCTGGTGAATACAACATCAGTTCAGTACCTGATCCGAATAGTTTTACTGTTATTTATCCTTTCAGTGATACCGCTAGTGGTTATTGCACTGTTAGTAATTTAAAAAAGCATGATTATGTACGTTCTTGGCTATTAGAACCGAGTGATAAACCAGTTGGAGAGGGTTTAGAGAGATTTGAGAAGAGATTTAGTAAAGAAAAGGAGAAATTAGAATCAAATTTCGAATTATTGAAGTTAACTCAGCAAAATACACCGTGGAGTGGAGGTAAAACTGTCATTGGTAATAGAAATTTACCTCAATCTGTAGCCGATTTTGATCCATCTTTAATTGGAATGACTCTTACTGATAGTTTACGTCGTGATTCAGTTGGAAATTTAGATCGTGCAGGGAAGTCAGTTAATACAACAAATCGGATGATTACATTGATCAATAAATTATTTAATCGATCTCCAGCTTTAATAGAGGATGTAAAACTTGGCATAGTTGATAAGCCTATTGACGAGTTTGCTACGGATTACGAATCTGGAGTTATTGACGCAGGATCATTTATAAATGGGGAACCCACTGAAAATGTGGCTTCAAATAGTACAATAGATAGCAGCACTTATAGTCCTATTACTGATCAGGACGTAGTTGTTGATTCTGATCTTTATATTAATAGTTAGATATGGCTGTTCAAATTCTTTCTCGTCGTTCTAGTACTCTTCATGACCGGCCTTATCCTATTCGCCTTGGTGCTGCTGAGTTGGCTATTAATAACAACGCAGGGGACCCTGGACTTTTTTTCGCTGATAACACCGCATCTCCTTCTACTGGGTTAATTAAAGTAGGTCCTATCTCCATTGGTTCTACTGCTCCTAATAATTCAGCTGCTGGTTTTAGTTCTTTAAGTAAAGGAGAGTCATGGCTAGATACTGCTAGCACTCATATTTATAAGATTTTTGATGGCTCTAGTTGGCAAACAGCAAAAGCTGTTGCATCAGTTAGTGCAGGTTATCCAGCTAACCCTGTGGATGGGCAGTTACATTACAATACGTCAACTAGCAAGTTGACTATTTATATAGCATCATCTACCTCTTGGGTTGTTATAGGACCCTAGCGTTGAGATAATAGATGATCAAGAATCCTGTCCAATTTGTTATGGACAGCTTGCATTTCTCTAAGGAAGTCTTCTTTTAGCACGTAATCACAGACAACACGATTTTGAAGATTATCAAGGTCACGTTCAATTACTTCGAAACGTTTATCCAATTTTTGATTAAAATTAGATAGTGCGCGAGTTAACCCTGCAAAAGCACCAACGCTTCCAGATATAATCGCAGCAATTACTTCTGTTGACATTGCAATCTCCTATGTTTCTATTCTAAAGGAGTTTACAAATTAAAATGATATTTAGTAAGTAAAGATTATGGCCACTGGATACGAACCGAATATAGAAGGTGCACTAGCAGTCATTGTTGATCTGTTAGATGCTAATAACTTCGCAAAAACACGTCAACCTTATGAGCCTAATTACCGTGGCTTAGTTGACGCATTAATTGATGTAAAAGACGGTTTTCCTACTTTTGCTCCTACACGACTTAGTTTTGACGCCACTGCATTTGAGAATGTAGGTAATGGTGATGCTTTATACATGCGAGCATCGGATGCTCAGGTTGGTAAGGCTAGCGCCGCTAATGGATCTTTAGAGAATGCTCATGTCATTGGTTTTGCTGATGCCGCCACTTCTGCTACGGGTACATGCAAAGTTGTAACTATGGGAACTAAAACGATGCCATTTACTTTAGATCCTGGAGATCTTTATTATTTAAGTCCAACAACTGCTGGTGCTATAACGACTACAATTCCTTCTACATCTGGTCAGGCTATTGCAAGAGTAGGTGAGCCAGGAACTACATCTATTTTTAGTATTCGTATTGATCCACCTGTGAGGTTAGACTGATGTCTGGTTCTAATGATTATGAACCTTATGAGGCTAATTATACAGGTTTAATTGGTCTTTTAATTGATTTAAAAACTACAATTGCCGGTAAACAGGTATATTCTATCGCTGGTTTTACAGCACCTGCTTTTGAGGACGTTGTTGCAGGTCAGGCATTGTATTCTCGTGCAAGTGACGGAAAGGTTGGTAAAGCTATAGCTAATGATACTGTTGATAAGGCTACTTGTGTTGGATTTGCACAGACTTCAAAGTCAACTGGGCAAGATGTTAGATGTCTTACACACGGTCAATTAGCTACAGCAGGATTAACCGCTGGCGCTGATTATTATTTATCTACAAGTTCAGGAGGTATTACGACGACACCTCTAAGCGGTTCTGGTAAATACCTTGTTAGAGTCGGGAGAGCTTCTAGTACGACTCAACTTATTGTCAAGATAGAGGCACCTACAGTTAGAAGTTAATAACTATATTATTGGTAAGATAGATATAAAATAACAAGTTCTTTTTTCAAAAGAATATATAGAACTGAGTTGGTCTGAAGTATGGCAACTAGAAAGTCGATTGTAATTCTCAGTGGTTTATTCCAGGAGTTAAATACTCCATCGGATAAATTAGACTTTGCCGGTAATACTACAGCTGATCTTACTGAGAATACAAATTTATATTATACGACTGCGAGAGCACGCTCAGTACTCAGTGTCGCTTCTGGATCAGGTTTAACATATAACTCAAGTAGCGGTGAGCTAGGAACAAATGCAATTCCTAATGCTCAGCTAGCAAATAGTTCAGTAACAATTGGTGGAACTGCTGTTGCTCTTGGTGCGACTGTTGATACGTTTACAGGCATAGCCTCATTAACGGCTACTACTACAACTGTTTCAACGTTAAATGTAGGAACATCTACTACTGCTAATTCTATAACGTTAAACAGTAATGGAATTATTTTTGAAGGTGCAACATCAGATTCTTATGAAACAACGCTAACTGTTGTTGATCCAACAGCAGATCGGACAATTACATTTCCAAATGAAACTGGAACTGTATTAACAACTGCAACTTCGATTGCCAATAATAATCTTGCGAATAGTGCAGTAACAATTGGTAGCACCAGTATAAATCTTGGCGCAACTGTAACTACTTTTGTAGGATTAAGCTCTTTAACTTCAACTTCATTAATAGGTACTACTTTATATGCGGGTGCGATAGATGCTGCTAACACCATTAGTATTGGAAGTGGAAATATTGTATTTGAAGGATCTACAGCTAATAATTATGAGATATCGGTAACAGCTACAGATGCTACAGCTGATAGAACAATTACATTACCTGATGCAACAGGTACAGTTGCATTATTAAATTCAATTTCAGTTACTGATTCAGGTGGTGACGGAAGTCTTGCGTACAATAATTCGACTGGAGTTATTACTTATACTGGTCCTTCAGCTGCTGAAGTCAGAGCACATATCAGCGTTGCTTCTGGATCTGGTTTAACTTATTCATCTGGCGAAATAGGAACAAATGCAATCCCTAATGCTCAGCTTGCGAATAGTTCAGTAACCGTCGGAAGTACAGGTATAGCTTTGGGTGGTACTGCTACAACAATTGCTGGTTTAGCTTCCATTACATCTACTGCAATTGTTACAGATGACAGTGGGTTCAGGATTAGAGATAATTCAGATAATACGAAACAGTTAGCATTTGAATGTTCTGGTATTTCAGGTAGCACTACTCGTACTCTTACTGTTCAGGATGTTAATGGAACTATCTCTTTAATAGCTGCCACTGAGACGCTTACAAATAAGACATTAACGAGTCCTGTTTTAAATAGTACTATTTCAGGAACATCAATCAAGGATGAAGATGATATGGCTAGTAATTCTGCTAGCCATCTTGCGACTCAACAGAGTATTAAATCGTATGTTGACACTAAGATAACTGCTGAAGATTTAGATATCACCACAGATTCTGGAAACATTGATATTGATCTTGATTCAGAGGCGTTAGCCCTGACTGGTGGGACAGGTATTAATACTAGTGCTACAGGTACGACTGTTACTTACGCTATTGATAGCACAGTTGCTACGCTAACTGGGTCGCAGACGCTGACTAACAAGACATTAACTGCTCCTCTTGCTACTAGTATCCTTCTTACTGACTCAAATCTTATCTTTGAAGGAAGTACTGCTGATGCTCATGAAACAACGTTAACTGTTGTTGATCCGACTGCAGATCGAACTATTTCACTTCCAAATGCGACGGATACACTTGTTGGCTTAGCTACTACAGATACGTTGACGAATAAGACATTAACGAGTGCAGTTTTAAATAGTACTATCTCAGGAACATCGATTAAAGATGAAGATAATATGGCAAGTAATTCTGCTAGCCATTTAGCAACGCAGCAGAGTATCAAAGCTTATGTAGATACACAGATCACAGCAGAGGACTTAGATATACAAACTGACTCAGGAAATATAGATATCGATTTAGATTCTGAAGCTTTAGTACTTACTGGTGGAACAGGAATTGATACAAGTGCTACAGGAACTACGGTTACTTACGCTATTGACTCAACAGTAGCAACACTAACTGGGACGCAGACTTTAACGAATAAAACGTTAAGTGCTCCTACGATTACAGGGGTACTAACTGCAACTAGTGCGGTACTTGCAGGAGGTAGTCCACTCGTATTTGAGGGGGCTACAGCTAATGCTTACGAACTTACTCTTGCAGTTACAGATCCCACTGCGGATCGAACACTCACACTTCCAGATGAAACTGGAAACATAGCTACTGAAAGTTTCGCTACTGCAATAGCAGTTGCATTAGGATAGTCTTATGGCCACTCAAGTACAACTTCGTCGAGGATCGACTCTTCAAACTTCTACTTTTATTGGTGCAGTAGGTGAAGTTACTGTAGATACCGATAAAAAAATCTGTGTTATCCATGATAACTCTACTGCTGGAGGTATTGCTCTTCTAAGAGAAGATGGGACTAACTCATCTTTCGGGATGGGTTCATTAACTAGCTGTGCTCTTAAATTTGCAAATGATCCAAATACAGGAATTATTTCTACAGGAGCAGATCAAATCGCTATGGTAACGGGAGGTGTTGCTCAGCTTACAATAGATGGAAGTGGCTCAGTCACCATACCAGGCAACGTCACTATTAGTGGCAATTTAACTGTTAGTGGTCTGTTCAACTCTAATGACAACATCGCTCTCATCGTCGCTTTAGCTTGATATGGCAAATACCTTCAAACAGGCAACTAAATCTAGTTTGGTTACGGATGCTGTAAGCAGTTCAAATACCAATATTGTTACTGCAGGAAACTCATCAACTCTGATTATTCTCAATGCACTAGTTGCTAATAAAACCACTACTAGTGCAAATGTCGATGTTTATTTAGTTCCTAATAGCGGAGATAGTGTATATCTTCTGAAAGCGGTCCCTGTGCCAGCTGGTTCTTCACTAGAGTTAATCACGGGTAGCAAAATAATACTTGAATCAAGTGATGTTTTAAGAGCACGTTGCGACACTGCAACTGCTATGGACTTAACATTGAGTTATCTCGATCAGACTTAAGATTATGGGATTATCTACATTTGGCGACGTTAGTTTACTTCAACGTCAATTTGAAGATATTAAAGCTGAGATCGATAAACAATTCGATAGAGCGATTCTTAAATTAGATGAGACAAGTTGGGAGATTATTCGTAAAAAACGAGATTTTTTATTGAGGACTACTGATTGGACAATGACTCCAGGGTGTACTGTTGATCAAGCAGCTTGGGCAGCATATCGTCAAACATTAAGAGACATTCCTCAAACTTATGCAAAGGCTGGATATGGCTCAGTTGTTTGGCCTAAAGCACCTTCAACTAATGGTCCTAACACTAAATGGGAAGTAGAATAGCTAAATAAAGTAGAAATACAATAGAAGATAACAAAGTTATTCAATACAAATGTATATTGGGAACGATCTGCAAGTTGCGGAGTCAGGCAACAAAATTATTGATGATATAAGTTCTAGTTTTAATGGGAGCACAACATCGTTCGCATTGACAGTTGGAGGTTATGCACCAGTTCCTTTCCCAATTAATACTCAGCAGATTTATATTTCGGTTAATGGTGTACTTCAAGAACCTGATCCTTCCGGTAGTGCAGGTTTTAAATTACTAGGGACCAATATTGTATTTAGTTCTGCTCCAACGAGTGGACATGCTTTCTTTGGTGTAATTTTATCAGGTGCAGATTATGTCACTGTAGGTACAGAATTCCCTGCAGGCAGTGCGACATCCCCGTCGATCACCTTCGGAACCGACTCCGACACAGGAATGTACTCGGTGACTTCTGGAACGATGGGTTTCACTTCAAACGGAGTGCAAACTTTTACTCTTGACGGTGATGCATTTAGGTTTAATGATAATAAGAAATTAATGTGTGGAACAGGCTCGGATTTAGAGATATATCATAATGGTACAGACAGCATAATTGATAATGATACTGGGGAATTAAAGATATATGCATCACAATTTACTGTAAAAAGTAATGATGGTGGAGAGACTCAAGCATCGTTTGTTGAAAACGGGGCAGTTAGTTTATATCATAACAATGTAGTTAAAGCAGCCACCACTTCTGGCGGGATAAATGTAACAGGAACAGTCACAGATGATGGTGCCACACACGACGGAGATGTAACTTTCACTGGTGCAGCTGCGAATGTTGTTTGGGATAAATCAGCTGATGATTTGATATTTAATGATAATGCAACGGCAGCGTTTGGAACAGGTTCAGATCTACAAATCTTCCATAATGGATCATCTAACTGGATAGACAGTGTTACGAATGTTGCTTTAATTGTAAGAGCTGGTACATCTGATTTATATCTACAGGGGGGTAATGTTTATCTAGGCACCGAAGGTGCGGGTGAAAAATATATTGACTGCCATGCAGACGGAGCCGTAGAAATCTATTACGACAATACAAAGCGTTTTGAGACAACTTCAGGTGGGGTTACAGTAACAGGAAACGCTGTAGCAACTAGTAAATTTAGAGGTAATGATGACGTTAAACTTAGCTTAGGCGATGGTGAAGATCTACAAATCTTCCACGATGGAAGTAACTCATACATAAAAGATGCTGGTACAGGTAGATTAAAAATTCTAACTAATCATTTAGATGTTAAAAATGCTGCTGAAAATGAAAGCATTATTCAAGGTATAGAGGATGGAGCCGTTGAACTCTATTACGATAACTCTAAGAAGTTTGAAACAAATACAAATGGTTGTGCCTTAAGAGGTACTATTCATTTAGTTGAAGGTCTATTACGACCATGGGCTGCTACAAATACTGACTTAGGAACTGATTCTGATCGTTGGAGAGATATTTATGTCTATAACGATATAGATATTAAAGATGATGGTCAAATTAAATTAGGAGATGGAGATGATATAAAGATCTACCATGAAAATAGTTCTGGACTTAACTGGATAGAAGGAACAGGTGATCTTAAAATTCAAAGAACAGATGGGGATATATATCTAAATCCTAAAGCTGGAGAAATAGCAGTCAAATGTATAACAGATGGAGCCGTAGAACTTTATTATAATAACGCCAAAAAATTCGAGACAACTGCAGATGGAATAACTTTATCTGGCTGGATGTATATCCCAGATAGTGATGGTAGTGATAATATGATCAGACTCGGTAATGGAGCTGATCTAAAGCTTTACCATGATCCATCAGATTCTTACATCCAAAACGAGACGGGAGTACTCAGAATAAATAATGATGGTACAGATTTAGTTATCTCTACTGATAGTAATATACATCTTAGAACTAATGGGACAGAAGAAGCTGTAAAAGCCGTTGCTAATGGGGCCGTAGAACTTTACTATGACAATGCAAAAAAATTAGAAACCACCAGTTATGGAGCTGCGATAATTGAGGATGAATTTAGAATAGGCACAAATAGCGGTACAGGTGCAGATACTCTATTTAGGATAGGTAGTAACGGCACTAATTCTGATACTCATGGAGTCATCTATTATGATGGAGACGATAACTATTTATCTTTATTAGTATCTGGCGAATCACATGGTAGTGGCGGTGTTTATATAGAGAATGGAGGTAAAGTTAGGTGTGGAGCTGGTATCAAACTTGGAGGTACAGGGGATGCTAACTTACTTGACGACTATGAAGAGGGAACTTGGGAACCAGTTGTTACACCAGCAACTAATAGTTTTGGGAGCATTACTATGCACGGAGACACTGGAGGTTCTTATACGAAAGTAGGTAACTCAGTGCGAATAATGGGTTGTGTAAGATGGACTGCTTGTGACTTTAGTGCTTCATCAGGAAATATGCAGATTTCATTGCCATTTACTGCAGCATCTAGAAGTAATGGAGACAACGCAGATACTGTTGGTCCAACTAGAACGTCTACTTGGAATGGAAGTCTAGATCCTCGTATAGTTCAGACTAAACATGGTAATGCAATATTACATGTTTTTGGTGGTGATAAGGGTGAAAATACAATGTCTGTGAATGGAGAAATGAGTACTGAGGGTGCTATTCAATTTAGTTGTGTTTATAGAACTACATAGAATGAAGCCACCATCTACTAATAGTTGTTATAATTTTCGTGTTATCTCTGTGGATAAGATAGTTGATGGAGACACAATTGATGTAACTTTCGATCTTGGATTTAGTATCTGTAAATCTGAGAGAATACGCGTTGCAGGGATTGATACGCCAGAGAAGCGTACTCGTAATTTAGAAGAGAAAGAGTTGGGGATAGATGCCTCTGAGTGGCTCGAATATCGACTAGAAGGAGCTATAGCTGGTGATGAGGACTTAGTGATTAGAACTGAACTAGAAGGAGGTGTAGGCAAATATGGACGTCTTTTAGGGTGGTTGTATATCGGTTACCCTAAGTGTGCTAAAGATTGCGATTGTGAATGTCATAAGCAAAAGTCTCTTAACGAGGAGATGATTGAAAAAGGATATGCATGGGAGTATGATGGCGGTACAAAATCCAAAGATCTCGAATCTTTAAGAGTAATTCGTAGATCCCAAGGTACATTAATTTCTGAATAATCATGCAAAAAGTTGTCAACATCATTGCTATTGCGTCTGGGGTTGTATCTATTGCCGTTGTTGGGAGTGGTTTATATGTATACCTACAGCGAGATAAACTCGTTGATAGTGTCAAGTCTCAAGTCCTTAAGTCAGTTACTGGTTCACTTCCTGGATTAGTCGATACAAAGATCCCAACAATTACTGGACCTGCTTTATCTCCAGGAGCACCTAAGGCTGGTTTAGGTATACCAGGATTGCCTAGGTAGTGGATCCGATACCTGATATTCAGGTTGAGCCTATAAATCCATTTTTTGTACCAGTTAGGCCACTCCCTACTGAGTTTTTTCTTCCCTCTACGCCACCTGTAAGTGTAATTATTGGCGTTCCGGTAGTAGATATGCCAGGGTGTGTTGAGTTTCATCCTGACGATAAGAGAGCTCAAAATCTTCCGATAGAGGATGACAATGGTTTGAGAACCTTGTGTCCTAATGGTCAATATCCTAGTTATAACGCTATGGATTACAGCCCAGAGGATTTGATTTATACCTCTGAGGCAAAACCACCAGCTTATAAGGCTCCACCTCCTCCTGAGGCGCCTGAGACGAAGGTTCCTGAAGTTCCTAAGGAAGAGGTTCCATGCCCTGGACCTAATGCTCCTCGTATAGGAGATGTTGCTCAAAATAAGAAGGAGAAGGTTTCAGGATTTGAGTTAAATGAAGATAAGACTATTTGTATTACTTTGTATGAGGATATTGGAGTTGTCGAACAGTATTTACCATCTGCTCAAGTTGTAGCTACTACTGCGACGATTGCGACGGTGGCAACGACATCGGCCCTCCTAGCAAAGCCGCTGGCTGATCTTCTTCTGAAGGTGGTGAAGCCCGCCGTGAAAAAGGCCATCGGACCCATCCAGACGAAG
>VTLG01004284.1_pt1 | contig 27135 bp, 36 predicted proteins | sample 4694571 | NCBI WGS metagenome assembly VTLG01 (sample SAMN12604809, study PRJNA352737) | marine metagenome | biome: ENVO:00000447; feature: ENVO:00000209|ENVO:00000569|ENVO:01000036; material: ENVO:00002151; isolation source: viral sequences binned using virsorter ...
CAGTGGCTTCAGCATCCACACCAGAGTCAATCTTAGTGTAGAGGTCAATCATTGCCATCTTAGTTTCATCATCGAAACGATTGACACACATCGAAATTGCCTTCATGCGATCCATGTTAAAGATGGCATAGGCATTGGAGATGTGAACCAAACGGCGAGTTGTGATCAACTGATCAATAGCGCCTTCAACGTAGGTCTTGCGAATAACGTCTGCCCAATTAATCAACTTGTCAACGAACTCACTATCGTTGATGTTTAATTTGTCAAAGACTTTATTTAAAATCTTTTTCTCTACTGCGTTGGAAGGATATTCCTGTTCGACAGTAATCGGGAAACGCTCAAGGAATGCCTCGTTCAAGACACCAGCACCCATGAAATTTCCAGTCTCATCGCCTTTACCTTTGGTATTGGCAGTAGCGACAACATTAAAACCATCAGCACACTCGACAAACTCGTTAATCTTCTTGAGAAAAACGCCTTTGCCTTCTAACACAGGCTGAAGACACATGATTTTGGTAGAGGCCAAATCAACCTCATCCAACAGGACAATAGCGCCCTTACGCATGGCTTCAACAACAGGGCCGTCAAACCAAACGGTTTCACCATCCACAAGGCGAAAGCCGCCAAGCAAATCGTCTTCATCAGTTTCAACCGTGATATTCACACGGAACAACTCACGACCAGCCTTAGCGGCGGCCTGTTCTATCATAAAGGTTTTACCATTACCAGACAAGCCAGTAACGTAAATGGGATAAAACATATTCGATTTGAAAATCGAATTGACATCGGAAAAATTTCCAAAAGGAACGAACAAAGGATCTTTGCTCGGAATGTTGGTAACGGTACTGGTAGTACCCTTAGTCATTTCAACAACAGACGATTCCTTGACAATAGGACGAGTATCCACATCAGGGACGACCTCTATCGGAATAGAGTCAAAAACAGGCTCAGCAACAACCTTCTCAACCTTCTTTTTAGGAGAAGGAGTCGCCTTAACAGCAACCGAACCATTGACAGGAATTTTCCACAACCCGCGACCAACCTTAAGAGGCGAGTTTTTATCGCGAGTTATCCAATGGGGAAACTTCAGACCCGCACTATCTGCGATATTCTGAAGATCAATTTTACTAACCGAATCAAAGTCAATCGCGACTACCGATTCATTATACTTAATGGCGGCAGAAACGAAGGCTTCTCTTTTTGCGTTATTGGAACTCATTTTGAATCTTTCTCCCATAAGGGAAGGTTTTTTAAGGATCAAATCTCTCTCTAATCTCTATATATAATATACGGCTAAATCGAGCAAAAGTCAAGTCCTAAGTGCTTGTTTTTATTGGAGTTATAACCCCTTGTTTTTAAAGGACTTAAGTGCTGTTTTTTGCTAACTTTTTTCACTTTTTTTAACTTTTTTTATTTACTTCGTAAGTCATTGTTTCTATTGATTTTGTATCTAAGTGGTTGTTTATAAACGACTTAGATGCTGGAGGGCGGGATTTTTCAGGCAACGAACTCACAAAACTTGGACAACATCGCTTTGTTTCCAATCTTGTTTTTACGAGACTTAACAAAGGCATTTTTCATTCGCCCCTTAGTCATCTTATCGTCAATCTCTAACTCGCCGGCTTCAACCTTGAGGCTCTTGTCGCTGAGAATGAAAAACTGTTCGTATCCAACGTCACTATCAAGAATCGTAAAGGCATTGTCTTTCAAATCCTTTTTCATCTTATCAAGCGCCTCATAGTTGTTTGTCATCCAACTAACTTCACGACTGAAGGAGCGACCCATTGGGGCGATGTAAAAACCAATTACTCGACACTCAGTGCGATCCTTCAGAGCCTTAAGAAGATTCACTGCTTGACCACCATCAAAACCAGCACCACGACTATCATAGTGAAGTTTGGTAACGGGATCAGTAATAACAGTGCGAGACTTGTAACTTGCGCTATCCCTCATCCAATTGCCATCGTTGTCATAGTTCCAATGACCACCAAGGCGCGATCCCTGACCATCAGTAAGAAAGATAGTGTTAACAATCTGTACTTTGTTTTTCTTCTGAAACATCGGAACAATCTCAAAGGCCGAGCAAATCGCCTCATTCAACGGCGTTCCACCCAACCGAAGATTGCTGCTAACAATATTGCTGTCGTAAGAATCGTAACTCATTCCGTTTCTCATCCAACGCAAGTGCATCATACTGGTATTAAACTTGGCCGTTGAAAGAGTTGAAGAAATCAAGTGTAGTAAATTAAACTGACCATTGATAACTAAGTCACCTTTGGTGCGATTCTCAAACTTGTATGATCCTCGCTCACTTTCCTCACGACCCCAACTAGTGGTGAAGGCGAAAACATCGAAAGGAATATTTACCTTCTTGCAAAACATGGCGATTAACATCAACTGGTCAATCGTGTTTGACATATTCGGACTCATCGAACCAGACCAATCAATAAACATCACGAAGCCATGATTCTTGCCGTCACTAACGACATTGGATCGAAGGAAAAGATCCTCACTGAATTTGTAGGCATGTAACTTGTTAGGATTCAAGACACCCGTCTTGGCAACCTTCGTGCGTTTGAACTCATCAGCCGACTTTCTCATCTCAAACTCTTTTGCCATGTAAGAGACAATCGACTTGTTTTCACTACGAAACTTCAACCAATCTTTCATGTTACGAGCGATGTGACCCTCAATCGACTCAGCGCTATAACCATCGTTGACCGCATTCGTAACGCCCTTGTGCAACTCAGCACCAACGTCATCCAACGAAATCAGCACCTTCTCAATATCAACCTTGGGAATATTAACATAGGTAAAAGGAGTTGACGAGTCATCAATGTGATTTTCTAACGCCTTATCAAAAGACTCCATCGTTTTGGATGTTAGTTCATCCTTAACGTGTTTGGGCAAATGCCCGCTACCATCTTCACTTGGCGAACCTTCGCTAGTAACTTCAGTTTCTTTTGTTTCTTCGGCATCACCCGAATCATCACCGGAAGCAGAAGAAGAATTTTCTTCAGTTTCTTCTTCGCCATCTTCTTCACTCTCGCCAGAGCCGTCAGAGGTATCGCCTTCAGAATCTTCATCAGAATCACTATCGTCATCGTCATCAGAATCCATTGGCATATCAGAAGACATTTCACCGTCATTGCTTTCGGTATCTTCATCGCTATCGCCAAACTCAAAGTCATCGTTATCGTCAAACTCAGGCTCTTCATCAGCATTATCTTTAATGTAATCGAAAAGCTCTTCCGAGATTTTCAATGTCTCATCAAAATTTTTCTGATTAGCAATGCGATTAACGAAAGTCATTTCTTCATCGGAGAACTCAACACCCGCCCGAGTACCAATCTTGAAATGAATATTAATGCGGTCAATGAAGTTTGCTTCGTTAACGTCTTTGCCGTCAAGGTCAAAGAAGCCCGAAGTCATTAGGTCGCCATAACCGTTGTAGAAGGATTTTTTAAGACCAGGAAATTTACTCTGTATCATCTTCTCGATACGAGCATCTTCTACGATATTAACAAGTCCTTTAAAGAGACTGCCCTTTTTGACAACATCCTTAATAGCGCCTTGTGGCGTATAAAGAGCGTGTCCAACCTCATGTCCCAAAAACAGGTCAGTAGCGTTTTCGGTCATGTCCTTTAGGACAGGCATAATCAAGGTGCGACCTTCAGTATCGAAAGCCGCAGTTGAGGCGTTTTCACGATACTCAACATTGATATTCTCACTAGCCATTAATTTAGCCAGCAAGGACTTTGTTTCACGATTTTTGGTCATTTTTTCCATTAAATTTCTCTCCTAATCTCTACTATTAATATACGGAGAAATCAGCAGTTTGTCAAGCACTATTTTCACTATTTTCAATCTTTTCTTCATTTTTTCTCTAAGTCTATTAAAAACAATCATTTACGCCGGAAAGGTGAGAGACAGAGGTTAAGGAATCGAACCCTAACACCTGTCAACGAGACTTTTCCAAGGGAACCAACCCAGTACTAATCTCGTTTGGTTCCGACAGGGGCCACCACGACCCTTCTGAATACTGCCTCTCAACTTTCTATATAAAATATACAGCTTTTTTGGGGTTTCCACAAGTAGAATATCTAAGTGCTTGTTTATTAAAGTACTTACATAGAAGGAAATTTTATAATTTATTTAAAATTACTCCCCATAAACCATTGGGAGACAATGATTTACCCATATACCCCGTAGTAGATTTAATTAAACTAACCCATTGTGCAGCAACAACTTACTCACACGCGTACAGACTCCATTATAACTCACTCAAATACTCTCATTTTTTCAGTTAATGGAAGTTATGGGTAGTTGAGGGTTCCGTTAACGTAGAATTATGTTAGGGTTTTAGGGACACCTCACAGAGTAGCAAAAAACCCCCTAAAAAGGGTATCGAATCACCCATGTAGATCCTTCAAATTTCAGATGAATGTATCCGTTCCTTATTAGGGTTATAGTAAAGAAAGAAAGAAATAATCCCCTTTTATACAGAAGGTTTGTTATTTCTTTCTTTAATTGTTTACTCTCTATGTCTATGTACTTTTCTATTGTTATTCTCTATGTGTACTTCAGTTTTTTATATGTACGAATGAAGTTTTAGTGTTGAACTACTTTATGCCAACGTGAAAAGGGTGTAAGCTCACCAATGTTGTTAGCGTGCTCCATAGCGTCTAACCACATATGATATGTAGCATCACCATTGATTCCGCTTGCTTTTGCCAGCTCTTCTTTTGAGATACCACTCTTTTTTGAACGAGCCACCAAAGATTGATGAAAATCCAATTCGTTCGGAATGGATGGATCTAAGTGATATTTGATCTCTATAAGGCGCGCTGAAGATGAACCGTCTACTTTATTTAGACCAAATTCGATAGCGCCAGTTTCTTTAATCTTTTCATACTCAGCATTATCAGTATCTTGTATATTGGTTAACTTAATAATTCTCACTTCTTCTTTAACGTCTGGATAATTTTTAACTAAAGCATTTAGTTTATCTACATTACTACCACTACCATTGTATGAAGGCGTTTTTCCATTCGTTTGTCCTACATAATAAAGCTCTATATTTTCTCCTATTTGTTCATCTATTTTCTTTCGTAACTCATCACATATATTAAACCATCTTGTAATGTATATGATTTTCATTTCATCAGCAATACCTAGTTTAGTAAGCATATCAAACGATACATCTTTAGAATGCTCGGCGTTAACCCATATCTCTTCTAGCATTTGTAGGCTATACGCTTTATCAGCAGCTTTTTCCGCTGACATCACCGCTGTAGGTTGAGCTACATGACCATTAGCAGTATGAGATACAGCACCATTACCATTACCATTGCCATTAGCTCCAGATAGGCGTTCTTTCTCTAACCTATTATAACACGGCATGCAATACGGCCGGATACCATATTTTCGCGCCATATCACGGGAGAAAATATCATAAGGTTTATAAGCATCGCAAACCCGGCAATAAGCCCCAACCAACCCATCTATATTTATAATCACTCTTGTATTTTCAATTTCTTTCGGCGGGGATTTCGGATTAGGCCAGTGATAACCCATTTTTTCATCAAACTTAACATTCAGTCTAGGAAGTTTATTAATATCAAAATGAGTATAGTGTCCATTTTGAGTTAAAACAGTTGTCATGTGATCTCCTTTTAAATTTTAATGTTATATATAATAAACGGAATATTTCTTGACTTATCAAGGGTTATTTTTACTATAAATGCAGCACCACCTTGTCACCTTGGTACTCATAAGTAGGATGGGGGTTTTCTTCGGCATTCCATTCAATATTTTCTATGTGTTGTAATAGTTCATCAAACTCAGCCCAAGTTAGCACTAAACTACCAGACTTTCTCTTCTTATACTTTTCATATAATTCTATTACGTCCGACATAATCTTTTAATAAAAAAGGGAAGGAGCCGCAGCCCCTTCCCGATTTGTTAGAAGTAATGGATCTTATCCATTGGATACTTACTATTCAAGGAGCGAATCTGCGGAATAGCTCCAAGCAATTTTATTTGGGGATTATTAGCAATATTACCACACCACTTACTAAACTCTTCCCATTTATTCATAAAAGTACCCACCGTTGCCTTTTCCCAAGATCCTTCCGGATCTGTAGGATTAGGCTTACCACAATAAAGAATGATATATATCACGCGATTTTCGTCTTCCTCAAGCCATTCACGTTGATTGAAAATAGCTTCAGCCAACTTACCTACTGCTAGTTCGGTACCCGAAAATGTTATAACCTTTCGCCGGTCATTAGAGGGGTAACCCATCTTGTCGCAAAACTCCTTTAAACTACCACCATTATTAAACTTACGAATCAAAATAGTTTTATCGGTACGAAAAGAGTTTATTACATTAGCGTGAATTTGAGCCACTTGATCTGGCTTCAGTTTATTATTACTAAGAGCGTTTGCTTCCTTCTCAATAATAACCCCTGCTTCATCCATACGTTCCTTGAGTTTAACAGGGTCTTTGACCAAAAGATTCTTCAACTTAAACTTCAAACCTAATTGACCGATAGCGTCAAGTCGCAAAATACATTGCTCAATATCGGTAGTAGATCCTTCGCCATAGGGCTTACGATAACGATTATAAATCAACGAGGTGCGATCAGCATCACCATCCTTATCAATCTCAAATACATCTACAACAATGGTTGTAACTCCTTCGCCCTCTAAAATCTCTAAACGAGTGCGACCATCAAGTATCACATAATGATCTGTCCCATCTTCGTCTTCAATAACACGTACTGCTATTGGTAATTCTGTTAAAGAATATCCATTTGCCTTAATGTCATTACGAATAGCACTATATTGAGGATTAGCACCTGTTCGCGGCGCTTGAGCCGTATATCTTTCCAGTTCGCTGTCCGTAGCAACATCTTCAACATTAACTATTTTCCTACCCTTATATTTGATATTTTCATTCTCAAATATCCAAGGAAAATTTGATTGTGGAAGAGCTGCATCCATTGCAACAACATCATTAATAATAAAGCCGCGGGCCTTAAGAGTTGCAATAGGGATAGGGGATTTGGTGGGATTATGCTTCTGATGATTTGAAATAATCTTTTGTGCTAAGCGAATATCTTTATTTGCTTTTCTTCGCATAGCACGATTAGGGCTTGCTACTTTAGACATGATATAACTCCTATGTTTGACCGATTGTGCTTTGCACTGGTCGTATGTTTAGGGGGTGATTCCCCTCAAGGATTGTCCAATTAGACGATTCCTTGTTACTACACATAACAATAAGCTGTTATGTTTCTTAAATAAGTATAAGCGATAACTTACTTTTTATAAACTATTATTTTAAATTATTTTCTTTCCAACCATTCTAACCTCTCTCTTAGATTATACATCAATTGACGATTGTCTAACTGCATATAATGGCAATCATCCACCATACGACTAAAGGTTTTCATTGGTCTGTTGTAATATGCTGCGTTGCTCTTGTCGGGTTCTCCATCTTTCCATTCGCTTGAAACATCAAATAGATCCACAATGTAGCAACTACAATTAGTACCAGTGGTTGGGTCCACGTTCTTAGCCATGGCAAAAGCTTTTTCCATAACCATAGGGAATGTAATCGCTGAACCCACGCAGATAAAAACAGCATCTTGTATTCCTTCCAAAGTTTCGGCCAAGTTTAGAAAATCAATATAAGATGCTTGGCCTATTCTCGCACCATCACATTCTGGATGCTCATAAATAATATCGTGACCTATACTGCTACAGATACTTAAGGGTATTTCTTTTTTATAACAATGCCATGCTAAACTTATGCACCCACCAGTCCATACAGAATTTCTATCTCTTTCAATATCAATATACTGACCTATGGCTTTTCCATAACCAAGATACCCATAAAGGTTAATGGCTTTATTTATATGTTCACCTGTTTCCCAGAGTCCAAAAGTACCATTGGCTAAATTTTCTTTTACATCTTCTTCGGTCCAACCATGATAACCAAACTCAAAATCATGTATGGTAGAAGCGCCATTAGTAACTATATGAGTGATGTAATCGTACTTCATTAAGTCTATTAAATAAGGATGGCATTTATTTTTTATGAAGTGTGCGCCAAAACCAAAGACGACTTTCTTCTTCTTTAGTATATCTTCAGCTAAATTATTAACAAAAACCATTTGCCTTCTATGCTCAATAGGAGGCACTCTTATTGTAGGGAAGTAAGGGGTTTTAGACTTTCTCTCTTCTAATTTTTTAATCGTCAACCTATTTCTATCAAACATTTATTTTTTAGTACCTGCTCTCGCCTTTCTTAGTTTAGCTAACTTTTCTTCTTCTACTTTTTCTCTATGCTCTTCTAATTTTTTAGCCTTCATTGCTCTGGAATAAGTAAACTCTATAAGACGTTGCTGTTTACCAATCTTTGTACTAATAGAAAAACAAAATATAAGTATAGCACAATTTAAAGCTGCTATTGCTAATAGACCAGCTAAAATATAATCAACTAATTCCGCCATCTGGCATCTCCCAAAAGCTTCTATAATCTAATTTATCATTGTCTTTTTGATTACACCCCAACAAATCATTAACCTTTGGTTTTCTTTGATTCCTACATCCAAACTTTGCCGTACATCTATCGTCCTTGTTTCTGTAGGGACACCTAAATGTGCTTTGCAACATAGCGACATCATTCATCGGTTCCATTATTGCGGCAAGCTTTTCTAAAGATTTTTTGTATCTCTCTTTTATATCCTCATCACTCATTTTAAATATTCATATTTTTGCCAGCAATGTAAGTCTTTACAAAATTAGCCAAATTATTATCATTAAAATCTTCATAGTGATCAGAACACGCTTTCATAATCGCCATTTCTAACATCTTATCATGTTGTCTTCTAAATTTCTTACGACCAGTATAACGTATATGGGTCATGTAGTTATTGAACTCTAAATTAAACTCTTCTTTCTTTAGATCCATTAAATAACAGTAGTGGTCAATCACAGCACTAAGAAAGGCAAACTTGCTTTCTTTTACAAGTTTACCTCTCTTATCTGCCATGTCTCTAGTGGCTCTCGTTTGATGAGGGTTTCGGTTACGATAATATTCGGTCATTGTTTTCCTTGAGTAATTCTTTTTCCTGTTTCTTACGCACCATTTCTTGACGAGATTTTACCGCTTCATAAAATCTTTCTATATACCCATCATAATACATATGTTTTACTACTTTCTGTTCCGCATAGCACTTAAACTTTATTACCTTTGAGCCACACTCAGTACAACGATAGTCAAGCATCATTCTAATACCAAAAGCACCACAAGTAGGACATTCATAATGATCGTCTTTAATGAAGGACACTTTGTTCATCGGCACTTTGTTGATAGTCAATACTTCAATATCAGCAAACTTATAATTAGGATCAAGTTTTAATGAAGGTTGTTCGTTAAAATCATTCCCAATCTTTTCTGCTCTATCTAAATTAATGGGCATTACAATTCCTCTACTACGTCTATACTCCTTAATCGTACAGACACAATCTTCTCGTCCGTTTTCTTAAGGTGATACCAACCCGACCACATTGGGTCAGCACCTTTTTCATTTATTGTATCCACCATTTCCTCTACAAATTGATCTCTTGGAATGGGTGAAACTATATCCATGATACTACCCATTGCTTGGACTCGCAATAAGTAACCCTCAACTTCTACCTTTTTCTTGGGCGCTTCTTTAAGTGCTTTCGCCTTACGTTTCGCCTTAGGTTTAGGTTGAGGTTCATCACCGTACATTTCATCTGTCATTATAGTTTGTCTTGATTAATTAAATCAACGCGAGTAATATCGCTGTCACCTATCAACCATTCAATCACTTCAAAATTCTTTTTAATCAACCGAACCAATTCCAATCTTTCAATCAACCCATTCAACTTAGAAGGTGCTTGACCAGAAGACATAAAAACAGTATCAGCATTTAAAACATCCAGCCGATTTTCCAACTCTCGTTCAAGCGCCGTCACATCAACTATCTTTTTCATTTGTTTTTCCTTTCTTTATCTCAAAAATAACTTCATTACTATTGCCAATATCTCTATTGTCGTGAATTTTAATATGAGGGTTCAACCCCTTCACTAGAGCCTCTTCCAGTTCTGATGGTTGTTCTATATCTTCTATAATATAAACACCATCATCTTTTAGAGTAGGAAATAAATTAACAGCAGTTTGAAATTGACTTCTCCATCTATGATCGCCATCATCAATAATAATATCAAATTTTTTTAAATTGTTTTCTACATACTCCTTTAAGGAAGGTGATAAATCTGTAGTATCAAATTGTTCTATTGTAATTTCTTTTGGACTCCCATATGTTTTATCATCAATATCCATACCATGTATTTTCATGTTAGAAAAATACAAATACCATAGTAATAAACTTGTACCTGTTTCTATTCCTACCTCTAATAGATGCCCTTGTTTTTCTCTATATTTTTTAAAAAGATTTTCATAAACACATTCTATATAACAATGACCCCCAACGCCATATTGATTGTCAGCGCGCTTGAGACTTCTAACAAGATCTAAGGAAACCCAATTCTTATCACATTTATTTTTAATTATCGTAGTATTTCTATAAATGTCTAATAAGCTACCCGTCTTTACCTTTCCACTCCTAAATAATTGTAAAACATCTTCCTCCCAACAGCAGTACGATTTATAATTAATCGTTACTACCGCACCAGCATCACCTGCATCAAACTCATCTCTACTGATTTCTTCTCTATCTCCCAGCCAAAGGTCTGCTGCAATATGAGCATCTTCAACAAAAGAAGCATTAAAAGATCTCGTTGATATTCCTTTATCTTTAAGATCTTTTGCCATCATTTTTCCTTTCGTATTCTTTACGACAACCTTCGCACAAATATTTTCCCAACTTTTGTTCAAGAATTGTTTCTTCTTTGGTGGTACGCCCACACATTTCACAATAAAACTCTTCTTGTACAAATTGTTGAGCCTTTTCTGATTTACGGGGTGCAAAACCCCCTAATTTTCTACCTATTAACAATCAATCTCTCCATACCCTATGGTAGAATAGATGCCATAGTCGATGCTTAAATAAGAGCCAAAATAACCCCAAAAACCCACTAGAATAATACACTCCATCTTTTACTACCAAATTATACTTCACATCGCTATAAATTTCTTCTAAATGAGTTTTCAATCCAACAAATCCTTTAATAACTGATGTTTTTGTAATTTAGTTAATGCTCGTTTCTCAGCTTTCTGTATTCCCATCGCAGTGTAACCTGTCAAAGCAGAAATCTCTGACAAAGTTTTTGGTTCATACCCCTTTAACCCAAACCGATAAGAAATTGTTGTCTTCTCAATCTCAGTAAGATCTGAATTTTCCAGAACAAAATTAATATGCTCTTTTAATTCTTGCCTTTCTTTGATATGCAAATCAGCAGAACTCAGCGAAGATTGCAATTCAATATTATCACTACGCCCTTCTTTAGCGTCATCACAATTTGGCTGTGTGTCCAAACTGATTTCAAACTGAGGGATCATTTTTTTATGTCCCTTAGTCTTTCGCATATTCGTAGTTGAGGAACGAGCGGAGCCGCTTACACTTGAAAACATATCGTCTTCATTCTTTTCCTTGATATAGTCATTAATTTTGTTCCAAGGAATGTGGACATTTCTATTTTCATAAAGAGATTTCAACACTTCTGCTTTCACCCAATGACGAGCATAAGTAGAAGGTTTGGTACCTTTGCCTTCTTTGTACTTGTCTATACCTTGAATCAACCCATATAGTCCAGCACTCTTAAGGTCATTGTATTGCATCAAATGTCGGTAGTCCTTAATCACATGATCAACTACCCACATATTTTCTTCAATCATTATATCTCTTTTAGATTTGCTCACTCATTGTCTCCTATCGTAAAATACCAATTTCTTTAAGTGGAAGCGGCTTACCATTACTATCTTCAACCATCTTATTATTAACCATACCAGTCATGTAAGTACCATTACCTACATTATGACCATCATACAGAGTAGGCACTACAACATCATCTTCTACATACCTTTTCAAGCTACTACCTGTTACATTGTTTTTTGATACTTTTCCTTTACCCATTGTTTTCCTTTCTTTACGGATGAAAAATGGTGAGGGTGGAGGGAATCGAACCCCCGACCGATTGCTTAGAAGGCAATTGCTCTCTCCACTGAGCTACACCCCCAAAAACTTTATGTCCACTCTGGTTCATGTGGATATATTTCTAATCTTTCTTCTTCTTCTTTAGTCCTCTTCCTTTCATACTCAAACTCTAACCGCATTTGAATAGGTGAGCGCCACATTTTATACCACTCAATAAACTTATCATCCAACCGATAACAACTCGTTGAGTTTTTATCACTTGTTATGCACCAATACCCATCTTGATTGAGCGAGTTCTTGCGCTCTAACTCGGCATTTCTATCTTCTAACTCTTCAATGCGGTCACTCATCCTCTCATACTCAGCCCACTCCTTAGAAGACATTGATTCCAACACCTTCAAATCTTTCATCAAAGTAGGAGCAACTATTGACCACCACTTCTTCTGTATCTTGTACCAAGCTTGAGGTGTAAAAGGATTACGAAAACATTTCATTAGAAACCTTTCTTCCATAAAGACTTTCTATCGCCTTTATTAATAATAACCATACTTAAAATAAACCAACCGATAAATAAAATACTTAAAACAATTAATTTATACATCTTAATATAACACTTTCTTTGTGGTTTGTCAAGCCCTTATATTTTAATTCTTCATCACTCATATTATCAATAGCATTAGCAAGTGCTTCGCGTTGGCTTTTTTCCAATGTCTTTACGTCTGCCACATAAGTGCGAATCAGAAACACCACACTCTGTACCTCAGTAACCCCCTTTAAGACTTGTCGTTCCACCCTCAAAAACAAATCATCCTTATCAAAATCTTTTCCAATGTTTTTGCTTGGATGTTGATTGAGAATGGGGCTACTAGTCAATGTCCAATTATATCTAATGAATGGTCCCTTATGTAAGCAAGCATTCCATATATGTTCATAAGCAGTTTTATCCATGCCAGGTACATCCTTGTGCATCTCTGCCATGCTCATCATCATTTTTTCCTTGGGACTCCACCAAGACGGTAAACAAACATGAGCTGCGACTAACATATCATGTTGCATTATGCATACATCTTCTTGTATCTGTGAACAAATTGCATCAAAGAAGGTAGTATAGGTAGGTGTTGGATACTTACAACCACTACATTGTTTAGAGCAAGCACACAATGGACTTTTTACAACCTGTAAGACTTGACAATACTCATCTACATATACTGTCTCGCCTGTTATTTCATTATCTAAAACATAATAATCATCTTCACTAAAAAATTTTATATAACTGTACTCTTTGGATAGCTGTTCTGCCATCCAAAAGCAAACTGTCTTCATCAGATACTTTTGGTTGCCGCTTTGTATCTCACTAAACCCCCACTTCTTACTTACATCCCTCTCTAAATAATACTGAGAAAGGTTTTCTGCTCTTGCATCGTGTTTTTCATTCTTATACAGAGGCAATTGTTCATCAATAATAAAATGGTTTTCATCTTCTAACTTCTTTATGCCAGGCTTTACACTATACTCCGTAGGAATGTAGGGTAGGTTTGTCATTCACGGGCCATTTCTAAAAGGAAACCAAACTGAACCATCGTTAGTGTAGCAGTTTGAGCCTTGCTATCTTTGAGATCAGCATACTTCTTTTCCATAGTTCCCAACCATTCCTCATCAGCTTCTGCATTTCTACCTAAACCACGCTTCGTTTTAGGTTTATAAACTTCTTTCTTTACACCCGATACCTTTTTCTTCTTCGGTGTAGTAGCAGCTTCTTTTAAAGATTTGTCTAACTTCTCTTGTGTATAGGAGCGAAGTGCTGATTCTTTCTTTTTTCTTGGACTCATACTAGTTTTCCACCATTCTCTATTCTTATTTTTGCCTTCTCACAATACTCATCACTCAGTTCAAAGCCAATATAATTTCTTTCTAACTCCTTTGCTACTACACAAGTACTACCTAGCCCATTAAAAGGATCTAAAACTGTATCGCCCTTATACGATAGCATTTGAATACAACGGCGAGGTAATTCCAAAGGAAACATCGCACGATGACCCATCTTCTTTTGTCGTGTCTCTGGCGCAAAAGACCACATAGCCCAAGAGTTTTTAATAAACTCATCTCTTGTTACTGTAATGTTTTCTTTATTACCGATTTTCTTTTTATTATCCTTTGCAAACACTAACACAAACTCATAAGGGCAAGGAAAACTAGGTGATGATGGTGACATATAACTACCCCATGCCGTTCTATTACCTGTTTGATTTTTGTTCCAAATAATAGTGGTCATAAGAATATAGTTAAGTTCTTTAGTCATAAACTGAATGATATCAGAATGAGTAGGTACTGATCCATTCTTTCCATCACCAATGTTAATAACTACTCTACCACCTGTTACTAATTTTTCTTTTATACTACCAAACAAAGTTTGCATCCATTCAATATAATCTTGATGGTCTTTGTTATCATTATAAAGGTCGTAGGGGTCTTTATGATATTTATTATTTCCTAAATCTACATTATAAGGTGGTGAAGTTACTACCAAATCAATAGAGTTATCGTCCAACTCTTTTACCAACTCTAATGAATCGCCACAAGCAACTTGGTTTATCAAATTATTATTCATTTAATTCTCCCCCATCAAGTCCACAATAGAAGGTATACTAAAACCCTCTTTCTCTTTAAGGTAATCAGATGCTTCTTTTTCACTAACACCAAAATATCGTACTCTCTCATGGTAACAGGCAGTCTCATATAATTCACGACTTTTTATCTTATAATGACCGCCCTTGCCACCATTATGCTCCAACAAATCAATAACCCTACACTCAAAATATTGCGCCATTTCTTTAAGACTGGTAACGCTCACAGCGCCCCTAAACAGTGTTGCATCCCATGCAAAATGGATAATAATTAAGTTATTACCTATTTGTTTTAACTTTTTTGAAAGAGAAAAACCGCCTGAGTTCCACGAAGAGTCAAAAACTTTTATAGATTTAATACCCATTTGATTCGGATTACTTTTTAACCATAAACCGTTATTTGTCATCGTTGATTTTACATTAGGAAAATATTCCTTATTATTATAGAGAACCCTTAAATCTCCCTTATGACCAACCTGTTCGATAGCAACACCATCCTCTGCAATCCGCTCAAACCCTGTACTATTTTCCAAATATTTTTCTACTTCTGCTCCTTGGGCCTGTGCCTTAAGACCACACTTATTTTTGCAAATCAATGAAAAGTGGCTCGGATTTTTTATATCAAAACCACTTTCAATCTTAGACATCATATAATTCAAAACCTTTTTGTCTGTACTCACAATATCTCCTTAATTTATAAAGTTTCCTAAGTCGCCAGACACCTTATTTTAGGAAACTACACAATAACTCTTTAACATTTTAGGGGCTTTCTTAAACTCTGCCATACATGCGTCATATTCAATGTCTGTTTTATCGACTATCTTTTCATCATACTCCATCCAATTATGCCGTTGATATTGAACACCATATTCTACTTGACGAGCGTGTTGTAATTCATGCGACAACAAAGTCATTAGGTAAGAATGATAAAACCGATGGGTTCTCGGCCATTGGGGAAAAGTCCAAGCACTACACTCTGTAATTTTCCTTACTGACCTACTCTTTGCCTCTGACAAATGCTTATATGAAATGCTTATCTTGTGAAAATGATTCTTATTCTTTCTTGCCTCCTTCTTAAGTGACGCTTCGGGCAATCTCTCGTAATCAGTGATGTCTCTACAGGCGTGTAATCCATGTGAGGTTTTTAATTTAGAATCAATATAAACATAGATGGGTGCCTTGATAGCACCAAAATGTTTACGGATACAATTCTTCACCTGTTGCTCATCTATCCTCAGTTCGGGATACTGAGAAAAGTTTGTCTGTATCTTCATAGAAGTTTAAATAAAGTTTGCGGAATAAAAACAATTATGAAATATGTCATAATAATCCAAAACAATATCGTCATCCATCTTGGAAAATCATCGTTGGGGTTTCTCATCGTAGAGTAAGATTAGTCTTTCCTCTGTAGGGATACAAAGGGCAATTAACAGATGTACAATCTTTAGGGTGGACTTCTCCAAAACCCATACACTCTGTACAGAATGCCTTGATCGCCAATGAGCGAGTCAAATTTACTTCTTTCAATTTGCCACTCTTTCGTTTAATCTTATGTTTAATAGCCATAGGTTTACATAATACCTTCCATTAAAATGTGAAATCTAACATACTATAATATACGAAATTATTGATGGTTTGTCAAGGCTTTTTTTAAAGCTCTTAAGTGGTTGTTTTTATTGAGTTTATGAAAGAGGTTAGTTCACCTTTGGTTAAACTCGCTGGACCTACGGTATCATATACATCGGGAGAAAACCTATGATTATTAATAGTAGTGGCAATGTTTTTAGGCTCATCTACTTTTAAAAAATAATTACCCTCTATTGCTCTATCTTTTATTCTATCAGCAAAAGCCCTGCCCGCTACACCACCAACTCTACGAACAACTAAATTAGCAGCATCTCGTTTCACATAGGAAAAGCCAATCGGCTTAATTGTCTTTCGTGGCTTAACATCTCTTTTTTCTGTACTTCTAACCCATATTTGAAAAACACACGATGTATGCCAAGACTCTTCTTCAAATACAAAATAATCCTTTTTGTAAAGATCTATATCTTTAACGAGCCAAAAATTCTCATTCAATCTACGCTGTACTGTTTCTTTTCTAAATGATCTAGGAAGAATAAACGCTATAGTGTCAGCAAACTCTGCAGCCTTATTAAAAAAATCAACTGCAGCCTTACTCATTTTTCCAAAAGGTGGATTACCTATCACTAATATTTTATTCTCTTCTTTCATTTCTTCAAAAAGAAAATCGTCTTTGAGAAAATCGCCCTTCATTATGTCGGGATGTTCTGGTGCTATATCTATCGCAATACAATCTTCTATTTTAGATGACCAATTACCTGTACCTGCTGATGGCTCAACTACTACATCATAATCTTTTACAGATACGGCTTTTAATAATTCATCAACTACTGAGGGTTTTGTATAAAATCTATCAAGATGGTCTTTATTAAGATTCTTTGATGTTGACATTATCACCTATTTGTTGGGTAAGAGAAATATATTTCCATTTGCGTAACGGTACGGTTTGTCAAATTCTTGGTCCCACACAGCCATATCAGTGCCGGTGTATTCCCACAATTTTTCTTCTCTCTTAATATAACCAAACCAATCAAATTTGTCAAGGTTATTTTTTACATAGGTGTCCAACTCATTATGATAGCGGGTTCCCCACGTAACCAAAAAGGAATTTGATTCCGCAGTAATCTTATCTAAAATACGGATTGCCTTTTCAGCATCAATGTCGGGGTTATCATAATCTTCTTTACCAATATGTTCAATAGTAGAGAGGCTTAATACATCTTTACCGGTAAAGTCACAAGTCTCTGCATCTACCGATTGTACGTCACCTGCTGGATGGTCATCCGAAAACAAATCAATAATAGGATGCTCGCAATATCCATAATGCGGCATAACTGCACCTACTTCTACAAGATTGTCATGTCCAACTTTTTCCATGTAACGCATACCAATGGCAAGCTCAATACATCTTTCATTAATCATGGTAGTGTTTACAGGATCATCAATATACTCATCAACCGTCAATTCTTTATTTATCATTTACCGTTATCCTTGTTATAAGGTTTTCGCCACTAATTCTAATGACAGGAATCTGTTGTTCATTACGATATGTTGTAGCTGCATATGCGTAATCACTCGTCATCAGCTTTATATTAATGCCTTCTACCCTAAAACTAAACTTTCCATGACTCCATGTGAAAGAATTATTTTCATCTCTTTTTACATGGTTTCTTTCACCGGGCCACCTTATAATTCTCTTATTGGTTTCACTAATAACAACAGTGTTTGTACTGTCATCTATCTTTAAGATACGAGATGCCCGTGAATCACTAGCGGTAGATTTTCTATGCCTCCATATCCACCACCAATCCCACTTGGTTTCAGTAAAGAAATGGTTTCTTGGTCTACGCCATTTAAAAGGTTTCTTCATTACGTGTTTGTAAGATGGCATACCACTACCTTTTACTAACCAATCATTTTCATGTGCAATTAAAATTTCATTACCATGAGGATGCTGATGCAAAGCAAACCCATTTACCCGATGATTTTGTATAGTGAGCCACGGTCCTTGACGGTTAATCGTCATGTCATCATATTTAAAAATACCTTGCGAATCTGTAGGCTCAACTTTCTCATGCCAACCATCACCAATAACAGCCATCACTCCATCACTATCGGAAATTAACTGTTGCCATGTTTTTACCTTTGCTACATTCTCTTTTATACTTTGATAACTTTCTTTAAGAGCATCGGAATTGCTCTCTTCGCCATACCAATTATCAAATAAGTTTTCTACTCTATCAAAACAATCTGTTACATACTTAGAATAATGCCCACCCTCAGTAAAGGCACCATCTTTTGTAACCGTCTTTAAAGCTTTATCCAAAGTTATAATATTCTTTTCATCTTTTTTCCATAAGACAGCATCTAACGCACATTGACCTACATAGTGAGAAATACTTTTATTGGAACAGAATGGCATTGTAGAGTATAATTGTTTATACCCACGCCAATAATCTTCTAATCCCACTTGAAAAGTATGGTAGTCACCAGCTTCTGAAACTTGACACGCTATTTCCATCGCCAACCTATGATGCCAAATTGCGTTCCAATGGATTCTCCAATTAATATACTTTCGGGGAAGCCATTGATAAAAAGGAACCAAATGATGAAAAGGTACTTCCTTTTTACTTAAATGATGATAAGCTTCATTCACTTGTGCTGTTGTTTTTGCCATCTTAACTTTCTCCAATAAAAAAAAGGGCAGCGACCCGAAAGTCGCTACCCTTCATGTAAGGTTTAACCCTTATTAACTACTCCGTACCTTCTCTCTAGTTACTGGACGGAGCGCCGATTACGTTAAGATCAACAACGCTGATCTTACCAAAGTATTCGGGACGAACCATCTGATTAGCGTAGCGAGTCATCGCACCCTTACGAGGCGTGAAATCGTTCGGCTCAAAGATGGTCGGGGTGAACACCAGCGGCACATAAGGAGCGTAAACAAAACCCGCATCCAAGAAGCCAGCGCCCTTATAACCCACAAGAATCTGATTAACAGGGAAATACGGATCTTTGTAGACCGTAAATCTATTGGTGAGAGTACCAATCTTTTCAACACCCAGCGAATACTGAACCTCAGTAGGATCAAATGTCGCATTGGGCTTGAAGTAAGCGATTGCCTCAATAATAGTGGCAACGTCAGGAGAAGTAACGAGCCAGTTGGCACCACTTCTCAAGTTACGCTTGTGGATTTCATTGGAAACAGTAATAATCGTTTCCGCTAACGTCTGATACCAATCCTGCTGAGTGCCAGTAAAACCAACATTCGTGGAATAACCACCAGGAGAAGCAACAGTATTAATAACATCACCCGAAGCGGTGACGTAACGGCCAACACTACGCGACCAAGCAGCCTTAACAGCAGCACCACTCAGAAGTTCCGAAAGAATTTCACGGTCAACTTCTGTCGCAATAATGTCAGAAAGAATAGTTGTAAGCTCGACTTCAGCATCAATAGCGTGATACGCATTGATATCTTGGGCCAATTCAGGTGTCCAAGTAGCCTTGAGCTTACGAGTGTTCGCCATAACAGGAACACTGGAAACAGCGATATTAATTTCGGGAATCGCGCTTGTCGATTCAAAATCACCAAGCTGATTGTCCGAAGGATTATCAGTAAGATTTGTGCGAGCCGGACCAACCAAAACAGCAGCGGTCATCGAACCATCATTACCCCAATTCTTATTGGGACCATGAGGCGAGGCATCACCACACTTGTTAGAATAAATCTGAATCTTAGCAGCGGTAAGAACCGTCAGTGTCGGGTCAGTATGAGCAAAGAACTGAGTACCCGAAAGCGATTCAATAGCACGAAGACCACGGAAAGTCTCACCCTTATTACCAGTCTCAGCTTCACCCGATGTAGCAATACGAATTTCCATCAAAGCGCCAAGATCAGTAGCCGCCGAGCTAGACAGTGTAAAGTCATAACCCGAAACAGTTACGTTACCAAGAACTTCCGAGGTCGTAGTAACACCAGAGTAAGTAGGAGCAGCATTCGTAAGAATGAAGTTTCTACGCGAGTAGCCAATACCGGCGAAGTTATAAAAACCACCCGAAGCCGATTGCGCACCAACACCAGCCAACTGCTTGTTGCGATTCGGACCAGCATCAGTAAGGTCACCATAAACACTACCACCAGCGGTACCACCACTCTTGCTACGATCATACTTGAAGTCGAGGAAGAACAACAGACCCGAAGGAAGCGACATGGGCTGAACGGCAACAAGTTCCGAAGCCAACAATTGACCAAACACTCTACGAACGAGAGGGAAGGCGATCTTGTTATAGCCAGCAACATTACCGGTCTGAGTTTCCTCAGTTAACATTTGATTACGGAGTTCGACAGCCTGGTTTTCTAACAACTGAGCGACAACTTGCGACTTCTCATCATCAAGCTTCTTCAGCAAGCCAGTGCGACTCCACTTTTCCATAATTGTCTGCAACTTAGCGTTCCGATTAACGGGGCTATATTCTGCAGTCATTTCATTTACAATATTCGACATTATCTAAATCTCCCAATTAGATTTTTATAGACCAGCCAACTCAGCTAGACGATCATACCGTCCACCTTGAGCTTGCTTTTGTTCTTCAGAAATAACACTCTGAACATTAGGTCTGGCAACACGCTGCTTCTTGACCGACCGATTTGCAGCGGAATAGCCTTCAGCCAACGCCCTATGAGTTCTCTTAACTTCACCAACAGTGCGAGCCTTATCAAAATGCTCAACAACTCTTTCCTTCTCACCCTTCGTCAAGCTAACCTTACGCATCAGATCCGATGCAGCAGCCAAACGAGCATTGAAAAGATTAACTTCGTCAATTCTCTTCTTCAAGAAAGTAAGAGCCTTTTCATATCTACGATTTTCGCGGCGCAGTGTACGGTTTTCCTTGATAGCGGCTTCGACCTTCTTCGCCATCATAGAGCGCTCTTCCAGATCCTCATCATCATCATCGTCATCAACGTCAATGTCAACATCAATGTCTTCATCTTCGTCATCTTCGTCTTCAATAATTTCAAGGACTTCATCAATATCATCGTCCTCGTCATCATCAACATCAATATCAACATCAATGTCAGAATCTTCTTCGTCTTCGTCTTCCAAAGCAGCTTCATAATCACGGCGACTGCGAGACTCGTCACCCTTATTACCACCATACTCACCTTCTAAGGCAGCTTCGTAATCGCGGCGACTACGGGACTCATCGCCCTTATTGCCACCGTACTCATCATTCTCGTCCATGTCTTCGTCTTCGTCATCGCCTTCTAAAGCGGCTTCGTAGTCACGCCGACTGCGAGATTCATCACCCTTGTTACCACCATAGGGTTGTTCCTCATCCAAACCAGCTTCAATGATTGCGGGACCGTCACCTTCATCAGTGAGGTCATCGCCATCTAACTTCGCTTGGCCGGAGGGATCATATTGAACATTGAGATCAGCGCCCTTGGGGTTGCCAGTCTCTTCAATTTTTTCACCGATAGCCTCTGAAACGGCAGCTTTAAGGTTAGTGCTCATTGCGTCAACCAAAACACTCTTGGCGTTCTCATAAGCAGCTTCCTTCATAGCTTCAGCCTGTTCAACGGCTTCCTGTACAATGTCTTTTGCCATGTTACAGTTCTCCATTATAATGAATTAGAAATATTTATTTTTATTAGCATAAGCCAACTAAAATAAATATGGTTTATATTACTCAAAATACACTATGGTCTAATTTAACTCAGTACCATCTATTGCTTTTCTTCTTCTTTTCTTAGATTTTTTAATTTCGGAAGGTTTTTGATAATACTCTCTTCTTCTCAACTCCAAGAAAAAACCTTCTCTTTTTAATTTTCTTTTTAACAACCTTAAAGCCTTTTCTAAATCATCCGGCCCTTTTACTTGTACACCCACACATCTCTTACAACCTGTTCTGTTCATTGGTACCTGCTTTCTTAGTCTTTTTCTATTCGTGCTGGAACTCCATACTTATCATACTGCGCCCATGCTAAGGCCCAAGGATTTGTTTTCTTTCTCTTACCAGTCTTCTTATCTACATATGTCTTAGGTATCTTATCTTTACCTTTCTTTTGAGCCATATGTTTTTTGATACCTTTAACTTGGTGCTTTCTATCGGGAGGCGAAACCTCTAACGCTTGTGAAAGTTTCATTACTTTCCGCCCACAAATGCTTTTTCTTTATCAGCAGCTTGTTTAACAACACCTGCTAAACCTTTAAAAAAACCGGTTTTCTTTTTATCTTGCTTATCATCATCACCGCTATCTTTTTCATAATCTTTAATCTTATCACGGGTATCTTGTTGTTGCTCTCTTTCACGTTGTCTTTTCTCTTGCTCTTTTTCACGCTCTTTACTTTGTTGTTCTTGCTCTCTTCTTTTTGCTTCCTTTTCTGTTTTTTTAGCAATAAGCTTTTGATTTCTTTTTCTTTGAGCGGCTAATTTTTCTCTATCTCTTTCGGCAGCAGTTTTTTCAGACCCCGCAACTCTCTTCTTGAGTCTATCGGCTTGCGCTTTATCTCTTTTTTTAGTTTCTTTACCAATCGCTACTTTCCTTCGTGCTTTTTCCTCACGCGAAACTTCAGGTAGTGCATGATCCTTAACCTCACCACCTTTCCATAACCTATCTACATAAGCAGTAAAACCTTTCCTTTCAGCCGGTGTATCTAACTCATCAGCACTATGAATTTGATACTTCTTTAAAGCTAACTTATAAGCTTTTTGGTAACTACCCTTATCTTTCTTACCAACCTTACCGGTAGAAACATCTTCGTTATCATCACCTGTTATTTTATCCATTACTGCGCCAGCAGCACCAGCACCAACTGCTCCTAAACCTGCTGCTATTGCGGGAGCAATTTCATTACTATCCTCATCACCTTCTACTGGCGTAATCAAACTAGGCTCACCACCAAGTCTAGGAGGATCATCCCACCCATCTTCACTTTTACTTCCATCACTCTCTTCTTCAGCTTCCCAATTCTTATCTACATAATTAAAAAACTTCTTTGTATCTTCGGGACTTAAATCAATCGGTGAAGACACACCAAACTTTTTCATAGCAGAAGCGAAAAACTTTTCATAAGCTGTTTCTTCTGAACCAGCTTCACTAACATCTCTACCTGTATGATGGTTTTCAAAAACAATATCATCGGGTTGTACTTGATACACACCTCTTTGGTCCGGAAAGGTAATCATTAAAGGTTTGAAGTTAAGCAGAATTGCCTTACGACTTGGGCCAGCTAACGCCAATAGTTCACGCGGCGCTTCATTGGTTAAAACAACCATAGTGTTAGCACGACCAATTACTTCATCAGGCGACATAATAGGTGCGCCTGGGTCTTCTTTAATAATTGCTTTTAACTCTTTAGTAAAGTTTTTCATTCTATTCCCAATTTATCCATTGCAGCAGTGAAGTCAATATTTTCGGGCATCGTCATATCACCCTTAGACACTTCTGTTACTTTCTTCATTGGACCAGCTAAAAGTTGCTCGTGTTTTAATTGTTCTTCTTCTTGAGGATCTTCAGCGTCCATAATCAAACTAGCAAAAGGATCGTCAGACTCAAACTTCTTTTCTAGTATCTGTTGAGCCTTCGCTCTTGACGCTTGTCGTTGAGCAATATAATTTTTAGCACTAGAAACATTTTGAGGTTGTGATGGTGCCTCAAACTGAGCCACGTTTTCTTCTACTACATTTTGTAATGGCGTTTGTTGTTTCATCACCATTTCATAAATCATATCTTTCATACTGCGATCAATCTCTTCCCTTACCACTCTACGAAGTTTGGGAATAAGTTTCTTCGCCACATCTTTTGTAACTTGTTCTGCAATAAGTTGTGTTAATTCAGATGTTTTAATAGCCATGTTTTACCTCTTTGTTATGTTCAGTTTTATTATCTTAGAAACTGGATCATATCTTTCATGTTATCAATTATATTACTTAAGTTGCCAGCATAACCATAATTTGTTGGCTCTTTCTTTTGTTTGGCATCCATCTTTTTCAAAGAAGCTTGTAAGGTTTTGACCATACCGTCAATTTCTTTTCTACGGTCTTTATACATTTTATCAGCACCTTCTTCTCTTTCACTGATAACTTCCTCTACTAATCTTTTGAGTTTTGTTAATTCTGATTTTTTAATAGCCATATCTTACCTCTTTATAGTTTGACTAATTTCACGTAGTGAATCCATTATATATTTTTTTTCTCTCGGCGTAATACCTTGATCATTTTTACTAACCGAAGTCCTCATTCTTCTTACTGAAATAAATAACTGATTTAACTTTTTAAACGCCAACTTTTCATTCATTTTAGTAATACATACTCACCATTAAACGGTCACCTCTCATCTTTACTACCTTACCTAATGACCTTTGCTTCTTAAGATAATTAGCAAACCTTCTACCTTCTTTTGCATCACCAAAGATAAAAGCCACACCATCATCACCATGTACTCCCTTCGGATCAATTGGTTGTACATTTTCTATAGATTTAAACCCTAACCCGTCTTTAACCAACTTGTGCATTTTTTGAACGATCTCTTTCCGTTTTCCTTTAGCAAGACTACCAACTTCGGGTGCTTCATTAGTACCTATAACACTAGCTTGTTTTTTACCTTGACCATAGGGTGCTGCATTAAAACTTTCTTTATGTTGTTTAGCGTAATCACTATAAAGAGGTAACTCTTCTTTAATTTTAATACCCTTCTTCTTTCGCCAATGCAAAACAGTAACAGCGTCATTCACTTCGTCAGCCCACTTACCAGCTTTTTTTGCCATAGGCAATCTTTTAACAGCATCGCTAGCATCATTAATAATATATCTTAAACTACTCTCAGGTAAATCCCAAAATCTTACATTCTGAATATGAGGTGCGCCTCTTGGTCTGCCACCTTTTTCCTTGGGGTCAGCTTCCATCACATCGTCAGCAGCATCTCTTTCCACATCGTCTGCGCCAGGAGTACGAGGATCATTAGGTTTAAGGGAATCAACGCCAGAGATTTCTAAAATAGCTGTATTCTTTAATTTACCTCTAAAGGTTCTGTGTTTCTCAGAGCCTGTACCTCTAAGCTCTATAGTGCCATCCTTGTTAATCTTCGTAACAATACCTTCAACACCTGCGCCACCTTTTTGTTTATGTCCAACATGAACTCTATCGCCAACTTTTACTGGTCTTTTAATAGCATCATACCACTTAGCGCGATTACCACGTTGAATAGGAAGCCGACCTGCTTCAGTAAGTTTACCAGTATGGTCAACCCTTCCACCAGCGCCCGATTGCATACGATTAGTTGCAGCATTTTGTACGTCATCTACAATTTGACTAATGACATTTTTTAATTCATCCTTATCAATATCATCTTCTTCTAACTGACTAGCGCCACCTGTGGTATTACCTCTTACTCCAACCATACCCATAGATTGTGGAGTAACAAAAAAAGCTTGAACAGTTTCGTTCACAGCTTTCCTTAATTGTGATTTTCTAATTTTCATTAAACTGTCTCCACACCTTTTGTTTTTTTAAGTCTTTTAATAAATGCGTCCATTTCAACCTTATCTCTTAATTCACCTTGTGTAATCTTACCAATCAACATCTGTAATACGTGCCTCTTAAGTTTCTTGTTTTCTATTGCTTCCGGAAACTTGCTATACAATAAATCAATGGCTTGATCAATTAATTGATTTTGTGTATCTTGATCTAACTCTACTTGTGGCTCTTGATCATTCCCTGTATAATATCCTTTATACCCCCAGTTGTATACTGATTGTAATGCGGGAAACCTACCCAAATAACCAGTAGAACCGGCCCCAATACCTCCATCAATTTTTTCCTTTATTACACTGCGAAGTTTCATTTCATCTTACGAAGAGTTTTAGCAAGATTTAATCTTTTTAACTCTGTGCTATCAGCCTTACTTAACTTCTTATCCCCTTCGCCCTTCTTACGCAAAGTGGCAATCTTCTTGTTAATCTTTTCCATTGGAATCTTTTCGCCCTTCTTCGCACCCATAGACTTACGAAGTGCGCCAGGCTTTTTAATAGCGCCCTTGATCCAATTCTTCTCTTCTAATACTTCACGGATGATTTCTTTTAATTCAGACTTTCTAATTTTCATATTATATCCCCACTACTATATCTTTTTTCTCAATTTTCATCCAGCGAATGTTTTCTTTGGCTAGACCCTTAATTTGTTTTCCAGAGATTTGACCCACATCGCCGGCAGTAATAAACTGTACTATCAATCCGTGTATGCCATCAAAGATATAGCCGCGCTTTCCAGGAACGTGTTTATGGACAGCCTTGATTTTATTCTGCTGCTTACTATCAAGCGAATCAAACTCTACTTCTTCTGCTTCGGTAATTGTTTGCTTTAGTTTCATTTGATTTTCCTTACATCACGTTATTTTTTTTAATTTTTTTATACCAGTTACCTTACGCTTAAACTTCTTCTGGATATTATCCTTTATTGCAGCCACTCCGCTGCCCCATGAACCGCCATCGGGAACTATTACATCATAATCATCGTCAATCACAACTCTATACCAATCAGCTTTTCCTCGGCGTTTCTCATCGGGACGCGGCTCCAACTTCATCGGACCTTCTTCTAATACTTCTCTTACCAGTGCTTTTAATTCGGATCTTTTAATTTTCATTCTTCACACTCACATGGGTTACAGGTGCAATCTTCGCACTCACATTTAGGATTATCACACATTATTTTTGTGGTATTCCAAAGGCCACATCTTGGCCAATAATTTTAGTGTCAGCAACACC
>VTLG01007813.1_pt1 | contig 27131 bp, 46 predicted proteins | sample 4694571 | NCBI WGS metagenome assembly VTLG01 (sample SAMN12604809, study PRJNA352737) | marine metagenome | biome: ENVO:00000447; feature: ENVO:00000209|ENVO:00000569|ENVO:01000036; material: ENVO:00002151; isolation source: viral sequences binned using virsorter ...
CCGCCTTGTGGTGTCATCTTCCATACTCCAATACTATCTCTTCATTTTTTTTTATTTTTTTTGATGTTACTACATTGTAAATTATATAATCATCCCAATCTTGTGTGATACATAAATAACAGTTTGGCTTACTAGAATGATTTATAAACCCACCTAAAGGTGTTCTTATATATCCAACTATCATAGGTACTTTAATGTGTGTGCTTCCTAAATCATATTTTGCTTTTAAATCACAAGATGCAAATATACCATGTCCTTCTATATTACTTTTGTCTATATACACTTCTTCTGGCAATGGTTTATAGTAAAACCTATCGTATTTTACTTTCATTCTTTTGTGTCGCTTTTAAGTTGTAGTGCTTCTGGTGGTACTATAATTTTTGTGTCTACTGCTATATCTTCTTGCTTTGTATCTGTGTTAGGATTGTTAACATCATGCTCGGCATCTTCTTTAGTTTTGTATATAGTATTTGTTTTTTTATTACGATAAGTGGTTTCAGATGCACAGTGAATTATTTTCATAGCACTTAATATCGCATAAATTTAAGGATATATCAACAAAAAACCCTAACTGATTAGTTAGGGTTGAATTGGAGAATTTGAATAAAAACAACTAAATAATATCACATATAATAAAAAATAAAAGACCTAATTTATTACTTTAGGTCTTTGTATTACAGTTTGCTTTGAACCTTTAAAATCTACTCCGTAATCATTTATTGTGTACTCTCTTTCATCTAATAAGTCCTCATATGAGTCGCCATAATTTCTAGCAAATTTAGGAGTATATAAAGAATGTTTTTTTACTGTAAATTTTACAGTATATGTATTACCCACTCTATCTTTACCTTCTACCCAATTCACTAATTGTTGTTTTTCATCTCTAGTGTCAGTATCATTTTCAATGTCAGTACCAATACTTGCACTACCAAAATATGTGTATAGATTTTTGTCCTCATCTTCAAGAGTAATAATATTCATATGAGTATCAGCTCCATAACAATAAGGTGTAATTTCTTTTGTAAACCACGATTTGATAGTTAATTTTTTTTCTAATCTATCTTTAGGTTGACCCACATACTCAGATTGAGATAACTCTAATAAAATCTTTTTATTTTTTTTCTCTTGCTCTAATAGTTTTCTCTCTCTCTCTGCTTCCCACTTCTTTAATCGTTCTTTTGCTTTATCCTTTTCTATTTGATTGCTCTTTTTAATATCTTTGACCCATTGAGGAATTGTGCCATTAGGGTCTACTTCTTGATAATCGTTATTAATTATTAAATCGTGATTTTTTTCACCATTTTCTTTTACCCATTCTTTAGCTTTCTCTATTGCAACATCTATATTTTTTGATAAAGTTTTAACATACCAATCTCTAACAGTACCATTATCAGCTTCAAATGAATGTCTCAAAACATACATTTTATTGCCACCAGATGTATAGTAATGCGATTTGGCATTAGCTATATCATAAAGTTCAACTCTTTGTAACTGCCCAGTTGTAATGTAATAATAATTGTTTGTCATTTTTTTCTCCTTTGTTATAACTTATTATATCAAATCCTATCACATAATGTCAACAAAATATTAATTCAACCATGCAACTATAGAATATCGATTACCTTTAGTTATAGGTTGCACACTGTGTGGATATAGAAAAGTGCTAGGAAACATAAGCAAATCCCCAGTTTTTAAGTCACATTTTGTATATGGCACTCTCGTTTTATTTTCATAAAAAATTATACCACCGCCTTCGTATTCTTGATTTAAATTAATAATTACAGAAACGATTCGGTTAACAGAGGTATGAACATCTATATGTGTTTTATAATAATTACCAACTTCATATTTTAAAAGGTTAACACTGTCCACACGCATACGAGGATTTATATAAGTAAAAAACTTCATGTATTCTTCTAATGCTTTAGATATTACATCTACTAAATAATTTAAATACACCATATCTTGTTCAACATTTTCACTAAAACCATATGTTAAAACATCTCTGACTTTAGTATCTTTTATATGTTTTTTTTCTCCTAAGACTGTTGCTTTTTGTTTGCAAACTAAATCAGCATATTGAACAATGTTGTCTGCCCATTCTTTTGTGACAAAACTTTTTAATAAAAAAATAGAATCTGAAAGTTTGCTAACCATTTTCTTGCGACCTATCTAATAAAGCATACGATATAATACCTTGTATTTCGTTTGCTGTACCAGCGGTCATTTTTATAACATCACCCTCTTCTAATACTAAAGTTTGCGATATTATTTGTCTTGTTGTATTAGCTGCAATAGATGCATTATCTATTCTAAAAGTTGCTGTAGCACTCGTATCAGTTACTTGCGTTGATAAATTTACATTTCCTGTTGAACCATTATGTGCTTGTATTTGTTTTACTAAACATCTCCCATTAGTAGGAGCTGTCAAAACAGAAGTTGTACCAGTAGTGGTTAAATTAAAACCAGCATTTTTATATTGTATTGTCATGATAAAAAAAACTCAAATGCTTGTTGTTCGTTTTTAATTTCTTGCTGATAAGAAGTATTTAATTTATCTATAATTTGTGTAATCGCTAAATTTATGAGTCTTTGATTTTCTAAATTATACTCTTCTTTAGGCTCTGGTATGAAAGTAATAATTTTAGACATTATGCAGTGCTCCTTTGTTTTGCTCTTCTAATTGACTCTTTACCTTTTTTTGCTATTTCCACTACCTTTGATTTTCCCATGACTTTTGCTCTTTGTTCCATAACTGTTAATATTTGTATTTTTCTTGCAAAAGGTTTTTTTAATTTTTTTACTTTTTTAACAGTTTCTCTTGCATCGGTAGGTGTTGCAAATTTTATTCGTACTGTATCTTTTGGGTTTTCATCTGTATACAATCTTCTACCACTACCCTTTGGTTTTTTTCCTGTACCTTTTAATGGGTCTTTTTTATTCATTAATACACCATTTTATTTTTTTTATTATTTTTCTGTTTCTTTACTTTTTTCTTTTTTTCTTCTTCTTTAATAACAACTCTATATATCATATCATTAGGAGAGTAAAAATAACAGTATTCATTGTGATAAAATACTTTAAATGATTTTTGTTTTTGTAACCCCCATTTAAATATTACTGCGTTTTCATTTATTATTTTAACAAAAAAATCATAAGATTTAGGATTTTCTGTTTTAGTAAATTTCCATATTTTTTTTGCTTTTAAAACGATTGCATAAGGGTTTGAAGTATGGTCACTTTTCCATACTACACCTTTGTCAAAACTTATTACCTTTTTGACATCCATACATTATCTTCTACCATCCGCTTGAACATCAGCTTTAAAAGTTCCGTATCTCCAGTTTTCATTTACTGTTTCATTTTCTATTTTTAAATTTAAAGCTCTAGCTCTAGCTCTGGTATCTACCTTTTGTGTTGAATTGCTTACTGTAAAAGGTCCTAAACTACTACTAGCTTCTGTATCACTTGGAAAATCTTTTAAATTGATTGTCACTTTTGCGTTCCCTACTAAAGCTCTAAAGTCTGGTATAAAACGACTAATCTTCATAAAAAACTCACCAGTAACATTCATATTATTTTGTTGACCTCTTACTTCAAAGTCACCACTTTGTATACTGCCTATAATTGCTGATTGAGTACCATCTGCTAAAACTTGATTATTACCTTTTTCATGTGCATATAAAGTAGTTGCACCATTCGTATTGGTTACTCCTTGTATAATTGGAAAGTTGGGTATAGCAGATGTGTTATAATCAGTGGCATATGGATTATCAAAAATTGTTTTATCGTAATAGGTAGTTCTTGGTAATGTACCTATAGTCCACAACCCCTCAGCATAGTTATAACTTACTACTCTATCAATTTGTGTTGATGTAGCTTTAGGATAAAACCAATTAATTTCACTAAATAAAGAATTGTAACCAGCATAGACAACATCAGAGGCATCAAAGTTTAAACCTAAGTCATCTGTATCTTGAGTAGTAAAAACAAAATCTTCAACAGAACATGCTATTTTTTTAACAGTGCCATCGTACAAATAAAAACCACCAGCTTGACCCATCCAATACACAACTCCATTTACTGCAACCAATCCATGTTGAGATATTAAACCACAGTTTGCTCCTACTTGTCGTATACTAAAAGTAAAAGGTGGTCCTACAAATTGCATAATATATGCAGAAGTATCGGTAAGTATTAATATATAACTACCAGCATTGACTGCACCTACTATTTTTGTTCCACTATCTAATCTAAATGTACCACTAGTATTTGTAGAAGTGGGGGTATAATCAGAAAAATTTTCTTGGTCAGAAAAACGTATAAACATTTTGTCTTGACTAGATGTACCTACAGTAGTTTCTGTTCCTAAATGAATTAAATGTCTATCTCTATCTGATATTACTGTCATAACACTTTGAATAGGAGCATTTGATATAACAGTTGCTCTGGTGGACAAAGATGAACTACTACTAGGATTCCATTGAAAAGTTTTATTATTTTTTACAGTAGCTACTAAGATTTCACCAAAATTATCTAGTGACCAATTACCAGGCTCTAACGTGACCTCACCAGTAGGCGATGCATCACCCCAACCTGTAAAATTAGATGCTTCCTCTACAACTGCACCATCACTATGTGCAGAACGAGTAGAACCAGAAACTCCTCTAACTATTCCAGTAACTGTACTACCTGCTACTCCAGTGTATGAGATCAATTCTTGACCAACTTTTAAAGTACCTCCACTACTACTAAAACCAGATACAGATGTCAAAGTTATAGTTGTTCCAGAACCACCAGTTCCATTAGTATCATCAAGTAAAGCACCATTTAAAGTTGTGCTTGTAATAGATGGATTAGTGCCACCATACAACCCAGAACCAAAACCATAACCAGTAACTTGCACTGCATCTCCTACTTTAAAATAAGGAGATAAAGTAACACTGCCACCAGCACTAAAACCAGAACCTGACTCAACTTTACCTGCTGTCACAGTAAAAGTATCTGAAGTTCTGGTAATTACCTCAAAGGTGTTTTGTGTAAAATCTGCACCAACAAAACCAGTGCTACCACCAGGTAATGTGACACTAGAAAATAAAAATAAATCCCCTACCTCTAATCCATGAGAGGCTTTATTAACTGTTACAGTTGATGAGTTATTAGTGGTAGTTAAAGTACAAGATGTTATATTTGAATCTAAAGGGGAAACGTCATACATTAAACCATCATGATATATGAACAAACCTTTGTTTGTTCCTATAACTATATATCTTTTACCAGTAAGGTCACTCCAAATGTGCATGTCTCTAGCCACACCTACTAATGTACTAGAGGTAGTTTGTTCCCAACCACCTATTTTTTCTGGATACCCATATCGAAAACGAACATTATCACAGTCAATCCATTTACCTTGTGCACCTGTCGGTGTAACTTGTTTGTTTATACCTCCAACAATCTGGATTTCACTAAGCATAACATTATCTTATGTAGTCGGTTACAGTAGAATCTGATGTCCACCTATTTATTCTATTTACAGTTTTAATTGTGCCATCGCTATTTATCTCATCTGCGTACAATGCTTTAAATGCTGTTATATCACTTGCATCATCAATCGCTGTTTCAATATCACCACAATCTTTTCTTATTGCTGCACAGTAGGTTGTTACAGCACTTGGAATCGTGGCACTACTATCCATAGTAACTCTTTGAACTAACCAACCAAATCTTTTAATTAAACTATGTGCAGTTTGTTTTGCTTGTTCTTTAGCTAAAGTTTTTAAACCATAATTAATTACTTTATTACCCTCAAGGTCTAATATATTTTTACCATCTTCGTCTTTAGCTTCAGAATCATCTAATGCTTTATCCGTTGTAGTATATTTAGTATTAACTTTTTTATTAGAACTATCAAATGTATAAGTAGGTTGACTTGTTATTTCAAACCTATCATCACCTTGTGTTCCTGGTTCTACTGTATAGATACCTATGGCATTTAATTCTGCCCAAGTCCATGCAGTAAATATTCTACGAGAGTGTCTAACATCGTCTATGACTATATCTTTGGGTATAGCGATTATCTCCTCTATTTTATTATCTTTTATATATGCCCACATATTATTTCACCTCCTAAAGCTATAGCGTGTTGTTAAATTTCGCTGGAACGTCTCCCCAGCAGCCGTAAATAAAAGTATCACCATCAGTATTAAAATCACTTGCACCATTAGTTAGCTTAAATCCATTAGAAAAAATATCAATATTATACCCAGTACTATTATATTGTTGAAAATTTAAGTTCCACCATACAATACTATCTGAAGGATTATAAGTATCTCTTGCAGTATCTCTTACTCTAAAACCACTAGTAGTACCTACTTTGTACGTATACATCATACGAGGTCTAAACCCAGTTGCTACATAGGGTCCGTCTGTGCTGCCGTTTCCAACATACGACCCGAAGGAAGAAAAGCCTGGAATACTTGTCCAGACATACGCCACCATTGCGTCACCAGATTGGTTTACTTCTGTTTCACTACCTAATGTAATTATACTACTTGTGGGTTGAGTTCCGTTCCAGTAATTACTTGTATCAGAATCAGCAGTATTCATCAATAAAGCCTTTTGTCCACTTCCATTATCATCTACATGATAACACGCATTATTTCTAGCTGTATCACGATTTTTGACCATTATCCACTCTGGCTTTTTTCCAAGACCATGCCCTATCGTTGCTCCAGCACTACCAGTTCCTGTATATGTAACTATACTAAAACCAGCAGCTTGATTTGCCTGCACTGTTGTAGTGACATTGCCATCTGAATTGGAGCTCGTCACTCCACCATTAGCTCTCCAACACCATGCAACATAATCAGTTGATGCGTTATTATAATTATTATCACCACCTATAGTAAAACCATTAGTATCAAAAGATTTTACTCCATTTGATTCGGTTTGTTCTTGTGTGTTTTCATTGCATCTATATATTTTTGTAGCTCCTCTACTAGAATCAGTTAATCTAAAATCTGAGGTTTGTGATGTTCCAGTAAATCCTTTAATCCAGACAAGATCAGGTTGGAAGCCAACTGTGTTTATTGCATTTTCAGTGCTATTAGAAACTCTATTACCAGTATAAACTACAGAATTAAATTGTTTAGTAGGATTGTTATCAGCTCCGTCATCTCCCCCTGGATCTATGTTTGCATCAGTAGGTAAGTTAGCTGAACACATGGATAAATAATTAGCACTTGGAGCATAATAAAAATCACCGAAGCCATTAGAGTCTGCATTGTTTTGTTTTGTTTCATTACCTTGAAAGCTGCTGTCTTGTCCGAAATTCACATGAGTATTAGATACAGCACCTGTTCTATTTGTACCTACCAAAGGGTAAAAAATTCTGCCTTGTAATGCAGTAGGAATATCAAAACCATTACCAGCAGTAGGAGTTCTAGGAGTACCATCGGATTCTTGAATAAAATTATTTGCTCCATGCCAATACACTTTATTATTATCTAAATCTAAATAAGTGCCAACTACTTTTGTATTTGTATTATAATAAGTAGGAACTGTTGGGTCAGAGCCTGATACACTTCCGTTTAAATATACAGTACCTAACTGCGACCAGTTAAGTGAACCAGTCATAGAACTGCTTATCTCTGTTAGATACTTATCATCTTCATTGGCAGTAACCCAACCAAAAGAATAATATGATCCATAGTTATCTTGTACTCTTAATTCATAATACCATTTTCCAGAACTAACCCCAACTGAACCTATAGCATTAGAATCATAAGACACTCCTGGCATATAAAGATTACCATCTTGTATAGTAGTGCTTGAACTACTTTTATTAGTTTGCAACATTGTAGGATAATTTGTATTTTTTGTCATATTAACCACCTGCTCCTGTCGTAGGACTGTCAATCACTTGGTGATCGCTTCCCATACCACCAGCAGTCCAGTTATTTCCATTGCCGCTACTGTCGGTTCCTAGATTACTAGCATCAGCAAATTTTAAGTATGCTCCATAGGTTCCATGTCCACCAGTATACTCTTTAGGTACCCAGACTCCGTGTTTAGTCTCCCCAAAATCACTTGCTGCTTTATTTAATCCATATACCAAATGCACTTCAGCTAAATAACCATCAAAATATTTAGTAGAACCTCCAGTATCAGTTCCTATATAAGCATTTGTAGATGGATAAAAAAAACTTATCATAGCTGCAACAGAACTTTTAGTTAAATTTGCTGTTTGATTCACTCCATTAATATACACAAGAAAATTATCTGTATCTTGTGAGTTCATCACCAAATTTGTCCAACCAGTTGTATCCCTTAAAACAAAAGAACTTGTAAAAGTTGTTTGAGTTTGTGCTATTAAATTATCACTACTATCTATTTTAACACGCATCCAACCACCACTATTACCTAATAAAGTAGGATCACTAATGCTTAATTGACCTCTTTTCATCCATAAAGATACTGTCCAATTAGCACTAGAAGAACTACCACTAGGTACAGAATAATATAAATAAGAACTTGATCCTCGATCAAACCTAGCACTTTGATTTATTTGATAAGTATAGAAACCACCAGCTCCACCTGGATTTTGAAAAAATTCACCTTGTACTGGCATTACTTATGTCTCCTATGCAAACGCAAGTTGTGGTGCTCCGAGCTGAATACTTGAGGCAGCCTTAACAAAATATGGTATGACATCGACTGCACTTGCTGCTGTTGATATAGTCAAACCAGCTCCACCTGCTGTTTCATAATCTGTTCCTAAACTTAATGTTCTACTACCTGTACCATCTTGAATAAATACTATGATACCAGATTGACCCACTGACTCAGTCGTTGGATTAGCTAAAGTAACATTTCCTGTTGCAGTCAGCACGAAATGCTGATAGGTGTCAAAATCTAATGTTACACTACCTGTTTGTGATCCAGCAGTCAATGTACTACCTCGTAATGCTTTTGTAAAAGTGGTATTAGCATTTGATGCCACAATGTTAGCACCAGCTAAAGTTGTTGCACCAGTTCCACCACCAGCTATAGGTAATGTTCCAAATTCTAGAGCACTACCACCACTATTCATTTTTAATGCTTGATTTGCAGAACCTGCTGCTGTTAAACCTGTACCACCTTTTGTAATCGGTACTGTTGGTAAACTAGCTGTACCTATTGCACCACCCAAACTATCAAGTGATACTTCAACAACATTCGTTCCATCTGCGTAAGCAAAATAGATTTTTTGTTGGTCTGGAGAAAAGCCAGAGCCACTTGCAGTTTTAATAGTTAAGTTTGTTGGATTAGTTACCCCAGTTACATCAAAGATGTACATTTTTTCAATACTGTCTGGCACAGTTAAAACTGTTGCTCCAGATAAAGTAACTGTAGCCACTTTGACTACCATGTTCCTTGCGTTTGATATAGTGCCATCAGTCATTGCAAGTGCAACTGTAGCTCCATCTCCAACTGTTACTTGTTCAAAACCACCGATTGCTTGTTGTACTAATTGTAAATTTGTGTTTGTTTTTGTTCCCCATGTACCAGCATTTTCACCAGTAGCCATGAGTTCCAGTTTTAAATCTGATGAGTATGTTGAAGCCATATTTTATCCTTTTTATGCTGCTGTTGTTATTTTAGTCCAAGTCACTGGAGTTCCAGTATCTACTTTGTTCCATGAAATTATTATTACACTTCCAACACTAGTAGTCAATGCTACTCCAGTAACATCATCAACTGTGCCTGTACCAGTTATTTCTGCTGGTGTGCCCACTGCGGAGGTCATGGCTACTCCAGTAACATCATAACCAGACACTGGAGTTATTGAACCAACCGATGATGTAGAAGATAAACCTGTTACATTCACTGTGCCTGTCATTAACAACACGACATCTCCAACAGAGGTTGTCATGGCTACTCCAGTAACATCTACTAATGTAATAGGTGCAACGATAGCCTCTCCTACCGCAGATGTCATTGCAACTCCTGTTACTCCAGTTGAAGCATCTCCATCAAAATCAACTGTACCTATTGAGCCAGTTAGAGCTAATCCAGTAGGAGTTATTTCTACACCTTGTGTGGTAGTTACACTACCTACCGAAGAGGTTGTTGCTACACCAGATACTGCAACAGTTACTGATGTAGAAGCTGTAACAGAACCCACTGCACTAGTTGCACTTACACCTGTAGCTATAACAGAATAAGCACCACCCCAAACTCTATTACCCCAAGTTCCTCTACCCCAACCTTCTCCTATCTCTGCATCAATAGTAACAGAACCTATAGCAGTAGTGGAAGCAACACCAGTAACAGATACTGATGTATCATTTTGGTCACCCCAAGCACCTTGACCCCATGCTAATAGACCCCATGTAGTAGCTGACTCAGTATTAATTTGACCACCCATTCCAGAGTGATATTGACAGTAATAATATAGTGTAGGAGCAGAATCTGCTACTTGAATAGTTGTAAGATAATTACCATCATCCTTTGTAACACCTGTGGTGTACTCAGTTCCGCCACTATGTGTGCCATTTGAAGTGGTAGAAAATCTAACAGGATGACCTGTTGCTGCTGACCAATTAAATACATACGTGCCACCCTCAGCTAGTGTGAGAGTGGGTTGTTGTACTCCGTCAATAAAGTATTTATTATACCCACTAACATTTACTACTGTAACTGTAAAAGTTCTAGTAGTCACGAGTACACTCTCCTAATTAAGCTATTCTTATGATAGCACTTGATGCATTAGCAGTAGGAAACTGTATTGTAAATGTACCTGAAGTAGCTGTTTTATCTCCACCAAAATCTAAAACTGCAACTGCTGGGTCGCCACTAGCTGTGTCATTATAAATCAAAGCACCTCTTGCTGTTAACGATACTCCTACAAATGATAAATCAGCAAAATCCACCACTGCTGTATCTGAATCTAAAGTAGGTGTTACAGCTACTAAAGCCTTGCCACCACTAGTATAACCAGAAGGGGATGATACTTGATTGTCAGTTGTAAAAGATGTTGTAGATTTACCTAAAGTTGCGGAATTAGTGTACATAGATAATTTAAAACTATTACCACCAGGATTTGTAAAGTTATGCACTCCTTTTAAAACATCTGTTTTAAAAACATTACATACTGCACTTGTTGTTATTGCCATATTTTTTCTCCTTGTTATTAAGGTGAAGGAGAAGCTACTTGTATTCTAGGTACACCATCATCGTACTCGGCTCTTCTTCTTCGACCCATTTGTTGCAATGCAAAGTCTTGTATCTCTTCATTATACTTTGTTTTATATAAGTTGTACATATCAACAGGACCTTTTAAATAACTAAAACATTCTGTTAAAACACCATGTAATAACAAAGCCTCTTGATGCTTCGATAAAAAAGTATCAGTTGTAGAATTAAAATGCTCTGGGTCTTTTATGTAATTTAGTTGTATATCATATGCTTGGTCTGGTATGGGAGCAAAGACTAAATTTTTATCATCCCAGTTAGCATAATATTTTGGTTGTCCAGTAGAATCATTAGGATTAAACTCTGCTATAAAAGATGTATCTCTTTTTTCTAAAAAGTCTCTAACATTACTACTTATGATTTGAACAGAACGAATGACTAAACAATCATCTGGTACATTTAAGTATCGTAAAGTACCAGTTACTGCTGTAACATATTCTCTTATATCATCATAGTCTACTTTGTTTGCAATATCTAATTCTGTATTTCTTATAAATTGGTCTAACAACGTATCTGATAAAACATTAGAACTTACTTCTGTATAATTTCTAACTTGTGTTAAAAAGTTTGCATGTGTAATACTCATGATATAACCACAGAAAAATTTGTTCCTACCGCACTCGTTAATTCAAATGATGTTAATGTAGTTCCTAAAATATCTTTACTATCTTCTACTGTCATGTTTGCACCACTATTGATTCCGCCATCTCCTGTCTGTGCAAAAAAACCACTACTTACATACAGAACGAATTGTTTATCATCATCTTTAGGTCTTGGTCTAGCATTAGCTAAAGCTATGGCATCACCTTTAATATGTTTTCTTTTTATTTGTGGATGCTTTGCTTCAAACTCTGATTTGTGAACTAAAGAGCCATTCCATTCTTTTACCATTTCATTATAAGGAAATGCCATACCAGACCTATCCGATATTGCTTTTGCATATTTACCTCTTGCATAAGGCATTTATGCACCTTGTGGAAAATAATTCTGTGGTGTTATGTACACAGAAGTTCTTTGTCCATCCTCTGTTAAAGCTCTTTGTAATTCATCTTCGTACAACAATTTATTTTGTTGTACTAATTGTGGATTTTTTTTCATGCTTAAATAATATGCGAGACCAGCGACCATACATGGTAAAAATCGAAATACCACGTCTGCTTGATTAGTATATGAACCGACATCTTCTATCCTTTTTAAATAATAATATTTTACATAAGTGTAGGTACTTGCATCTGGTGTTTGATACAAAGTAATAGTTGGTGTTGTTTGTCTGTCGACATAATATTGACTAGGTTGTCCTGTTGAGCCTTTATTAGGTAAAGCAGCATATTCACTTCTACTTATTTTTGTTAATGATACATCATTAGTAGAACTTGTTGTACCAGTTGTTGTACTAATATAGGCTTCTAATATATCGTTAGTATTTGTTGGTGCTGTATAAGTAGAAGTACCTGCTGTTAGTAGTTGCTCTTTTAATTCTACTTTCCATAAGTGTACACCTCTATTACCCCACTCACTGAATAATATATTTAAACTTCTTCTAGCAGATTTTAAATCTTTTCCACTATTAGTACGAACACCACATCTTTCATATGCTTCTTCAATAATGTCATCTATGTCTAAATCAAATGCTGTAGTTCCAGAAGTTGCCATAGCTTATCCTAAAATATACCTTTAAATTTTGTTCCACGAATAGCTATACCACTACCTTGACTTGCTTGAGCAACCTTTACTGGTTTACTATTTTCTGCCATAGCTTTTTGAACCGCCATACCTCGTTTCTTTTCGTATTCACTAAACATACCATCCCCATCTAAATCAGCTTTAGGAGAAAGTATCATGTCACCAGTTTTTTTACCTACTTCTCCTAGTGGTTTTTGCTGTTGCATAAATTGGTTTTCAACTCCAAACTTTCTACCAAGACCTACCCCTAACAAACCTGCTGTTATCGTATCTCTCACTAATTTTTTTCTTTTTCTCTGTTTGGCTCTGTCTCCTGTTATATTACGAGAAGGTCTATTTTTAGCTCTATCTTCTTGCATTTCTTTTTTTGTTGGTTTTCTTTTAACAAATTTATTTTCTGGTTCAATTATAGGTATATTTCTACCATCTTTAGTTTTCATAGTTTTTGTTTTGCCACTCATTACAATATTCCTTTATAATAATCTGCTAGTCCACCTTCGACTGCAAAAGTTTTAACATTTGTTGGTTTACCACCAACACCTTGAGCTTTTGCTCTTTTTCTACTCACTGCACTTTTTCTTTGTCCTTCTGTCATTCTTCTAGCTTTTGCTAAAGGAACACATTTAGGGTATTTTCTTTTCGCATCTGCTTTTTGTTTACTTCTTCCACAAGGTGCAAATGAACCATCTTTTCTTTTACTTCCTATGTCTACCCACTTTTGGGCAAACCATTTTTTTAACCCACTCTTTGCCATTAGCCTATTGTATCTTTATAATCTAGTATATCTTTATAATACAGTTGTGCACTTTTATTAATCCCATACTCTCCTTGTAAAGGACTTTTTGTTACTTCGTGTCCTTCATAAGTGCTAATTAAAGCTCCAGTCTTTGCAGGTTTAGGTCCTTTAAAATCTTTTCTTTTTACACCACTAGGGTCTTTAATTTTTCCTGCACATATTTTTGAGGCATAGGCATTACTATAAGCTGACGGATAAACCTTAAATTTTCTTTTAGCTGCTTCTTTTCCTCTTTTGCATAATTTTGTCATTTTTTATCCTTTCCTAATAATACCAATCTAGACCTTACTTGTCTACTTGCGTTGTCTCTTCTTTTTACCTTGGCAATAAGCTCTCTCACTAAATCCTTTTGGTTTAGCACAATTAATTTTTTTCTTGCGTTTCATCGACCACTTTTTTTTCTGTGGTGGTTTAGAAACTTGTTGTCTCATTTGACTTCTACCTATCGCCATTTACTTTTTATCCATCTATACACTGCATATGTTCCTAAACCTAATATGATATAACAGATACCATCAAACCAAGATATATTGTGTAGTGTTTCGATTAATTCTGGTGTTACTGATTCCATTACTTCATCCTATATTTAGTTTTGCCCTCATCATTTTTATAAGCCTCCATGTATTTTAGTCTATTGTTTTCTGTACTATACGATACATGAACCCAACCAGAGTGTGGGTCTACTCCATCATAAAATTCTAAAATTAATTGGTCAAATTTTAAATTATCTTTTATGTAACTAGATAAATGAGAATTATCTACTCCAACTACTTCAATATCTGCTGCTTGACCTTGCACATGTTGTGATTTGATACTACCACCAATTTTGATATTTAACTCTGCACATCTAAAACCAGATGAAATTATTACTGGTTGCAAAAAATTATTACGAACAGGTTGTAAGACATGCACACACAAATTTCGTAAATTAAATATTTGTTTTTCTGTTGGTGTATTATCTATGTTATGTCTTATCGCTGTTTGAGATTTAGTAAATTCGTGCAAACTAAAATTATCAGATAATTTCATTTAACATCTCCATCTTCTTCTAGCTTGTCGTAATCTTGAATTAGGATTTTTAGCTGCTTTCGGAAATTTTTTCATCTGTCCTAAACTTCTAGCACAAAATGACTTTCTTCTAGCCTTCTCTTTTTTTGTTAAGTTTTTCTTTTTAGTAACTGCGGTTTTTAATTTAGAACCAGGATTATCTCTTCTGTATTTTTCAACACCAGCTTTCGTCATACCAGCTCCAGACTTTGTGCTTCTAAAATACTTCTTGTTGCGAGGTGGCATTCCACCTCGCTTTAATCCAAGTAATTCTTCTGTATAACTATCCATTATCAGTATCAGCAGTAATCGGTGTTACAAAAACTGTAACAGAGGTTACATTGCTAATAGTCAAGTGCATGTCAGTTTTAAATAGTATTCCATCTAAAGGTATATCCACTTGATATTGGTCAGCAGCACTTGAAGCTGGTGTAGCTATGACAAGTTTTTGTGTGCCACTTCCACCACCATCTTTAAATGTTAAACTACCTGCTGACGCATGACCCACATAATAAATAGATAGCAATCTTGTTCGACCAGACTGAATAGTTCCAGTGCTAGTTAAAGTTTTTGCTCCTATATCTGAGTTCATAATATTCTCCTATTAACTAGCTGCATCAAAACCTAATATTGTTATAACTAACTTACCAGCATCATATGTTCCAGCAGTTGTACCACCACCAGTCAAATACAAAAATTGGTCTGGTGCTATAGTTGAACCTACAGTTCTAGTTCCAACAGATTGTGTACCGCCATTAATTATTAAAGTTTCTGTTAAATCACTAATTGCAGTATCTTCCACTCCAGTGCCTTCAGTAGCAGAATGTAAATCTATATCAGCACCTCCAGTAGTTGGTGCTTCAAAACACTCCATAGTAACTCCAAAAACTGTACCTTGATTTGCAGTGGTGACTTGCCCAATGTGTGCAACACCAGTACCATCTTTACCAATAATGTCACCTGCACCTGCACCAGAATTTAAACCTGTCAAATCTATCATAATAGTTGTTTTTACTATGTTGACATTTGTGTCTACATCGCTTTTAAATCTTTCGACCTGTGTTATATATACCGCAGCAGTGCCTTCAATACCAGCATTGGTAGCTGCTTCTACTGCCATCTTATCTCCACTAGTTACAGTGATTGCACCAGTAGTTGCATTCTTTGTTACAGTTTGAAATCCATTCTCAGAACGAACTGGACCTGAAAAAGTTGTAGTTCCCATAATTTTCTCCTAGTTGTAGATATAGTCCTCTAGGGTTGTCTGCCAAGCCAGTCTATATCCGTTATTAATTCTTGGTAATAATAGTATACAAAAAAAAAGAGGACTATGTAAGTCCTCTTTTGTTTATTATAATTTAGTTAATTAATCGTATGTGATTTGTGTGGTGTAGTCTACATCTTCAAAAAACTGATTTAAATTAGATAACATATCTTCACATTGTTTCATAGCATATTTGTTACCTTCAGTTTTGTTTTCAATTTTTTTTAATTTTTTTAACATATTAGAAAAAAATTTATAATCTTTTTGTGCTTGGTTTATTTGTTTCATTATATCCATTATGCAATCTCCTTATATTCTATATAAATTTATAGTATTAGTGTCTACCCACTCCCAAGAATAATTTTCACTATTCTTAAAACCAAATATGTCCATAACTCTTTCTGTGTCATATTCTTCTTTATTTCTAATCCATTCGTGCAATGAACTACCATAAGCAAATACCATTTCTAATACTTCGCTGTTGTCCCAAGTTATAGCAGCATAATCACTAGACCAACTAGGTACACCTAATTTATTAAAATAATTTTTAGCATTTCTTCTTAATGTTTGTAATTCTGTTATCATTTTTTTCTCCTTTGTTTATAATATTATTATAATGTAATATGATGTGATAAGCAAATATACCTCTGTAAGGTGCGGAAAACCTACATTTTCACAATTTTGTTAAATTAAAAAAAATACGAATCGATTCGGTTTAGGTATCAAATATCACATCTTTTTACTTTTTTTTAGTTTTTAAATATGCAGAAAACTAGGCTTTTTGACTTTTATGGTCAGTGTGCTATAATAGTATATAACAACAAAGGAGTTAAATATGTTAAAAGATGTATTAAAAGACGCAATGAAAGTAGATGAGTTAGTAAATCAACTACAAGAAGTTGACCATGAATGTGGATTTCATGATGGTTCATTTGAAGGTATGTTAGGCTACTACACTAAAGATATTATTATAGCTGAAGCCAAGAACAGGTTGGATATGGCTAATGAAAATTTAGAAGATACCTTTGGTTATGAAGAAGGGGATGTAGAATACAAAACCATCAAGAGAGAAAAAAGACAGTTAGAAAAATTTATAAAGAAGTGGAGGTAAACATGTTTATAAACGACAAACAAAGAACCATGAAGTTAACTAAAGCATTTAAAGAAAGAGTAGCTTTAGATATAAAACCATTTATAGAAAAAGGTAACAACACATTTTATAAGTTGAAAAAAGTATTACCACAATATGAAGATAGAGAATTGAAAGCTGGTTTGAAATATGCTTCGAAGAATTATTTACCAAGAGCTATTTTTATAGGTAAAGGTGTTAGAGCAAGAATGGCTATTGAAAACTATTTAATAGTTAAACCTAAGACTAAGAAAATTTATCAAGTCGTAAAACTTTAGGAGATTAAAATGAAATTTACTTTAAAAGAAATAATTGATATGTGGGAAAAAACTTATAACGAAGATATGGTTAATAAATATTCTGAGTTCATTCGTAATATGATTATTGAATACGATAATGCTAGAGAAAAAAAAGAAGAGAACAAATAAAAAAAGGGGTCATTAAGACCCCTTCTTTCCAACCGATTATTTAGAGAGATTAAGCTGCACCAGGTGAGCCGAAAATACCTCTAGGGTCAGAGAACCCAAAAGAATATCTTTCTCTTGCTTTAAATCTTACATTACCAGAATCAAAGTCTCCTTCGATTGCAGTCTTAATAGGACTTCTAACAAATTGTTTTAGTCCGTTAGGTGCATCTGTCATAATGAAGAAAGCATCAGTATCTGTTAGATAATGATTAACTCTATAACCTTGAGGTATCATACCCATGTTTGCCATAGCATTAATGTCATTGTCAGCAGTACCGACTCTTTGTGGTGACTTCATAATTCTTTCTGCTGTAAACTGTAACTCCTTTGGAATTATTAACTTAACACCTTGCATTGCTATCTTTAATCCTCTTTCGTCTACGAAAGCAGCTATATCAATTAAAGATTGCTCTAAAGATGTTTCGCTTAAATCAGCAGCAGTGTTTAAAGTATTCTCTAACACACCACCATTTGCTAGTGGATGTAATAAAGAACATAACTCTTTTCCATCACCGCCTTTGAAGTTACTGTCAAAAGCATTGTTTAATACATTAGCAGCTTTTACTTGCTTGGTGTTTGCCATACTTCTAGCTAGTGCTCTTGTATAACGACCAGCTAATCTGTCATACAAATTATCTTCAATAGCTTCTTCAGTAATCGCAAATGCTAATGCAATAGTTTCGTGTGTGTATCTCGCTGTGAAAGATTCATTAGCTTGGTCAAATACTACATTCGCACCCTCTGATTTTACAGGTGCAGCTCCGAAACCACTTAACATTACTTCTTCTTCAAAAGCTCTGTCAGATGTTTCAGTAGTAAAGATTTCAGCATGTTCATTTTCATAACGATTATATTCGAGTCCGAACAGGGCATTTAAACCAGGCTCTAACTCTTTAACTAATTGACTTCTAGATATTGCCATGATTTATACTCCTGTGTCAGCGACATTATTTCGCTGATAAAAATGGTTTTGAATACGAACAATCACATTATTATTAGTAGTACCAGCACTAACATCTGAGTTGTTAGGGTCTTGACTGATGTCCACTGCCATCAATGCAAAAGTAAAAGATGTGCTAGTTGCAGATACATCTAACTGAACTTTAGAAATACCAGTGTCTGTATTACCAGTAACATTGGTTACACTATAGTTTGTAAATAAATCGCTTCTTTCAAATCTTTCGTCAGCATCGATTAAAAATAATGTGCTTGGGTCGTCTATAACATTAGCAACAATATCATCGGCAGCTATACTACCAGGATAATGATTGCTAAATGTTGGTTTCTTAGTTGTTGGGTCTGTGTAAAAACACCCATTAAATACACCAACTATTGGAGTTGCATTTCCTGCTGTATGTCTTTCGATATTACCAGCAGTAACAGGAATAACCATATCCCCTTGAAAAATCGCAGTTCCGTAGTTGTTAGCTATTGTGTACCTATTTTGAGCATTATTCCATGACGCACCATTTAGATTTTTATAAGGTCTAAGACCAAATTTTTCTACTACATTCGCCATAATTTTCTCCTCTTATGTGCAATATAATTAACAAATACGATGATTGTAAAATTTAGGTTTTACGACCACCACCAAAAGTGACACGAGATTGTCTATCAACATTAATAGGCATCTCAGGTCGTTGCTCCCTTAGAATATCATTGTCAACTGCCTTCATTTGGTCTGAAGTTTTATCTTTAAAATAATTTTTGCGTTGTTCAACAATCTCTTCAGGTATTCTCGCCAATACGAGTCCACCAACTCCAATTAGACCCTGAAATTTTCCTTCACTAATTACTGGATAGTCATGTTCACCGATTTGATTTTTAATCTCTTCAGCTCTAACAAACTCCCATCCTTCTCTTCGTCTTTTTGATACATTTGCTGTATCATCTTGACCCATAGTTTCAGTTCTAATCCAACGATGTTTATAACCATTGGGTGCAGGAGGTGCATCTAAACTAGATGGTGGCATCCACTGTTTTTTTCGTGTATCTCTCACTGTAGATGTTCGTGAGCTTCTGTTTGTTTTGTCCATAAAGAACTCCTATTTTACAAATTTTGCGTATTCTTCCAACGGCACTCCAAGTTTTTTAGCTATTGCTACCTGTGAACGAGTGAGCTTCACAGTTCTGCGACCTTCTTGTTTTCTACCTGCCGATGCGACAGTTTGAGGAGGTCGTTGTTCTTTTTCAAACTTCTGAGGAAAATATGTCCTCATCTTTGAATTAATTTCAGTATAGTAATCTTCACTCTCTGGGTCAAACCCTTGGGCGATTAAATCTTCGTGTATTCCATATGCAGCATTTGTCATTACTTTATCTTGCCCAAACCACGAATTTTCATCTGCCCACTCTTTTGCTCTCGGTGAAGGTTGTTTCACTGGTTGTTGAGGTTGCTCAACTGGTTGTTGTGTTGTTTCTTTTTCTTGTGTTTGTTGTGTTGCTTGTTCTTTTTTTTGCTCTACTAGTATTCTTGATTTTTCTTTTTCTACCGCTAACTTAGTTAACAAATCATTCGCTTCCATAATTTTTTCACTATCATTATTTTCGATAGCTACTTTTAAATTACTTTTCACTTGCTCCCTTTGTGCATCTATCCTTGCATCAAATTCTTTTATATAATTGTCATCGACAACATTTAATGTTTTTTCTGCCTTGCTATATTTATCTTGTAAACCCTTCGCATAATCCAGAGCAGCTTTCTCTCTTCTCTCAGCTTCTCTATATCTTCTCGTTAGTTGGTCAATTCTTTTTTGTACTGCACCAGAGATTTCATTTAAATCACTTTGTTTATCTGGTTCTTCTTTTTTTTCTACAATTTTGGATTCTGTGTCTTTTTTAGTAGGGTCAGTATATCCTAAATCAACTTCTTCTAATTCAGGTTGTGTAGTATCTTTTTCTTGTTTTACATCTAGTGATTGTTCCTCGTGTGCATCTTCCCCTACGGAAACTTTTTCATCTTCTCTGTTTAAATCTAATTTTTGTTGTGCCATTTTATCTCCTTAAAATAATGCGAGGATGTCCTCTGGTTTTTTTATAGTGCCTATGATTTCGTCATCATTTAATATTCTATGTTCGCCATACTTAGTTTTAAATCTTGCTCCAGAATATCTACCATAAATTACAAACTGTCCTTCTTTACACCAAGGACCATTTGGAAACCTTTCCTTATCCTTGTAACACAAATCTCCCATCTTAATAACTAAACCTACTACAGTTGTCATTTCCATTGTTTCAACTGTCTTATCAGAAAGTATTACACCACCTTCTGTTTTTTCTTTTGCTTTGTAGGGTCTTACTAATATTCTATACCCAACTGGATTAGGTATAACTTCTAAATATTCTTCTGTTTGTTTTGTGCCTTTTGGAACTAAAATGTCTTTTGAATTTTTTTTATAAATTCTAGGTGTTATTAGTGTCATCATTCCTCATTTTTTTGCAGGTTCATAATATCCTGTTGCAATGCCTCTAATGCATTGAGTTTGCCTCTAGCATACTGTAAATTCTCTACTGTGTCTACACTGTAGATAATATTATCTTTTGCTACTTGTATTTCTTTTTGTATCATTTTTTTTATTCCCAATAATGTATCTATGTCGTACATACCTCATTTCCCCATACATCCCAACCTTGTGTTTCTCTTCTAGCAAACAATTCTATTCTAGGTAAGTCTCCACATAGTTGTATTATTTTATCTTTTACGCAATCTGGTTTTCTACTATGTTCTTGTATTGGCTCATATACTATTTGATGCACTCCTCGTGATTGTCTTTCTATAGAACCTTTTTTTGCTATTAAACATAATTCTGCATTAGCTCTTGTCCAATATCCTAATCCCCAAAAAGCATCAAACTTTTCTTCTTTTACAAATGTTAGTTGTTTTTTATTATAATTTTTATTTGCTTTTACCCATACAAAACCGCAAGTAGAATATTGAAACCCCCAACTAGATATAACTTCAAAACTTTTTGGTAGTGTAGGAAAGGTAACCCACATAAATAACAAACAATTATCTTGTGTTATATTTGCAACAGGTAAATTTTTTATCCATTCTAAATCCTGACATTCATAATGATTTTCTGCACTTTTATCTTTGCCTTTATCTGAATATGTATCAAAGCTCCAAGGTGGGTCTGCGTATATAATATTATATTTTTTATCTGGAAAAGGTATCATAAAATTTTTGTGACAAAATCATTATCTTTCATAATAACTTCATCGCTTGTTTCTATCCAAACTTTTGCTCCACAAGATAAAGGTTTATCTGGTTTATAAACAACCTTACAAGAACCTTTTACTTCTACCTCATCTACATAATAATTATGTTTAGATGTTTTTACAGTAATGACTTGTTCATGCGTATTATTTTTTTTGTTACTTCTAATTTTATGTTGATTTATATGTATTCTTTTTTTCATTTTTTAATAACTTTAGTATCTACTTTTTTTATCTTATCTAGGCTACGCAACCCACCGATACCCAACATGCCAAGCAGAAGTGGCATCATAATAGACATGTCCGCTTGAGGAACAGTAATACCAAATCCAGCACATATCGGAGCTACCATAAAATTTATTGCTAATGATAACGCACATATCCATCCGACAAGAGGTCTCCAGCTTGATTGAAACCAATTACCTTTTGCTTCTTCTGTGTTTAATTTTATTTGTGCAAGAGCTAATTCTTGTGCATGTTTTTCTGCCATCGTAGAAATTTCATGACTTAGTTGAGCTGCCTTATCTTTGTCTCTTACAAATTTTCCTATAAGTTTAGTTGCTGGTCCTATGAGTGCTGTTAGTGCCATTATGTGCTCCTTTTAAAAATTAATTTACGTTCTCCTTTTCGTACTTCTTCAAATGAAATCTTTTGTAAAAACCATCGTGTTGATTGTAAGTTCATTGTTTTATAATCATCTATTATTAATAAACTATTATCCGTCATTCGTGAAGCAAAAAAATTTACTTCGTTTTGTACTGCCTCAGAAGTATGAGGTCCGTCTAAATGTACAACATTATAAGTTTCTTTGAGATACACATTACCATTGATTGTAATAGGATAACCCTTCTTCATAGTTTCAAAGTAATATTCATCTAAAAATTCAAAGTAAGCAAACTGTTTATATTTGTATAATTCTCTTACAGTATCCATTCGCATTTGGTCATTGTAATCACATACATAAGGGTCTTTGTCATCGTAATGTTTATATTTTAAATCGCCATAAGGGTCTATAGCAACATGTCGATAATGTTCGACACCTTGATTAATAACCGCATCCATAATAGTTTTAGAACCTAACCCCCTACGCAAACCTATTTCACAAGTTAACACTACTGGGTCGAGTTTTAATTTTTGTATTTCTTCGGTTATAAAATTGTATTCTGATGAATCACCATCTATCACAAAACACCGATAAACTTTTTACCTTTCACTTGTATTGGTTTCACTCCCTTAATATCACTTCCTTGTACACCATTTTCACGATGAGGACAACCAATATTTGATAAATCGCCTTGGCTAAATTTTTTTGTTAGTCTAATATTCAATCCTTTGTCATATTTATTTTTGTAAGCACCAACATTTACGTTAAGATTATTTTTAAAATTTTTAGTATAACTAGCTGTAGTTTTAAACTTATCTTTGAATACATCTAAATCTCCACCACCAATTTTTGTTTTTAATTTAATATTTTTTAGCTTTTTATTTTTTATATTATATGTAGCTTTTACTTTCGTTTCTGGTTGTACATCTTTTTCATAACTTAAATCTCCACTAGAACGAAGTTTTAAACCTTTTCCGATATTTGCTATATCTCCTTCTTGCATCCCTTGAGGGTTAGGACCTCGTTTCGGTGGTAGTGCTTTATTTCTTCTCATTTTTTTCTCTTGCTACTTTTAATTTTTCTTCTGCTATTCGTATTCTTTCTTCACCTTGTTCTTCACTATCCTCTCGTTTCATTTTTTCTAAATCAAGTTTCTGTTCAAACTCTCCCATTTTTCTCTCTTCAATGTCTACATGCTCTTGAATTTTTCTTTGCATATCTAAAGCTCGTAAATCCATCTCTTGTTGTTTTAGTTGTACCAGTGGGTCTTTCTTTTCTTGTGCACTTTCTAATAGTTGTAACTCTGAAGTAAGTTGTGCAATTTTATCAGCGACTAAAGATTCTGTAATTACCAAAAATGCTTGTGGATTATCTTCTCGTAATTTTAAAGTTTCTGGTTTTTCCTGTAACTCTTGTAATATTAAAGCTCTTGATTTGAATGATAAATGTTCTGCTATATGTGCTTGTAATAACGCATACACCATTGGATTAATCTGCACCATTCTACTCTTAATAAACGCAGTATGTGCAATAATATGTGCATCGTGATTTTGTTCTGGGTATGCTTTTGGTATTTCCATGCGTAATGCTTCCGCATTTTCTATTGATGGGTCTAAAGGTTGTGGTATTCTCTCTGGTTTTAAAATTGTATCGATTTGTTTCGTGCCTAGTGCTTCATAAACCCTTCTATATGCTTCACGAATGTTATGTAATTGTGGATTTGACTGTGCAATCTGTAATTGTGTCTGTGCAAGTGTTACTCTTTGAGCCATTGAGAAGATATTTGGGTCAGCAACTGGTATTACATCCACATCTGGTGAAAAATCTGCTACTTTTATCAATCGATTACCTCCATAAACCGAATATGGATAGATTGGTGGTAAATATGTACCAAAAATACTAGCTAAAAGACGAAATTCTTGTCTCATTGCATAGTAACATCGTTTGTGAATAGCACTCATGACCCTTGAGCCTCGTTCCAAGAGGGCAATAGTCGTTCCAACAGCTCTATTTTGTGCATCATTGCCTATCGCATTGTCTGTAATAGCAGCAAATCTCTGTCCAGCTTGTACAACAAACCCTAATAATGAAAATAAAACAGAACTTGGCTCTTTAAATGGTAAAATTTGAAATTGGTCTTTGATATTACCGCCTGGTGCATCGACATCTCTGAACTCACCTGGTTGAAAAGGTTGGTCATCATCTCTAATTCGTAGACCTCGTGACTTAAAACCAGCAGGTAAATTACTCAAAGTACCAGCATCTAATAATTGTCTCAATGCAGCAGTTGCAGTTTTTGATAATCCACCAATCATATGTATTAAACCAAAGCCATAGAACCCAAGACCAGGTAAAAACTTGTAATGTACAAAATATTCTTTTCTTTTCATTAACGCATCGTTCATATCATAGTTACGATAGATAGCTAATACTTCTTGTGAACCTTCATCAATCGTTACAATGTAAGGAACTTTAACATTTTTTTCTGAAACTTCTGATTCATACTCTTCTAAATCTAAATCAACATGCATCTCCAAAACATTAAACTGATATTCTTTGTCATCCGATGGAGAAACTCCTTCAATAGAATTATATTTATCTTGCACTGAGTCGTCATCCATGCGACTAGGTAAAATTTCAACATCTCTATAAAAACCAGTTCTTTGTTTTTTTAAAATATCGTTCTCACTCATTTTGACTACATGCGTAATTCGTTCACAATCTTTTAAGTCGGTTGCATAGTAAGGAACGATTAAATCTTCTGCTGGTATAAATTTAGCAATCGCCCTTTGCATAACATCATCGTAATATATTTTTTTAAACGCAGAACCAGCTAATGGTAAATAAAATAATAATTGGTCAAAGTCTGGAGTATACTCTTCCATCTGTTCCATTATCATATAATTCATAAACTCTTTTACTCGTTGAGCTTGTTCTTCTTTTTCTCTGGTTTGTTCCCCTACCACTTGAGTACGAACAGGACCATCAGAAGGTAATAATTCTTTATAGGCTTGAGCTTGAAACTGTGTTACAGATTCTGCAAGTAGTGGATGTGTAACGGAACTCGCACCTTGAAATGGTCTACTCTCATTGTCGTACTTAAACCCCAATAAGTCTAACCCAGAGGTATAAGACTTTTCCCAGTCACTTCGACTCTCTTTATCTTTTTTGTAATCTGCTATCAGTTCACTTGATATTCTACCAAGAACTCTTTCATCCATATCCTCGGCTAAGTTAGAATAAAATATTTTTACTTCATCAACTAAATCTTTTATTTTTTCTTCTTGGCTCTGTTCGTTTTCTTCAGAAGGTTCTTTAACTTCAACATTAACTTCTTCTTCAACGATTGGAGTTTCTTCAGTAACTTCTTCATCAGTCACCTCCTCATTAGTTTGTGTGTTCTCTTCATCCATTAGTATATCTTTGTTTTTTTATTTCTACCTAATTTGCATTTTGCTTTTACGGACTTGTTAAAAAATTTACCCTCATTAGCTCTTTCATAATACATAGGATACATTTTTGGTGCAGAAGCTATTCTTGCTTTTTGTTGTTCTACTCTAGCTCTTACTTCACTTGTTAAATCTGGTACATCTATGTCTGGTCGACTAGGTCCTTCTAATAAATTTTGTATTGGGTCGATGCCAGTGACTTGTGAAAATGCTCCTAACTTTTCTGAAAAACTTGCACCACTATTTTTTTTAGGTTTTGTTACTTTACTTTTTGGTTGATAACTAGCTCTCTCTTCTTCAACTACTTTTTTCTTAGGACCTTTTCTAAGTCTAGCTTCATCTTCTACAATTTTTTTTCTTAGTAAATTTTCAGTGTAACTACTCATTTTTTTTTAGGTCTCCCCCTTTTACTTTTCTTCTTTGGCATACACTCGCACAATTTTCCGAAAAGCCTTCTTTTAATTTTTTCGAATATATTTTTTATTTTTTTAATCAAAGATTTTCTTTCTTCTAATATTTTTGTAACCTAATATTCTTAAAGTTGTCGTATTTGGTTTTTTAAATAATTTTGTTAAATTTATATCATTACCAAGTTTTTTGTGGTCTCCGAAAGTTTGCATTTTATATGTTTTTTTATTTGGCAAAACTATTCCTCAATAATAATTATATTCTTTTGGAGGTAAATCCTCATTGTCTACATAGTCCGAGTATAGTTCAACAAAGTTGCCTTGTCTATACCGAAGCATTGCTTGTGTCATGCTATCTACAAAGTCGTCATTCGCACCATGAGGAAAACTTGCACATTCTTCTATCACTGCATCTGCAAAACTTTCTCCGTATGGAAACCAAACTGCTCCACTTTCAAATAATGGTGCAACCGCATTTACTCTTGCAAACTTATCGTTACCCTTACTTGGTATAAATGGAATCACTGGTATACCCATTCTTCTAAATTCTTGTGTTAAAGGTTCACCACTTGCTTTCTGTTCTATGATCACACTTTCTGCTTCCCAATATTTATACGCATCCATAGCAACAACTTTTAATTCTGGAAAATCATATTTACCTCGAATAGCATCTAACAAAATTATATTTGGTGTTACTTCGTCTGGATAAAAAACTCCCCAAGTTGTAATCGCTGAATAGTCCGCAGTTTCTTTTTTACTAAACGCAGTATCATAACTTTGTATAACATGAATTAAATTAGGTATGTGTTCTTCCTTCCAAGGTTGCCACCATTCT
>VTLG01009561.1_pt1 | contig 27129 bp, 26 predicted proteins | sample 4694571 | NCBI WGS metagenome assembly VTLG01 (sample SAMN12604809, study PRJNA352737) | marine metagenome | biome: ENVO:00000447; feature: ENVO:00000209|ENVO:00000569|ENVO:01000036; material: ENVO:00002151; isolation source: viral sequences binned using virsorter ...
GAGAATCAGGATCACCTGTTTAAGTAGTTTCTCTGATAGCATTGACATGCATAAAGTTTTAACAGTTCCTCCAATTAGTGGAGCGAGTAGTCCAATCATTTTATCCCTTTCTTGTTGCTTGAAGCATTTCTAGTTGTTTAGTTGCCTCGATTTCACGTTCAATATTCTCTAGTCTTGCGGAAACGCTTGCCATGTGACCAGAGCATTCTGCACTAATTTGAACGAACTTATCGAAGTTTTCCTTTTGAGAGGCTCTATTATTCTTATCTGTTCTGTAAGTCCACACAAACAGTATTACGATAATAGCTCCTGCAAAACCCTGATCTAGCAGAATCGTTATTACATCGTCTACTGCGGTTTGTGCGGAAGATGGAGGAGGATTATTATGTGGATTAATGGTATAGTACTCTACATTAGGAGGCTCTGCTATTACATAAGAACCCACTAGTAATAGAGAGGCTAATAGTAGGTATTTCATTTGTTACTCTGGCTTCGGATATTTAAGTTTTACTGCGGCTCTCTTAGCTTCAATGGCACTCTTATCGTCTGTGTCATACAATGCCACGACTAACTCTTGTATGCTTGGATATTCTGATTGTCTCTTTCTCGCATACTCCTGTGCATCATATTCTGCTTTTAGTATTGCAACTTGAGTATCAATTTCTGACTGAGTTGGTACTGAATCAGAAACTGGAATAATGTCTACTCCATTAAATCCTACTCCATTTGGACAAAGTATCTTAATTGCTTTTAAAAAAAGATCAATATCATGTTTCATACTTGTTCTTCCATTATTAAATATCTTACTCCACTGGTTTCATTAATATACCAAGCGGCATCAAAGGCAGCATGAGCCTCTATAAAACGCTTAATAGTTACTGAAGTTGTGACAGCAGTATGTGTATACATCACACAAGGCATTCCATCATTTTTATAATCATTCAGGGCTCTGTTATATAATCCTGAAATATGCACATCAGTAGTTCCAGAATCTACTATTCTCATTCCAATACTGTACCAACCTTCAGTTGTTCCAAGTGATAAACAAGACCCACCCATTATAGTAATATTTAATTTATTCCCTGCAACACAAGTAACAGTAATATCATTAGCATCTGCTTCTGCAACTAAACCAGCTGCGGTTGTAGATATAGCATTAGCAGAAACATGAGTAGTTACTTTTATAATATGCCCAGCAGGAAACGTAGCATTACTCCCTAGTGTCACAGTTGGGTTTGATGCTAAATGAGTCAATCCCGATCCACCAGTAACACCAACAGGTAAGACTCCAGATAAATTAGTCACTACTCCAGCACTAGGTGTACCCAAGTTAGGAGTCACCAATACTGGACTATTCAACGGTGCTTTTGCAGTAAGCTGAGTCTGGATATTAGATGTTACTCCATCCAGATAATCAAACTCGGCTGCTGTGGTTCCTCCACTAACGTAGTCGGCTAAAATTCTTGCTCTTGTCATGTGTTACTCCTTTATCCTGCAAGTTCAATTAAATGTACCCAAGATGGAAAGCTGTTATATTGTGCTGTAGCGGAAGTAGCAGTATCGTCATTTAGTTCCATCCCATAAGTACATACACTAGTAGTCGCTGGCTCATCTATATATACACCTGTAAACGGAATACCTATTTGCTGATTCCCTCCACTCTGATTATAAAAATAAATACTTTGATTCGTACCACCCCAAATTGTAGCAGTACTGGGTGCGGTTCTTTGTATCCGTACCTTACAAGCCATATCATCACCTCCATTCCAGAATACTTGACTTGACCAGATCACCATTATTGAACTTGATGCGGAAGTAGGTGTAATACTTCTAGTAAATCCAAAACTATTCCAAGCACCATCATTTAAGGCTGTTTGGGTAGTATAAGATGCTCCTTTTACAGTTTGGAGGACTCCTCCTGCTGGAGTACCTACAGTTGTTCCTATTACACCAGACCTTGCTCCTGTAGTATTTACAATTCCACTCATGGTTTCTCCTAGCTATTGTTCTGGTCGATGTAGGTTATGAAAATATCGTAGTCATCATCAGTATGAGTTGGTGATACTTCAAGGCTTTGTGCTACACTCCCACCTTGAGCGGCTAATGCCGTTTGTTCTGCCGTTGTACTTAATGTGCCTGACATTCCAGTTGGTTCGTAACCATTAAAACTGAATTTATCATTCCAAACCCACGTTTCGTTTGCTTGAGGATTTGCTAAACATAGAACTGGTTCTGCAGCTCCCGCACCAGCATGATTATCCCAACCAACCATTCTTATTATACAAGTATCTGTTGTTGCATTTAATCCATTGCAATATACTATAATACTCAAGACAGTATAAATGTGATGCTGTTCTCCTAATATTAATTTTTGACCACCATCAACATCCGCAAACATTGCTGACCGAATTATCTCTGTTCCTGCACCTTGTGCTATAGCCATTTATCCTCCTAATACCCATGATTGGTGAATTGAATATTTCATAAACTGTCCTTTCTGTTGTAATCGGGGATTAATCTCCCATGATTTAGTTGTGTTAGACCATAGCATTGTCTTGTCCGTTGTACCCTTCAGGGTAATACCACCTCCGTCTGCATTGGCATCTGTAGGTGTGCCAATCTTAGCCATCTCGATGTTCTTATCCTCAACTGTCAGGGTCTGAGTATTAATAATAGTCTCAGTACCATTGACTGTAAGGTTGCCAGACATAATCACATTACCTGTGAACGTACCACCTGAAGCTGGAACTGTGTCTGCTGGAGAAAATGCGGACAAAGCTATGGATTCAATCACATCTCCGACTGCAAAGTTTGAAGCAAAGACCAAAGTTGACCCATTTGATGCCGTCACATCCGTTCCTACAACTTGCTTTACACCATTCAGGTAAACACTTATTTGTCCAACTGTATATCCCAATGGTAAACCATCGTCATCTGCGGTAACAGTATCGGTAACTTCTGTTGCCGTGAAGATGAACCTCTCAGCCTGTCCCTGACCCGGTTCCTGACCTATATATGACATAGTTTATCCTTTATACTGTTCCAACATAATAGCCCCAAAATTTAGAACCGGGATTAATATCTCCGGTGTCCCCACTATTTTGATAACTCCAAAGGGAAACGTAATCATCAGCATCTAATACTATTAAAGCTGAAGCATCTATTCCGAGGGCATTGTCAGTGCCAGTTGTTCTGTTTTGAAATTTTGCAAATTCATGTGTAGTACCAGTATCCAGACTGTTTAATCGGATTGCACCTATTATTCTTTCAGTATCATCAAGTTCATCAAACTCTATATTATATCCACAATGATATACACCAGCAACAGTTGGAGTAAATCTTCCAGTAGTAGTACCAAATTTACCACCTGTGTCAAAAAACTCTGTCCATGTAGTATTAATCTCAGTCCAAGCATTATTAGGAACATCTTTACCAGTTGACATATAAGCACTAAAACCAAATATTTTTTGATTAACTCCTGTTTCCGCATTGCCTATTGTCCCAGCAGATACAGTACCAAGATTATTTGCTGTTCCAGACAGGGTTGCATTCTCTGCAAATGTGGTTGTTCCAGTTGCACCTACTGTTATTGCTGGTGAAGCATCTGACCCCTGCAAGACTAAATTATCCGCAGAGGATTTTATTATTAAGTTTGCCATAAGTTATCCTTTCGGGTATTTAGTTTTAATCGAGGCACGTTTAGCTTGAAGTGCATCGAGGGTATCGTCCAATATTGCGTGGACACATTCTTGTATTGAGGGGTATTCTACCTCACGTTTTCTAGCATATTCCTGTGCATCGTACTCTGCTTGGAGACGAATTACTTCAGCATCTATTTCTAATTCAGTTGGTTGAGTCTCAATCGATTCCCATAATGTAATTTTTTCATTTTCAATATGAGAGGCATTATTTGGGACAAGTGAATTTACTGCTGATCTTACATCTATATTCATACAACCACCATTGCTGTTATGTTAAATTTCCCTGCTGTAGAACCACCACCATTATAATATTGTGTACCAGCAGTATGTACACATTGCACTACAAATCTATGATCTGCATCTCCTGCCGTTATTACGTTTTCTCCGATTAAGCATCCATTTGCGTTATTGTCTGCATTTGCAACGGCAGCAATCGAATTAGTATTATCTGACAATATTACATCTGAACCGGGTGCAGACCTTATTAAACGCATTCTACCCCCCCACCCGGTGTAACGTAGCCCATATTCTGCCCAAACATATATTTTAGAGCCACCGACATATTCAGCAGAAGTTAATGTGATTTCAACCATTGTATCAACAGTTCCAGAAGTCATTGATGCTGTAGTTCCAGCATACTGTTTATGTTTCATGTGTATTACATGACCAGCAGGAAAAGTTGCATTCCCAAGATTAAGATTAGGACTACCAGTAACAGCACTTCCAAGTTCACCTGTCATTCCAGTAAGGTCACTCGTATCTGGTCTATGTAACAAATCTCCAGATTCAAGTGTACCTGAACCAGTTATGGTTCTTTCTGTGCTATCCTGCGTTATTACTACATCTGCATCTGCAATCGTTCCTAATGCAAGATGACCAGTTATCGTTACATCTCCTGTTAAGGTGTAGGAGTCGTTGAGATACATTCTCTCAGTTGAGTATGTACCTGAGAGATTCTGTGTGGTAGTAGCATTCTCAAGATACACCAGATCACTTGTGACTGCACCATCAACAATCTTGGCGGCTGTTATGGAGTCGTTTGGTATGTCAGCACTAGTTAAAGCTGCTGAAGCTCCTCTGCGACCTAAGTAACTCATGTAATCTCCAAATACGAAAGTACAGCATGAATAGAATCAGCCGTATTGCTACGAATCTTTATAGCATCGGTTTCTTCTAATACGACTTTTTGATCCCCTCCCAAAACCACGAGCGAACCGCCCGTAGGCACGGGGGCATCCTTGACTATCCATGTATCTGAGCCACCACTTACTAATTTAACTCCAACACTTATTACACCACTTGTAATATTAGCTATTGTCATTCCTATTAAAGTAGTTTGAGTATCAGAGCCAACAGTTGCTAAAGCTCCACTATCTGTATCAGCAGCTAGACTAGCATTAAATACTGCATTTTTAAATGTGTTTGCCATAATTATCCTTTAATATCAGCCAAGTGCAATCGCCATTGCTACGCTGGCATTGTTTGCTTCTGTTTGAGTTTGTGTTTGGGTAAGTCCTATGGCTCCCCATGCGGAACCGTCGTAAACATTGAGTTGATCGTCTGATGTATTATAATATAGGTCTCCATCATCATTATTAGATCCCGGTGCGGAAGAGGCTATCCTATATTTCTCAGCAAAGTCATTAATTGTTGCTATATTACTTACAGCAGTATTAATATTAGCTATATTAGTAGCGGCAGTATTTACACTAGTTACATTAGTAGATACTGTGGCTAAGTTAGTTACTATAGCTGAATCTCCTAGTATAGCTAAATCATCTACTATATCCGATGTAGCAAGTGTATTTAAGTCAGCAACTATATCACTAGTAGCAAGTGTATTCATGTCTGCAACACAATCAGCAGTACCTAATAAAGCCATGTCAGCAACGCAATCAGCAGTACCTAGCAATGCCATGTCTGCTACACAATCAGTTGTACCTAGTAATACCATGTCTGCTACAGTATCGGCAGTACCTAACAGTCCTATCTCTGTAGCTTTTCCTGCTACTACACCAATATCTGTTGCATCTCCTGCTACTGCGGTTACATTTGCACTAATTCCTGCAACTGTAGTAACATCTGCACTTATTCCAGCTACAGTAGCAGAGTTAGTCTTGTCAGTAGAAGTAAGCCATGTGTTCTCAAGGTAAGTCTTGGTAACTGCGTCATCATTTGCAGTAGGTGCGGCAACCTGTGTGATCCTACGTTTAGTTGTGGTTCCCGGCTGGTATGCCTGATAGGTGTTTGTACCTGTACTGTATGGGAGTGCATTCTCTGCTGTTACCACAGCCTGTTGAGCCATGTGGAACACGTTTTTACTTGAGTTATCAAGATCTTGTTCCGTTAGAATAGAAGCATTAGAGAAGTCAACTGAAGGCCCACTTTCATCACTCACACCTCTCTTTAGTTCGATGATGGTTGTACCGGAAGAAAATGAGACATCCATCCCATCTTCTCCATAAAGATCAGTTGCTACTATAGCACTTTGGTCAACGTAGATTAGTTGGTTTGCTGTGTCAATGTACCATACATTATCAGATGTGGAAGCCCATGTTACTCCAGCTCCATCTATGGAAGTCAGTCCATTCAGTTTTGAGTTAGAAACATCTCCATCCTCAAGGAAACCTGTTAGACTACTTCCAGAAGCATAAGCTGAATCTGAGTTCCTGTATATCCTTACACCATCAACATACACCTTAAATATGTCTCCACTTGTTGACTTATAGGAGTCACTAGCTGATGGAACAAAACCTAAGTTGCTATAATCAAATTTGATTTGGTCAGTATTAAATACTGTTCCATCCCACGGGTTATGAATATAACTAGTTAGGGTTAATTCTGTTGCCATATTTACCTATTATTAGTAAGTTTAATCCGTAAATGTCCATTAATTAAGATCAATACCATATTTCTCCATAACTTTTGCCTTTTGTTGGTCGGTTAATCTAAATGTATCTGTTACTCGTGAGTTTCCATCAATCAATTCTGTAAGCCAATGACCTTCGTATCCTACTTGTGTAATTGGAGGTATCTGTTTAGGAGTTTCTCCTTCTGTATCTCTTAATCTATTATTATTTTTTATAACTTCAACTCTGTGTAATAGCACATCAATCAATCCGGGGAACTTAAGTTTACCATTAGCTTTTCTAATGAATGGAAGCCTACTTCTAGCGGCTTCTCTATATGTAGTCATTATACCTTGAAGTAATCCTATCCTTGGATCAGGATCTCCAGTATGAACATCTTTCACAATCGGGGGGTATGAAGCAGTACTATCCCATTTGTACACTCTCTTTTTTAAAGGTTTACCATCAGGGCCAATATCTGCTATAACATCATGAAGAGTCTCTATTAGAGTCTTTTTAGGCCACTTAGGATGTCTAGGATCAGAAGCTCGGATAGTACCCATTAATCTTTTGTATTCCGAGAATTGTTCTACTGTGAGTTGTACTCCTACTTTGTTACCTTTCCAACTACCCCAGAAACGTTGTGGAGCAGCTAAATGTGCACCCATTTTCTCTAATTCATTCCACACAAGGTCATACTTAGTTTTCGTTATATTCTTTGGTAACATTCCACTAATATCTTGGAACCTTCCCAGAAGTCCATCACCCGATCTTTGAACTAGTTTTCCTGTAAGGTAATCATATTCATCTCCATCATACTCATTCCAAGCGGCATCTGCTGCTAATTTTCGTACTCCCATTTCAGATACTTGGTACTTCTCTATTGCATTTTGTGCTTCCTTAAACCCTTCTGTACCTGTGAAAAAGTGTGCTGATTGTTCAACATACTTAGGAACAACTCCAGCTTTCTCAAATGGTTTAGTAATTAATGACATTAAATTCTTAGGATTATTATGAGCATCCTGCATAGCTTCAAACACATCATAGAAGTTTCCAACAAAGTGCATATTTCCTAAACTTTGTAGGAATCCTAGCATAGCAAGTTCAGCGAGATTATCTTTATGTTCATTATATTCCCACGCATTCTCATATATGTCTGCCATTATCATCATGGCACCTGTTACTGGTGCATATCTATCATAAGGATACCACTCATCTCCTATTTTAATTGAGTAAGGTTTATGAGTTCTCTCCCATGCTTCTCTTCGGTTCGGGTCTCTTGGCCCTGCTCCTGTGATGATACCATCTCCTAGATAACTCCACACAGTTGTCATCATACCACCTGCTAATATTGTATCTCCCATTACTTTTGCTTTTTCTTCAGGAGTACCGTGTAACCACTTTCGTCTAACTTCTGCTCTCAATGGTAGAAATCCTTCGTGCCTGTTAATCATTCGTTTAACAACATTGGCAGGAGTCCTTCTAATTGGTAACCAGAACTCAAGGAACCTAGATTTTCTTATTGCCTTATCTAGTGTTTGAACAATTTTTCCTGCTTCTAATGTTTCTTGGAATATAGTTTCTCTGGCATAATTTACACCAGCTTCATTAGTTCCTCTTCCAAACTCATCATAATATTTTGCCATCTGAGAGTCTATGTAATTAAGTTTGTCACCTTTTTTCCCTCTTTTTATTGCTTTAGGCATATTAATCATTATTTCACCATATGCCCATGATGCATAATTAACTTGCTTTAAGAGTTCATCCATAGCACCTAACCCCCTTAGTGGCATCCTTATACCTGCTCCTGTTGAATTAACTAACCAACCTAACCATTTAGAAGAGGATTCTATATAGTGTCCTGTCTTTAGTCCACTATCATCTATTACTGTACGTAATGGATCTAGTATGTTTTTCTCATCTCTGAATGCCTTTAACGCTTTTAATGTAGCTGGTCTGAAGTGGTCATATATACCTTTTAATCTGTATGCGGCTTTTTGTGCCACAAGAAGATCATCTTTATAGGATTTAGTAAATGGTGCTTTAAACCCTGCTCTTATTGAAGAACCTAGTAGATCAGACAAAGGTGCATAGAAGGTTTCTATTGTACCAGAGACAGCCGCTTGTTCAAATACTTTAAAGGATGACAATAGTTGTGCTCTAAATGCTTCTAAAATACCTCCCATTGACTTTTTGTATAATGCTTCACTACCTTTTAGTGCTAACTTAATTGCTTTATGTATTGGTAAGTCTGTATCATTAAAAGCAAACTTCATCATTTCAAAGAATTCTTTATCAACTCCATTCTTATTTAACTGTGTATCAATGAAAGCATTCCTTGCAATTATTTCATCCTTAGTTAATTCAGTATTATCTAACAGTTTTCCTGTTTTATCGACAAAACTCTTTGGTAGTTTAATTCCAAACTGAGCAAGGCTTCTACCTACTGTAGCACCAATGTGACTATGTAGTGTAAATAAGTCACTCAGTTGTTGGAAGTCATTTAATAAACTTGCTCTGGTTTTAGGATTCTCTATAGCTCCGGGTATATTTAGTTTTCTGGAGAAGTCTATCCCCAGATCTCTGAGTATTATTCTGTATGCAAAGAGTTCTGATTCCATTCCTGCTATACTATCGTACTTACTTGACATGCGTTTTCTTAAGTTCTCCACAGACACACCATGAAGAGTTGCAGCAAACTGGAGTTCAGGTGCAGACTGAGCACCTTTTATTCCTCCTGCAATCACTTCTGCTTCTTTTTGTAAGGCCGCTTGATTCTTAGGTTGAAAGAAGTTTGTACTTAGAAACTTTCTTTTTGGTGTCATTCCACCTTGAGTAGTTGACTTAGTAAATAACTTCTTCTTTCTGTAAAGTGCTGCCAGTAACTCTACTGTCTGGTGCATCCCAAGTTCACTAACAGAATCTAAATTGAATACTCTGAAACTATCAAGTACTTTACTTCCATCTTTATGAACTCCTGAGAGAACTGCTGAAAGTGACTCTAGTAGATCTTGTCCTTCTATAGAAATAGCATCATTTAAAACTTGTTTACTTGGGAGCACAATTTCATCTTTTCTGATTTTCTTTGTTCCTCCTTTTATTTTACTCCTTGCAGTCTTCTTCTTCTTTTGTTCTTTAGAGATTAGTTTAATCGCCTTTATTACTTCCTTCCTTTGTTTTGTTCCCATCGGCCCAACTAATTTCTGTATATCTTGTGCTGTAGCATTAGCTATATCTTCAGCTAACTGATCTGCCACTTCCCTTCTCTTAAGTCTTTTAGCTCTACCAATACTTGCTATAGCTGAGAAGGACTTGAATGCTATACCTCCAAAACCTCGTAAAGCAACATCTACAAATATTGTATCAACAGCAACCTGTAGTGTTTGTACTAACTCAGGTGTATCTTCGTCTGCTCTAATTAAGTTATTTACAGCCCTACCAATATCTGAGTCTAAAGGTGTACCTTCTGTTATGTCAGTTAGGTACTCAAGAGCACGTTTACTTGATAGTGGAAATGCGGTGAATCCTGCTATAGTATCTTTTGCGACCTCTGCTGCAACCTTCTGAGTTTTCGTAGCAGTACTAGCTACTTTCAATGGAAGCATGGTTCCTGCAAAATACTGTGCCATACCAAATGATATTATTGGTCTAGCAATCTTAGTAATATTATTCTCTGGTTCTTCTGTGAACCACTTTCCTGCTAAAATCTTATTTCTGAAACTATTTGGATCTGCGTTACCCATGTAGAAAAGGTCTTTTTCATCATCCCATTCTCCATTTGTAACTCCATTAACATGGAAGTCGAAATCTGATCCGTAACCCCACTTATTCAAGGAATCATCTATTGATCGTGTTAATGAGTTTATGTGGGTGAGATCACCAATGTTTTTACTTAAGTCGTATGATGCTCCAAGAAAGGTTTTGAATGGGAGGTCTGCTATATCACTACCTAGTCTATCCAGAGTACTCATTGTATCTGGATGTTTCTCATGTAACACATCTCCAAGTGTTCTACCAGATTTATCTGTTGGTTGAAACTCCTCCGGTAACTCATGTGTTACTGGTTTAACCATTTGTTTAACAACATTTATAGACTCTTTTCTATCTAACTTTGGTGCAGGTTTTTGCTTAAGTTCGACTACAGGTTTTTCCTCTTCCTTCTCAATCACTCCTGTATTTGGTTTACCGAGGAAATCTCTCTTCTTCTTTAATCTAGCTCTTAATTCTGCTATTGTTGCCATATTACTCTTGTCCCATTAGTGTATAATATTTTGTAGCTATTGCGTTTCTTTTTTCTTCTGAAGTAGTGGCACCAGTTAAACCTAGTTTCTCATACAAGTCATTTGTACTAGTGTCACCCATCTTTCCTATTAACTTTAGCCCTTCATCAATACCATCTATGTTGTTCGTATTTAACATACTGTTATCAACTATCCCACTTGTGCTAGCACCTCTTAGTATGGTCGTTGCTTGTTCTATACTTGTTACCTTTGTTTCATCTGTTTCCTCATCACCTTCACCCTCCTGTGCGGCATCTGTTAATTTCTCCATTTTATCTTTGGAGAGTGCTTCATCTAATCTAACCTTCAATGCAGCTTCAAAAGTATCTTTCTCTTTTACTTTAAACGCTTCGTACCCCTTTTTAAACTTATTAGAATGTTTAATGAGTTCTTCTTTAATTATTTGGTGTACCTCTCTTTGTTTAGCTTGTGCTCTTTCTACTTCAGTTAAAGAAGAAGCGGAATCTTTTCTAACAGTATAAAGACCCCAACTTTTTGTATCTAAGTCACCCAACATCCAATTTGGGAACACACTTATGAGTTTAGTTCTTAGTTCCTTTAAGGCATCTCCAAGTTGAGGAACCTTTCTGTAAGTTGTTAGAGTTGAACCAACAACCTTTAAGTAGTCATCTGATTCTTTATCTAGAGTTTTACCTTCTCCTTTTAGATAGTTTGCTACATCTAAGTAGAAACTCTTTTCAGACTCAGGAGAAGAATCTTCTATTAGTTTTTCTATTCTAGTAACATATTTCGTATCTTTTGTATCAGGACTAATTAAGGAAATCTCTTGTGATACTTCATCTGCTGTCTTTAGTGCTTTTAAAATCCCATTCCAAATTTCTGGATGTCTTACTGCCATGTAGCCTTCAATAACCTTCACACGTTCTTCCATTGCCTTCTTATCTTCATACCTATTACCTCCTAAATATTTAGTTACTATGTCATCTGTGGGAAGTGTGCCCTCTTCTATATGTTTATTTAACATGTATCGCTCATTTAAAGCACGATATATGGTTTTCTCTTTAGTAAGAGGAACATCTGTTGCTTTATTTTTTAGGTAAACCTCTTTAATTGGTTGTCGGTAAGTGCTTATTATACCTTTATTTAAAGCATCCACTTCCTTTCTAAACTCCCCTTTTGTCGTAGGTGACCACTCAGGAAACGCAACATACTCCTTATCTGGATTTTCGTTCTTTGCTAGTTTGAGATACTTCATCCAGAGTTCTTGTCTAACTTTTTTATAACTTGTTATAGCTATCTGTTCTGCTTGTAAAACTTCTGCTGTTTTATAAAGATCAGATATTCCATCATCTTCCCCTGATATTTCCTCATAAAAACCTTTTATCAAGTTCTCACCATCTGCACCAGAGTCCTTAAAGAAGTCTATGTTGTTACTACTAACTATTGTTTTTATGTGATTAGCTACTAGTAGCCGTTGATTAGGCTTCACATCAAATTCCAACTCTGTAACCATGTGTGCCAGTATTTCATTAGATATACTCTCTGGATTACTACTGAGTTCAATATTTGTTAGTGTGTCATCTGCAAGTAAGTCAGCCGATAAATCAAGTATTTCCCCATCTTTTATTGGTTTTGCAATTCCACCTTTTCCTATTGCATCAAGACCTATAACAACATCTTTTAATATGTTGTCATATCCTTCTTCTCTACTCCTTTTTTGAAAGTTTTCCCATGCTGTTTTTGTGTCATCACTTGGATTTGTTTTGAAGTTGTAATACGCCTCATTTGCATCTATCCTAAATAAGCGTTTCTCTTCCTTTAGTTCTGCCTCTTGTCGTTTTGAGTCTGATAGGTTCTCTGCATTTAGGTTAGATTGGATTTCTCTATAAGTATCATAAATCAGTTTCCTACCCTTCATTGTTTGAGCATAGTTACCATGCTTAGTTTCAATCTTAGGAATTAGATCTAAGTAACGTGGATCATTAGTTTCTTTTGCTTTCATAGCAAGTGCACTAGCACTCCACCAAAGTACATCAGTTGGATTAGAACCTTGCTCCATGTACATCTGGTTCTTAATGTTGTATTCTTGAGCTAATCCAGTAAACTTTGCAGATGAGTACCTCTCAGTTCTTAGTTTAGTTCTTATTTCCTCTTGTTCTTCTTTAGATCTACTTTGTATATCCTTTGCAAAAGAACTGAATGTGTCTACTGGACTATTTGTAAACTTGTGTTTAGGTTCCATTATATCATTCCTTCATTAGTGAGGGGTGTGGTAATCTCTAATTTTTCCATTACGCCTTGCATAAGTTCCTCATTAACTTTGTTAGCTTCAGGGTATTGATCTAATATATGTTTAGGAGGCATCTTAAACTGAATTTGCAGTCTCCCTGTTCCTTGCCACTTATTTGCTTCAAAAGAACCAAGTGCTTCTTTAGGTAAGGAACTATCCGACAGTACTCCTTTTATTGCCTCATCAAAAGCTGATTGAATTGATGGGAGGAATTCTGCGGTCTTAGCTTCATTCATGTAACTCATGACACCCCATGTTTGTACTTTATGTACAGGATTCTTAACTTCATCTTGTGGAGCTTCTGCTACTTCTGTTTTCTTAAGTTTATTTTGCATCCTTTTCCCTTTACCAGAAGAAGCGGATACCTCTGTTTTCTTAAGTTTATTTTGCATCCTTTTCCCTTTACCAGAAGAAGCATCTACTTCTACACTTGCAGTCTTTAGATCTTCATATTCAAAATCTACAAGGTCAGGATAATGACTTGCTTCTTTAAACTTGACTGTGGTTATGTCACCAACAGGTTTTACGTAAAGCTGCCCCATCTCTGTCTGTAGCTTGTAATCACTAAATATATTTTCACAAGTGGACTGCTCTAGAACAATAGGTGGTTCTTGAGGTGAAGTTAAACTAGATGTATTTTTGAATGATTGTCCCATTATAGTTGTAGCACCAACACTAGGAGTTTTAGGTTGTTTCTTTGCTACTACAGGAGAAGGATCAGGTTGTCCACCTGTTGAAATTTCCTGACCAAAGACTTTAGCAATTAAGTCTCTTTGTAAAGGAGTTGTATCCCCCTTCAACATATCTTCTTTATCTAGTTTAGTATTTCCAAAAGCAAATCTTTCTAAAAGTGAAAGTTCCTTTTCAATGGATTCCTCATTTGCAATTATTGTTTCCATAGATTCAAATGATTTTTTTAACAGCTCTTTTTCTCCACCGGGATCGTCTAAATGGGTGGCATAAGATGATGACCTAGTTCTTTCTGTCTCCTCTTTATATATCTGAGCTTCATACTGAGCATGGTCTTTAGCTTTTGCAGCCATAACTGCATCCATTCCGGGCCAGAATGATTCACCCATTATAATATCATTCCTTAAGCCTCCCATTTCTTTTCCTAAATCAGGGCTATTCCTTTCAATCCATGCTTTATTGAATTCCTCATGGGTTTGAGGATACGGCTCTTTTTCCAGATCCTCTGGATCACCCATCATAGGTTTATTAAACTTCCACTCATTATACTCTTGTTCATATGAGTTAGCCTTCTTCTGTAGTACCATTTCAGCATCGGCAGTCTCAGTACCCCATTTATAATGGGGATTCTCTGATAGAGGAGAATTCTCACGGAATGCTTTAAGAGAACTTGGTTTAGCATTTTTATACTCTAGGTACCCTTGTTTCTTGAGTTTCTCATTCTTTTCATTCTGTGCCCTATTGTGTGCATCTAGAGCTTGTGGGGTAGCTTTCATCATTGCACCTAAGAACTGAGACATCTCATAAGCAGAACCTCCAACATCACTTCTTCCTACAGCATTCTTTACTGAGGTTGGTGACAGGTTAGTTTGAGCATAGGAAGACTGCTTTTTGAATCTTTTGTTCCCCTCCATTAACTCTTTTACACTTGCCATTTATCTCCTATGCTGTTTTAGTGGGATCTGCTGGTTGTTCCCTAGTTATACTTCTACCAGTACCATAACCACTTACTGCGGCAGTACCGATTCCAAACATTTTAGAGCTTGCTGACTGACTTCCGCTTCTTGGTAATGCCATTATATTACTTTTAGCTGTGTACCATCTATTATGCTTATCTCTTTCTAAGTTATCCCATGCAGTCTTTCGTTTCTTTAGTCCACTTAAGAAATTATTCTCTATGTCATTAAGACTACCCAGAGTTCCCCTTCTATGATTAGCAAGTATTGAGTCAGATGTTTGGCCTCCTCCACCTAAGTTTTCAAAGTTCATTGCTACAAGTGAGGATTCTTTTCTTTTAGCTTCTATAGATAGTTGTAACTTAGCTTCTGCTGCATCTTCCGCAGATTCAAAGTCTGCTTCTGCAATATTAATTTGCTCATCATGTAGTGCCCCCACATCCCTCTTCATACCTGCTATCTGCATTTCTTCATTCTGCCTTGCCATCTCATTCTGTTGCTGTATTGCCGCTTGCTGTGCCTGTTGTTCCTGCTGTTTTGCGATCATTGCTACAGCCATAAATCCTACGGATACTGGATCACACATAACTTCTCTCCTTTAAAAATAAATTAAATGGTATTTTGTCTTCTCCAAACTCAGGTTCCCTTCCAATAAAAGAGAATCCCAATCTCTTTAACCACTCTGCTGTAGTCTTGTTTCTCTCATCTACATAATTAAACACAGTTTTAAACTCCTTAAGAAATAATTCAAGGTACTCTTTTGATACTTTATAGAAACCACTTTTATATTTAGTAAGGTTGTCTGATCCCATTAACCACACTATTCCCATATCTTTTTCTACTTTAGATACTCCAAATATACCTACAATGTCCATATTTAAAAACAGAGTATAGCAGTTACCTTCTGACAAGTTAAACCCATCCATTAAGGCTTCAAGAGGTCTGAACCTACCTGAACTCCATATTTCTTGTTTATCGACTTCCCTCATTATTTTAGACAGGACAAAACAATCGTGTTCTTTTGTTTTACGTACTGTATACTTCATCATATTCTTTGGTTCCTGAGTACCTGCATTGCTTCCCAATCTGCTGACTGTAGTGCAACTGGGTACCATGAGTCACTAGTTACAGTAACTTTAACATCTTTACTATTGACATACACAGGTACTCTGAACACTCCTGTATCAAGTGTTTTGTTACCTAACAGGGATGAACCCACAATAACACCTGTGAACTCACTTGTTGTGATGTCTCTGTATAAAGCATCATGAGGTTTTGGTGAAACCTTCACTCTAAAGTATCCAGTTTTGTCATAGTATATCTCAAAGTTTCTCATTTGTAATCTACCAGAGTTAATTGAGTTATCATTATTCTTAAGAAACTGTTCAGAGAACTGGTACTCAAAATCATAAGGGATTCCTGCATAAATAACTGGAGTAGTGTTACCTCTTTCTCCAGAGAGTGATGTACCCTTAACTAAGATAGCGGCAATTTCAGAAGCTAATACTTTCTCTCCTGTCTCCACAATGTATTGGACTTCTCTTTCATTAAATGTTAGAATCTTATCATTTTCCCATTTAGAATCCTCAGATATAGAAGGAGTAATTACTATAGTAGCACCATTAGTTGAATCAGGTGCTTCAGTATCTATTACTTCATAGGTTTGTCCTGAGACTCCTCCAGCAGTAAATGTTTGTCCTATTCTTGGAGAGAAGTCTCCTCCAGTATCTAATCCATCAATAGGAATTTTAGATCCAAATACTCCATCTGCATTCGATGTTTTAACTTTAACTAAGGTATCTGTTACTTTATCCCAATCCACATCTGTGTAAGGAGTTATGCTAGATATGGTTACATCGGCAGTACTACTTGTACTACCCGGATCAGTTAGTCTAACTACATTACCTGCGACATATCCTGTACCTAGTGCAGTTGTGAACACAGTAGGATTACCACCAGAATCAGTTGTTATTGAGAAGGTTCTACCTGTACCTGATCCACTAACATTTGATGTTGTTTCTACTGCTGTTAATGCCTGACTAACTTCCCAAGCTGCCGAAGGTGTTGGAGTTGAATCTGTTACTAAACTTTCATTAGTTAGGTATGCTCTCCTGTCTAATCGTATTCCTATCTTGTCATCTTCAACTGCGGTTGCACTATCTACTGACAAGTTAAGTTTCTCTAGGTACACTTTATCACCTGATCCGTCACCTCGTCTGAACAGTATGAAGGCTACTGAACCAACAAAGGCAACATCTATTACATCTGCATCAAATGTCCACTTAGACCAAGAAGACTGTAACTTCTCTTTATCATTGTAGTAGTACTTATAGACACCAACCTCTTTTCTGTTAGTGCTGGATAACACAATTAGAACCTCTTCATTAGAGGACACAGCAAGTTTCTTAACTACTCCATTAATGTACTCAGGTACATGAGCAGAAATCTCATTTGCATCATTTGTTTCAGAAGCTACATCAATGAAGTATTCTCGGATACCTGAGTATGCCCCACGTTGAAATGGAAAAAAGATCGTTTTACCAGCCGCTACTGGCTTTGCATCTGTAGAGGTCTCAAAATTGGTCGCAACGTCAACAGTTACGGAGGTAGGGGTAAGGAACTGGTCAGAAGTTAGTTTGAACTGCTGGAGATCTGAGAACAATATGAGGCTTTCCTGAAAAGGGATGGCAGATTTAAGTATGGCAACTTGGTTATTACTAACTGCCACATCAATAACTGCTGTATCTAATACGGATAGCACAGTAGTGTGAAAGAAGTTAAAGTATGACCCAACCTCAGACAGTACCACGTTCTCATCGGATACAAAGCCTAGTCGGTTCCGGTGAAAGAATATGTCGTTAATAGTGTAAAGTGCTGTACCTGTGTAGTTTGCAAATGAAGGAAACGGGTTTGTACCTGTGTCTCCCTTTTCTCGTATCCCCCATTCCACAGGTTCAAGTACAAAGTATATTGAGTCAGCAACATTATTTACTGTACCAAAGTTCTTGTAGAGTTGAACTGGCATAGTGGTGTCACTTATTGTTGTTCTTGCGTTTACTTTTAGTGTAGCATGAGAATAATCAGTTGTTCCCCCCGGATACACGGGTTGAGCAGTTTCTTTCCATACACCATCCATCCATGCCACATAGTAATCATCCTGTCCACTTGATTTATCACCAGAAACTTTTGCAATAAAACCAGAGGGAACCTTAGATCCCGGTAAGTAACCAAACTGAGCTACCTCATCATGTCCATTGAGTGCCCTCATGTAAGAGTCACCTTTACCATCTGTTACTTCTACTGTAAAAGGATACTTACTATTTTTAATGTGGATGATACTCTCGTCACCATCTAGTGTTCCACCATCAGCATTTAAAACTGTGAAGAACTCACCATCTCCACTACTTTGATCTGAGAATCCCTTTAATCCTCCTGATACACCTGAGTATGTTCCTTTACCAAGAACACCCATGTCACCACTATATACTGCATTATCAGCAAAATCATCTGTACCTCCTGCTGCATTATATATTCCATTTTGGGTACCACTAACATTAATGGTTCCGGGGTCATTTTCTCCACCTCCCACGTTTAAATCTATTTTAACAATCTTAGATCTTGTCCCTCCCCAAAATAAAGAGTATGCAATATTTGATACAACAACTGTTTGAGAGTTATTTGCAGTCTCATTGTTACCTGAAGTACCCTTACCTGACTGTGACTTAACCTTGTTATCAGGAGTTCTAAACTTGAATTCACTTGTACTACCCACTTGTGTATCATTATCCATTACTCCATCTGAGTCAACATTAAACTGCTTAATACTTATCTTGTAGTCTGCACCATAATCTCCCACTTTAAAATAAACAAGTGATTCATAAGGTCTATTAGGTGTAGTAGTGGTAGCTTGTTCCACTATTTTAGTTTTATTAAGTAGGAATGTAAAGTCAGCAATCGTTGTGGCAGATAACTTATTAGGTTTGAATACCTCATTAGGCCCAAAGTTACTCAAGTACGTTTGTACATTGGTAAATGAGGCCATTGAATCTGATCCAGTTATGTTACTAGATGTCGTTGCATTCTTAACAAATACTTCACTACCTGCAATACCTGTTGCATAACCTGTTAAATCAATTAACTTCACCTCTGTTGGGACATCAGTACCATCGTATCCATTTACCTCATCAGTAGATCCACCTTTAACAATCATGGCATAGGCTTCATCCTCAGATCTCCTGATGGTGTGAATAAACACATCATCACTATCATCAGATGTTACACCAGATACTTCAGTAATGTGTTCAGTACAGGGTCTCTTCTCTAAACCTCTTGCAATGTGTGAAAGACCGTTTACCTGTGTTTCACCTTGTGTTGGTAACCTGAGTGTTGCAGGTTGCTGTGAAACCCCATTAATTAAACTTGGGATTGTTCCTGATATTAGTGGCATTGTTCCTTATGATAAAAGTGCTGTTCCTCTGTCTCTCTCTACTACCCTGTAGACATCGTAAGTATCAAAGATTGTGTAGTCTCCCACATTTGATTCATATTCCATTAACTCAGACCATGCTTGTCCTTCGTCTTCTTGGAAGAACCTGTGTAACTCACCTGATCCCACAACTCTGTCGTGAAATACACGAGCAGACCTGATTGCAATGAATCTTCGTGCTGCCTCTGGTAAGTCTCCAAAATTAAAGTATGTTACAGTATTTACTGTTACATTGTCTGTAAATATGAAGGTATTATTTTGTCTATCATATAACTTATTTGCTCGTTCAGTAATGTCTTTTTGACTACTTCTTACTGTAGCAGTTGTGTCTATTCGTAAAATACTTGCACCTAATTCTATTTCTCCATTTGTATTAGGTCTCTTTATTACATCAAAATCTGTATTAAAAGTCCATCCTCTAGATTGAACTGCCCTTGATGTGTTAGTTAATATGTCTTTTGCAATAGCAGCATCAGAACGACCAGCTAAATTGGTTAAGTCATTTACTTTGTACTCACCAATAGTCATCAGCATTAGATTTACTGCATCTAGCTCAGACATTCTTTTTAAGTCTGCCATTTTATTTCCTTGTAAAAAAAAGGGAGTACCTTATAACAAAGTACTCCCTAAGAGTTTAACAGCTATTAAGTAATAGCGTGTATTGATACAGCAGCCGCAGGTCTCAATACGTTGTGACCCATTGCATACTTGGATACAATTAGTGTACCCTGTCGGTTGATTTGATATTCTGATTCAACTGACATATCCATTAGTTTAACAGTAGCAACTGCATCTTGAGTCATCACAAGTGCACGTACTTCCATTGCAACATTGGAAATGTACTGGTCATTACCAGATGCCCAATCCAATGAAGATGCTCCTGCTGGAACACCATACTGACTTTCACGACCAGATCCGATGTTGTCTGCTAGTGGAGCTGGTGCTGTAGCCGCACCATCCTTATGACCGGCTGGTCTTGCTGCTACTAAGGCCGCATTTGAAGAAGCCTGTGTCCACAGGTTAGATACCCATGTAGTTCCAGAACTATAGTAACCAAGATGATTAGTTACATGGATTGGCATACCAAGAATTTGTGGTACTTGTCCACCAGCTATAGAACCTCCACCTCCAACATCTCTATTGAAGATTGCGAAGTCAACCATATCAGTTGCACTTGAGACTTTGAATAAGTCATAGTACATGTCTGTAGGCATAACAACGAATGGATCACCCGGAATATTGTAGTTATCAAAGACACGCCTTGCATCCATGATAGCCTGTACAATATCCTTTGGAGCACGTATATCTGCCGCCGCATCTCCACACACAACATTTGGTGTAAAGTCCTCATCATCAAATGCTGAGTAGTCTTGAATCATACCTGCTGTAGCAGCAATAGTTGCATTTTCACACAACGATGCTTTAACTGCAAGTCTCAAGATGTTCTCGTCAGCAACTTTTGATAATCCAAAGCCAGCTTCTTGAGTGTACACGCTTCTGATGTCATAATGTCGCATAGCATCATCAATATTAGGGATGAATTGTGCGTTAATTAGGAGATCATCTACCGCAACAATACGCTCTCCTTGCTTGGAGGCTGTTGGAGTTATCTCGTTACCCGGAGTGTGGTAAGACGCATCACGGTACTTACCTGTCATCGGAAACTGGGCTGATTTACCTTTTGAAATCGTTCTCACACGATGTAGAGGCATCATTATATTCTTCGACTGAAATGCTGTCAACACCTCTCCTGCGTACAACTTGAGAAATAGTTCTCTAGATGCACCTGCTCTTGAGGTATCGGCATTGACCAAACCAGAACGATGAATGCCTCCTTCTATATCACTTGCTATAGAAGAATAATTTGTAGCCATTTTGTTTTTCCTTAGATTAATGGTTATTGATTAATAACTCGGAAATCTAGGTCTCACAAAGTTCAGTACAGAGTTGTCCCACGCATGAGGCTAAGTCTTACTTTTCGGTATTGTCCTTTGTTTCTTTGTTAGAGCACGTTGGAATTACCCAACCTTTGTGCAACTCTTGCTCTATAAGCAGGGTCGCTATGATACTTCGGATCGCTCATTGCCGAAGTAACCTGTGCTAGTGATTCATAACGAGGAGCTATATCCTCACCAACCTCACCAGACATTAATGCTGGAGGAATACCCTCCGAATTCTGATAGCGGGCATAAATTCCCGCAACTGCTAACTGAGTATTAGCATCTAAATTTTCTAACTGTGTATTAAAGGATTCAATTTCCCACGGTTGTAGGTTATCATTTGCCCACTCTAACATATTGTTATAGTTTTGTTCTCCTCCAACACTAGAATGTACTGCATCTATATTCTGATCTCTTAATGCTTCTTGACCTGAGATCCAAGTACTAGCTACTTCCTCACTAATACCTGCTTCTTCAAGTGCATTTAAAGCCTCTTTAGATAGTGTACCTGTACTATTGTATTCCTCTTGGAATGCGGAGAAATCTAATCCTCTATCATCTAAAAGTTGATGTACTTGGGATGGAGTGGTTTCCTGTATTGCAGGAACTTCTTCATCTTGGAATCTTTGTGCTTCCTCTTGTTGTTGTCTTTCTTCTGAACCAGAGTGAAACTGTTGTTCTAAATTTTTGTATGCCTGTGCTAACTCTTCAGCAGAGTTAAACTTCTCTGGAAGCCACTCAGGTCTTGAGTCATCTCTGACATACAGTTCTTCTTCTACATCATGTAGCTCTATTGGGTCTTCCACTTTAGCTAACATTTCGTGAACGTGTGCAGGTTCTCCTGCTAGATTAACACCTTCGCCTTGATAAGTTTGTACTTCATCTACCATTGTCTTTCCTTCTTAATGTGTGTAATTACGCTTGACCTGCAACAGCTTGTCGCATCTGATCTGCCATCTCAGGATTCTGAGTCATGGCTTCACCCATGCCTTTAGCCATTTGCGGAGCTACTCCTTTAACAACATCACCCATCATTTGAGCTTGTTGTTGTTCTTGCATTTCCGCTTTTTGGGCTTGCTGTGCTTCAGCTTGCTCTTGTTGAATCTGTTCATCTGTCTTAATTAGACCACCTGTGTCAATACCAAGAGATGCACCTAATCTATCCATGTAGTCATCAATGTTTAGTTTCTGTGCAATTACTTCTGGCCCCAAAGGAGCTAGATACTCTAAGAATTGTGATAGTTTATTAAGATCTTGACCCCGACCTAGTGCTTCCATACCTGTGACAATCTTTGGTTTCACTTTGTCTTTTGGAAACTTAGGCATCTTCCTACTCTTAACCATTTTCTGAAGTAGAAGATTAATTAACGGTAACTGAAATTCCTGAGATAGTACAGAATAGACACCACCTAGAGTACTCTCTAGTTCTTGTGCCATGAAGCGTACTTCTTCTGCCGTTACTCTCTCAGCATCTCGTTGAACAGAAGAGTTAAGTAGAAAAGCCGCAGCTAATCTTTCTTCTATTTTTCCTGCTGTCTCCTGTGCAACTCTGAAATCTCCAGCTTTTTGCACTTGGAGAGTTGATACATCGTTTGCATCACCTTGTATTATTGCACCGCTTGGTGCTTCAGCTACAGCCCTTATCCTAGTAGTTCCATTAGGTCTTACTAAGAAAAGAACTTTAGAGGCAGCCGCAGATCCCTCTACTATAGCCATAGTTAGAGCCTCAAGTGACTTCAGGTCACCTAAGTACTCTTCTACTAAACCTCTTCCATAAGATTCCCCATCTACCCTGCTAAATCGCAGAGGTATAAAAGGGTTCTTATCTATTGGATACTTACCAAAAGAATCTGGAACGGTTGTAGTACCTAATTCTTGATGAATATGCCAGTATTTACCTTTGTTACATATGTAAGTAAATAGCTCGTAGGGCTTGTCAGGAGACTCAGGGGAAAGCTCCTGTGGTGAAGGAAGCCCTAGAGCTACTCTTGCCTTCTCTGGTACTGTTTTTGCATTGAGTGATTCTTTAGTTATTAGGTAGAGTAAGTTACCCATTGGATCACGCTTACACACGTACCTGTCTAGATGAAACACTCTCATTCCTGTGTCATCCTCTGGTAAATAAATTAAACAGTTACCAGTTGTGATTAGGTGCTTCAGAGCTTCAAACACAGGTACTCTGTATGCATGAGTTTCTATCTCGTTCATTGCAGAACGCTCAATCTTTGCTAAACCTTCTTCAACTGCACCCCTTTGTTCTGCACCTGTCAACTCTTGTAAATCAAAGTCATCAATGGTGAGTCTAAAGAAGGGAGAGTTGGGAGGTAACAGAGTAAGCAATAGTTTACTTGCTAAATGATTTACTCCTCTAGCACCAATACCCTGATAAGGTGTGTTGAAAACTGTTGACCAGTTTGCTCCCTGATCTTTTAATAGGGAGGGTATCGTTACTTTAGCACATTCTCTAGCTCTGTTAAGGTATGACTCTCTTTCGTTAAAGGCTTGTTCATACATACTTTTGAGCATCCCCTTCTCAGCATATGTGTCATCTTGTGTATCTTCTACCATGTTTCTCGGTTGGACTAGGGATTTAGGCATTTTATACGGTTGCTCCGACCTTTCTTAGTGCTCGTTTACCTTTAGCACCCATCTTAGCTTTCTTACCTTTTGATTCAACAGCCTCTTTCATTTGTATCTTACTACTACCTTCTCCTACAGTCTTTGCTTCTCCAACAGAGGCAGAAGCTCCGGGTGCATCATCACTCCCCGGATCATCCTTTTTATGTAATCCTATCCTCTGCATACCAGCTTTAAATTGGTCTGCGGCTTCATGAGCAAACGCTTTACCTGCATCAGCAGCAGTATGTAGGTTTGTTTTTCCTGCATCAGCCGCCGCATGTAAAGCTGCTTTACCAGCATCAGTAGCGGTTGCAAGGTTTGTCTTTCCTGCGTCTGCGGCAGACTCAAGACCTGCTTTCCCTGCATCAAGTGCTTCTCCCAACGACCCACCAATTTCAATTTTAGGTACCTTTATTTTAGGTACTACTGCTGGCCCTCCTCCTCCTCCACCACCAAAGCAAAGGTTCTTATTTAATGGATCAAAGTTAAACCTAATTTCCTCTGGTCGTAAATCATCTAGTATCTTAATGTATTCTTTCATAGTTACCTTTTATTTTTTAGCATATAATTGAGATTTACCGCCAGTTGGTTTCTTCTTATCTTTGGCCATGTCAGCTTTTTTACCTGTTCCTTGAGATGTCTTTCCTGTTTTACTGGTGTAATTTGCTGAAGAAGAGGTTTCGGCAGCCGCACCGCTACTATCTTGTTTTCCTGAGATAGCATCATTCCATCGACCAAGCTCTCTACCAGCTACTCCTAGAGTTGCATCCATTCCATGCTCTATTCCAGTTGTTGTGGCTCTATAAAGTTTACCACTTTGCTCTCCAAAACCAGCCGCTAGTTGGTCTCTAGTAAGACCTTTGTTTTTTGCTTGTCGACTGAGATTCTTTTGTATTTGACCAGTTGTTCCACCACCCATATTTTACCCTTCGTTAATAAATAGTCTCCAATCCCCACCTTCTGTGCCGGGATGGTAATTAAGTTTTTTAGATAGTAAAGAAAAATAAGGCGACTCAGGTTCACATGGTAAAATAAATTTATGAACTCCCTCATTAGCTAAGAGAGCACCCATTGCTTGAAATACTGAATACGAATCTCTACCTCTTATCTTTTTAGTATGCATCCACCAATAAATTGTTGGACTAAATAAACAGAATGCACCTACAATATCATCATACTTCATAACTACATGAGTAGGCATAAGAGGATGTCTGTCACCATCTTTCTCTGCTTCCTCGTAAACTTGTAGTCTTTCTTCCTCTGATTCTATTGGTCTTATGTGTAAGTGTGTAAGTGTTCCCATGATGTGTGTGTGTGTTAAAGTTATCTGTTACCAGCTTTACTCTGTGTGTAGCCTGATAATCCTCCACCTTTATACTTGGAATGTGATGTACTTTTACCTTTAGATCCTTTAACCCTGTACTTTCTATGTTTACCTGTACTAGTCTCTTGTCCGACTTTTTTAGGAGCCACCATTTCCATCTCTGCTTGTGTTATTTCTGGCCTATCAATTTCAGCAGGTGGAGGAATTGGCGGTGGCATCTTAGGCACCGGCGGTGCTGTTCTCCCACCCATTATCATCCTCGTATAATTGTTTAAGTCTTTCTACAACAGCTTGTTGCCCTTGTAGAAAATAAAGTTCTTCTAATGTAGTGTCTTTAGGAGGTAACTTATCAGGAAACATCCTATTAAGATACGAAAGTAAATCTTTGGTAACTAAGTTATAGTCCATAAATGTCCACTTTTATATTAAAGTTCACAAGAATTGGCAACACAGGCTAACTCCTGTGAACCAGAAGTACTGTCAAGTGTCTCATATTTAAGAAGATTGTCCCAATTAATAGTTGGTAAACTCTTGCTTAATGTATCAAATTCTTTCTTAGTACACTCTGTGTATGGTGCTTGCTTATAAACATAATCAGAGTATGGTAAAAAAGAAACACCTGATATACCATCAAAGTTATCGTAAACATAGGAACCAACACTAAGCCACTCCTCTTCTTTAACGGAAATGGTTTGGCTAACTTTATGTTCGGCCCAAAACTTAGAATAAGTACCATGAAGTTCTAGCTGATTGATGGCAGAGAGATCTTTTCTTGTTAGAGAATACTTAGGGGATCTCATGGGGAAAGAAAAGACCATGACATTACTGGGATTAGTTATGTCAGGTTCACTTGGGACTCCACTATCAATCAGTAGTGTACACAGGGGATCTTTTACATCAGTTCTAACTGTTCTAATGTAATAAGGACTGTGGCGTGTGTGGATTCCTGAAGCAGAGTCAACTAATTGACTAACTGTTCCAGAAGGTTTAACGCAAGTTATGCTAGCAGACGTATTAATACCTAGTTCACCAGCATGTTCTTCGTTAGTCTCTATCGCTTTTTCTCTTAACTTGGTGAGTAAGTCAGGTAAGTTTTCACCACTTGATCCATTAGTAAGTGGGCAATCCATTATACCTGTTAGTGAGACACCAAGTAGTCTCTCTTCTTCACAATTTGTTTTCCATTTGTTAGTTAAGTACCTGAAGTTTGTTAGTGTGGACTGCCATGTACCTAATATGGTTGCTAGTTCTACTTTCTTAGCAAGTGTTTTTACTGTGTCATCACTCCTGACTACTGCTTCAGTTAAGTTACAAAACTCTCGTGGTCTCAGGATTATCTCTGAACATGGGTTAGTTCCAAAGTCATCTCGTGCTTCTCTTCTGTCTCCTTTGAGTGGGTTCTTTATGTCAACATTCATGTTTGTAACATGCTTCTTAGCATTAGCACTACTGAATATACCACGTTCACCAGACTTTGAATTATACAGGGCTTGCCATTCCTTTAGAAAGGTTCCCACATCTGGATTACTATGGTAATTAGCAGAGTTGTTAGCTAGTGCACGTTGGGATTGTCTACCCCACCACTCTCCTGATTTACAGGTACGCATCTGCTCGTCACCAACATCACTTAAGGATAACAAGGCACTCCTTCGTACTCCTCCTACCACTACTACTTCTGCTGTCTTACATACTAGATCATGGCATTGTAATGAGGACAGCTTTGTTCCTGTTGCATCCTTAAATGTTCTAACCGTAAATCTGAATAGATCTTCTAATGGTTCTGGGCCACTAGCTCTACCTCCAAATGTTTTCAAAGGTGATCCTGCTTTCCTAACCCCACTCACATCCCACTTAGGTATTAAACCTGAATAAAGAAGTGAGATTAGTTCACGAAATGCTTTAGCCCATCCTAACTTAGAATCTCTAACAACTATGATAGTGTCAGTTTCGTGAAGAGTTTCTGGTACAACTGGTAATAAATTAGTGTACTTAAATTCAACTGAGTATCCTACTCCTGTACCATTCATGAGAAC
>VTLG01010519.1_pt1 | contig 27125 bp, 25 predicted proteins | sample 4694571 | NCBI WGS metagenome assembly VTLG01 (sample SAMN12604809, study PRJNA352737) | marine metagenome | biome: ENVO:00000447; feature: ENVO:00000209|ENVO:00000569|ENVO:01000036; material: ENVO:00002151; isolation source: viral sequences binned using virsorter ...
GGGTGATACACCTGGTACATTATTTGGTCAACATTTATATCCAACAACAGGTAAACGTATCGTCATCTTTGAGGGTGAATTAGATGCAGCCAGTGGATCTGAGTGCATGCCAGGTTGGCCCATGGTTTCTGTACCATCAGGAGCTGCTGGAGCAAAGAAAGCTATACAAAAACAATTACCATTACTCCAGGGTTATGATGAAATTGTTATATTTTTTGACAATGATCTACCAGGGCGTCAGGCAGCTGAAGAGTGTGCTGGTGTACTACCACCAGGTAAAGTCAAGATTGCCCACCTTCAAGGCGATTACAAGGACGCCTCAGACGCACTCCAAGCTAACGACATTGACTCTGTATGCAGAGCTATCTGGGACGCCAAACCGTTCCGCCCTGATGGCATTGTCGATGGCAAAACTCTTTTAGAGTTAGTCACTACCCCATCACCATCAGCAGATCATGACTACCCATTTCAAGGATTACAATCAAAGCTTCACGGGATCAGGTATGGAGAGCTTGTCACGATCACTGCAGGATCTGGTATCGGAAAATCCAGCTTCTGTCGTGAACTTGCAACTTACCTTCTTAACGAGGGGGAGCGGGTCGGTTATTTGGCGTTGGAAGAATCCAACCGTCGTACAGCCCTAGGATTGATGTCTGCTCATGTTGGTAAGTCCCTACACTTAGGTGAACACAGTCATGATGAATTGGTACAAGCGTTCGATCAAACCATGGCAAATTGGAATTTATTTCTTTTTGATGGTTTTGGATCCTATGATCCTGATATTATTTATAACAGGATTGAATATCTGGCGTCGGGCCTGGATTGTAAAATAATTTTCTTAGATCATCTATCTATTCTACTTAGTGGTTTAGATGGAGATGAACGCAGAATGATTGATACTACTATGACTAAACTTAGGTCATTAGTAGAAAGAACAGGCATAGCTTTGTTCCTTGTGTCCCACCTAAAACGTACATCATCAGATCAAAATCATGAAGAAGGTGCTCGTGTCACACTTGGACAGCTCAGAGGATCTGCGGCGATTGCACAGTTGTCTGACGCATGTATTGGACTCGAAAGAGATCAGCAGAGCGGAGGCATACAGTCTGATACAACTGTTAGAATCCTCAAGAATAGATACTCTGGCGAGACTGGTGTTGCCTGTCAGTTAAGTTATGATCTACCTACTTGTAAATTCCATGAAACTCAAACAGAAACAGAGTTCAACGCAGCCACGGATTTTTGAATCACCGCATCAACAAGCTATTTTAACACCACCAAATCCCCCTACTGAAGAGATGAAACAACGTGCTAAATTTGTAGATAAGACTTATGTATGGAATCAGAAGTGACTCTGATCTTTGATATAGAAACTAACGGATTAATTAAAGATGTTTCTTCCATCCACTGCATTGCTATTTATGACATCAGTACAAAAAAAATTATTACGTACAATGACACGGGTAACCAGGAACCTATCGTACGCGGGATACAACGACTCTATGATGCTGATTGCATTATTGGTCACAACATTATTGGGTATGATCTTCCTGTTATCCGAAAACTTTATTCTTGGTTTGACCGCAATCCTTATATCATTGACACTCTTCTTTTATCTAGGCTTTACCATCAAGACATAATGAGCATAGATAAGAGGAACAATTGGGATAAGATGCCATTACAATTGTACGGACGACATTCACTTGAAGCATACGGTTATCGTTTAAATGAATTTAAAGATTCATTCAGTAAGTCTACTGATTGGAAAAACTGGTCACAAGAAATGGAAAACTATTGTGTCCAAGATGTCAACGTTACCACCAAATTATGGAATCATTTCCAACCCTACCTAAATGGGTAGAATTAGAACATCAAGTCCAACAAATTTTAACGGAGCAAGAAATTCATGGATGGCGATTTGATCAAAATGCTGCATGGGAGCTTACATCTGCTCTCACAAAAGAGTTACGAGAGACTGAAGAGTCATTACGCAGGCAACACCCTTACGTCGCAGGAGCAGAATTCACTCCGAAACGAAATAACCGCACGCAAGGATATGTTGAGGGTGCACCCTCTACTAGACTAAAAGAACTTAACCCAACATCTCGCGATCATATCTCATGGATATTGCAAACATTTTATGGCTGGATTCCAAAGCAGATGACAGCTACTGGGAAGCCTATCGTAGACGAAGTTATTCTGACAGAGATTGGATCACCGATTTCTATGGAGTTTCTGAAATGTTTGACGGTAACGAAAATGCTTGGTCAAGTCTCGCAAGGCACGAACGCTTGGCTGAAGCTTGTTACGAATGACCGGATACATCATCACTGCAGCGTTGCAACGAATACACACCGTTGCGCCCACAGAAACCCGAACCTCTCGCAGTGCAACTCAGATGGACGATTTAGAAAACTCTTTATACCAAGTCCAGGGTTATGCATGGTCGGCGCTGACTTGTCTGGGATTGAGCTTCGGATGCTTGCTCATTATTTGGCTAGGTTCGATGAAGGCAGATATGCCGACATCCTCCTCAACGGAGACATACATCAAACTAACGCAGATAAAATCGGTATTAGCAGACGAGCTGTTAAAACCGTAACATATGCCTTTCTTTATGGGGCAGGCGATGAAAAAATTGGACACTCATTTGATGCACAACTCTCCTCTACAGCAGCTAAAAGAAAAGGTAAAGAAATCCGCGCAGCATATGTTGAAGCGGTCGATGGATTGGGTAGTTTACTGGAAGCTATCAAAAAAGCTGGAGAAAGAGGGTATATTAAGTCTATCGATGGAAGAAAAATCAAGGTTGATTCATCTCACAAAAGTCTTAACTACCTCCTCCAATCCGGAGCAGGAGTTATTGCGAAAAGATGGATGGTATTAAATCAAGACATAATGCAGGAGATTGGCATATGTGCATCACAATTAGGTTTTATTCATGACGAATTGCAATTCGAGTGTACCCCAGAGTGCATCGAAGATTTACAAACATCCCTGGTATATAGCGCTACAGCGGCTGGGGAATACTACAACATGCGAGTCCGCATCGATGCAGAATCAACAAAAGGAAACAACTGGAGTGAAACCCATTGAGAAGTAAAAGCATGATGAGCTTGAATGATTTCAAGCCAAACACTAACAAAAAAACACGACAAGGTAATGGACGTAATTCCGTACCAAAACGTGGTAAAAAACCTTATAGAGGACAGGGAAGGTGAAGCTACTTGTAGACGCTGATTACGTAGTCTACAAATGCTGTGCTGCAACTGAAACAGAAATTGATTGGGGCGATGATGTAATTTTAGTTACAAGTAAGTTTAGTGAAGCTTATACTGCTGTTATCCATAACCTTAAAAAACTAGCCCAAAATTTTTTATGGGATGTTCCTGAAATTGTTCTGTTCTTTAGCGACAGTGTAAACTTTCGTAAATCTATCCAGCCCCAATACAAAGGGCACCGACAACGTAAAAAACCTTGCGGTTACAAACGAGTAATCAATCGACTCAAGACTGAGTACGAAGTGATTATCATGCCAACACTAGAGGCAGATGATGCCCTTGGTATTTATTCCACAATGAATCCAGGTAACATCATTTGTTCTCCCGATAAAGATCTGCGTCAGATTCCTGGCAAGCTTTTCGACATGGTAGAAACCGTGAATGTGGAACAGCATGAAGGGAAGCGTTGGCACTTGATCCAGACACTAGCAGGTGACCAAACCGATGGTTACAGTGGTGTGCCTGGTACTGGTGTTAAACGTGCAATCACTCTTTTTAAAGAGAAAGGCTATTCTTGGAAGACTGTTGTCAATGCTTTTAATGACAAAGATCTTTCAGAGGATGTTGCTTTAGAAAATGCAAGACTCGCAAAGATCCTTACAGCATCAGACTATGACTTCAACACAAAGCAGCCAATTCTTTGGACCCCCACCGCCGATTACAGAATTGACGATGGAACAAGAGTTTAAGATGAGGCGACTAGATGATATGCTACCAACTGCAGATAAAGAAGATTTAATCACAGTTTTTGTAGCATTACAACGTCAAAATTTTGTACTATCAAACACAGTAAGTAACTTAGTTAAACAATGGCCAAATCACCCGCCCATTACAACAGAGGTTCCATAGAAGTTTGGGATTTTATTAGAGATCAAAAACTAAATTATCACCTAGGTAATGTCATTAAATATACTTGTCGAGCAGGTCACAAGAATCCAAACACTAAAGAAGAGGATCTTAAAAAAGCTATTCACTATCTTGAAAATGAACTCCGACACACACCGCCAAGCCCAGTTGGCGGGCCACTACACAGCGACCTCGCTAAGCGACCAAGCGATCCAGTTCCGGACAGCATATGGATTAACGAATGGGATTGGGAAACGGACTATGCAACGGGATTTGATCGTTGAAGAATTTAAAGAGTTCATGTACGCTGCAACTGAAGAAACTTATGCTGATGAGTTAAAGGAGCTTGCAGATTTAGTATATGTTTGTTTTCAATATGCTGAGAATATGGAATGGGATCTAGAAGAAGCTTTGAATCGTGTCCATAAATCAAACATGTCCAAACTGGGACTAGATGGTAAACCTATTTACCGTAAAAAAGATGGTAAAGTCTTAAAGGGACCAAACTATCAACCACCAAACCTTTTCGATCTTATTAATCCATGACCACATCATATGTTTCACGCACGGGACGTGTCCAATCTTGGATGGATAACCCAACGTCTAGATTGCCGGTATCGTGCACGGTTTTCGTCGTAGAAGATTCAATGGAAGGACCAGATGGTTTAGAGGCCAGCTGGAAATTTGTTAGTCACGCTCTACGTAATGGTGCAGGTTGTGCTGTACATCTATCTAGACTACGACCAAAAGGTACAGAATCTATCAAGGGTATTGATAAATTGGTAGCCTCAGGTCCTGTATCTTTTGCCAGAATTTATTCTACATTAAATGAGATATTACGTCGCGGCGGTACTTACCGCAATGGTGCTGTGGTTGCTCATCTTGATTTGAACCATCCTGATGCACTAGATTTTATCAAAACTCCGAGGGCTGAATTACCTTGGATCAAACGCTGTATTAATATTAAACCAGAATGGTGGGAAGCTTGTACATTTAAAGAAGAGCTTTTGTATGGTATCAAGTCTGGTGATATCTGGCTAAACAAAGTAAAATATGACAAAGATGGTAACCGTATTCGAGGTAATGTATGCCTTGAGGTATATTTACCTAGCCGTGGTACTTGTTTACTTCAACATGTATCTCTAGGTGCTTGCGAATTCGATGATATTCCACGAGCATTTGTTGCAGGTATGTCACAGTTGTGTGATCTACATAGTAAGACAAATGTAGGAGAAAGTGGTGAGTATCTACCAAGTTCAGTTGATCGTCAAGTCGGTCTTGGTATGCTTGGTCTTGCCAATCTACTCCGTCGATATGAAGTAACTTACGATCAATTTGGTCGAGCCTTAGAACAGTACAACAACGGAGAAACAGTACGATCAGCAGCCTATGAACTTGTCAAACAAATTGATTCTGGTGTTAAGCAAGCAGCCCAAATTGCTCGCCATGCTAACATGGTTCGAGCCTTTGCTATCGCACCAACCGCCAGTTGCAGTTATCGAAGCATGGATCTGGATGGCTATACTTGCACACCAGAAATCGCTCCACCTATCTCGCAGACAGTCGATCGCGACAGCGGTACTTTTGGAGTACAAACCTACAATTATGGTGACGTAGAGATCGCCTCTAAGGTGGGCTGGGAAGCCTACAAACGTGTTGCTGATGGCATCATGACTCTACTTAATAAGACTGGACTTCTACATGGTTACAGCTTCAATTCGTGGTCTGATATAGTCACGTATGATGAAGCATTTATCCAGGAGTGGCTTGAATCGCCCCAGACTTCTCTTTATTATAGTCTCCAAGTAATGGGCGACGTTCAAGATAAGTCAAGTGCGTATGCTGCTTTAGAAGAGAGCGATGTTGATGATTATCTGGCAAGTCTATTAGATGATGGGGACTCTGAACCTCAATGTGATTGTGCAGAATGAACCCTTATCAGAAATTAATAGCGCGAAAGCGCAAATGGACACCAGTGCAGACAAGTGCTGGTATATGCAAAGAAGGCGCGGAGGGTGCGATTCACCGTGCCCTTGCCTTGCGACATATGGAACTACCTGTGGGAGATTTTATCTCTGATGCCCTCTCTAATGAAGTGCCGACGTTGGCACGCGAGTTATTGGGATCCAATGTTAAAGACGAATCGAACCATGACATCGCACTTGGTTACATCGCAAATGCTTACGGTGTGGATCAAAAAGCTGAAGCTGAAGCATTCCTTCTCAAAACAGCTTGGGAGGCGCATCCTGATCATACGATCACGAAAGCGTTGGTTGCCGAGCGTGCAATTTTCTTCGTTCTTTTACCATTCTTCCGCGCTAATGGTGACGCTGGTATGCGAACGGTAAGTGCCGATATTAGTAGAGATGAACAAATTCATGTTGCTACCAATTCCCTTGTTCATACTGAGCTGGGGTATAATATCAGTCCTTCTCTTGATAAACTCAGGAAGGCAACTATAAACTGGGTAATGAAACCACTAGGTGTAAATACTCAGGATAAGTTTTTGGATAAAAAATTTTGGCTGGATTCTAGCGACCGGCTAATGTATGAAGGTAAAGCACCAGAACTAAGCTTTACTAAATCAGCTAGAATGCCCGCATTTTTTGAGCACAGTAATGTCAACCTCCCCCAGTATGCTTGAAGTCCTTGGGATGAATTCCCGAGGTTTAATACATGCATTAGAGGAATCCTTTCCGCCCACTAACCCTACACCTGAAGATTCAATGGAAAAAATTATGTACCGCTCAGGTCAACGCAGTGTTGTCGAGTGGGTGATCAAATACATGGAGGATAACAATGGCTAAAAGACAGAACAGAAAGGCAAGAAAACAAGCTGCAAGAAAAATTCAAAGAAGGATTGACAAAGGAAGACCAGTAACTGAAAAGACAATTAATCGTATCGCCAGTTCAACTGGAGTTGATAAGAATAAAGTTTCTAACATTAGTAATAGAAAAAAACTTCCTGTTCTACCAGAAGGTTTAACGCAACCAGGAGCTACAGTTAGAGGTGACGGATCTGGCGCTAAAATAAGGAAAGAGAATTACGTTAACGAAACTTTCGACCCATCATTCCGACTATCTTTTGATGGTAAAGGTTATGGTTACAGGAATCCAGCTAACTTAAATGCTGGTGGTCGGATGGGTAATTTCACACACAATGAAAATGCAATTGATTATTTAGAACCTCTGTATCAATTTAGCCCAGGTGAGTTGAACACTGCTGCCCAACGGTTAGGAATTACAAATGTTAATAGTAAAAAAGACGCAAATAAACTTTATAGAGAGCTAGTCAATCCTTCAGCTGGTGGAAAACAAACAGGTGGTCTAGGCGGTGGTCTGGGTAAACGAACTATATCTGATGGTGCTAGACTTGGTAGACTTTTATTACCTTTGATTGGAGGTGGTAATTTAACTAACAAAGAGATCCAAGCTGTTAAAGATGCTGGCTTTAGTGGAGGACAGATTAAACGCAGAGCCTCCGCAATGGCTGATAAGCGAGGTATGGACCTTTTTATAGGAAGTAAAAAGAAATTTAAAGAATTTAAAAGGACTGGAATCGATGACCGCACTACTGGGCCAAACGCAATGCATTCTGTCGGAACTGGTAACAATTATGGTCGCGGCGGTGGCGACGGTGGTGTAGAGACACCCGCTGGTACGGACATGGATGATACCCTTCAAAAATTCCTACAAATTTTAGCTCAACAACAGCAGAATAATGCACTTGGTAATTTACAAGCAGGATTTGGATCAGGTATGGCCGGACGATCGGGAATTGGTGGTACATCACAGATGAGAAGTCGAGGTTCCCAATACAATAGTATTAATCAGTAGGGAAAGTAAATGACTGCTAAATCACGCTATGACAGATTGTCTTCAAATCGTTCCCAGTTTTTAACTTCTGCTAGACAGGCAGCAGATCTAACTATTCCATATCTTATCAGGGAGGATGAGCAAAGCTCGAAATCTTCTTTACGATTCCCAACACCTTGGCAATCAACAGGAGCTAAAGGAGTTGTGACGCTGGCATCGAAATTAATGTTAGCCCTTCTACCTCCACAAACTAGCTTCTTTAAATTGCAGGTTAACGATCTTAACCTTCCTGAAGAACTTGGACCTCAGATTAGATCAGAACTAGACTTGTCGTTTGCTAAGATTGAACGCACTATTATGGAATCTATTGCAGAATCCAGTGATCGTGTTGTTGTTCATCAAGCACTAAAGCATCTTGTAGTAGCTGGCAATGCTCTGATATTTATGGGTAAAGATAGTCTCAAACTTTACCCACTTAACCGCTATGCGGTAGACAGAGATGGTAACGGTAATGTTATTGAAATCGTAACAAAGGAAACAATCTCGAAAAAAATAGTAAAAAATTTATACCCAGATTTTGAAAAAGAAAATAAGGAAAGCGTGTCTGATGATACAACATTAGGAAATGATGAATGTGTTATCTATACACACGTTAAATTAGATAACAATCGATGGGTTTGGCATCAAGAATTGTACGATAAAATTCTACCTAAATCTATGGGTAAGGCACCACTGGATGCTAATCCATGGTTAGTCCTTAGGTTTAATCATGTAGATGGTGAGGTTTATGGACGAGGTAGGGTAGAAGAATTTATTGGTGATTTGAAATCACTTGAAGCACTGTCACAAGCCATCGTTGAAGGCAGTGCAGCGGCTGCTAAGGTAGTGTTTACTGTCAGTCCAAGCAGCACCACAAAGCCCCAGACCCTTGCGAATGCAGGAAACGGAGCTATCATCCAAGGCCGTCCAGATGACATTGGTGTGGTGCAGGTTGGAAAGACAGCTGATTTTCAAACTGCTTACCAAATGATTGGGTCATTAACTCAACGTTTGAGTGAAGCATTCTTGATTCTCAATGTAAGGGACAGCGAACGCACCACAGCAGAAGAAGTCCGTATGACGCAACTCGAACTAGAACAGCAACTCGGTGGTTTATTCTCCCTGTTAACTGTTGAGTTCCTTGTGCCATATCTTAATCGCAAATTAAACATTGCACAAAAAACTGGTGAAATTCCACGGCTACCTAAAGGTGGCATCGTACGTCCTACTATTGTAGCAGGTATTAGTGCACTTGGAAGAGGTCAAGATCGTGAAAGCCTTGCTCAATTCCTAACTGTACTTGCTCAAACTATGGGTCCGGAAGCTATCGGTCAGTTTGTTAATCCTGAAGAAGTTGTTAAACGTTTAGCAGCTGCATCAGGTATTGAAGTTCTAAACCTAGTGAAAACTATGGAAGAGAAACAAGCTGAACAGGAACAGGCTATGGCTGAACAACAACAAATGATGGAAATGCAACAAGCTCCTCAGATGGCAGCAGTTCAGCAAAAACGAGACCAATCTGCTGGTCAAATGATGATGCAAGCGGAACAACAACAACCACCACCTATCCCCCAACAACAATAAATGGCTGATACATTTACAATGAATGAAACACCTGCTCAACCTGAAATGTTGAATTCAGATGAGCAAGACTCTCTGTCGGTTGCTGAGTCTCTTGAGGGTGGAGAGCAACCACTTCTTGCTGGTAAATACAAAAGTACAGAAGAACTAGAACAAGCTTACGTTGAACTTCAGAAGAAACTTGGTGAACCTCGTGAGGATTCTCAAGAAGAAGAAGACTTAGGAGAAGAAGGAGAAGAGGTTGAAACACAAGAAGAGTATCAATCTGAAGAATCTAATCCAGACAGTATTGATCTTGAGCAAGCTGAAGCTTTGATGGAAATGGTAGGAGGTGAGCAAGCATATCAAAACATGCTTTCTTGGGCTTCCGATAATTTCAGTCAAGATGAAGTTCAAATGTATGATGGAGTTATGGCTAGTGGTGATCCACGAGCTATTTTCTTTGCTGTCCAAGCCTTGCAATCTAGGTTTTCAGAAAGTCTAGGTTCAGATGGTGAACTATTGACTGGTCGTGGAGCTGGCAGTGATGATGATTCTTTCCAGAGTCAAGCTGAACTGGTAGCTGCTATGAATGATCCACGTTATGATCGTGATCCAGCTTATCGAAAAGAAATGATGCGTCGCCTTGAAAATTCTGATATTGAATTCTAATGACAACAGTAACAGAAGACGGCGGACGCACTAACATCTACGCAAAAGAACCACCAATGACAATTATGGACATCTCTGAAACTCACAATGAAAAGGCTGAAAAACTTAATGGGCGTCTGGCTATGCTAGGCGTCATGGCTGCGCTTGGTGCGTATGCTATTACTGGACAAATTATCCCAGGAGTATGGTAATGCCTTACGGTAAAGGAACTTACGGTTCAAAGAAAGGTCGCCCACCTAAAAAGGGAGCCAAAAAATAATGGCTAAAAATGTCAGTCTTAAAATTGGTAAGCATAAGTCCCGCTCTGGTGGACTGACAAAAGCTGGCCGTGAAAAATACAATAGAGAAACAGGATCTAATTTAAAAGCACCACAACCAAAAGGGGGACCTCGTAAAAAATCCTTTTGTGCACGGATGGGTGGTGTAAAAGGACCAATGAAAAAAAATGGTAAGCCAACCCGTAAGGCATTGGCACTACGTAAATGGAAATGTTAAATGGCTAAACCTGGACTATACGCAAACATCCACGCCAAACGCAAACGTATTGCTGGTGGTAGTGGTGAAAAAATGAGAAAGCCTGGGGCTAAAGGTGCACCTACGGCTGCTAATTTTAAACGTTCCGCTAAAACTGCGAAGAAAAAATGAGTGCATCAAGTTCGTTGGTAGCTGGTCTTTCACTAGCCGCTAAAAAAATAAATAGAAAGGGAAAAAGAAGGTACAAAAAACAAATGGAAAAGTACCAACAAAAAGAAGCTGCAAAAACTGGACGGAAAACAGCCCGCGAAGCTGCTAGAAAAGAAGATCGAGAAGAAAGGCGTACTGCTCGCCGAGCTGCAGCAAAAAAAATCCGGGAATCTGGCGGAACAAAAGCAGAACGTGAGCGGGCTAAGAGCGCTGCTGCTAGAGTTACCCGTAAAAAACAGGGACGCTAACTTAAACTAAACACTAATTATTATTAACAAATCATGAAATTTATTATCGCTTCAGGTCTCCTCCTCGGCATGGCACATGGTGCCGCAATTGCTGGTCCCTACGTGAATATCGAAGCCAACTCAGGCTTCCTTGGTAGTGATTATGGTGGTTCAATTATTGACAACCATATTGGTTATGAAGGATCCAACTGGTATATACAGGGGGGTCCTAGCATTTCTGCGCCCGATGGAATGGATAGTTCTCTTGAACTCTCAGGTAAGCTGGGAGGTACTCTACCTGTTGGTGAAGCCGATATCTACGGTGAAATCGCAGGTATGACAGGAGATACAAACTCCTATGCTACAAAAGTAGGTATGAAGTTCAGCTTCTAATTACTAACTTTGTGGTGGGTGGGTTGGTTTTTAATTATGAGTTCTATTTCAATTAAACAGCCTGCCTCCCAAAACTGGGAGGACTTCTGTTCGTGGGTAACGTCCACTAACAACCGTTTATACGTCGGCTGGTTTGGGACACTGATGATTCCGTGTCTACTAGCTGCTGCAATTTGTTTTATTATGGCGTTCGTCGCCGCACCACCTGTAGATATCGATGGAATTAGAGAACCAGTATCTGGATCATTGCTGTATGGAAACAATATCATCTCAGGCGCTGTCGTGCCCTCCAGCAACGCCATCGGTCTGCACTTGTACCCAATGTGGGAAGCGAGTTCTATTGACGAATGGCTTTACAACGGCGGACCGTACCAACTGGTCGTCTTCCACTTCCTGCTCGGTGTCCTTGCTTACATGGGACGCGAATGGGAACTTAGCTACCGACTTGGGATGAGGCCCTGGATCTTTGTTGCTTACTCGGCTCCAGTCGCTGCGGCGGCTGCTGTCTTCCTTGTTTATCCTTTTGGACAAGGTAGCTTTTCAGACGGTATGCCTCTTGGCATTGCCGGTACTTTTAATTTTATGCTGGTTTTCCAAGCCGAGCACAACATCCTCATGCACCCCTTCCACATGTTGGGAGTTGCTGGTGTTTTTGGTGGTGCATTGTTCTCAGCTATGCATGGATCTCTGGTTACGTCTTCCCTCATTAGGGAGACAACTGAACAGGAAAGTCATAACAATGGCTACAAGTTCGGTCAAGAGGAAGAGACTTACAACATTGTTGCGGCGCATGGTTACTTCGGTCGCCTTATTTTTCAATATGCGTCGTTCAATAATAGTCGTAGTCTGCATTTCTTTTTGGCTGCTTGGCCTGTCGTGGGTATCTGGCTTACTTCTCTTGGGGTTAGCACTATGGCATTCAACCTAAATGGTTTTAATTTCAATCAAAGTGTACTAGCTGAAAATGGCACTAAGGTTATTCCGACTTGGGCTGATGTACTTAATCGTGCTGATCTTGGCATCGAAGTAATGCATGAAAGAAATGCCCATAACTTCCCTCTTGATCTGGCTGCTGTTGATAGCAATTCTGTTGCTCTCACAGCTCCAGTAATCGGCTAAATTTTTCGTACGTTCATCTATGTATAATATTACACTTACAACTGATGCTGCTGTCATTCTACGTGACGCATTACGTGTCTATAAAGAACGATGGTCTGGTGGTGATCCAGAAGAACAAGAAGCAATTAGTTTCTTGGAACTGCAATTCACTAAGATTGTATTGGAATCGTACATAGACGCATGACGCTTAACCATGGAACGGGGGTTAAGTTTTACCTGTGCGAACAATGACTGAACTACAAAAGCGCTACATCATCAAACACAACAATGAAGCTATCCGTAAGGAAAAAGAATTGAAGCTTTGTTATCGTGGAACTGCTTACAAAAAAACTGTTCTAAATTAATCTGGTAATTCCAAAAGAGTAATATGAAGACACTATACATTTATCGTCATAGCACTATTTGTATTACTCACGATGGTTATATCCAAATTGGAATTCATTCACACTCGTTAGAGCGACATCTGGAACTATGCCCTTCAATCAATTGGATTGAAACTTATTGGTTACCAGATATTTTCTCTAACAGATATAAACGGGCAAGCTTTCAAGCTCATGAGCGTGTGTCTGGTGGTAAACAATCGATTGAGGAACGTCCTAGAGATTTTCCTGATCAACCCCAGACTCGCTTAGATAGAACCGTTTAATTATTGCGTGGAAGGCACCTCAGAGTCGGACCTTCCATGCCTATGGCACTAAGCCCGTACGCGGATACCTTAGCTGCCGTCTAGACGGTGGGATAGACCACAAAAATTTTCAAACGTTTGAAGAATATTAATTTATATATTTTAGTAAAATAAAATGGCTTTTCAATCTTCAACAAACCCGGCGCAACTAACTCGTACGGGTCAAAATAATGGAACTGGTGATGCCCGCGCTCTCTACTTGAAGCTGTTCAGTGGAGAGATGTTCAAAGGATTCCAGAATAACGCGATCGCTCGCGATCTGGTTGTACGTCGTACACTTAAGAACGGCAAATCTCTACAGTTCATTTATACAGGTCGTACAACGGCTGAATATCATACACCAGGAAACAGCATTCTGGGTGATACTAACGGTCGTCCTCCCGTGGCAGAAAAAACTATCACGGTTGATGACCTGCTGATTTCCAGTGCATTCTTGTATGATCTTGATGAGGTCCTGTCTCATTATGACATGAGGTCTGAGATCTCCCGTAAGATCGGTTATGCTCTTGCCGAAAAATATGACCGTTTGATCTTCCGTGCTATCGCTAAAGGTGCACGTCTAGCTTCTCCTGTCCAATCCGTTGGTACTGGTGGTAGCTTGGTAAGTATGGAGGAACCTGGTGGTACTCAAGTCCAGGTTGGTACTGGTTCTGGTGCTCTTTCTGATGCATTCGATTCTGCTAAGTTGGTTGCTGCATTCTATGATGCTGCAGCTGCTATGGATGAGAAGGGTGTATCTATGGACGGCAGAGTCGGGATCCTTAACCCTAGACAATATTATGAATTGATCCAAGCTGTTGGTTCCAACGGTCTGGTCAATCGTGATGCTCAAGGTACTGCATTGCAAGGCGGTAACGGCATCATCGAAATCGCCGGTATTAAAATCTACAAATCTATGAACATTCCGTTCATGGGTAACTATGGTATTAAGTACGGCGTTACTAATGGCCCTGCTTCTCCTGGTAACACTGGCGACTTTGTCGGTAGTGATACTGAACTGGAAGATGGTGGTGGTGTCACTGGTATGAATAACAACTATGGTGAACAAGCTGCATTCGACACTTCCTGTGGTCTGATCTTCCAACGTGAAGCCGCTGGTGCTGTTGAAGCTATTGCTCCCCAAGTACAAGTTACCAGTGGAGACATTAGTACAATCTATCAGGGTGACGTAATCCTCGGGCGACTGGCCATGGGTGCAGACTTCCTGAATCCTGCTTGTGCAGTTGAACTGTACGCTACAAACACCGCTGGTTCTGCCTTCGGTACTACTTATCCTGCTAACGCTTGATAAGTTTATTTATACGGGAGTCTCTTCGGAGGCTCCTTTTTTTTAGTTCCTTATTGAGAATAGATTTCAATTGTAATTATGGCCTTCCCTACTACTGGCTCCAACACTGAGCTACAAGCTGTTAATCAGATCCTGGCGTCAGTTGGTCAGGCTCCCGTCACTACACTAACAACTGACGAGACATTTATCCTCAGTAAAGTAACTAACTTTACGGGTTCAATCTCCGGTACTACTCTAACTACAACCAAAGGTGACATTGCTGTTGGTTCATATATTAGTGGACCTAATGTAACCCTTGGTACTTCTGTTGCTGTTGCTGCTGTAGAAGTATCTCCAGCTACTAATCCTGTTACATATAACTATACTATTAATATTTCACAGACTGTCAGCAGTCAAACTCTGGTACTATCAACTGTCGAAACAAGAGTACAAAAACAAACAAATCCTGATGTTGCAATTTCCTTAGACACTCTTAGAGAAGTATCTCGTGAAGTTCAATCAGAAGGCTGGTCATTTAATAAAGAGTATAAATACCCAATTACACCAGATTCAAATAATGAAGTAATTATTGCTAACAATATTCTTCAAATTGATTTAAATAGAACTTACACACAAAATAAAGATAGAGATAGCATTAATCGTGAGGGTAAACTTTATGATAAAATTGCTCATTCATTTACTTGGACAGATGAAACTCTATATGTAGACGTTATTTGGTACTTTGACTGGACAAGTATCCCAATTCCTATTCAAGCATTTATAGTGGCCAGAGCTGCTAGCATTGTATCAAGTAGGATTATTGGCGATACTAATCAGTATCAAATTCTTCTACAAAAAGAAGCTTTAGCAAGATCTACAGCTTTAGAATATGAGTGTCGTCAAGGTGATTATACTTACTTTGGTGTACCTGAAGGTGGTGACTTCTATCAACCATACCAGCCATTCCATACTTTACAAAGATAATGCCAGCAGTAACACAATTAATTCCAAATTTTCTTGGAGGTGTTTCCAAGCAAAATGATGACAAAAAATTAACCAACCAGTTAACAGAATGTATTAACGGATACCCTGATCCTACATTTGGGATGTTAAAACGCCCTGGAATGAAATTTATCAATAAGTTAAAAAAGGCAGATGGTTCTACTTTTACTAAAACTGAGCTTGTAGATGCTGCTTGGTTTTTTATTGATAGAGCAGATGCTGGATCTTATGTAGGAGCTATAAAAGGTAATAACATTTATGTATGGACTGCTGAACAAGGTACTTGGTGTACTGTAACTAATAGTTATGGTAGTTACCTAACTGGTTCCAGTCAGAATGATTATCATTTTCGTAGCATTCAAGATACTACTATTATAACTAATAAGCTAGTAACTACTGCTATGGTGTCAGATCCAACCCCTATTGTAAATGCAGTAACAACAATTAAACTGAAAGCTGTGGATACAACAGAGCACTCAGTAATTATTCAAAATGAATCAGCAGTATTTACACCTCAAAGTACAGATACTGCTCAAGATATGTTGTCGTATGATTCAAGTGATATACAGGCAAGTAATCATATGATTGATGCTGTAAAGGCTTTAATTGATGCACAACATTCTGCAGGTAATAGCTCGTTTTCTGGCAAATGGTATTTAGAAGGATTTCAAAATAGCTTGGTTATTCGTAGAACTACAGAATCTAATGGTGTTGTAATTGTAACAGATTCAACATCTACACATCCAGGAAATAGTGTAACCTACCAAACATTTACAGCCAAAGTTACAGGCGGTCTTTTAAATGGAAATTTAGAAGTGTTTCAAGATACTGTAATAGATATCACAAGACTGCCTATTGAGTCTTATGATGGACGATATGTTCATGTATTAAATAGTGCTGGAACTAATGATGACCTTTATTATAAATTTAAAGCATATGATGGTGTAAGAGGGTCAGGTTATTGGGAAGAAACAGCAGACAATAATATTGGCAATTCTTTTGTGGCAACGACAATGCCACATAGATTGGTTAATAATACAGCTACTTCTTTTACTTTTGAACCTATCTCATATGAACCCAGAAAAGCTGGAAATAGAGATACTAATGCAAATCCATCTTTTGTTGGTAAAAAAATTACATCAACATTTTTCTATAATAATAGATTTGGATTTTTATCTGAAGATAATATTTTCTTTAGTCAAGCGAATAAACTATTTGATTTTTTTGCAGAATCAGTAAATGTATCAGCAGTTCGAGCCCCAGATCCAATTGATTTAAATGCGTCAAGTATACGTCCAGTAATTCTAACTGAAGTCCTTCCGTCTCCTCAAGGTTTGTTAATACTCAGTGAACGGCAACAGTTTCAATTACTGACAACAGATGCACAGAGTATGACATCAGGTAATACTACTATTAGATCTTTGTCTAACTATGAAATGGCGACAAAGATACGTCCAGTTGATTTTGGTACGTCGATAGCTTTTGTCAGTACAGTACCTGGTTATTCAAAACTTTTTACATTAGCTCTGCAAAGTCAAAATTTACCACCTATGGTTATTGATATTAGCAAAGCAGTGTTCGAATGGATACCTGATACTGTGGATGAAATTGCTGTCAGTACACCTAACTCAGCAGTATTTTTAATTGATAAAGGTTCCTCTTATATCTATATTTATAAATTCTATAATAATGGTAAAGAAGATTTGTTTCAAGCCTGGACTAAATGGCAGCTCCCTACAACCATACAAAATGCTACAGTTTTAAATGATGCATTGATGGTAGTTTCACAACATGAAGATGAATATACTCTCAGTTCTATTGAATTAGATGAGTTACCTTCAGGTGAAGTATATGCTACTAGCAGTAGTTATGAGGGAAATATTGCTCTTGATTTAGCAACACGTCCAGTTAAACCACATGCTTCTGTTGATGCAGTGGTATATGACTCAGCAAATGATCTTACAAAAATTTATGTACCATATACTCCTATAAACAATCAAGAAGCTATAATGCTGCTTAATATACCTATTGCTGATAAAGGCACTAGCGCAGAAATTGATGCTTATCAAGGCTATTGGACTGGAGCTACAGAACGGGTTGAATCTGGTACTAATTATAAATACTTAGAAGTAAAAGGTAATTTTTTAGAATATGCTGATGGTATTATTGTTGGCTATGGTTATGATTTAGACATAACATTACCTAAACTTTATTACCAAAGAAAAGAAGGTGCAGATTATACAGCAAGCTTAACTATCAGTAAAATTAAATTTTCTACTGGTAGGACTGGAGCTTTAAGATTTAAACTAAAGGCAAAAGGTGCTGATGAATGGGAAAATGTGCAACATACTATCCAAGCTGGATCATATGAAAGTAACACTAATCCTGTAGTACCAGAACAAATTTTTGTCTTACCAATCCATCAACGTAATACTAATTTTGAATTAAAAGTGACAAGCAATTTTCCATACCCTGTATCGTTGGTGTCAATGATGTGGGAAGGTAATTATTCCCCACGTTTCCACAGGAGGGCTTAATTATGCCAGCTATATTTGCAGGAATAGGTGCAGGGGCTAGTATTATTGGTGGATTCATGGGGATGAGTTCTGCCAAAAGAAGTAACGCTCAAGCAAAAAAACATTACAAAGAGCAAAAAAAATTAGCAAAAAAATCTGCTAAAATCGCTAATAAATATAATTTAGAATCTTATCGTGCAGAAAAAACGGACTATTATGCTGCAAGAGCATTTCAATATGAAATGGCTATTAAGCAATGGAAGTATGATACTGAAGTCCAAGATTTCCGCTATTTACAAGATATGCGGGCATATAGAAAGTCTGTTGAAAATTATGGTCAGCAATTATTTTTCAATAATATTTCTGATATTACTGCCCAAGAATCCCAAATGGCCGCTTTTAATGAAGTATTAGATTCAGCTACATTTGAAAAACAAAGTTTGTTGGTTGATCAATTAGAAGAAGCAGGTCAAGCTCAAATGGCTCAAGCTGGGGTGTCTGGCGGCAGAGCAATGGCTATAAGTGCAGCAAAACATGGGAGAGACCTTGCAGTATTAAGGGCTAGTTTAAAGAGCAGCCGTGATGAACTAACTCGTAATCAAATGGATTTAGCATTACAAAGGTTTGGTGCTGATATGCAGGCTAGATCTAATTTAATGCTTAGACCAGAAAGACTACCTGAACTTATTAAACCAGAAATGGCACCAGAACGTACATTTGTTGCCCCAGCTAAGGTATTACCCGGAGCAGTTTCACCGCCTAGAACTGTAAATCCTTATTTACCATTAGTTCAGAGTATTAGTTCGGCAGCAACTTCTTTCGCTCCTTACGCTGACTCGTAAAAAACGGAGTAAACCATTTTAACACACAACACATTATGGCACGCAAATTCACAGGTGCTGCTCGACCGCGTGGGTTTAATCCTGTGCAAGTTAGCGGTGCAAATATTCGTCGAATGCAGGAAGAAAATGCACGTATTCTTGAAGGGATGCGTCAACGTCACTTGTCTAAAAGACGAAATGAAGAAGAAATTCTTCGCTCAATGAAAGAAGATTCTGAGTATGCTAGACGAGCTAGGGATCGTAATTATAATATTAATAAAGGTAATATTGAAACACAAATTCAACAATCCCAATTAGATCAGGCAGCTGATGAATTTCAAGCCCAGGAAAGATTAAAAGCTACTATTGGTATTACTGAAGCTATAGCTGATTTCAGCAATACAGCTGCTGAATATATTGCCGATCAGAAAGAAAAACAAGAAAAAGAAAGGACAGCTGAGCTGAAAGCACAAGCTGAAAGTGCGTTTGCAGATGGGTATAGACCAGATTCTGTAAGGGCTCAACAAAAAATATATGACACAGAAGCTGAGGTCATAGAACAAACTGGTCAGCAAACTGAACTGGCAAAAATACTAGGTGCAGGAGCTAAAGCTGCTAATCAAGCACATGCATTAAGTTTAATGAACTCTGACATTGGCCGGAGTATAACTGCTAAAAATTTGGTTGAACTTGGTTTGAAATCTTTTTCATTAAGATGGATTCAAGAAAATAACCCTGAAGCTTATGGTAATTCAGAAGCTGTACAAGAATTATTGCCAGAAATTTGGAAAGCATTTAAAGATGAAAATAATTTAAATGAAAATTATACTCCTGAAATTTTAGTAGATGCTCTTAAAATAAAGAATCAAATAGACAGAAACCTTATTTCTGGAATTGATGCCAAGGAGAACCAACTTATTGAATCAGAAATGATTACAGAATATACTAACTTGGCAGTTGGTAACCTACCAGAATACGGTGCTTTAGCCTATAGAAACGTCAGCAGACTAAACAGCAATTACGAAGCAGGTTTTAAATTAATTGAAAAAATTGCAATTTTGCAGAATCCAGATGGTTCGTTTTTATATACCGAAGATCAGGTAGGTGATCTTGTTCTGAATTATAGGGGCAAGGAAAAAGATCCTGAAGGGATTATTATTGGTCAAAAGTTTCGAGATTCAAACCCAGGACGTTTTCTAGAAATTCAAAATAAAAGAGAAGACGCAAGACGAGACTGGAATAGAAACCAAGCTACTAATGATAGGCAAGATTATTATCAAAGATCAAAACAATGGCACCAGCTATTGACAGAAAAAGGGTTTACTCCTGAAAATCTTGCTGCAGCTGAAGCTGATTTTCAATATGATATTCAAGGTGTACCCGACTGGATTCAAGTTTTTAAAGCATCAGGAACAGAGGCAAAAAGAAACACAACATTAATTACTATTGCTAAGGATTTATTAGCTAGAAGTATTTTACCTCAAAGTATGGTTAATGAAATTTATAAATTTGCTCCTCAGGAAGCTGTAAAACTTCAAGAAGGTTTTAATGAACAAGATCCTTATATGGCTAATCCTGATTATGTAAAAACATTAGAAATTGTTGAAGGGCTTCCTTTACAAAAAAATGATCTTGGTGGTAAAGGCACAGAAACTGCTGGTTCACTAGAATCATCAAAAGCACTTAAAGAAATGTTTGTCATGATCTTTGAGGGCCATGTTGCAAATGGCATGTCAATGTCAGAAGCTGCAATTCGCGCATTGCGAGATATAGAAGAAGGTATTAGAAGAGATGCAGGTAATCCCAATGGTACATTTTTCAGAAAATCAACAACACAATTAAATGTATTTGAATTTCCAAATTTAATACCAAAAAATTTTCAATCTGCTCTTGAACGGGCTGTTGAAGAAGATACAACTTTCCGTATATATGTAAGGACAGGTGCTATCGACCAAATATTTGCTAACCCTAATTCTATTTTTACAGATGAACAATTTGTAAAAGAAACACAAAAAATGCAACAACCAGGATATAGATTTGTAGGTAAAGTAGCTTTATTGGCAAAAAAATTAAAAGCTACTCCTTTAGAAATTATGACAAAAATTGCTGAAACAAAAAACATGCTAGACCTAATGCCACCACCACCACCGTCAGTGCAAATATATGCAAATTTTCCTTCTGAATCAAAAGCACTCATTAGTCAACACACTGGTAGTCAGGGTCAATTACGTGGTCAGGGTCTTGGAATGCAAACACTTGGTATTAAGTGGGACGTAGGTGCTATAACAGAAAGTCAAGTTCCAAACCTCCGAAATTTTTACCGTATAAGTGCAGCAAGGTATGGTGTTTCACCTGCTGAAAATTCTGCAATTGGTTACGTTGAAAGCCGTCACGGTACTAGCAGGGTTGACGCCAAGACAGGTGTTTCTATTGCTTACAATAACGGCGGTGCTGAAGGTGTGATGCAGGTTCACAGAGATTACCACGCCGAATTTTATGCTGAACATGGTGGCTATCCTAGCCATGAAGCCAACGTTGATTACGGTACTAAATACTATGCAGAGCTTAAAGCAAAATTTGATGGTGATATGATTGCAGCAGCAATGTCATATAACGGCGGTGAGCAAAATTATCTCGATTATATCCAAGGTAACTCCCATTTAATTAACCCAGCAAAACTTGAGGAAATGTTAATGTACGCCAAAAGGTTTGCTGTTACATATTACGCATATAGCGGGGACATTGAGATACTTAATCATCCTCTTGTACGGAGAAACTAACTTATGGAATACGATCCCCTTGAAACTTATAGGGTTGATGAAGGTGAACTTGAGCTAACAGAAGAAGCTGCTGCTGCTATTGCAGAACAACAACAACAGCAACAACTGGAGCAAATTTCTCAAGAAACTGAATTAGAACCCCCTTCTACGGAAGTACAACAACAACAACCCCAAGATCTCCAACCACAGGTATCTACGGAACCTTTTGACCCACAGAGAGATTATTCTTATTATGAAGCCAGGGGGATGAGCCGTGGTGAGTGGAATAAACTCCAAATGAGTGGAGGTGTCGATGCAGATTTAGGAGCACTTGCTGATGATCCTATGACTGCTTTAGAATTTGCTACATCAGTACCTACTGGTGGTTTAGATTTTGGTGTTGAGATACTTAATGCAGCTCTTGAAACTAAAATACCTAAACTACCAACATACGAAAATAATATTGCACAAGGTATTAGAAATATTGCTTCTGTTGTTTTACCTACTTATGTTGGAGCAGGAGCATTAAAAGCTGCAACAGCTGGAGCTAAATTAAGGACTGGTTGGTCTATTGGTAATACACCATTCTTTAGGTGGCTTGGTAATAGAAGTGCTGAAACTGCATCTAGTCTAATTGTTGGTGGAATTAGTTCAGAATATACTGAAGATAATTTGTTGGGTATGGCAAAAAAAGCCTTACCACCACAATATGACTTTATCCCAGATTCACTAGCAACTCTTGATACTGATACACCAGAAGATAAACGACGTAAAAATATATTTCAAGATTTAGGTCTTGGAGTGGTAACAGAAATGGCTGTTGGTTTAACCAGAATGGGTGCCGCTATGGTTGGTGAAACCTTACAGCAACGAGAAATCAATAAACTAATTGGTAATACTGCAGCAAGTAGAAGGTGGTTAAAAGATGCAGAACCACCTAAAGCTGACACTATTGAAGAATCTATAGAACTTGGATTGTTAAAGCAAGAAGAGGCACTAGATGAAATTGGTGAATATGGACGATACTTAAATCCACGTATGGATAAACCTATTAAAGGTATACATGACATATTTGATTATAGTGAAATAGGTACACGTACTGTTGACAACTATGGTATTGTAGGAGCTAGTGTTGATCAATCAAGAATTGCACGTAACTTAGATACTGTTGATGGTAGAATTGGAAACTTTATTTCTGAACCTGCTATTAAGTACAGTTTAAGCAGTGAAGGTAATATTGATGATGTCATACTAGGTCTTTCTAAGCAATTAAATGATGCTGGTGATATTAGTGCAGCAGGTAAAGGCTGGAAAATTAGTTTAAATGATCAAATTGACGATACTTTAAATATTACTCAGCAGTTATTTGATCCTAGAATGAGTAGAGATGACATTCTCAGAATTGTATCTCCTCTGACATTCGTTAATGATAGCGGAAAACAGGTATTAACTGAAGAAGGTTTTGGTGTAATTGCAAAAACATTACGTAATTTTGGTGAAGAAATTACTTCAATGGACTACACTAGGGCTCATTCTTTGCTAGCAGGTTCACTATCTGGTCGTGTTTCTGACCTTTCAGAAGGTATACGCCTTATGGACGGATCTGATTCAGTGATTACTGCTAAACAAAAAATTGTCGATTTGATGAAATTTCTTGTGCAGCTAGATGGATCAGCTTCTTACTATAAAATGCGTAAGGTTAATCTTATTGATCAAGTAAGAAACGGTTTTAAAAACATTGCTGGCTATAATGAAGCAACTGTTGAAGGTGCAGATGCTGTTGGAAAGGAAATTTTTCAAAAAGCAGAAAGATTTGGTACTACATTAGAGTCCATTGCTGAAGCAAAGCCACAACTAATGGATCAATTTTTGCTGGCTTACGAAATGAGTGATGGTAAAATTAGTACAATTCGTGAATTAAACGACTATGTATTTGATAAAACCATTAATCTTGGGAAAGCTATTCTTGATTTTAATCCAGAATTAGATAATAAATTATTGTCTGGTATTTGGGGTAATCTTTATGCATCATACCTTTCAGCATTTAAAACACCTATTCAAGCCTTTACTGGTGGTGTTGGTGGTATTATTTCAAAGCCGACTACACACTTCATTGGAGCATTAGCTAATTGGGATTTTAAAGCTTTAAAACGTAATTATCTTGCTTATGGTTCAATGCAAGATTCTTTACGTCGTTCATTTCCTTATATGGGATCAATTTTTGCTAAAGCTTCGAGAAATGTAGATGAAGTTTCTAGTATTACTAGAAGAGATTTACTTCTAAAGCAAGAAGCTGACATGGAATTGCTTAAGGAAATTGCAAAAAGCCGTGAAGCTGAAGGTAGTTGGGGATTAAGCTATATTGTCCAACAGATAGAGATGTTAAATGCTCTAGCTAAGGACCCTGTAACTAGATTCGGTTCTAATGGTTTGATCGCTACAGACGGGTTTAGTGGTGCTATGATCGCTCATTCTGAAGCTTATTTTAGAGCTATGGATGAAATTGTAGATTCTGGTAAACCTATTACTAAAGAAACAGTTGGACCTATTGCTCAAAAACATTACAAACGAATGTTTGATGAAAGAGGTTTAATTAAAGATGAAGCAGTTAAATGGACAAATAATGAATTAGCACTTAACCTTGATTCACCATTAGTTGAAAATTTAAATGGATTTTCTGATCATGTAACTTTCATGAAACCATTCCTTATGTTTCCAACAACTGGTGCTAATGTTGTCAGTATGTTTGGTAAATATGCTCCATTTAAAACATTTCAACGCGATTACAATGAACTTACATTTACCCCTCTTAAACAACTTTTGGGTAATGAAGAATACATTGATCATCTACTAACTTCTCGTGGAGTAGATATTAGTTCAATGTCTTCACTTGCTAAAGCAAATCGAATTACTGATTTAAAATACGAAGCACAAGGTCGTAAATTTATTGGACTTGCAGCTGTTGCTGGTGTCTTTGCATTTATGCAAGATGATAGGATTACTGGTGATGGTCATTTTGATAAAGAAACACAATCTTCTCGTGTTAAGCAAGGTAATTGGAAACCACGTAGCATTAAAGGTTTAGATGGTAAATATTATTCGTACAAAGCATTAGGACCTATTGCTGATTGGATTGCAACTACAGTGAATGTGTTTGATAATTTTGACTCTTTAGGATCTACCGGTATTGAAAATTTTGCACCAAAACTTGCTTTTGTACTTAGCGCATCTATTACTGATAATACTGGTTTATCTACTGTTAGACCTTTATTTGATATGTTATCTGGTAATGAAGGAGCTAGGAATCGTTGGGCAGCTGGTATGTTTAACGGTTTAGGTCCTTTAGCTGGACAACGTGGAGAATGGAGTAGAATTTTTTCTGACGGATTACGGATGGTAGATAACGATCTATTGAGTTATATTGGAAATAGGAATCGTTTTGCTGAAGGTATTCTTGGTACTACAGCAGCACCTTTTGTCTACAGTCCTATAAGTGGTAAAAAAGTTAATAGTTATGGTTTTATGCAGAGGCTTTGGAATGCTTACTCCCCAATAGCAATACATGCTGAATCTTCACCAGAAGAGGAGTTCATAAATGCAATTGAATACGATTTAACTACTACTTTTAAAACAAAAGAAGGAGTTAAAGTACCTATTGCTACTCAATCTGAATTGTTTAGGATTATGGGTGAACAAGGTTTCTTTAAACGAGGTATTCAAGAAGTAATGCGTAGCAATGAAGAATGGAAATCAATGGAATCCTTTGAAAAGATGAAGGCAGAAGGAAAAACAGTAAGATTGAAAGAGTGGCATAATATCCATAATAGGTTAAGGAAAGCTCAAAGATATGCTGAACAGATGGCTTATATGGCTTTGGATTCTCAATTGAAGCAAAACATTATTACTTCTAAAATTGAAGATCAAGAAACAGATCGAGCTTCTAGACTTGGAGTAGATGTGGATCAACTACTAAACATTCGTAGGTAACTAATGGCAACTACACAAAATACATACACAGGGAATGGTTCAACTACGAACTATTCATTTACATTTGAATATTTAAAACAATCTGATGTCAAGGTAACACTTGATACAGTTGCTACAACTGCATTCTCATTTGTTAACGCTACAACTCTAGGTTTTAACACTGCTCCTGGTAGTGGTGTTGCAATCCGTATCTTCCGTGATACAGCAATTGATAATCTAAGTTCTACTTTCTTCCCAGGTTCCGCCATTAAAGCTGAGGATTTAAATAATAACTTTACTCAAAACCTATATGTAACACAAGAAGCAGATACTGAAGTAGCAGCAGCAAATACAACAGCTTCTTCTGCTGTTACTACAGCAAATACTGCTAATACAAAAGCTGATAATGCTGTTTCTACTGCAAATACTGCGTCTACAAATGCAACAAATGCAGTAACGACAGCTAATAGTGCAACAACAACTGCTAATACTGCATCTACAAATGCGACGACAGCAGTTACTACAGCTAATACAGCTTCTACTAATGCATCTAATGCTGTCACCACAGCAAATACTGCATCTACTAATGCTACAGCAGCTGTTAATACAGCTAATACTGCCTCTACAAATGCTACGGCTGCTGTTAACACTGCTAACACAGCATCTACAAATGCTTCATCTGCTGTAACTACTGCTAATTCTGCTACTACAACTGCAAATAGTGCGGTTACTACAGCAAATTCAGCAGTTACTACAGCTAATACAGCTAATACAAATGCTACTTCTGCCGCTACATCTGCTACTTCTGCACAAACCAGTGCTACAAGTGCTCAAAACTCAGCTACAGCTGCTGCTGCTAGTGCTGCAGCTTCTGCAAACGTTGCTGACGCCTTCACTGCAACAGGCACACCAGCTACTTTACTAACAGTTGATGTACCAATTGATGCTGCTAATGGTGTAAAACTACCTACTAACTCAGATGGTTTTGACCAAGAAGGTGCTATTCGTTATAATACGACCTTAGATAAGATCGAAATTCGTAAAGGTAGTGGATGGAATACTGCTGCAGGTGGTGCAACTGTAAGTGCTACACCACCAACACTTGCTTCATCTGGTGATGTTTGGTATGACCATGATAATGGACGTGCTTATGTCTATTATAATGATGGAGATTCCAACCAATGGGTAGAAATGAACCCAAGTTGGAATGGATATGTTGCTGATAATAGTGTTACCAGTGCTAAAATTGTAGATGGTACGATTGTTGATGCAGATATTAACGGATCTGCTGCTATTGCAGGTACAAAGATTAGCCCAGATTTTGGTAGTCAAAATGTATTGACGACTGGAAATGTATTGATTGGTACGTCAAATGCAGTAGCTTTTGGCAGCCGTAGAGTTTTAGCCGTAACCAACGGAACAACTGGTGGTGTACTTTCTCTTTATAACAGCACAACTGCTACCGCTAATCC
>VTLG01014061.1_pt1 | contig 27122 bp, 44 predicted proteins | sample 4694571 | NCBI WGS metagenome assembly VTLG01 (sample SAMN12604809, study PRJNA352737) | marine metagenome | biome: ENVO:00000447; feature: ENVO:00000209|ENVO:00000569|ENVO:01000036; material: ENVO:00002151; isolation source: viral sequences binned using virsorter ...
ATGAACCTACTTCTATTGAATTAGAAGGTGGAACATATAATACGGATCGACTGTATCGCTCCTCTACAGCAACAGTTACAGGAGATATTACACTTACAAATAACCTTGTATTAGCACGGATTACAGATACAGGGAACAATGTAACTCTTACTTCTGATGGTACTACTCGAACTATAACAGGATCAGGAAAGATCGAATCAGGTAATATTGTTACTACTATGCCTGGAAATTTTACTGGAATGACTGGCACAGTAGGAAGTGGGGTAACTATTGATAGTGCTGTTACTGGTAGCCCAAATCTTAATCTTGGGAATGCGACTTTTCCAGCAGGACATATAATACAAACACAAACAGCAAAAAGACATGGTGTTGTACCTTCAGGTGGGCATAACTCAGGTGCATTACATGAATTACATTCAGATTTAAGGATTACTTTTACTCCTAAATATAGTAATAGCAAATTGCTTTTTGAATTTTATACTACTGTTGCTGGAAGAACAACAAACTTGCAATTTTGTAAATTTTATAATGTTACTGATTCTGCAAATGTAGATTCTACAATGTCACACTTTGAGTTTATGAATAGAATTTATATGTCAGATGTTAATGATTCCCTACCTTTGTATATGATGAATTGTATAACCCTTTCTAGTAGTGCAGCTAAAACTTATGGTATATGGCATGGTACTGAAGGTGATTCTTTGGAAGTTGGAGGTAATACAGGTTGGGCTTTAAGTGGTAGTGATACTGTCATGCCAATGGTACATAAAATAACAGAGATTAAACAATGACTAAAGATAGTTTTATTGTAAAGGCTTGTTTACTATTAAGACCAGATGCAGGAGTTACTGTAGAAAATGGAGTTATTAATTGGCATGGTGAAAAAAATCCCCCAAGCAATGAAGAAGTAACAAATAAAGCCGATGAATTACAAAAAAAGCATAATGAACAGGAATATGCAAGAAAACGTAAAGCAGAGTACCCCTCAATAGAAGAATGCGTCCATGCAATCCTAGATGATGACTTGACTGCCTTACAAGAGAAACGACAAGCGGTTAAAACTAAATATCCAAAGAGTTAAAATATGCCAGATCTAATCATCAAACCGAAAAATCAAAGTGGCAATAAGTTAATCCTTCAGGATCAGGCAGGAGGAGCAGTCCTCACAACGGCAGATTCTGGTGTTGCTTTAACTAATATTAATTCAATCGCAGGAACTTCTACATCATTAAAAGCCTGTGGTTTTAGTGCTTATATGACTGCTGACCAAGCCGACATTTCAGAAGATAATGCTTCTGGAGCCAGCAGTTATTCTGTTATTCAATTTAATGGGACATTATTTGATACACATTCTGGATTTAATACGAGTACTTATAAGTACACAATACCCACAGGACAAGCTGGAATCTGGGCATTTAATGTAGGAGTCATGATCTACAAGACAGATTCGGTTCTTAGAGGATACCAATGTTCATTATTTAATGGTTCCACTTTAATAGAAGAAGATGCTCAAAGATATGCTGGTAATGATATTGCTCTTGCTAGACCTAAAATTTCAGCAGTTACAAGTTGTAATGCAGGAGATGTTATAGAAGTAAGAATGCAAACTAATACAACAACTAATGACAAACCTACAGCTTATACAGATTTTTATAGTGCTGGGAACTCTCACATGAATAATAATGCAGATAGAGGATCAATATTTAACGGATATAAAATAGGACATTTGTGAAAGGATAACTATGGCAGATTTTATAATAAAACCAGCGTCAGGAGATACACTCAAACTTCAGGATGAAGGTGGAGATGATGCAATTACTATTAGTACAACAGGCAATACAACTCTTGCAGGAACAGCAAATAATCTTGGAACTGTAACCGCAGGAACAATTGCTAGTGCTGTTAAGGTTGTGGGATCAAGAAATGAGAATTTAATTGTAAAACGAGCATCAACTTCTACTGTGGATATAGATGCAGATTTTTTAACATTACATGACGCAAGTAATTATTGTGTTGTATTAGGTTCAATTAATCTTACTTGCACAATATCAAGTACAGGAGTAAATGGTAGAGATGTTAGTGAGAATAGTGGTAATGAAAAAGCAAGCGATTGGTATCATTTTTGGGTAATTTATAATGGTACAACTACAGCTTGTTTTGCAACTTTAGAACGAACTGAAGCTACAGTAAGAGGTAATTTACCTAGTGGATATACTTATTGCAAATATGTCGGGTCAGGTTATCAAGATGGTAGTAGTGATTTAAGAGATTTTTTGCAATATGGAAATGGTGTAGTTCAAACAAGAGTACTTCAAACTAATGATGAAGCATGGTCAGGTATGCGTGAAGAAGATGTGGCAGCGGCAATACCAGATGGATGCCATTCAGTTCTTGTTAACGCACTTTGTTCTGATAAAGATATGTCTGAATTTAGGGGTACTTTCCAGTTTTATACTGCGGCATCTGGAGGGATTCTGATAGCAGATATAGGTTCTACTCATAATGGAGGAAACCTAGATGATGTTTGGATTGTAGATACTATTGAAATTTACCCAGTAGTAGATCGAAAATTACATATTGGAGCAAGTGGATCAGCAGGAGATTACATGATTCTTTATATTGCTGGTTATAATTTAAATGTTGTATAAAAATTTAGAAAAAATAGCACAATAATATGTACATAGGAAACGATTTAAGTAGAGGAAGATCAACATTATATTATTTTGATGCTTCGGGAGGTGAGACTGCAATAACTTCTGCTACAAGACCAGCAGTAAACATCTCATATACAGTAGGTTGGGTTGCAGTATATTTAAATGGAGTAAGGCTTCATGATACTGACTTTACTGCAAACACAGGCAATTCAATAACAGGATTAACTGCATTAACAGCAGGAGATGTTGTTATTGTTGAAGCTGCAAAGACCTTCTCTGTAAGCGATTCTGTATCAGCATCTAATGGTGGGACATTTTCTGATAGCGTGACTTTTAGCGGAGGATTAGAAACAGCAACAAATAAAAAGATAAAACAGAAAGGTGCATTTATGCAAAGTTCAACACACCAAGCATTAGTATTAGGAGGATAGAATGGCATACCCAACAGGAAGTGGTTCAGAAAGATTACAAAGAGGAACAGTTAATGGATTAAATAATAATACTACAGCCTTACTATTTAATGGTGCTAATAACACAACAGTAAATCAGGAAACAAATACTGTTCCTGCAAATCATATCATTACTTTACTTACAGTTTCATTTACTGAAATTGAAGGTAATAATGAACTACTTAGAATGTATGTAGAGTGTTCTTCTCCAACAGATGCAATCCATTTAATGAGGGATCAGCCTATAGGGGCAGGAGCAACGTTTGTTTATAATGAGAGAGTGGTACTTATAGGTGGAGATAAATTAGTATTACAAATGGCATCAGATGGAATAGTTGATGTTCACTATTCATATTTAGATCAAGACTGGAGTTAATTATGAGTGGATTAATTGGATCATCAAAAAATAAAAGTGGAATAATAGGACGTATTTCTGAAACATTAAATTCTACTACTGCATCAGGAGGAACAGCACTCTTTGCTAATTCACATTCTACTGTAGCTTCTGGAGATGAAGTAATGAGGATTCAGTTCTCAGGAGACGGAGATGCTACAGGAGGACACTTTATTAATTTTTATGATTCCGTAGGAGATATTGGAAGAATAAATGTTGCTTCTACTTCAGCCACACAATATTCAACTTCTTCAGACTATAGATTAAAAGATGTGGTATCAACTATAGCAGATGCTTTATCAAAGGTTAATTCTTTAAAACCAATAGTTTTTAAATGGAAAAGAGGAGGAGACAATCAAGAAGGGTTTCTTGCACATGAGGTTCAAGAAGTAGTTCCAATAGCAGTTTCGGGTGAAAAAGATGCAGTAGATGATAATGGTGATATTTTAAAACAACACATGGATATGACCTACTTAATCCCTATTATAGTAAAAGCTATTCAAGAATTATCTGCTGAAAATACTGAGTTAAAAACTGAAAATACTGAGTTAAAAACCAAATTAGATGCCCTTGAAGCAAGGGTAACGGCATTAGAAGGATAAGGAGTAACACATGACCAGAGCAAGAGAAAATGCAGACGGAGCAAGACTTGACGCACCATTAGATAGTCCTACGTTTACTGGTAATTTTACCTCAGTAGGCATAGATGACAATGCAGATGCAACTGCAATTACTATTGATTCTGATGAGAAGGTAGGAATTGGGGAAACAAGTCCTGCATATAAGTTTCATTTAAAAACTTCAGATGGAGGAACACAACCTGCTTGGGATACAAATAATAGTGGTGCAAGAAATTTAGGTTTATTTGAGACAGGTGAAAATGAAGGTGCTGTAACTATTTTTTCTCCTAATACTGGAGTAGCTTTGTACTATGCGTTTGCTGATCCAGAAAGTAGAATTGGTGGAGCAATAAGATACAATCATTCTGTCAACAATATGTCTTTTTATACAAATGCAACAGAGAGAGTGGATATAGATAGTAATGGTAAATTTAGAGTGGGTGGTGATAGTGGTAATTTTTTCGCAGCCGACACAAATGGAGTTGTATATGCAAAAGATACTTATGAGAGAGCAATTACTGGTACAAAAAAGCCAGTTCAGGTGCAGGATAATGGCTTGTTTGGTTATGATGGCTCATCTAGACGTTTCAAAATAAATATAGCAGATATTGATGATGCTGATATTGATTTGCTTAAAAATTTAAAATGTAGAAAATTTAATAATCTTGTACAAACTCCACTTAATGATGATGGAACAGGTGGGGAATTTACAGATGAAGCTCATACTGCTTTAAGAGTTGGGTTAATTGCTGAAGAAGTAAAAGAGTCTTGTGAAGCAGGAAGTTTAACTAATCGTAATTATTATCAAGAAGATGATAAAGGTATACCAGATTATGTCTCGTATGAAGAATTCATTACACCATTAATTAAAGGGTATCAAAATTTACTTGTAGAGAATACTGAGTTAAAAACAAAACTAGATGCTCTTGAAACAAGATTAACAACATTAGAAAACGCATGACATTAACCATAAATAAATGGATGAAAGACGAACAGATGAACACCACAAAACTCTATTCGGTGGCGGTGGAGATGCACTGGAGAATAGGAAATTACTTAATTTTTGGGCGAGATTCATTATATCGGTTGCCAATGCAATTACGTTTCTTATTTTGCTCTATTTATTATTCTATGCAGAGGTTCAAGAAGCGAGTAGGGATCTTGTTAACATTCTTGTGGGAACGTATGTTGCAATCCTTGTTAAGATCACAGACTACTGGTTTAAAGACAAAAGAGATCAGGAACATGAGGAACATATGAATGGTAAGAGTTAGCTTAATATTACTATTTTTAACATCTTGTTCTTCTCCAGGTATTACAAATAAAACAGGATATACAGTAGATTTGAAACCATATAGAGGAACTACTTGGCAAAATAAAAGTTATACACGACCTTATTGGCAATGTGTATATAACAATATGAATGTAGATTGTGAAGAATAGTGGCATTAAAAAAGACGAGAACTGTTATTTCAGATAATGGAGACAAAGCTCAAACTATTTTTGAGCATAATTTAGTCAGAATGGGTGTTCCTGTTCTTGGAGTTTTATTACTTAGTATTGTTTCATGGCTTTTTACAACCGTACTCGAAATTGATGAGATAATTCAGCAACACACAATTCATCTTCAGCATTTACATGAGGCAGAAGAATATATAAAATACGAATTAAAAGAATTAGATAAAACAGTAACCAATTTAAGAGTTCATGTAGGTAGAGTAACAGCACATTGAGTATAAAATTCCAAATAGCTTTAGCAGTTTGTCTTTTTCTTGGATCATGGATATATGTTGTTCAATCTGAAGTTACACAAATTGGTAAAGATGTTGCAGTTAATGAATATGCTCGTATTGGAATAAAAGAAATATTAGAAGGGCATACTAAGCAATTAGATATTATTCGTGGATCGCAATATGAAATACTAAAACAGATTAATGAATTAAAATTGAAAGGGGAATAATGCCAATAGTAATAGCAAGCGTAGTTAAGACTATGGCTTTATCTATGCTAGGGAATAGCAAAGTAATTGAGAAAGTCATAATATTATTATTAGAAACTTTAGCAAAAAAGACTGACAGTGATGTAGATGATAAGTTAGTCAAAATGCTAAAAGAATCATTGGGACACAAGAAGTAATTAACTTCTTAGTGTAATAAACCCATGTGGGTTGGTAATAGACGACAATTCAATGGGTTAATAATAGGAGGATTAGCCATGATGCTAACAAAAAACTTCGCTGTTGCAGAAATGGAATGTAAATGTGGTTGTGGATCAGCAGACATGGATCCAGACTTCATGAAGATTCTACAGAATATCAGGGAAGAAATGAAAAGACCTTTGAAAATTTCTAGCGGGGTAAGATGCGCACACCATAATTCTATGGTTAGTTCAACAGGAAAATCAGGTCCGCACGTTCCTAGAGATCATGGTACGGCTGCAGCAGATATTCTTATTGCGGGCGCAGATGCATTGAGGATGATTGATATTGCCAGGAAACACGGCATAAGTGGGGTAGGTATTTCTCAGAGAGGCACCCATGCGAAACGATTTATTCACCTGGATACCATCTCTGATAAGACACATCCTAGACCTACTATGTGGTCTTATTAAACATTCTTTGGTTTATATCCAACCAAAGGCCCAGGTACTAAAGGAACTTTAAAACGCTTCCCTTCAGCTTCCAATCTAGTCTGCACATACTCTTGTACTAAATGACCTTGTGCATCAGATTTACCATGTCTTCTTTCTCCTTCCTTAATAAGCATATCAATATATTTATTTTCAGCAGGAGTGTTTTGTCGTATTTTCATATAATCTCCTATGGGAAAGTAGAAGCCATTTGTTCTTTAGCTTCTTCCATGGTGATACCCTGTTCAGCTTCACGATTGCGTCTACTGCCTTTAAATGCCTCTGGTGCAATAAACTTGTGAATTAAGATACGAATTTTCTTTTGCCATCTGTCCTGGTTATCTTTCCATTCTTGTTGCTGGATTTCACCATCTTCGATAACAATCTGGCTGCCTTGTCCTACAGACTTAAGCCATTCTGCTGTATCTCCATATGCGACACAATCTAAGAAAAAGGATTTTTGATTTTCATTTTTCTTTCTTCGTGTTTCATGCACTCCAATTGAAAAGTTACAATATTGAGTACCAGTATTTGTTTGTCCATGATCAGGAGCTTGCGCTACCCAACCAAATCCATGCCATCTATTCATAATTTCCTTTCTAAAATGGTAATTCTTCTTGGGTTTCAACATCAGGATTCCAGCGATAGTCTACGAGATTATAGGTTTGACCATCTTGGAACTTACTTTTAATTTCTTTTGTCTGTTCAGATCCATGTTTTAAAGTCTCAGGGGATAAGAACATTGTTTCATTGTTAAACTTAACTGTAATACCTCCTTCCTTGATTCCTTTGTTAACAGTATAGTCTCGAAGTGAGACTAAGTGACCTTTCCATAGTTTCTTTACTTCATATTCCATCATATTCCCTTTACGATTATATACCCTGAACTTGAAGTCCAGAGTTTAGTTGCGTGAATACGCCATACTGAAGAGTCCTCATCTAAAATACAATCATTCCAGGCTTTAATAAAATTATCTAAATCTGGACGTTGTTCGTGAGGAGTACCTTCGTACAGCTTCCTTTTTTTCTTAGACCAGGATTTAGGCATTGGGATATTAAAACATATCTCAATTGACCTGAAATCTATGATCGTATTATTCTGTAAGGCAAACAAAACTTCTAATTCTTGCTTTACAGCATCCCGAAAGGCAAAAAATCGAACAACAGCTGGTCTTTTCTTCCAGCGGTCTGCTCTTGTCATTCTTGGTTTTGGGCAAGGTGTTATATCAAGTATCATCGTTTCCTTTCAATACAGAGCGATCTGAGCATCCTAAAAGTACTGAACCCAGTCTCTTCCCTGCTCATCTCGAGTAATTCTTCCTTTTTGACCTTTTACTCTAAAATCATGAGGAAAAGAACATAAATTAGTATCAACACGAGTTCCTGATGTAAGATTCTTTATAATATTTCTTACATGTATTGGATCAGGTTTAATGGTACTTGGGAATTCCTCACTAATTTGTAAGTTTTGTCGTCTTATAAAGTGTTTTTCACGTTCTTTATAAATTGACATAAACTCAGCAATAGTAGGCATTTTATGATGCATACCCTTGCCATCAGTGAGTAAATTGTATGTATCAGTTAAGACGTCGGGGTTTGGAGTTTTCAATTTTTCCTGCCAGATCTGCAATTTTATGCTCGAAATTGGCACGTTGAACGCTTCGCAAAGCCTCGTGACGAGCTTTCTCACTTGCGGGTGTATCTGTATTTCCATGTAACTCCTTAAATTCTTGGTTTGCTAACCATTCCTGGTAGTCTGGATTTAATACACTACCTCGATATTCTGGAGGCGGTGCATCAATTTGTTTGTGAGATTTAGAAAAAGTAGGTTTCGGATATACTGTTAACCAACCTTTTTCAATTGCTTCATCCAGTAATGTGTTTGGATCGAGTCCATGTTCGACTCTAGCTTCATCAAGTTTTTTCATTACTAAGAATTCGGCACGTTCAGTCATAGGTTTTCTTAATTTGCTCCTATGCTTTTTAAATGCTGACCAAACTTCTTTATCAAGCCAGTCTGGTATGTCATTCTTTTTCATTCATCCTCCTTTTCACCTATCCACGGTTCAAAATACTCCTTAACTTGAACACAGAAACCATGAACTTCATCAAACTGATCTGGTGCTAACTCTTTTGCCCAGGTTTCCTTATTTTCTATGTAGAAGTTACACATGTTTGTGAATCCCTTAAGATGCTTTTTAGCTTTTTCCTGTATTTCTTCTTTTGTGGAGTCACTAACAATCATAGGAGTGATTTCAAAACCTAACAGTCTTTCAAGTTCAATGAGAATATCTACTTTGTATCCTTCCTGGCTTTGATGTTCAGCAGTTTTTTCCTGAATTTTCTCATCAACTTCAGGGGGAGCGTCTGCAACAGGCTTAACAATTTTAAGCTGCTTTTCAATTTGCTCATTAAGTTCATCTTCCTGACGTACAGCTTGTGCAGGAATTGACTTAACCTCATCCTCATCGAGCATTCCAAGTCCACACATTGAAAGTGTTGCTCGTCTTTTAGCTTTTGTTACTGCTTTAAGCATAGCATTACCCAAAGCATCACCCTGCAAGTTTTCAATTCTTGCAAAGCCCATATCTTCATCGACTCTTCCATGCTTGTCTTTAACTTTAACTTGGACAACATACAGACCATTAACTGTTTCAGTTTTAACAACTTCACAATCTATTTTATATATCTTACGAAGCTGATCTGTCGCACCCTTAAGTGCATACATCTGTAATTTACCATTTAAAGTAATATATTGAAATGGTTTTGTTAATGGGTTTAACCCGACAGTCTTACATACCATCTGGTAATGAGATAACTTCTGGTCTGAACTTAATCTGCTTAAGTCTCCGTCCATAAGTGCGGATTCTATAGCATTCTGGTCTATCATTGTCATTGGATTTGCTGGTTCCATTTTTACCTTTTTTAATTGATTGTTTAAGAGAGGAGTAGCCTAGATACAGCGTAGGTAAGAAGCTAAACCGTATTGCTTTACTGGCCATGTCTATAGCAAGGAGCATTGTATTAGAGAAGTCCCTGCACCAGCTTCATATCTAAGCTACAGGGTTATTTCTTAGGTAACACTAATCGAGTTGTTTCCTTTAAAATTGCATGTTTATCATACAATGGTCTGTTCTCTTTCCTTAACAGTGCTTTATCTACTGTTGGGACAGTAAATGACTGTATAGTTTCTGGATCTTCTTTTTCAAAGAAGCTGTCTTCATTAAAGGTGGGTCTTTTATAACGCTGTACTTGAACGTCATCTTCTGATAGATCCCAGGTCATACCTCCAAAGGATCCAATCGCTTTCTTAATTTCAGTCCGTAATTTTTTCTTTTCTTCTGCAATTTCAGCTTCTGCAATTTCTAAATCCATGCACTTTCTAACTTTCTCTGCAATTTTACTGTTAAAAGGCATATATTCTTCTTTATGTTTAAAAAATGCAGCATTAGTTTCCACTTCAGTTTGTGGTTCTGGTTGAATATCCTTCTCAACTAAGTCCCAAAAGGCTAAAACGAGTTGGAGGTAGTTATCTATCACCCTGTCGTTTCTTTCCATCCTGAAGACTTTGAGGCGTTTTTGAGGGTATTGTACATAAAACTGTACAGCTTTCATCTTATCCATTACTAGAAGCTGATGAACTCCTTGTGCTTTATATGAATCTAGGAAGTTTTCCAGGTTTTCTCCCATTTTCATCATTGTACCCATACCTGGACACTTAATTTCGCCTATTTCCTTAATTCCTTTTATGATAGAATCTGGATGAGCGCATATAAATGGGTATTTTTTGTGGTAAAAGGTTTCTTTAGCTTTACGTAATTCAACTCCAAGATGCTTTTTTGCTCTAAAACGTACAGTATCTTCTAAATCAATACCCCATTCTACAGCTTCATTGCCTGTTAAGTCTGGTGCATCTGCTTTTCCTGTCTTGATCTGCCATAGACCTAACCAGGTATTGTGGATCTGATTCTGAAATGGTGCTGTTCGTGTAATAACTGGAGCATCTGAACTGCCAACTACATTACGTCTTGCTTCACTATCACTTGGATCGAACTGTTTTTTAGTGTAGATCGTTGTTTCTTGCATATTATCCTTAATTGATGATTGTTCGTAGTTCTTTCTTTTTCATTTCAATAGCCATATGAACAGCTGATATTATCTGGGCATTATTACGTTTTCCACTAATAACCATGCCTACATATGGTAAACTGAAACCTGTGTCTTCTGCGATTTCAGTAAGTTTGATGTTGAATACATCACATTGTTCTTTAATATCCATTGGATCTCCTATATTGGTTGTCATGTATCTTAACTTTACACAACAACCAACATATAGTCAATTCAAAACCAACAACTGTAGTATATAAAATTACCTTTATCAGTTTCGTCAATTGCCCAATTACAGAACTTAATATCCTGTTCTTTGTATTCCTGGGCAGTCTCATCTTGGTAGTCAGTACCCCAAAAGAATCCTCCACCACTTTCTGGAAGATCATCGTCTTCAATGAGATATTTTAACTCAAATAGTTTATCCATTGGCAGATATAGTGGGATACAATTAAATTCTCCTGCCCACATTTGCTCTTTATGGTCATCTGATACGACAATATTCCCTTTTTCTGCTTCTTCATGATAATAATCGTTCATGAACTGATGTAATTTAGTATGTTTTCTCCAGTAGAAAGCAGACTCATCAAGTTCATTTTCACCTTCTGGTGATAAAGGATGCATTTCATCATCCACGCTGTATGCATACATATCTAATCCCATATTTCCTTTTTTGTTTAATTGTTAATATATAATAATAAACTGGTTACACAGCGTTGCTCGTTGCCCCTCCTCCGCGTATGATCTCTCCTCACCAGCTTATAAATTTGCGCACCCACCCCAAACCCTAGAAGCATATCTATCCAGCTAACCTCCTTGCTCGGACTCACTTTTTACATATGGAATAATACTCTACATCCTATGTGGCACTTCTTGCCAGCTACCCAAGCACCTCCAACCACCTCTGTACGGAATCTGCATACACAATTCAGCTCAACAAATTCCTTCATAGATATACCGCTCAACTTGCAACTTCCATGTCGCTATTAGACACGACTCAGCTGTGCCTAATTCAGTAATGTTGATTTTTTAGCTAAATATTCGACTAATGTACCAACATTTTCTTGTATTTCTTCCTTCTCTTTGATAGAATAGGACTCGTGATTAGCACGTTCTGTAAAGATTTCGGTCCAATCATACAGACTGCGTTCACCCTCTCTATAACCTGATGCAAATATATTAGAACATACACCTGGATACCTTATATGGCTTTGATCCAAATTATATGCAGATGCTTTGAGTTGATGAGACTTGGTATAATCATCTTTAAACTTCTTGTTTGGGCTATACCAGCTGCTCTCGTTCATTTCGGGTAATACTCGAATTGGCGCATTCATCTCAAGCATCATTTGTGATGTTGAAGGTACTACCCCATCATTGATGAATTTGTATGGAATTTTGAGCAGTTTCTCAATGCGATTTTTAACATCATTGTAGCCTTTCTCAAGATCTGTGAGAACTTCACCTATTCTATGCTCTGCATTACCTCGATGAATTAACCTGGAGTTCATTTTATTGCTGTTCGCTATAGCACCATTTGCACAAATAAGGCGATATGTGTAGATTTTGGTACTAAGCGCAGTATCACCTAAATGACTGTTGCGTAGTTCCACACCTAGTGTACATATATCATCCTTATTATTACGCAGTTTAAAGCCAGTATAATCCTGCTTACAACGCAGTTTCATCTTGGTATTAACTACTGATGCTTCAGAGAACTGGAAAGGACTGCCATACTTGTTAGGATGGAGCCTCATTAAGCCAGCTGCATGTTTAAGAACATCTGTGTTATCAACATATGAGTATTTCTGACTAAAAAATCCTATAATCTTTCCCCCTGTTTCAATGAAATTATATCCATTGAGTTTTTTAGCATATGGATTCTTAGGTGACAGTATGTTGTTAATGTATGCTGTAGCCATTCCAAAGCTAGATCCAAGACTCATACTTGCGTATAAAGACCCACAGCCTAGTATGGTGAACAGTTTCTTTATTGCACTCTCTGTGTATTGATAATTGTTAAAAGAGTGTGAATTGATTGGTTTATGTACTAATACGTTATCATCGTGCATATAGAACGTATCACCACTAGTGAAATTAATTCTATGAACACTTGTTTCTTCCTTTGCATCTTCTACATAGTCTTTTAATGCTTCATAACTTGTAAAATGTGCCTGATCTTCTGGTGCTGGTTGTAACATTATATACCTCCCATTTGTTTTTGTTTACTTACTGGTTCATGGCTCATTCTGTAATCATACGCATGTGTAGTATTACAAAATGTTTTACCATCTTCTTTATGTAATGGCCCTGGTTGCAGATCCAATTCTGCTCCGCACATGGGGCAATATTTATTCTCTTTCTTTTTCATTATTATCTCCTAATAATGCTCTACCTAGATGAGTAACTGCTTCTTTTGAAGATAGTATTTTACCTGTTCTACTATCTACGTCTTCGATCTCGATCACCTCCTTTATGTTTGGATTGTTTGCTTTATAAATTTTGATGTTGTCAAATACATCTCTTATTTCATCATCTCTTCTTAGTTCATTTAATTTTACCTCCTCTTTTAATTCGGTTAACTCTTTTTTAATTGTTAACATCTCTGAGCATATCTGATGTACTAGCGAATTCAATGCGTCAGGATGTACTTTTTTTTCTTGTATTTTCTTTATGTTTTCTTGATCGTTGCTCATATTATTCTCCTTTTTTGTTAAAAAATTCATCCCATGAGTTTAATGTGCTTGTTAATACAGCTGCTTTATGGTGTTCATCGTTAGATATGAAATGTTGTAATGCAATTTCCATGGCTTCTTTAATAACGTCAAGTGCATCTACATTTTGTTTCTTTTCTATTTTGCCTTTTATATCTATAATTTGTCCCAATATTCCTCCATGAATAAATATTTTGTTAACTAAAAATGCTGTTCGCTAAACAGATGCTACTTTTTTTATATAGGTGAAGCTGTTTTGCCCCACCTATATTTCTAATACATTGCATTTTGTACCTGACTTATTGCTAAAAAGTTTATTACATTTAATGCTTGTATGCTTGCAATTCCTATTGCTATCCACATAAATCTTTTGCTAGTCATGTTAACTCCTCTTTTAGTGTTAATGTGCTGACTACTCGCATCCTAGCACCTCCGCCCATCCTCATCAGCACATATTTTACTTATGCTTTACGCCACATATTTATTACTGGAAGTAACGGAAAACATATTAAACTCCAAACGAAACTTAATAGCTTCTTAAATACTTTTGTTACTATGTTTGGATCTGGTTTTGCTTTACCAAGTATTGTTGCACCCTTTTCTACTGCTGGTTGAATGCCGTTTACTATGGTTCTGTTAATGTCGTCTTGTGTTAGTTCTTTCATGGTATTTCTCCTTATTGAGTTTACTTGAATTCCAATGTAGGAAATGCCCTACACCGAATGCTATTAATATCGGGATTATTGGAGCTACACACATTAATGCAAATGCAATAATGCCTGTTAATACTTTATGACTCAAAGTTAAGCTCTTTATTCCCTTCGATCCAGTACTCGAATGGTTCTCCATCGTCATCGTGGTAAAACCCTCTGTCTTCTGGTTCGCTGTGATATTTGACGCGTGTTGGCGCACTGTTGGTCTGTCCATCTACCCACCTCGTTTGTAAATAATCCATGTTAACTTCTCAATTATGGTTAATAGTTCGCTAAGAATGTGTCGGGCACTTGGCGAGGGGGCGTAGCCCTCGAGCCTTGCCCCCTACTGTGCTTATCCAGCGAGTCTATACTTTTTACTCTTTGGATTGTTCTGCATGTACTCTTTGTACGTTACTGCATCGCCCATTTCGGACTTGTTAGTACTGAAGTACGTTGGAGTCTTTTCTCCAGTTGCAGGATCTGTTGCCCAGAAACGCTCCAGGCTTTGCGACAACCCAACTTCTAATTGCGCATGTCCAGACTCACTCTCCTGCATGTCTGCTTTAAGAGCGTCAATCTGCTGTGCATTAAGTGCAAGACTAATGTATGCGTTGTACTTCTCGCCACTCTTGTCTTGCAACATTACCATGCGTCCTGTAGTTACAGGCTTCTCTTGCAGTTTGGCTACAAGTGCTAGTAATTGCTTCTTAGTCATGTTTTCGTTTGCAGTAGTCATAGTTCTTCTCTAGTTATGTGTTATTAGTTACTACATCAGTTTATTCTGCATGTAGATATACTCATCTCTCGAGCGAAGCGAGCAAACCGTACAGAGTATATTTATTAGAAACCATAGAGGTATTGATTGGTAGAGGAGTAATATATGAACTGAGGAATAAACTTGTAATTGCTTCTATTATAATATATAAGTATATACATGTACTTCTATGTGTAAGTATATATATGGTTATATAAATATATATCTAATACTATTTTGTGTTTACTTTGTATTGATTTATAACTTAACAAATATGTGGTTATATGTATCCACTCCACAGGTGAGATGTCTTTTCATCGTAGTGCATGGAACTGCTTCTTTTTATATCTGCTTCTTCAGACCCCCCCTACCCCACAAAACCGATTTGCTCACCTATATGAATGTCCTATCCCCCTAAACAGGGTAGAAAATACTGTTAAGTTGTATAACAACAGGAAAAATAAAATTTTAGAAATAGACTTGACATACTGAAATAATTTTGAGAAAGTTTATTTGTGGTCATACCACGAGGATCGGTTGTGTTTACCTTTTTTCACAGCTTGTCCATTTAACATAATAGTGGGGGTAGGTTTTGGTGCGCTGCCAGGAGGGAAACGTATTCTACTCGCCTGGTCTTCCACATCGGCTGGATACCACCCCCACACCACTAAAGGATATAGATGCCAGATAGCGAGACTTTTATACAGACGTATGTAGAGACTGGTAATGTGATGGCATCTTTGCAGGAAGGTGGTTACAAGCCTAATAAGTCCACAGGATACGCCCTCAAAAGAAAACACCAAGAAGAGATTGAAAAGCGAATGCAGGAGAGATTAAGGCAATCTGGTCCTAAAGCATTGGCAGTAGTGGAAGGTCTTATGGATCATGCAATGAGTGAGACTGTGAGACTTGGTGCTGCAAAAGATATATTGGACAGGGCAGGATATAAAGCATATGATGAAAATGCAATTGGTAAAAATATAGAAGAGATGAATGAGCAGTTAATTGCACTTGTAGGGAAAGATGGTGCAAAGCTGTTAATACATTCAATGCGTACAAGAAAACAAATTAGCGGACCCGAAGTAACAGGAGAGTAAAATGAGGCAAAAGACAATAGCGATTAACTTAATATCGCACAACGAATATGGTGAAGGTACTATTAAGATTAAAGACAAATTTGCAGATGATAACTATTTATTTAAGCTGGACTGTCTGAAAGACTGGATAGAATTGCTGGAGGCTGAATATCGAAAGACTTGGAAGTTATATGGCAAAGAGCTTAAAAAATTAATTCCGAAGACAGGAGATTAAAATGAGTCACGAAGCGAAAACAAGAAGAATGGCTAACGCTGGTAAGAAAACTGGAGTTCTTGGAAGAAAGAGCCGTTTAGACAAAAGGGGTAAGCCAGGTGCATTAGGTGAAGCTGGGCGTAGACACTACGTTGGAGGGCAGACGCATCCTCCCCCTGAAGCTGTTAGAAATACTGAACAATTCTGGAATAACTTATCGCATGAGTGGTTTGGCACTAATCCAAGAAGTTTTCCCTATAACATGGGTAAATGGGACGGTCCTGTATCAAGTCCTCCAATTAAGCGGACTGAAATTAGTAACCAGAATACGCGGAGGCTGACTCCAATTAAAATGAGTGAGATACAAGGTGGGTGGCCAGAATATGTCGAGGCGGTCGAACAACAAGATCAAAGGGATAAACATGCATGGCCGTCAAGGAATGCTCAACCCCTACCTCCAAAAGAAGAGCCAAAAGAAAAGATGGGTAATGGTGGATGGGTGTGGCCAAAATATGCAAGGGCGCAGGATAGAGTCATCAAAGGCCATCGAGGAAGAGATATAAAGAGATACGCAAAAAGCCTAGTTACAAAGCAGAGCCATCGATAATGCCTGGTTATCATACAAGTAAGAAGCCTTATGCGTCTAATCCTCATGGTGGAGAGCATAACTATGCAGGAAAGACAATGTTAACAGGTGGAACTGTTGAAGGGATGCCGAAGCCTAAAAAAAAGAAAAAGGCAAAGAAATCCAAAGCTATAAAACAACAAATAATAAACGATAGAATATATGTCTGAAGAAATGGCTATTAAGCAAAATGCTGATGGCTTTTTTGATATTGTGCCTGTAACTGGTTTATATTCGCTTAATACTTCTCAAAAGATTGATTCTTTATTAGAAGTAAAAGAAATGGCAGATGCAGAACGATTTCTTGAACTCTGGAAAAATGCCAAGACAAAAGATAGTGCATCTTTTATACTAAGACTGCATGAATATGAACATCCATATAGCTACAGATTAAATGGCCCGTTGTTAACTAAATTTATGAATACTTATGTCTAAACGATTTTACGAAGTTAAAGGAAATTTTGAATTACATGATAGAAATGCTGCTAACAAAATAGCAGAATCTTTCCTTAAACTGGCAACAGATAAGAACAGGCAAGGTGCAGTTTGGATTACACGTTCTGAAGGGATGGGTAAGGAAAATAAATTATGGTCATCTGCACAAGGTGGTATCCACCATCAGGGGGCAACACATACAAAGCAAGAATACTATGATAAGAAAACACAAGGCAAAATTAAGGAATCACGCAAATTTATGCGTCCAAGAACGAGTTTAGGAGCAATAATTACACATACTGCTAAAAATTATAACCGCAGTCTCCTAAATAAACTTACAAATTCAGGACTTAATGAAGAACAAATTAAAGAACAATTCAAAAAACAGGCAATTAGGGTAAAACCTGTAATAACAAAACCTCATGATATTAAAAAATTTGGATTTAAACGTGCAACACAGATAAGAGATGAATCAATTAAGGCTTTAGGCGAAAAACAACTAATTGCATTTACAAGAAGTGGCACTGTTGAGACAAAAAATGAAATGTCTGCTCGTAAATTGTATGAATCTTTGCAAGAAGTGCGTAAAGAAACAGGATTTAAGTCAAAAGGAGCATCAGATAAGCTGGTTGACGCATTTATTGATGAAGTTAACGTAGAAATTGATGGGAAACCTAAATATGACCAGGATTTTAAAGAAGGTGCAGCTAATTTCCTGAAAAATAAAGAATTAGACATGCATTTTGATGGAGATCCAGATGTTTTACTTTTAACTGAGCAAAGACGTGAAGATATTCGTAAATGGAGTCCAGGATCTCAAATTGCACCACTTGAAACCTCTATCCCTCAATATAAAGACATACCTGGCAAAGATGGATCAGATTTTGTAGGAAACACCTTAATACATGGTCAAACTATAAGTGGACCTGAATTGCCTGAAAATATTCAGTTACAGGGATCAGCTGCATCTGGTGATTATGCGTTTGGAAGCGACTATTTAGCAGAAGGGTATCCTGATGATTATAAATCACCAACTCCTATAACAACTTCTGGAGACGAAGGACCTCCTGCACATGTTGTTAAGGAAACATTGAAAGTCAAAAAAATGCCAGTCACAGGCAGTATGATTTCATCTAGTTTTGGTGATATTACTGAAATGGGAGGACAGATTGAAGGTTCAAGGACTTCTGATGCAGTAAAAGAACTTGTATATGGATTTGAAGATGATATAGGAGAAACTATTGATGTTGAAGGTCCTGACGCATCAAAGACAGGGTTTGAAACTCATAGTATTGCACAAGCAAATCAAAGAGACATATTAGAGCGTAAAGCCATAGAAGATATTAATTTTGCTGCATGGAAAGGTGGTTGGGGTCAATTTGTTCACTATAAAGGGGTAAATAAAGGCTTATCCCTTGAAAGCCCAAAAGTAATGAAAGGCGCAAAAGATGTGACTGCTACAGATCGAAGTGTCTATCAGACAGATCCGACAAAACCTGATTTAGAAGATACATGGGGTAAGTCTTCAGCAAATGTGTCAGATTTGCCACGAGAACGCAAAACTACTGTTAGAGGCTCAGATGCCTTAAGTGGTGAAAGAGTTGGCTCTCAATCCACAGTAAGACAAGAGGGTGATGTAGATGCTAAGTTAAAAGTAGTAGGAGATAAAGAAGTAATCCCAAAATATATCCCTACTGTATCTGAGCAGAAAAGACAAGATGCATTATCAAAAATGTCGCCTGTTGAGGCAAAAGATGCAAAAGAACAATATGTTCAATTTAGGAATCAAAAAATTAAGGAATATAATGTAAGGATGCAAAAAGGGACTCAAAAATCTTTTATTCATCAGCTTAAAAGTAAAAATAGAATGAATGCAATGAATAAAGCTCCTGTTGAAGCAACTGGTAACATATCTGGTAATAATCCTGCATCAAAAATGCTGAATCCTAAAGGTAAGGGTCCTGGAATTGGCAAAGTAACTAAATCCCTAGTAGTTGGAGGATTTGGTCTTGGCGGGTTACTAGCAGCACCATATTTTGCGTCAAGGTCACTTCAGGCAAAAAACATTAAAGATCCTACTGTTACAGATTATTTACAGGAAACTGGAAGTGAACTTGTAGGATCGAAAAGAGTATGGAGTGGAGTTAATGAGAAACCTGGTTATTTCCAGAAAGTTGGACTATTGACAAAAGGAGTAGAAGGTGGAAGAAGACCTATTAAACCAATTCCAGGTGCAGGAGGTCCAGATACACCAGCACAGTCACTTGTTAACTTTTGGACTAACATGTTTAAATCATCTACTAAAGATGCTTGGAAAAATAGAAAGAGAAACTAATGAGTACAACTAAGCGTTCAATAGAATCAAAATCTAAATTTCTTTCAAGCCTATCAAAAAGAGGTGGGATAGAAACAAAGAAAAAGAAGACTGATTCAAAAAAAGTAACAACTAAAAGTAAAAAATCTCTTATTACATCTAGATCCAAAAATATTACAAAACCTAAACACTCGTTTGAATTTGGCAGGAATCAATTATTTAATGAAATCTATAAAACTACTGATTATAGAGATCTTATAAAAGATAAAAAAGAAGAACAAAGAGAGCCTCAAAAATTAATACTTACGTCTACAAATAAAGATTTTCCTGTAACAGAAGCAATAAAAGATTTGAACAGAGATTTATATGGGCCTACAACAGCTACCTATACAAAATCCTCAGAAAAAAGAAATGTAATATCGCCTACGACTAACCGCCCTTTACCTGGATCTGGTCAACTTGATCATATAGTTTCTGTAGATGCTATAAGAGCGTTAATAAAAAGAGAAGAGTTGCTACCTACAGATAAACAATTAAAGGAAGTATTTACTTCACCAAAAATTACACAAGTCTTATCAAGACAAGAAAATATTGATAAAAGTGCAAAACGCCTTTGGGAATATAGTAAAGAAACAGGATGGGGAACGACTGAAAGACCACAGACTTTTAATCCTGAAGGGCAAGCAACTAGATATGCGGAAGCAATGACTGAAGCTGCAAGGATTTTAGGTGCAGAAGGAGGAATGACACGACATGACCAAGAAGCATATTCTAGGCTTAAAGGTGGTAAATTACCAGATGATATACACTTAAAACATTCGGCTATTAAAAATAAAGCAATACGAGGGTTTCCTAAATATCCTGCTGTTGGGGAAAAAGAAAATCAAGAGGAATTGCCAGCATTGCAAAAAGATTCTCCTTTTCCAGCAACACCAGCAACCCCAAAATCAAATATTAAAATACAACCAGTAACTAAAGAAAAACCTACACCTAGTATTACACCCGCATTATCAAGTTATAGCGGAACTAATGTAATTGCAGATAGACTTAAGAAAAATCAAAAAAGTGCAGGAAAATCTCTTATTACAAATACAGATGGAGGATATTCTGAGGCAGAACTGATAGCAATTCATAAAAAAAAGCCAGCTAAGAAAAAGGCTAAAGAAGAAACAGAAGCTCAAAAAAGAGGAAGATTAGCTGGAGAAGCTGCTGCAAAAAGTCTTACAAAACGTGCAGAGTCTGCTATTGCCGAAAGAAATGTTGCGTATCAAAAGCCCTTTAAAAGAAAAGGTGTAGAACTTCCTTTTATTAAAATAACTGGATGAGTAACGCAGAACGTGCAATACAGATAGCAGAAGCTATTGTTGAAGTTGAAGAAAATAATAAACTTCTGCAATACAAACCTTATGAATATCAGGAAAGGTTTCATAATGCTAAAGACCAGAAAGGTAAATTAGCAAGGCAACGCCTATTAATGGCAGCTAATAAGACAGGCAAAACCTATTGCGGAGCAGTTGAACTTGCAATTCACTTAACTGGATTATATCCAGATTGGTGGACTGGTGCTAGGTTTAAACGTCCTGTTACTGTTTGGGCAGCTGGTAACACTACTGGTAATACAAGAGATATTGTACAAGCAGAATTACTTGGAGAACCTGGAGATCCAGAAGACTATGGTAAAGGAGCAATACCAAAAGATCTTATTGTAGGAACACCATTGAGATTGCCAGGTATCCCAAATGCAATACAAAGCCTTGTTGTTAAACATGCATCAGGTAAAAACTCAAAATTGATGTTTAAATCCTATGAGCAGGGCAAACAGCAATGGATGGGTAAAGCAGTTGATGTTGTGTGGCTTGATGAGGAACCGCCACAAGACATATATTCTCAGGCACTTCGTGCATCGTTAAAAACTGGAGGTCTTGTATATATGACTTTTACTCCAGAGACAGGAATGACTCCTGTGGTAACTCAGTTTATGACTAAACTTGGAGACTCACAGGCATTATTTTCAGCAACATGGGATGATGCACCACATCTTAATGATGACGTTAAAGAAGAAATACTGAGAGCATTACCTCCACATGAACGTGAAATGCGTTCCAAAGGTATTCCTGTATTTGGTTCAGGCTTAGTATTCCCAAATGTTGAAGATCAGATCCGATGCGAGCCATTTGCTATACCAGAGTACTGGCCTCGAGTCTGTGGTATAGATTTCGGTTGGGACCACCCTACTGCTGCCGTGTGGCTTGCATGGGATCGAGACAGTGACATAGTATATGTTTATGACTGTTACAGACAATCTGCTGCAACTCCAGTAATTCATGCATCTGCAATAAAAGAAAGAGGAGCATGGATACCAGTGGTATGGCCTCATGATGGATCACAACATGATAAAGGATCAGGTCAGTCATTAGCAGATATTTATCGTAAACAAGGACTTAAGATGATGCATACCCATTTTAAAAATCCAGGAGGAGACATAACAGTTGAACCTGGAATTATGGAAATGCTACAAAGAATGGAAACCAGCAGATTTAAAGTATTTAATTATCTTAATGACTGGTATGAGGAAATACGCATGTACCATCGTAAAGATGGAAAGATTGTAAAAAATTTAGATGACTTAATGAGTGCAACTAGATATGCTGTACAATCATTGCAATTTGCATCTCTTAATAGAGAAACCAAAAAACGTGTTAGAAAAGCTATAGGTTCTGCACCTGGCGAGTGGAACTATTTTCCAATTGAAAAGAAATTATATGCATAGGAGCAATAATGGCATTTAATATAAATTTAGGCGGGTCAACAGGGAAATACTGGAATCAATTTGCAGATCATTTCCGAGGAGGAGGAGAAGGGCGAAAAGTTTGGAGTGGACTCACTCAAGGATGGCAGGGGTTAAAAGATAATGAAACTTTTAACATGTGGGGCAATAAAGGCATGGATATTGTAAATAAAACTGGCCTTACAGGGAAATGGGGTAGAACTGGCAAATTAGGTATTTATGAACATAATAAACCGTGGTATGAACATCATGCTCGACAATTTTCTCCTGTATGGGAAGGTGCATTAGCAAAACCAGGTGGCTCTACTCAGGATTTTTTAGATTGGAGTGAAGACGTTGCAATGAAAAGTTCTCACCATTTATTTGGTACAGACTATTTTGCAGATAAAAAAAGTGGAAGTGGTGGTGGAGGTAGTGAAGTTGCATTATCTGAAGCTGAAGACCCAAGTTTAATAAATCAAGGTAACTGGCAACGCCCAGGCGAAATTGAGTCACATTTGCGTAGAGAACAAGAAATGAATCGTGGTGTGCTTGCACATGATTTAACTAAAAATCAACGTGGCAGACAAACTGTAGCAACTGTTTAATCAGGAGATAATATGAGTTATTGGAAAAAATTTGAAGATACTGTAAAAGATATCGGCTCAACTGCACAAGATATATATGGTGATGTAGAAGACGCTGCAAAAGATATTTATGGAGATATAACAGGACAAGTTGATAATACAAATGTTAATGTTGCTGTTTTTAAACCTCGGATTAGTCAACAACCGCCACGAGGATGGCAAAATATTGTGGAAAATCTTGAGAGTGCAATTGAAGATAATAATGATAGTTTCGCAGACTTGGAATCTGGCATTAATACAACTGTATCTGATACTGTAGATAATTTAGAAACAAATGTAGAGGGTGCAGCAAGCCTTGCAGATTCAGGAGTAAGCATTGTTAATTGGACAGGGGATGTCGTACATCAGGGACTAGATGCTTCAGTCAACACTAATAATCCTCAATCACTTGTTACTAATCCAGTAAAATGGTGGGAATTAAATACAGAAGGTGCAGCTTCAGGTGACTGGTTTTTTGATTCTGAGGAAGTAGGAGACCAAATGGCAAGTGGATCTGCAGATGTTTTGAGTGATGCGTTTGAGCCAATGTATGACTGGCTTGGAGAAGGAGTTTCAACTGTTTCAGATACGTTTGTTGGAATAGGAGAAAGTCTTGGCAACCAGCTATTAAATCAGAGATCGAAACAGGGGTTACAGGGCGATCCATTTGGTATGGAAGGACCTAGAAGACGAGATATACTTGAACAAAAAACTTTTAAAGATCGTGGTGGAGCAATAGCACCATCTAGGATTAATCAAGGTGGATACGCATAGGATAATTCATGGCACAATATGGCGAAAGAGATCCTTTAGGTACAAGGATTGATAAGCATTTTGAATATTTAAAAGGCAACAGATCAACGTGGGAGCGTCATTGGCAGGAACTTGCTGAGTATGTATTGCCGCATAGATCCGATTTTACGTCAAAGCGATCTTTAGGAGAGGAACGTCTGGAGATGGCATTTGAAGGTACTGCAATGAGGGCGTTAAAAAGATTTGCCTCTCAAATACATAATGTCTTTACTCCAATGGGTGCTGAGTGGTTCAAGTTAACAACTGGAATTACTCAAATAGATCAAAATAGAGATGTACAATTATGGTTAGAAAATGCAACTAAAATTATTAAACATCATATTTCAAGACCATCATCTAATTTCCACAGTGCTGTATTTCAATATTATCTTGAAGCGGGTGCTTTTGGGACTGGTATTATTTTTGTCGAAGATATTCCTGGCATTGGGCCTCGTTATAGGAACTTCCCTTTGTCTGATTGTATATTGGCTGCTGGTGGCGAAATGGAAATTGACACAGTTTATAGACTATATAAACAAACGCCAAAAGATTTAGTTAGCAGATATGCGCCTGAAACACTTCCTGAAGATATAGTTAAAAAAGGATATGGCGATAAAATGCTTGAAGAAACAGACGTAGTTCATTTAGTAACTCCATCATGGACATTAAGAGAGTTTTTACCAGAAAAATGGGACAAGCCATATGTTGCAATAACATATTTAAAAGATAAAAAACATGTTATACAAATTGGTGGTTATGATGAAATGCCTTATATCTGTGCAAGATGGGAAAGATCAGATCGTGAAATATATGGTAGAGGTCCTGCATGGGAAGTCCTGCCTGATATGCGATTAATGAATGAAGTTGAGAAAGTTTATTTAAAAGGTGTCCAAAAAGCTATTGCACCTCCAATGTTTGTACCAGACTCAGGTTTGTTAGATCCGCTTGATACTACACCTGATGCAATAAATTATTATAATGTTGGAATTGGTGGTAAAGATATGATTTTCCCAGCACCTAACGCTGGAAGAGTTGAATATGCACAAGAACTTAGTGCTAAATTAATTAATTCAATAAAAGAAGGCTTTTTCTTAGATGTGCTTGAATTGCCAGGTCCAACTGCACCCGATGGTGACGTAATGAGATTTAGTGCAACTGAGGTTTCGGTAAGGATGAGACAAAGAATGCCTGTACTTGGCCCGTTATTAGCTCGGCAAGAAACTGAATTCCTTGACCCATTAATAAGACGTACAGTAAATATTCTAATGAGATCAATGTTACTAGGAGAAATGCCACCAATTTTACAAGAAGTTGGATATAGAATTGAATATCTTAATCCTATTTCAATATCCTTAAGAAGTGGAGAAGTTAATTCTATGGTTCAGCTATTTGAAATGATTATGCCGTTAGCACAAATAGATCAAACTATACCAATGTATTTTGATACACAACGGATATTGAAAAATACTGCTGAAGTATTGCAAGTTCCACCTTCTAATTTAAGGTCTGAAGAAGAAGTACAAGAAATTATTCAAAGACAACAGCAACAACAACAAATAGCAATGGAACAGCAACAAGCACAAGTTGCAGCGCAAGTTGATGAGAGTCAAGCAAATGCACAAGCTAAAAGAGCGCAAGCATCCTCATGAGATGGAATGAAGAAAAAAGAAAAAGACAATTATTTCAAGATATTTTTGCAGGAGAAGCAGGAGAAGATGCTTTAACCATTCTTGCAAAAGATTATCATATTTATAAAACAACTCAAACTCCTGATCCTTATGTATCAGCATATCAAGAAGGACAAAGATCTGTTGTGCTTAAGATTATGGAATATGTCCATACCGATCTGGAAACTATTCGGAGAAGGTATGATTTTCAAGAACAAGAACGTATTAAAAGGAGATAATAATGGAAGAAATGACTACCGAAGTTACCCCTGATCAATCAGGACAAGTTGCTTCTGGAGTTGATGCAGGGACATCCGATGCATCTCACTTTGACAGAATGCAATTCGACCCTACATCATTGCCTGAGAACTTGAGAAATGAACCAAGTCTTCAGACATTTACCTCTGTAGATAACTTAGCAAAGTCTTATGTTAATGCAGTGAAAAAAATAGGTGGAAATCCTGACCATCTTGTACAGTTACCACAAGAAGGTGAATCAAGGGACAATTTCTACAACAAGATTGGGAGGCCAGAAACACCTGACGGTTACGATTTTGGTACTGAGGCTGGTGATGAAAGATTAAACTTTTATCGAGATGCAGTACACGAAATAGGTCTTACCCAAGATCAAGCAGTAAATATGCTTAAGCTATATGCTGCTGTTGAACAAGAACAATCTAAAGCGGCTAATCAATCTAATGCAGATTTTGCAGTAAATAGTCAGATTGAATTAAAACGTGAATGGGGAGTTAACTACGACAGTAAAATGGATATGGCTCAAAGAGCATTTGCTCAATTTGCATCATCTGATTTTAGTAAACTTATGGATGAAACTGGAATTGGTAATCATCCAGAATTACTAAAAGCATTCTCTAAAATTGGAGAAATGTTAGGTGATGATAAACTAGTGGTGGGTACTGGCAGGGCAAGCGGTATGAGTCCAGCGCAAGCGAAGGAGGAGATTGAGAGTCTTTATAGGGATAAAGAATTCTCCAAAGCCTACCTGGATAGAACTGATCCTAGCCATAAGGACGCATCAAAAAAGATGGATAATTTGTTTCAAACAGCTTATCCGTCAAGATAATTAAGCCAAATAAGAAATTTATAAGAAGACAATCGTTAGACCTTCTAATAAATTATCTGCGACCCGTTTGGATAATCGCTAGGCAATTGAACCTTTTTTATTAACCATATAGGAAACAATATGCCAACATTTAGTGATATCGAAACCTCGTATGTCCAACGCTATGCGTCGGATGTTCAACACATGTTACAGCAAAAGACTACTCGTCTACGTAACTTTGTATCTCAGAAACTTGATTGTTCTGGTATTGCAGAGTTCATTGACAGAATCGGTGGTGTAACTGCGGAGAACAAAAATACACGTTTCGCAGATTCTCCTGTTCAAGCTATTGCTCATCAGCGCAGGAGAGTGACAGCACGACCTTACCATGCAGGATTTTTTGTAGAAGGATTTGACCAACGTCGTATGAACTATGATGTTTTTCAGCCTTATGCAGAAGCAACAAGCATGGCTATGGCTCGTAAAATGGATGAGATCATCGTTGATGCTGCTTTCGGAAATGCTTAT
>VTLG01016513.1_pt1 | contig 27121 bp, 32 predicted proteins | sample 4694571 | NCBI WGS metagenome assembly VTLG01 (sample SAMN12604809, study PRJNA352737) | marine metagenome | biome: ENVO:00000447; feature: ENVO:00000209|ENVO:00000569|ENVO:01000036; material: ENVO:00002151; isolation source: viral sequences binned using virsorter ...
ACACTAACAGATATGGTAAGTTTCATGGTGCAAATAAACACCAACTGCCTTTATTTTATGGTAGATTAAAAATACCTGAGGGTCAGATAACACAACACCCTCAATGTTTTAGTGGGCATGATGACTTGAAAACAGATGAATTTTATCCTATCAATGCTTATCGTCAATTTTATAGGGTTGACAAATTAAGATTTGCTAGGTATAAGTATACAGATAAACCAACATGGCTAAAGGAGATAGCATGATTAAATATGACAATTACTTTGCATCAGAATTAGAGAAACATGCAATAGCAATCACTCAATATAATCACCCAAAGACTACTCAATTAGGTAATGTCAATGATGTAGACTTTTCAAATGAGAAGTTTAAGAATGTCGATTTATTACTAGCAGGTTCACCTTGTACATCATTCTCTGTCGCAGGAAAACGAGATGGGTTCAAGGCAGAGAGTGGACAGTTATTCTTTAGATTTATTGATGCACTCAAGACAATCAAACCTAAATATTTCTTACTTGAAAATGTTAAAATGTCTAAAGACAATGAAAGTATTATGCTCAATGCTATAAGGGAGCATTACCCATCAGCTAGAATACACATTGTTAATAGTGCATTAAAATCAGCACAAAATAGAGTGAGAATGTATATCACCAACATACCATTTGATCCATCTAAACTCGTAGATGAGGGTATCATACTAGCTGACATATTAGAAGAAGATGGAGTGTCTAACCCTATGATGACTAACAAAGATGGTAAGTCACATTGCCTTACTGCTCGATACAATGGAGCAGTTTGGTGGAACAGTATAGAACGTAAGCAACGTACTATGGTGCAAGTAGGTGAAACGGCTGAAATAAAAGGATTTGACATACTCAAAAGAGTCTACTCACCTAGTGGGAAATCTCCCACACTCACGACTATGCAAGGTGGACATAGAGAACCAAAGGTAGCAACGTATGATGTTAGAGGTGGTAGGATAGTCAATCGTAGGCTAGATGCAAATGGTGTACGAAAAGATTATCAATTAGATTTACCATTTACTAAAAAGATTGAGGTACGAAATGATCGCAAGACTAATTGTTTAACAACAATAGAAAAAGATAATATAGTTGTTGATGATGATGGGTTAAGATGGAGAAAACTACTGCCTACTGAATGCGAATCATTACAAACATTACCTACAGGTTATACTGCTATGGGAACTTACCCAATAGATAAGGATAAAAATGGGTACAACTTTACAAAACATACGAAACCTGTAGCCAAATCCAATCGTTATAAGGCAATAGGCAATGGTTGGACAGTATCCATTATCAACGAGATATTTAAGGGTATTGATGGGGATTTAAGAGATGTTATGTCACTCTTTGATGGCATCTCTTGTGGACAACAAGCATTAAAAACAACTGAAAGGAGTTAGTATGAGTAAGAAAAATCAATTTTATTCTAGGAAAGCTAGAAAAAAAGGCAATAAAGGTGGCATTAAAGTAGTTAGAACTATCAATGGCATAGAAATACATGACAAAATAGTTAATGATTTGAATCTAAGTACAGAATGGGCAAAAAAACATCTTGTTGTAATAACAGAATAAAGGAGTTAATATGAGTTATGAAAATCATAGAAAAAATGAAGGGTATTAAAGATATTATAGGTTCATTTAAGAGTGATTGGGCAAGAGATAAATATGTTCGTAAATTAAAATACCAAATTGCCCTAGCTAAAAGACGAAATAGAATTAAAAAAGAGGAGAAAATGAATGGGAAAGAGAAGAAGTAAATCTGAAAACTATATATCTAAAGGAGAACATTCAAATGTGGCTCGTAGATGGATAAAAACTTGTCGTATGGGTCGTGCAGAGGGAGAAAGGATAGATGCCCAATGGAAAGCCTTTAAACAAGGAAAGAGAGTTATATTAACTGTTAAAAACCCAAACAAAAACCAAACCAACAAACCTTTTATTAAAATTAATGCGAAGGAATATTGGAAATCGTCAAGAAAGGAGAATGATTAATGACTAAATCAATAACACTTAACATTGAACAAAGAGAGAATTTTTTACAATTACACAATAAATTGCAACGAGCAGTAAGATATATGGAAGAATGTATCAGATGTAGGGGTAATGGAACAGCTTGTTTGTGCATTGCATACAGACTTGAAGTTTTCACCAAAAAAGGAAAAGGAGAGTGATGGTGCTATGTGGTGGGAAGATTACGTTCTTGGCGAGGACTCTCGTGCTTATAAAAATGCGTGACCGAAGATGACGAGTAAACTTCCACGATATGTAGTTAAAAGACTACAAGCAGATGGGTTGGAGCATTATCGTTTCAACCCACCCCAAAAATACATAGATGAAAACCTGGTCCTGCGACAATCATTAGGCACTAACCTGAATAAAGCAATTAAAATAGCACATGAATACAATACAATAATTGACGAATACTTACGAAAAAGTTCACAATTTGTGAATGGTAAATCGACAGTAAAAGAGTTGTATGAAGAATATATTTTATCTAATGATTACAATATGTTACGACCTAAAACTCAGAAAGACTATAAGTATTTTCTTGACATAATGTTGGACACTAACAATTTTTCAGGTAAGCGATTTAAAAACATCACAACACCAATGTGTAAACAAGCCTATGAAATATGGGTAGAAAGAGGGGTATCTTTTGCCAACCATATCATAGCAGTTTCCTGCACTCTTTATTCTTATGCAGTACAGATGGGTCACATTGAAACAAATCCATTTAAAAATGTCAAGAGAAAAACGACAGAAACGAAAAGAATTATATGGTCTGATACAGAAATTAAATTGTTTCTTGATACTGCCTACAAAAAATTTGAGTATAGAAGTGTGGGATTAATAGCACATATGGCATATGAATGGGGTCAAAGACTAGGAGATATGCGACTATTGGAGTGGGAAAACATCTTATTTGAACAGAAAAAACTGTATCTCAAGCAATCTAAAAAGAGAAAAGAAGTTTTTTTGCCGATAGATGAAAAACTGCTTGACATGTTGCAAAAACAACACAATGACTTTGGTTTTCAGAAATATGTAGCACCTAGACCAAAGCCTATTAAAGACGAATACCGACCATATAACCTACAAAGCATATCCAAGATAGGTAATTGTGTTATAAAAGAGTCAGGAATAAGGCAAGAATTACAGTTGATGCATTTGAGGGCAACAGCTATAACAGAAATGAATGATGCAGGTGTCGGAATTAGTCAAATTATGTCGGTTTCAGGACATTCTAATCCTCAAAGTGTAAAACCATATATAAAACATACTTTTACAAGTGCTAATTTTGCATTGACACAAAGAAATAAAAATAAAACACTTGACAGGTTGTAAAATATATGTTAAAAGCATTTAACTGCCACAAAGAAAGGAGTACATTATAATGGATATATATACATTTATATGTAATATGGATATAGCATTAGATGAAACAAAAAGAATGGATTGTCCTATCTGTAATGGTAGAAATACATTTACAATTACAAACAATATGGGTAGACGTTTGTGGAATTGTTATAAAGCAAGTTGTACTGTTAGTGGTAATGCAAAGGTGAATTTATCTGTAGACGAAATAAAACAAAAGCATAACAATGGAGATACTACAAAAGATAAATTTGTATTTCCTGAATATATTGTAGCTTTTAAAAAAGAAATCATAGATTTTATAGTGCCAAAAAAATATAAGCAGATATATGAAGACTATTGTATGCATGATATTCGTGAGGATAGGGCAGTATTTAAAATTTTTGATGATGAGGGATTTGTTGTAGATGCAGTAGGAAGAAGCATTTTTAACAGACTTCCTAAATGGAAAAGATATGGTAAAAGTAAAGTACCATTTATAAGAGGACTTTATAATGCTTTAACATCTGAACGCAATACTACTTGTGTTCTTGTAGAAGATTGTATTAGTGCTTGTGTTGTATCTGAATATGGCATTGCAGGAGTAGCATTGTTAGGCACGAGTTTGTTAGACGAACACAAACATATTTTAACTAAACATTTTAATAAGGTAATTGTTGCGTTAGACCCTGATGCTCTACCAAAAACACTACAAATAGGTAAAGAATTAAAAGGTTGGGTAAAAGAAGTTAAAGTTTTAAGGTTGACAGATGATTTAAAATATCGTAAACAAATAGACATTAACAATTTAAAGGAGTTAGTATGGAATTAGCATTGATAAGAAGTTTAATGGACAAGGAGTTCTATGATGACCATCGTGGAGCAAGATGTCCTAATAGATTGTTTAGCAAGGATGTTCGTAAAATAAAGGAAGCACTTGACGTAGCCATTGATAAGTATAGTCGTAGTGTTACACCTGATGAAATCGAAGCCTTGTTTATTTCTAGTAATCCTTCAATGACAACAGCACAGAAGACAGCTTACCATTCTCTGTTTGCTCAAATTAAAAAGGAGCAATCAATGGGTAGTGACGTAGCACAAGAAGTGTTGGCGAAGCTATTTCAGCAGGTGATTGGAGAAGACATAGCAAATCTTGGGTTTGATTATGTAAATGGTTCAAAGGCAAGTCTTGAACCTTTACGCAATCTTCTTGAACAGTATGGAGATGACTTTACACCTAATCTGAACATTGAATGGGATGATATAGAGATCAAGACTTTGCTTGAAAAGAATGACCTAGAAGCTAGATGGACATTTAATATTCCTACATTAGCACGAAAGGTAGGTGGCATTAATGCAGGACATCTAGTAGAGATAGGTGCTAGACCTAATACAGGCAAAACATCTTTCCATTCAAGTTTAATTGCATCACCGAATGGGTTTGCCCATCAAGGTGCTAAATGCATTATTCTATGTAATGAAGAGGGTAGTCATAGAGTAGGAGCAAGATACCTTACATCAGCTACAGGTATGACATTACACGAGGTCAAGAATAACCCAAAGAAAGCACATGATTTATATGCAAAAGTAAAGAATAATATTAAAATTAAGGATAGTACAATGAGGGATATGAATTGGGTAGAGTCTGTTGTAAAGTCTACAAAGCCTGATATAGTGGTTCTTGACATGGGCGATAAGTTTGCCACACATGAAGGTTTTGCTAGGACAGATGAAGCCTTAAAGTCTTGTGCTGTACATGCAAGACAGATAGCGAAGCAGTATGATTGTGCTATGCTTTATATGTCACAGCTATCGGCTGAAGCTGAAGGAAAGATTATACTTAACCAAAGTATGATGGAAGGAAGTCGTACAGGCAAGGCGGCAGAAGCCGATTTAATGATTCTCATAGCCAAAAACCCTCAAGTAGAAGGACAAGAAGAAGAGGATATACAAAGACATTTGAATATAGTCAAAAATAAGTTGACAGGGTGGCATGGAAATGTTATAAGTGAATTAAATTACAAAACAGCGAGGTATACAGCATGATTAAAATAAAACCAAATAAAGGCGATATTAGAGAAGACGGAAAAAGGTATGATGGTTATACATGGAGAGAAGTGGGTGTCAATCATCACATGAATAATAGAGGTCTAATTTATTTCAAAAGAGAATATAGAACTATTGATGGGTATTTAAAACAAGGTGGTAATCTGAAAAAAATAAAGTATAATGCCCCTGATGTTTCAGATATAGGTAAAGTAGTTACTTTACTCTATGACCAACAAACAGAAGGATTTTTATATGTTATTGCAAACCCTGCTTGGGAAGAATGGGTTAAAATAGGTATGGCAGTTAATGCAGAGGATAGATTAAAAAGCTATCAAACATCTAGTCCTTTTAGAGATTATGAATTAATTATAGCTATGCCTGTTAAAGATAGACGATTAGCAGAAGCAGAAGCCCATAAAAAAGCCGAAGAAATAGCAAGAGAAAGAAATGGTGAATGGTTTCATATGCCAATCATTGAAGCTATTTCATTAGTAGAAAATTTTAAAGAGGAGTAAAAAATGAGTGGATATAAATATGCTAAAAGAACAAAAAAAGGAGAAGCTGTATTCAGAAGAGATACAAATGAAAGCCTTGAGTTTATAATAGATTATTTAAAAACCAACAATATAGACCATACATATAAAAAGTTTGATCCAATGGTAGTAGTTACAAACAAAAAAAATAAAGATTATATGTATTATTGGACTACAGGAAGATGGTCGCCTAGACATAGAAGCAATAGAATACATTATAGGAGTAATGGCATTAAAAATTTTGTTGACAAGTATTTAAATAGATGTTATGGTGATAGAGAGGAGTTAAAAGATGAAGCTAGTAGTTGATGTAGAGCATACTGTAACAAAAAGGGATGGTAAAACACATTTTGATCCTTTTGAAACCGATAATAAGTTAGTTATGATAGGTTGTTTAACAGAAGATGGAGAAGAACATTTATTTAGATTTGATGAATATGTTTTTAAAACAGCTTGCGTTGGTACAAGACAAAAGATACAGGATTTGCTCGATAAAACAACAGTTTTAATAGGTCATAATATTGTTCACGATTTATTGTGGCTTTGGGAATGCGATTATAAATACAATGGTAAAGTATTCGACACTATGTTGGCAGAATATGTACTCCAAAGAGGACAAAAGAAACCATTGAGTCTTGAAGCCTGTGCTGAACGATACAATCTTGATACAAAGAAACAAGATACACTTAAAGAGTATCTAAAGAAGGGTATAAGTGTAGCTGATATTCCACCTGAAGAACTAAAAGAATATCTTTCTGCTGATTTACATGCAACACAGGAGTTGAGCAATGAAATATATAAAAAACTTAGTACCAAAGAATATAGTGGACTTGTTGATACAATCAACCTTACTAATTGTGTTTCCACCACTTTGGCAAATATATATCGTAATGGCTTTTCTGTTGACTTAAATACGTTACAGAAGGTTAGAGAAGATTTTTCCAGAGAAAAGATGGAGATTGAAGAGTATTTAAAGCAAGAAGTATTAGAGTTAATGGGTCATACACCTATAAATTTAAATAGTCCTGAACAATTATCTTCAGTTATATATAGCAGAAAACCTGTGAATAAGACTGAATGGGCAGTTATATTTTCACCTTATATGCCTATTGATGAATACAAACAGAAGGTGAAAGAACATTCTAATATTGTATACAAAACTGAAGCAAAAAAGTGTGTGGACTGTAAAGGAAAAGGAACAATAAGAAAGGTAAAAAAAGATGGAAATCCCTACTCACGAGATTCAAAGTGCCATACTTGCAATTCTCTTGGCTATTTATTTGTACCTAGAAATGAGATAGCAGGTCTTAAATTTGCTACACCTAATGCAAAATGGGTATCAGCACATGGTTGGAGTACAAGTAAAACTAATTTAGATTTTTTGTTAAAGGTTGCCATACAGAAAAAGATGGAACAAGCAGAAAGATTTATAAGAAATGTTATTAGGCTGTCTGCATTAGATACATATCTATCTTCCTTTGTCGATGGTATAGAAACACATGTAAAGCCTGATGGGATGCTTCATGCTAAATTAACACAGCATATGACAGCTACAGGTAGGTTTAGTGGTCGTGACCCTAATATGCAGAATATGCCTAGAGGTGGTACATTTCCTGTAAAGAGAGTCTTTGTATCACGATGGGAAGGTGGCAAGATATTAGAAGCAGACTTTGCTCAATTAGAGTTTAGAACTGCTGCATATTTGTCACAGGATAAAATAGCAATGAAGGAGATAAAAAATGGTTTCGATGTTCACTCGTATACTGCGAAGGTTATTACCGATGCAGGTCAGAAGATTAGTAGGCAGGAAGGAAAAACGCATACATTCGCACCTCTTTACGGAGCAACAGGATTTGGGCGAACAACTGCTGAAGCAACATATTATGAACAGTTCACGAAAAAGTACGAAGGAATCGCACTTTGGCATTCCAGATTGGCTAAAGAAGCTATAACAACAGGTAAAATTAAGACACCATCAGGTAGAGAGTTTTCTTTTCCTGACGTACAGAGAAAACGTAATGGTAGTGTGACTTACTTTACACAAATAAAGAATTTCCCTGTACAGTCTTTTGCCACAGCCGATATTGTACCTTTGGCTTTAATTAATATAGAAAAAGAATTACAAACAAAAGAATCTTGTATTGTTAATACAGTACATGATAGCATTGTAATAGATGTACATCCTAAAGAAACACAAGATGTACTCAATATAATTAAAAAAATTAATGAAAATTTGAAGTTTTTAGTTGACAAACAGTTTAAAATAGACTTTAATGTACCATTATTACTTGAAGCGAAAATAGGTGATAATTGGCTTGACACGAAGGACATTGCCTGATATAACTAAAAGAATTACAGAAAGGAGTATAATATGAATACTGAAATAACTAAATTGGATAAAAATAATTTTGAACTTATGTCGAAGGTTATGGGCATGGGTTCAGATATGGGTGATAATAAACAAGCATCTACATTAAGTAGGCTTAAAATACAGCATACACCTATTATGGGAGAGATAGAAGTCAAAGGAAAAAAGACACAGGCAGCTATTGTCAATGGTGGTGTTTTTAAGTTTGACGATCTTAAAAATGATAGAGTTTATTATGCCGAAAATGCTACTATTCGCCCTTTTATACAGCGTTTTATGTATAAAAAATACGTTAAACCTGATAATGAAAAAGGTTATTACATTAAAACTGTTATGTCTGAAGGTTTAAATATAGACTTGAAAGACAATATGGGTGGTTTTAATTGTGGAAAGCCAACAGGTTATATTAAAGATTACAATTCATTACCTGAAAAGACAAAGCAAATTATTAAAGGAATAAAGAGAGTAAGAGCTTTACTTGGAACTGTTTCTTTATCAGGAGTTGTTGATGATTCAGGAAGTGAAGTAACTTTAGATGACGAAAACCTTCCTTTTATTTGGGAAATAGACAATCGTGATGCTTTTAAAATCATGGGAGAACCTATTTCTAAGATAGGAAGTTGGAAGCATTTACCTATACAGCATAGAATTTCATTAGGTACTGAAGAAAGAAAGTTACCTAATGGTAGTTCTTTTTATTTACCAAAGCCAAATGTAATTAAGGATGTTGTCGATATTACAGAAGAGGATGAAGACACATTTGAGGGCTTTGTGCAATGGATAAAGAATTATAATGCTTATATTTTTAATGCTTGGGCAGAGAAATCTTCACCTGAAAATCTATCAGAAGAGGATAGTAATATTGTAGATAATTTTGTAGATATTGAAGTGGAAGAAAATGCTTAATTCAAAAACAGAATTAAAAGTCCATAAATATCTTGACAAAGTTAGCAATGGTCTGTCAACAATGAGTGATGACACAATCGAAATGGTTGTGTCACACATTAGAGATGCACTTAAAAAACAGTTTGCATCTATTAGAAAAAATAGTGACTTTAGATTGCGAATGTCAAATATAGGAAGACCCTATTGTCAATTATGGTTTATGAAAAATAAACCTGAAACAAGAGTTAAACCACCTGCAAAATTTATAATGAATATGATGTTAGGAGATATAGTAGAAGCTGTCTTTAAAGGAGTATTGAAAGAAGCAAGTGTAGATTATGATGATAGTGATAGTGTTAAATTAAAATTAGATAAAGCTACTATAGAGGGAACATATGACCTCGCAATAGATGGTAGTGTAGATGACATAAAATCAGCATCAAATTGGTCATACACAAATAAGTTTCAATCTTTTGAAACAGTACAAGAAAGTGATCCCTTTGGTTATGTAGGTCAATTGGCAGGATATGCCAAAGCATCAGGAAAGAAAGTAGGTGGTTGGTGGGTTATTAACAAGAACAATGCAGACTTTAAATATATTCCTGCTGAAGGACTTGACATTGAAAAAGAAGTTACTAAATTAAATAATACAGCAAAACGTCTTGAAGAGAATAAGTTTGAAAGGTGTTTTGAAGCTGTAGAAGAAACATTTAGAGGAAAGCCTACAGGAAATAAAGTATTAAATAAAAATTGTACGTTCTGTGATTTTCGTTATGAATGTTGGTCTTCATTAGAAGAGAAACCTGCTGTTATGTCACAGGCAAGAGAGCCTAAGATAACAGCATATGTTGAATTAAAGAAAGGAGCATAAAATGAGTAAAGAAATATCTATGGATGAAATGGCAGATATTATTAAGGAAAAGGAAAGAGAACTCTATGAACTCAAAAAAGAATATAGAGAACGCAAAACAGAAGGATTGCGTAATGCTATAGAGCAACGTAGAGAAGCTGAAAAACTTGTACAAGAGGAGATGAAATCTCTTGGGTATAGGGAATTTCCTACCTTTCGTTGGACTAACTTCTAGTATGCTTAAAAAGGGGTATAGGAGCAGTTTAGAGGAAGGTGTTGCCCTCTATCTAACTGAAAATAAAATAAAGTTTAAATATGAAAAAGTTAAGATTGAGTGGGAAGACATACAATATAGAACTTATACCCCTGATTTTATATTGCCAAATGGAATAATAATAGAAACAAAAGGTGAATTTAAAAGGGAACAAAGAAAAAAACACGTATGTATAAAAAAACAACACCCTGAATTAGATATTCGATTTGTGTTCTCAAATAGTAGAACAAGAATATATAAAAATGCTAAATCTAATTACGGAGATTGGTGTGTAAAACAGGGCTTTATGTATAGTGACCGAAGTATACCTGAGTCGTGGCTTAAAGAAAAGAAAAAAGATTATAAACTTGAGCCTATCATACTGTTTAAGGGAGAGAAACATGACCATTAAAAAGGGAGTAATAAAACCAGAGGACTATATTATTCAAGTTAAACCTTTAATAAGTAGAGGTAATAGATGGACAGGACAAGTTCTTATTAATATTATTTGTTCAGAAAATAGCACCTTACCAAAAGAAGAAAGAGAAGAGGTTTACCATCTATGTAAAATGATGTGCAGTCTTATTCCTTTAATGCAATATGATCCTGAATTAATGGATAGGGTTGATGATTTTACAAGAAGTTATGACGAAAAAGAACAAATAAAAGAAAAAAAGAGGTTGACAGTCGTAGAAAAAGAGGGTAATGTAATCAAGATTGACTTTTTAACTAAAACAGAAGGGAGTGCATAAAATGAGTTATCTTAAAGCTATTGCTAAAACAAAAAAAGAAAAAGAAGAGAATAATAAAGAAAAAAATAAAGTAGATTGGAATAAAACTGCTATGGATTATGAAACAGTCGATCAGTTTTTATATAAAGATATTCGTGAAAACAAACCTAAAGTAGATGGCTTATTTATGCAAACCAAAGGAGTAGAAAAAATGTACCAAACAAACACAACACCAAAAGGTGATATGGTAAATCATCCACCCCATTATAACCAACATGGTATTGAATGTATAGATGCTATACAAGCCTGTACCTCTGATGGTTTTGAGTTTTATTTACAAGGGAATATATTAAAATATTTATGGAGATATAAATACAAAAATGGAATAGAGGATTTACAAAAAGCCGATTGGTACTTACAAAAATTAATAGGTACAGTAGAAGAGAACACTAAAAATGGCAGTACAAGTTAAATTAATGGTTGTAGTTAAGATAGACCCTGAAGATTATATGATGCCATCAGATGGGGATGTAAGAGAAGAATTTTCTGAAGCTGTGAGAGAGTATTTTCACGATATTTCAGGAACAGAAATTAAATATATAAGAGTTATACAGGAGGGAAACAATGGATAGTTATCAAAATTTTATAGCATTATCTCGCTATGCACGTTGGCTAGATAGCGAGAATAGAAGAGAAACATGGGAAGAAACTGTGGATAGATATTGTAATTATATGGAAAATAAACATCCTAATGTATTTATAGATGGTACAGAAGGAATAGGTCAGTACATCAAAGATTTAAAAGTAATGCCTAGTATGAGAGCATTAATGACTTCAGGTAAAGCATTAGACAGATGTAATGTAGCAGGATATAATTGTTCTTATCTTCCTGTCGATAGCCCACGTTCATTTGATGAAACAATGTACATATTAATGTGTGGCACAGGTGTAGGTTTTTCTGTAGAACGTAGTAATGTAGATAAACTACCTACAATTAATGAACATTTTGAAGATAGCGACACTATAGTAAAAGTAGCAGATTCTAGGGCAGGTTGGTCTAGGGCATTAAGAGAACTTATTGCAATGCTTTATGCAGGTCAGATACCTAAATGGGATATAACAGAAATAAGAGGAGCAGGTGCTAGATTAAAAACATTTGGTGGTAGAGCATCAGGTCCTGAACCATTAGTTGAATTGTTTAAGTTTTGTATCGAGAAATTCAAAAAGGCAAAAGGCAGAAGACTTTATCCTATTGAATGTCACGATATAATGTGTAAGATTGGTGAGGTAGTTGTCGTAGGTGGGGTAAGACGATCAGCCCTCATCAGTCTTTCAAATCTAAGTGATGACCAAATGCGACATGCTAAGAGTGGTCAATGGTGGGATGAACCTGATAAAAACATAAAAAGGAATGGGCAAAGATCATTAGCTAATAACTCTGTTGCTTACACCGAAAAACCTGAAATGGAAACATTTATGCGTGAATGGTTAGCACTTGTCGAAAGTAAGTCAGGGGAACGTGGAATTTTTAATCGTGAGTCTTCAAGAAAACAGGCAAGTATAAATGGTAGAAGAGATGTAAATTATGCGTTTGGGTGCAATCCTTGTAGTGAAATAATATTAAGACCTTATCAATTCTGTAATCTTACAGAAGTTGTTATTCGTAGCGAGGACACATTAGAAGACTTAAAGGCTAAAGTACAAGTTGCTACTATTTTAGGTACTTATCAAGCAACTTTAACTGATTTTAAATACTTACGCAAAGTATGGAAAGATAACACAGAGGAAGAAAGATTACTTGGTGTTTCTCTTACAGGCATTATGGACAATAAATTAACAAATGGTTCTCTTGGCGATTTGGATTACCTTTTAACGGAACTTAAAAATACAGCAGTAGAAACCAATAAAGTATGGGCAGAAAAATTTGACATTCCACAATCGACAGCCATTACATGTGTTAAACCTAGTGGCACAGTATCACAGTTAGTAGATAGTGCTAGTGGTATTCATGCTAGACATAGTGACTATTACATTCGTACTGTTCGTGGAGATAATAAAGACCCTCTTACACAACTAATGAAAGATGAAGGTGTTCCAAATGAACCTGAAGTCAGCAAGGTTGATAGTACGACTGTATTCAGTTTTCCAATGAAGTCACCTAAAGGTGCAGTTACTCGCAATCAAATGTCTGCTATAGAGCAACTAGAACTATGGTTGACATATCAAAGATTGTGGTGTGAGCATAAACCCTCTGTTACTATTTCTGTTCGTAAAAAAGAATGGTTAGAGGTTGGGGCATGGGTATATAAAAACTTTAATGAAATATCAGGAATTAGTTTTTTACCTTATGAAGACCATAGTTATGTTCAAGCACCTTATCAGGAAGTTGATAAAAAGACATATACTGAACTTTTAAAGCGAATGCCCAATGTAAATTGGGATAATCTCGTAAATTACGAGAAAGAGGACACTACAATAGGCAATAAAGAGTTAGCCTGTGGTGCTGGAGTTTGTGAGGTCGTAGACTTACAAGCCACATAATCAGGTATAATACCCCTCGGAAGGTGTGTTTCACCCCTCTGAAGGGCTTTATATGAAGAAAATATTTTTAGAAAGGAGAAAATTATGAGAGAATTACTATTAAGTGCAGCAAGAAGCCATTATATGGGCTTGGTAAATAAACATATATCAAATGTTGAAGTTTTATTGAATAATCCAATGGGAATTAGTGGAGTAGCTGATAAACACCAAGACATTCAAGAAGCAATTGAAGTGGAATTAGGTATCATTGCTGATTATAATGATAAGCTAGAAGTTCTACAAAGATTTTTTATTAAACCTCAAACCGAAACTAAAGAGGAGAAAAAGGGAAATGCTAAATAGGTATGACTATAATGGTAATGCATTATCTAAATATGATGCACCTTTAAAGATACAATTTGAAAAAGGCATTAATGCATTCAAAAAAGGTAATATGAAAAATCCATATCACTTTAGAACAATGCAATATAGAGAATGGCAAAGAGGGTTTAACTTTGCCTACTCTATTAATTTAAAAAAGGTTAAGAAACATGAAATTAGAAGAAGAGGTAAAACAATACATGGAAAATAAAAATAAAAGTATTATAACTGCAACAGCTTATCAAGAACAGGCAAAAGAAACTGCTATTTTTCCACCTGACAGAGCCTTAGAGTATTTAACTCTAGGGTTGGTTGGGGAAGCAGGAGAAGTTGCTAATAAAGTAAAGAAAGTAATACGAGATAATAAGATATATAAATCTGATGTGGACATAGGAAGTGAAATAGGAGATGTACTTTGGTATTGTGCTATGTTGTGTGATTGCCTTGATCTTAATCTTGGAAAATTAATGGAAGACAATTTAGATAAGTTACGTTCAAGAAAAGAACGAGGAGTGTTAGGGGGAAGTGGAGATAATAGATAGGTTAATTTTAGAATTTAAGTCTGCTTCTATGTCCAATTGCTAATTTATGTAACATTAATAAATGTTTATAATTTGTAATGTCAGGAAATATCCCATATTCTTGCTCAAACTTTTTTATACCTGCGTTTTGTAAATCTTTATGGACACTTCTAAATTTAAATAGTGCGTTTATATATGTTGGGTCTTCACTTCTTCCAAGACTTAATCTAGTTATTTGTGTTTTTATTTTTGTTAAGTCTGAATATATTCTTGCTTTTAAATCAGTAGCAATATAGGATTCACTATACCCTTTTGCTCTTAGCCTTTCTTCTCTTTTCATGTATTTTCTTGCTATAGTAGGTATATAATCGTTTATTGTTTCGTTTATAGCGTTATCTATACTACCTACTTTTGTTTTTCCTCTAAAATCATACTCACTAAGACCTAACTTCTTTATAAATTTTGCTTCTGGAGTATCCCCTGTTGTTATATTAAACCCACCTAATAATCTAGCTACAGGGTAGATTCTTTCAAGTCCACCTTCTTGTAGGGATAGTTCCCTTTCTCTATACTCTCTTTCCATGCTAGGCAAAACAAAACCTCTCTGTTTAAAAGGTCTAGTAAAAGCCTTTCCAAAGCTACCCAAAAATGTTAAATCAGGTTCAGTATCTACATCTCTATACTTTAAACTGTGAAATCCAGAGAAACCAAAACTATCTAAAGTTCGTGAAGCATCTATAATCATAGAAAATGGTTGTAATAAAGAAACAGCATAATTTCCAACAAGTCTTCCTAGAGCCTTACCACTTTTTTCTCTGCCCCTAATATTACTAGAACTAGCTAGTTCCGACAAATCTCTTAAAAAAATCTCACCTGTCATTCCTGCCCTAAAATTAGTACCTGTAAATACTTTAGTAAATTCCTTTACATCAAACCAAGAATCAAATGTTTTATTTTTCATTCTTCTAGCGGCTTCTCCTAAATATAACACCTGCCCTAGTGGAAATATAGGCATTGTATCTAACAAAGCGTTTTGTCCGGGGATTTTCATTTTGTTGTATTCGGCAGGTGCATCTTCATCGTTTCTATACATTGCCGCTGCCCCAATCAAACCCCAGCCTACAATATTTCTAGCAACCATTGTTGCATCATATTTTGAGGATTTTCCTACCATATATTTAGCCATAGCTATAGGCATTCCTGCCGTATACTCCCCCATTAATTCCATTGCTTTAAACATAAAACGTGGAAAAGGTATAGCAACAGTTAAGCCATTCCTAGTTATAAAATTTGCTGTATCAGCTAATACCTGTATTTTAGGAGCAGAACCATACGTTAAATCTAAAGCCTTTTCTGTTGCATCATTAACTATTTCTAAAAATTTTGGACCTTTTTTATTTTTAATTAAGTCAGGGGCATTATTAATTAAATCTCTTATTCTTCCGTTATTGATTATTTCGGCTACATCAATTCCCATATCCCTTCTACCTAATCGTTGTATTTCTGCTAAAAAAATGGCTCTTCTCATTACGTAGTCTTGCCATCTATTAGGTGTATTTACAACATCAACAACATCTTCCAACCCCCCTAATATGAGATCGAGTTTACCACCAGTACCTTTTCCCTGAGATTGGCGAATCTCACTTACCATATCATAAAATCTAGTTATCTGTTTCGCAAACTCTGGATTTTCTAGTATGAAATTCGTATAATCTTCAGCATTAGTTCTATCACTAAAAATATATTGTAAATGCCTGAAACTATCTTTCCATTCTTGAGGATCAGACCAATTCTTTAACCAATCAAATCTTCTAGCTGATGCAGCATCGCCTTGGGCAAATCTTAAAACAGAGGTTTCAAACATATTTACAAGACCCTCTGTAGGGGAACGAATTAAGGCAGATTCAAAGTTTCTTGCAGCAGTAGCTAGTGTACCCACAAGACCACCTCTTCTAATGTTTTCTATTCTTTGAATAGCTTTCCTAAAACCATTATCAGCTTTAGCTTGTTTTTTTATACTTATTTCTTTTAATTCCTGTAATGATCTAACTCTTTTCATTTGTGAGAGTTTGTTTAGAATTTGACCTGCTTTACTTCCAGAACCAACCACCATAAGAATATAATCTTCAAAAGAAACACCATATTTAGACAAGGTTTCAGCAAGTTCATCTGATGCTAATAAATCTTTTTTAACAGTAAGTTCAAACAGTTGATCTATTAATGTCTTTTTCTTTTGTTTTTTCTTGCCCTTTTTAATATTAGCTACTTCCTGTAAAATTTTACCTTCTTCACTCTCGAATAGTTTCTTTTTTTTCTTTGGGATAGGTCCAAATATTTTAGGGTTTTTAGCTTTTAAGTCTGCTACTACAGAAATTAATTTATTAAATTTATCAGGATTTAATATAGGGCTTGTTAAATCTCCATCTTGATCTTTTAATAAAAATGTATCATCAAGTCTACTATCTTTAGGTTCACCATGTTTGTCTAATTCTATTTCATCATTTTTATGATAATATTTTTTGCTAAGTTTTTTTGTTCCTTCGCCCCTCGTCTTCTCAAAATCAATAGCCTTTTTTCCAAATACAGTTTTACTTATTATAGTTCCTGTTTTTTCTTCAAACTCTGTTATTAGTTGTTCTGCAATATCTTGATTTTTTCCTGCTACAATCGCCGCCAAGTTCTCTCTTGCTTTTTCGTATTCATGTGTTTTTAGTCTTACCTTATTTATGTTTAACTTCTTACCAGAAAGAAATTCCTGCATTTCAATTTCTGTTAGTTTTCTACCTCCCCTTTTAGCATCGGACTCAAGGGCATCTACTTTTTCCTTTGCCATTTTATAGTCATCTAATGCTTGAAGTGTTTTTTGACCTTCTTTCCCACCTAATAAAATTCTTGGAGTAGTGGCAAAAGGTCTTAGCATTGCACCTGCTTCAGCACCTTCTATAAGCATTCCTATATCTCCCACTAAACTTCTTCCCCCTACATTTTCATCTAAGGCAGAATAATAAGTTAAACTAGGAAGTGTTCCATTAGACCATTTATATAAACTTTTATCTATTTTATCTAGTGTGCTACCTTCAATAACATTATCTCTTACGGCACGGACAAAGGCTGTTCCTGCATCTTGGATAGTAGATTGCCCAAACTGTATTCCTTCCATCAATAAACCCAAGGCAGGTTTAACGACAAAACCATCAACAGTTTTGGCTGTAACTTGAACAAAGGGTTTAAGATAAGAAGGTACGTGTTTAAGTATAATCTCATCTTCCGTAGCCAACATATTAAAATCAGGGTTCATAATAGCATTCCAAGATTCCCCAGTTTCCTCGTACTGAAACAACTCTTTTCTTTTATTTTTTATTTCGCCCCTATCTGATATATCCCTCTCAAAAACCTCATTACTTTCTGTGTTAATTGTGTAATGAACATTTGGCTTATCTTGATGATACACTACATGCTCATATTTATTATCAGGTGTCGGTACTTTTGGTACACTTGACCATCCATCTGGTAAACTTTTTCTATCTTCGTACTTTCCTGTCCATGTCTGGATAGCATTGTACACAGGAGCTAAATCACTTACTCCCATATTTCCTTCTTCTACATTCTTCTGTTCTAACCTACTCTCTAACGAATTTGTATTTTCTATTCCTCTACTCAAATCATTAGATAATGTACCTACATTTAAATTTTGCAGGTTTATAGAACCTGAAGAACCTGTCATTCTTTCTTCTAAACTTGCCACTTTCTATCCTTTATAGCATTTGATATATAAATTTACCACCATCCCAAATGGCAATCTTTTGTACTGGTTTTAGCAACTGTTGCCCCTTGTCATCTCCTGATGCTATTCCCTTACCTTTTTCGTGTTTTTTTGGATCAAATTCTGCATTATCATCCCAATAATCATTTATTATCACCCATTGACCTGTTTCTTGTCCCTCATAATACAATTCGTTTATAGTCGCACCTCTTGTTGCTTGCATTCCAGTAAGACCTGTTTCTGGCTTTTTTTGAAGTTGCTCTGTTAATGACCCCATCAAAATTATTCCTTTATCATTGCGTGGATCACCATTAGAATACATATCTATAGATAACTCTTGAGAGGTTGCTTCACCAGTTGCTAATGAAGATTTTATATTAGCACCGATTACTTTACCAGTTGTAGTAGAGGTCTTCCACGTATCTTTATCTGGGTCTAAGGGTTTAATTACTATTCTTTTATTAGGGTTTTGGGATGCAAAATTTTGTAGGGCATTATTATATGTATCTTGCATTTGGTATGTAAATTCTTGTCCTCGTTTTCCTGTATATATAGAGGAGAATTGTATTATAGCAGCCCTAAAAGAATCGAAATATTCGGCATTTCTACCTTCTGCAAATTTTTCAATCTGACCATCAAAATCGGAAAGTTCTAAAGCGATATCATTTATATTTAAATTTTGTACCAAGAGGTTATTAAAACGACTTTGTTCAGATACTTTTGAAAATAAATCAGTTTCATTAGAAGCTCCTTCAATTCCTTGTATGGTATTAGCTAATGAAGCAGCTTCATGTTCATAGAATAATATCTGATTATCAAGTTCTTGATTCCTAAATCCACTTTCCTGTACTTGTGCCTGTAGTTTCATTTTTTTGTTTAAAACAGTAGCATACAAACTCTCTAAGTCTGGCATTGTTCCCTTTTCTTCAATTTGGGCTTTTATTAAAGCCATTGCTGCTTCTTTTTCTTTTCCACCATATTTATTTAATAATTCTACATTTTTCTTTATAAGATCGGTATTAATTTTAACTTCGTCTTCTTTTACTTCCGTGTAACTTATTTCAGATTTTATTTTAGCTATTGCTGCTTGTTCTTTAGCCCCCACAAACTTATTCGTAATAAGTTTTTCTGCATTAGCTAATAATGACCCCTGTGTTGCAGCTTGAATCTGCCCTATTTGTGCCCTTGAAACATCTGTACCTACCTGTGTTTGCTGTAAGGTAGCATGTCCTTGCAAATAAGCAAGTGTTTCTGTGGGGCTTAAATTACTTAAATTGACTTGATATTGTAGCTGTGCTTCAGGACCAGTATAATCTTTAGGTAACTGCCCCATTTGAGTACCAAGAGAAGCACTAATATACTTAGGATCAATTCCACCAAACATAGCAGTCTGCGTGCCTGTTTGTATATCCTTTACTATTTCACTCATATTTGGTTGAATCATAGGGGCAACATTAGCTAAATAATCTTCTCTTATTTGTGCTGGTGTTCTGACTTTACTTTCATCTAATACTTGATTTTCATATAGTTTAAAAACTTCATTATTTAAAAATGAACCTACATCAAACTTTCCAAGTTTTTTATTTTGTTGAACAGCAAAAGCATGTTCCATCTGAGCATTATTTACTGTACTAATTAAATTTTCTACCCCCTCAGGACCTGAGTACATTATGGCTTCAAGTTGAGCAGAATTTAAATGCATACCAAATTGTTGTTTTAGTTTTCTAAAAGATTTATCAAAGTCTGCTCCCTTTTGTAACCTTGCCTTCCTAACAAGTAATGCTTCATCTGCAAATCTTTTAGCTGCCGTTTTAGTTGCATCGTCTGCTTTAGTCTGTAAAGCATCTAAATTCTGTGATGTTCTTTTAGCAAAACCTGCTACTGCCGATGCTAATCTAAACCCTCCAACCATTATACCATCTCCTTACGTGCCATTAAACCTGTTACAGGCTTGTCTTCTTTAACTTCTTTTTGTTCCATGCTTTCTGAAATCATTTCAAGACTAGCTTCTTCTTCTCTTAATTTTTTCATTGCTTTTTCCATCATTTGGGGGTCTACCTTTGATTCTTCTTTATCTTTATCGCCCAAATTATATTCTACCTCGGCTATTTCTGCCATACCTTTCATAAATTCTACAAGTATGGGTGCAACTAACATGCCAACATCTATACTATGTATTCCTTCCATAGCACCACCTGTCACCATTACTTCTGCTAAAGACGTTAAGGGTATACCTCGTTCCATAGTATCAAGTAATCTAGGTGCAAATTCAGGTGAAGATAGTTTAGGGAGATAATACTCCATTGCATCTTCAACTGTATCAAGTTGAGGTGGGTTTTTCCAAGGTCTATTCTTTGGTTCGGCTGTCAATGATTGCCCCGGAATAGGAGCATCAAAATTAGGTGTCTGTCTAAATGCCATTATACTGACTCTTCTGGTTTTTTAAATTCGGCTTTATATTTAGCCATTTCATTACGAATGTTAAGCATATAATTTCTGACCTTTTCTATTTCAGTTTTTCCTTTTGCTTGCCTAACTCCTACTCCTTTAGAATTAACATTCCTAGTAAGTAAACCCTTCCCTAAAGGTTTATTATCATTTTTAGGTTTATTAAACATTTTATCGACTTCTGGCATTAAACTTAAAGTTGCCAATCTTGCTGGTTCATTAAAATAACTCATTATCCGAATATTCCTCCAAGTAAAGTTCCTGCTATAGGCTTAAAGAATAAGTCAGATACAAGACCTCCTAATGCTTCTGCTTCACCTATTTCAGCATCTAAATTCTTTAAGTCGGTTCTAACTTTAGCATCTAATTCTGCCATTGCCATTTGCATAACTCTTTCTGCATTGTTTTCTGAAGAAGTCCATGCCCATTCCATAACATCACCATAATGTTGCCATAAATTATTATAGGCTTGATTGGACAGCCCTAATAATGCAGTCGCATTTAATTCATTGGCTCGATTAATAGCAGCAGTATCGGCTGTACCTATCTGCCTTCTCCATTGTGCGTTGGATTGGTCAATGACTAATCTGTTCTGAGCATTGAACTGCTCACGCTGATTGTTTATTTCTGTGTTAAATCTTTCAATTGTATTTGCTTGACCTGCATTGAACTGACTCTGTGCATTAGCTTGTGCCGCATTAAACTGTCCTACTTGTGTTTGCAGTTGAGAAAAGAATTGGTTGAGTTGATTTTCTGATGTTGCATTAAATTGTTGGGAAGCATTGATAGCAGCTTGATCTGTGAACATAGACTGTTGTCTAGCTTGAGCATTGAATAATTCAGATTGCTGTCTATTAGAAAGATTAGCCATATCTACCTGTAGAAAATTCTGTGCATTCATTACGGCAGCTTGTTGTCTATTATTTAAATTAGCCATATCCATGTTGGCAAGTGCTGATGCTTCAGCCATAGTTGTGGCTTGCCTATTCGATAGGTTATTTAAATTCATTGTATTGACAGCACGAGAGTTTTCTAATGCAACTTGTTGTTCAGCATTAAAATTCATATTTGCTACATCACTAACCTTACTTGCGTTTTGAACTCTTGCTTGAAAGGCTTGGTCAAATTCCATACCTAAAAATGAAGCACGTTGCTGTGCAGCTAACATGGCTCTTTGTTGTCGATTACTTAAATTCTGTGCTTCAAACTGTGATTGTGTCTGTGCATCAGCCATAGCAATTGGCAAAGCTGATTCCATTGCCGCTTGTACAAGTGCCTGTCCTGCCATAGATGAAGCACCTAAACCTCTTTTTGCCATCTGTGCTGTAACATTTCTCATTGCACCTGCAGCCCATGCAGGAGTATTCCCACCTTCAAACTGTTGCATTAATCCTTCAAGTTGACCTGCTACAGTAGCTTGTTGTGTAGGTGTTGCTGTTGCAGCTTGTATCTGTTCAGCGTATGTTGATGCAGTTTCAGCATTAGCTGCCCCTGATACTAACTCACCTTGTTGCACTTGTCTTTGCACAGGATTTTGCATTTGGGTTGCTACACCTTGAGCAGCCTGTAATCCTGACACAGCCGATTCAGTACCTGTTTGTGCCTGTACTGTAACTGGTGGTGTTGTCTGCTGTGCAGTCGCTTGCATTTCTGCTATATTTTGTTGTGTTGTCGCAGGTGTAATTGTAGCTGTAGGTGCTACAGTAGGGGCTTGTGCAGTATATGTTCCTGCCATTGCTGTTGGTGCTGTGACTGCACCTGTTACTTGTCCTGATGCAGGGTTAATCATCTGTCCTTGCTCTTGCAATGTTCCTTGAGGTACAATGGTTGCACCTGTAGGCAGAGAAGGAGCTTGTGCTTGCCTAGCTTGTAAATCCTGTATGTTAGCATTAGGATCGTATACAGTTTGAGGAATATATTGTTGAGGTAGAGGTTGTGCTACACCACCCTGTTGCATCTTAATTGTTTCATCGAATGTCTGTGTAGGGGGTGGTACAAATGCACCTACAGTATCTGGAGCTTGTTCCTGTTTTTGTTCAGCTAAACGCACAACACCTTGCTTTGACATTTCACTAGCAGAATCTTCAAGCTGTTTCATTCTATTTTTTAATGCCACATTACTGTCAAGATATTGTCTAAAACCACTCATATCTCCTGTATAACCCATTGTTCTAGCTATACGTTCCATAGCCTGTGGTTTAAATTGTTTAAATTGTGCCATTATTTATTTCCAATTAATATCTTATCTAATTTGTCTTCTAATCTTTGCAATGCATCCATTACAGTATGCATATCTTCTTTAACATCATCTCGCTTGGCATACTCTTCTCTTGTCTTATTAAGAAGAATATCCAATCGTTTGACTTCCATCAATACACTTCTAAACACCCATATAGCAGGTGCTATGACGAGGGTTAGCAACCCATTCCAAAAGAGTATTGGGTTGACTTCCACGTATTATGCTTTATCTCTATCTGTTCTATTCTTATAATCAGAACGAGCAGTTACTAATGTTACAAAGTCTGCTTTATTACTTGGAATGGCATCAGTAAAACTATCGTCATCTATTAGTTTTGTAGTCCACTCCTGTTGCATACGTTTCCAAGCATTATTCTTTTTACCTTCAAATGCTCTTTCACACCAATCTTTAATTCCTTCGTTATCACTTCCAGTAAAAGAATTGCTCTTGTCTACAACTTTTAATAAATCGTTATAAAGTACAGTTTGGTCTGTATCGTCTACTTCTAATGTTATTGTTATTTTTGCCATATTTTTCTCCGTTTAAAGAGGGTTGTTTCACCCTATGTTATGCAACTAAATAGCCACTAAAGTATGTGCCATTACTATCAGAAATTATATCTGTTTGTGTATTTGTTCCACCAGCTTGATACACATTACCATAAGCAGTATCACTAGCATCCATGTCAGCTAATATAGATATTATGAAACTATGATAATTAGCTTCTGCCCACCCTTCTGGGTCAATAATATTCATATAAGTTCTGTTACTCGTTACAATTTGTGTAAAATAATATTGAGCATCATTTTGTATTTGATAAAGATAAACCATAAGATTTAATTGATAGCGACCTGTTACAGGAGCAGTAAAATTTGGTGTAGCAAAATCTCCATTTTGGTCGAATATCTCTGTACCAAAAGCAATAGTATTATTACCATCTTTTGAAATGTTAGTAACTGTAGATGATGGTAAAGCTAAAAACGCAGGTTGTTTTGGTTTAGTTATATGACCATACCCATCAATTTTTATAAGAGTATTAGAACTATCGTGGTCTTTTACTATAAAGGCTTCATCAGAAGTAGAACCTGCATCAATACGCAAGCCATAAGACCTACCATCTGTTGCTTCTGCGTTTGCAATTCTTAACGCATAATCATTATCCATTTCTCCATCTGCTGCTTGAAAATCTACAGATTTCGCTACTATCTTTGATATTGCCATTAGTCTGCATCCTCTATGGTTAGTTCACCTGCATCAACTTGTTTTTTGATTTCAATGTAGTGTGTGTTAGAATCATCTATTGGTATAGCAGTATTTTTTCCATCTAACACGCACATAATACACCGATTTATTCCATTCTCTGCAAAGTATTTTGGGTTTTTAAATTCCATAATAATTTTTCCTTAAATTAAAGTTCAGCATCAAAAGCTAAAACCATAGTATTTGCTCCTTGATGCACATCCAATATATCACCAGAAGAATGACTGCCACTTGCTCTCGTTAAAATAACATCGTTTAAATGTTCAGAACCAACAGTTGCTATAGCATTACAATCAGCACCCCCTATATCAGCATTAAATTCTGAAACTGTAGGAGTGGTTCTCATTTCTGGGTTATGATTAACAACAAATCTTGCTCGTGTTGTTGTATCTGCAAGTGCTGTTGCGTGCATCCTTGTACTAGAACCAACATCCATTGATTTATGGTAGCGATAGCATTTTTGAAGAGTTTCCATAAATGAAATGTTCTCAAAGGGTGTAGCTACCTCGCCTACCTCAAATTGAACACCAGTTAAAAACCAAGTGCTTTCGTCTGTTGTAGCTAAACCATTTTGTGCATGACCATAGGCTGCTCTTCCTGCAGCGTAACTTGCCCAAGAAGTATTACTTGTTGTAACATAAGAACTTCCAGCCATTAACCAAAATTGTACATAAAATCCAATAGTATTATCATGGGATATAGCTTGAGAAGTATTACCTACAAAAGTTACAGTTTTATATTCCCAAGTATCGGCTGAACTAATTGTGTATGTGCCACCTACATTTAAACCACCATCTTCCATATACAGCATAACAGCAAACACTCCAGTTAAACTACTTTTAACCCAGAATGAAAGTGTAACTGATTTTGCAGATGAAGTACCATATAGTACACGATGGCAATTTTGTGCTTCTATTTGTTGAGAAATTCTAAAGTTTTCATCAGATGCTAAAGCACTTTCAACAGTTTTTGTTTGGTACTTTAAACTTTTACCACCACCACCAGCAAAGGTAGCTGGAACGTCATTAACTTGAGTTACTTCAAATGCAAGTTCATCTAAATTATCCGATAAAATTTTCCATCTATCTAAAGTATAACCAATAGCAGTAGTAGCGGCAGTAGCAGCTCTCTGACTAACTAGCATATTTCCATTAATTATCATGTTGCGTTGACTTAAAGAACCTTCACCATACGCTGCAGCTAAATCTGCAAAATCTCTACATCTACTCATCTATCTATTCTCCTAACCACAATACAACGCACATGGAACAGTATATGAACCATCGCTATATGTTTCTTGTTTTACATTGGATAAAACTTTACCTATTGTCTTGCTTCTAATAATGTCATCGTCTTGTTTCTTGGCTGTGCCATCACCATTGGATGTTAGCAAATCACCTTTAGAAACTGTTTGGTCTTTGTGTATTCTAATTACGTAAGTACCTACCGATGCAACTCTCAAATCATTAACAATAGCACCATCATCATCCCACCTTAAAAACACACCATAAACGCATTTGCTATCTGCACTATCAGATACTTTACATTTAGCGTGTTTAATATCTTCTTCTTGAATTATCTTAGCTGTATAGTCTACACCATCAACAGTATGAGTAATTGTATCGCCAACTTTTTTACCTTCTGGTAAAGCAATAGAATCTTTAGAAATTATCTTTTCTTTTTTTACATCTCCAACTTTTTTATCAAATGGAATATTATCTCCATCTTCATACTTTTCTTCTTCTTGTGAAGTGTATTCAGCTTGATGCCAATCACACATCTCATCAATAGTTTCCATAACTGTACCACGCAATATAGTTGGTCTGGAATTATCTGTTAACCTAGACCAGTGAGAACCAAGAAAAGTATTATAATCTACATCAGAACCATCAACTGCGATTGTACCAATGGTAGTAGCATCTTTATTGATTCTAATAACTTCACCATCAGTTGAAAGACGATTAAGAATAAGGCATGGACCAGCACTTCTAACAAAACCACCAGTACCAGCCGCTTCTATACTTACTCCTGCAGCCGTTAAATCATTTGAAGTTCTGCCTACAACTATATCGCCACCAGACAGTATCCTCATTCTTTCCGTACTAGAAGTTCCAAATGTCATTGCATTATCATTATGCTGATATTGAATATACCCAGCATATCTTCCAGTTCCACTTGTTGCATCAGAAAAAGATATACCCCCTGCATGAGCACTATTTGCATTGTAAATAGTAACCCCACCATTACTTCCAGCCGAAACAACTAATTCAGGACTATGCTGACTAGATGGGTCAGTAGTACCAATTCCTACATCTCCACCTGATGTAATTGTCATTTTAGTAGTTGCTGCTTCTGATGCACCTGTCATAAAATCTAAACTTGTAGCATTGCTTGATGAACTATGGTCACCTTCTGCTCTAGCTTGTATAGCACCACTAACTAATATAGCATCTGTGCCAGTACCCTCATCAGGTGCTTGAAAGGCTATTTTCCCTATTACATCGTTGGCTGCTAAATCTGTTTCGCCAGTTTGTAATGTCAATAAAAATGGATTGTCATCTGTTGTAGCTGCAGATTTTAATATTAATCCATCATCAGGGTCGTGAGTAATTGTAACATCTTGGTCATTACCAAAATAAATAACTCCACCATCAGCTAAATATAAATCTGACCATTCTAAAGATGCAGAACCTAACGCTACTCCATCAGCACTTGATGGTGTTAATGCAGTAGATACTCCTGCACTAAATCCTACAGCACCACCAAATACCCCTCCATCTGTTTTACTTACAGCATCACTTACACTAAACACATCATACACAATCACTTCAAGTATATCGCTTGTGCTTAATGCCGATAAACTTCCTATGGTGTTGGCAGTTGTTGTAACATAATCTGTGTCAGGCTTGAGCAACACACCATTAAGATACACATCTACATAAG
>VTLG01000874.1_pt1 | contig 27120 bp, 11 predicted proteins | sample 4694571 | NCBI WGS metagenome assembly VTLG01 (sample SAMN12604809, study PRJNA352737) | marine metagenome | biome: ENVO:00000447; feature: ENVO:00000209|ENVO:00000569|ENVO:01000036; material: ENVO:00002151; isolation source: viral sequences binned using virsorter ...
AAAGCAATCTATTACTAGATAATCATCAACTGATAAACTACCAAAATCAAGATCCAAATATAATCTATCCTGTCTCTTATTAAATCTTATTTGTTTCTCTGTTGTAAGTAAGAAATTAATATCTTCCAAATACGTCTTTACCATAGCATAAGAAAGAAGTTCAGTAGCACCCCAATAGTAAATGTCATTTAAGAATAACTGATACTTCACACTGAACATATTGTTAGTGATAGTATTACTTCCATCAAAGTGGAATATCTTAGTGACTCCTATAACTTCTGGAGGAATAGGAAGATAATTACTATTCTCAGTATAACTGAATTGAGTAGTAACTCCAACTGTTGTATCTACTGTAGTAGTTGTTATACCTGCACCACCAGTTGCTTTTCCTCTATCAATATCTGCTTGAGTTATTTTGTATTTTCTATATGACTGATAAACACCATCAAAATGCCTTTCTTGAAAAAACTGAACAGCATCATCTACAATATCTTCTATCTGCTCATCTGCGACATTAATTTCCAGCACAGGAGCACCTAACTGCCTTTTGCAATAGTCTATAAGTTCTCCCCTTGTACTTGGTTGCGCCATTTATCTACTTTACTAGTATAAGTTTATTTATGGTGCTGATGATATACCAGGTATAACCAACACATCTCCTGATACTATTCTGTAAACAGAAGAACCAGAACCAATTAAAACATCATATACATATCTGCCTTCTGGTATACTTCTGGTAGCAGTAGATCCTAGTGATAATCTAAACTCACCACCTTTAGCACTAGTAAACCCAACCTCAAATGTTTTTATTGCATGTGCAGAAGAACCAATAGAAACACTCTTTGCAAGTTGAGCAGAACCAGTATATCCAGTAAAGTCAAATGCAGTACCAGATGTACCAACTACAGTATAGTCAGCATCTAAATCTGCTCCAGTGTTGAGGGTGAGATTTACACCATATGCAACACCAGAACTGGGATCAAATGTAAGAGTGTTTTTAGCCATTAGATAGTGCTCTTAGTAAATTTTTAATTTCATTAATATCATCCTTAAGATTTTTCAAATCATTCTCCATATTATCTATTCTATTTGTCCCTTGCTTTCTTTTAGCACGTTGTGAAATATAATTATTATATTCACTAGAACTTGTATTTACAATAGCATTACTATTCATATCACGTATGAGATTGTTATGTCCTTCTACTTTCATATTATGCAAGTGCAATAACTCTTAGATTTTTCACTCTAGGTGGTTGTGCCTGATTAGTACCAGTTCCTACCAATTTAATACTATAATATCTAAAGGTTGGAAGATCATCAATACTAAATTCATAATCATTCCATACCACTTGATTTGATGTATATGCTATAACATCAGTTTTAGCAGTCAAAGAATCTGGAAGACCACTGTTCTTTGCTGGATCAATGATTTGTCCACTAGATAATAAGTTATCATAACCAGGGAATGGTTGATAAATTAATGTATCATTTGGACTCTCTGATATAGCATAGAATGCTCTTAAATCACTAGTCAAATTAATATGACCCTCAAGATGAATCTTAATTCCAGTTGCTCCAGATTTTAAAGTAACTGGTTTTGATGCATATACAAATGCATTAGGATCATCTTTTAATGTATTGACTCTATTGTCTGTAACAAAATCAGTAATTGGATTATTGATTCTATTAGAACTCAAAATAACACCAATTCTATCTAAATCAACTATGGGAGAAAGTGTAGGATCTGATCCATAAAGAGATAGATTCATTGTGAATGATTTGTTATCAGGAAGAGTAGTCAAAGATGTTGTTTCATTAATTCTAGAAGCTACCATTCTAGGAGTTGACATATAATTGTCACCTTCTAAAGTGATATCTTCAAATCCTTTATCTACAAATGGAGTCTCAGATCCATCAATACTAGATGCAGTGACAGTTCTAATCTGACCAGTTAGACTAGTTCCTGCAGGTGTTACATTTTGAACTATTGGAGTTACAATTTCAAATGGAATATTTTCAGTAGAAAGTATTTGAGAACCACCAGCAGATTTAGTTTGATTAAAGTGTAATTTTGGAAGACTAGTTCCCACAGATCTATCTACACCATTTGCAGACATATCTACTTTAATATTGAAGTAATCTAAACCTTGAGGATCAGATACAGTAGCATCAGCTAAATTATGATTTGTATTAATTCTCCTTAATGATACACCATTCAATTCATACTTATTAACTATATCAAGATTGCTATGAGATAATGTTTTAGTAGAATCAACTCCTCTAGTAACACCAGTTAATGTATTATTAGAAACTCCACTGTAGGAAAGTATTTCACTTCCTACCTTGACATAACCTAAGTTAGTTGAACCAACACCAACATTCTCAAACTCAGCAAAGTCTGTAGCATCATCTACACTAATAGAACCTGTTGATGAAGCATCATAATCTGATGATAACGCAGTTGGTTGAACATCAGATGCAACATCAGCAAATGTTACTGTATTCTGAGTTGAATACATTCCATTATTTTTTTGATTGACTTTAATATGAAGTCCATCATTAACTGTTACTGGAGCACCTGATAATCTTACATTTCCTCCAGCAGAGTAATTTAATACTGTAACACCAGCACCTGTGGTATAATTAATTGTGTTAGTAGCACCAACTACAAAATCACCTTGAACATTATCAAGAACAAATTCATTAGTACCAGTAACAGCAGCGATTGAGAACTTAACATCTCTTCCAAGAGAAGTTAATCCCACAGTAGAAACTCCAACTACATCACCTATAGAATATCCACTACCACCATTAGTAACAGTTGCAGCAACAGCTACCCCATTAGTGATGGTAAGATGCATAGTTCCATTTCTTCCACTTCCAGTTTGAGTGACCATAGGAACATGATGATATGTTGAACTGCCAGAAGAAGGAGTATATCCAACACCAGAGTTTGTAATTGTTAAATTACCAGTTGCTGTTCCTGCAGCACCCACATATCTTCCTGTAGCATTGCTACCCTCTTGAGAAACTATATTTCCTACAGTAATTGCTGTATCACTTATAGTAGTGTTAAATCCTATCCTTACTGTATTTGATTTAATTTCAAATGAGTCCTTAAGTAAAGGTGGAATATCATCAGAGTATGTAAGTAAAGGTGGGTTTGTGAAATTAATTGTTCCACTTCTTTCAGAAAATCTTGCTCTATAAAGAGTAAATTTAAGATCTTCATATTGACTTGGATTCCATGTCTCTCCATTCTGAGATTTGAATAGAGAACCTAAAGTAGGTTGCTGACTAACAACTACCTGTTCAGCTTCTGGTCTATCTTTACTCTGAACATCTGTCTCACCCATTCTAGAAATCCAAGCAGTATACTCATTGCTGGTAGATAGTAGAACTATTGAGTATGATTTTCCACCAGGTAGATATACTGGAGATGGGAATGTAACTGTAGTTTTAATTGAAGCATCATCAGAAATATTAATATCATCAGGATCTAATACCACTTCACCAAATGGAATAATTTCTGTGGTAGGAACTCCAAGATTCATTGTTCTTAACTGAACACTACATGGTAAGAACTGATCTTTAGATCCAAAGTAAAGATCTACTTTGGTAATGTATACTGGCGCACCTACAAAGAATGATTGGGCAAGAGGGTCTCTAACACCAAATCCACATTCTTTAGTTAATGCAGCATAACCACCTTTATCTGTTATACCAGTTTCTGCTGCAATAGCTGCAAAAGTTTCTCCAGCTCTAGCTTGACCTTCAGCACTTGCTTCAAAAGCTGCCACTGCTGCTGTATCTTGAGCAAAATCAAGATGCTCTTCCATTCTTGCTTGAATAGCTGATGAACTAGCGTTAGCACCTAATTCTAAAGCAATAGATGCAGTCCAATATTTTACAGCACCTTGGTCTGGAGGTGATTGTCCAACATCAGCAAACTTAGCATATGCAGCAGCAATAGGATCATTAACTTGTACACTTGTTACTTGATTTTGATCATTAGTAACAGGAACAATACCAGTATTATATGATTCTTGATCACTTAATTTACCTATAAATCCTGTCTGCTGAGAAAAAGTATCAGCTACTTCAGTTGCTGTTCTATCAACCCAAGGTGGGTCTGAAGGAGCACTAGATCTACTACTAATTTTCTTAGTAGATGAAGTATTAGTGATTGGACCTGATATTGATTTACTTTCTACTTTTGTTAGAACGTCTGTAGCAATATTTTTAACACTAATAATAGTGGACTGGAGGGTATTGATAGTTCCAGTTGATTCAAATACCTTAGATACATCAGAAGTAACATTTCCTTCTATTTGACTATTAATATTACTAGTAGTAAGTCTGAATACTTTCTTACCAGTCTCAAATTTAGGAGTAGTTATATCATTAGGATTAGGAATAAAGAATGAACCAATCACACTTCCAAGGACATCACTTCTAAGTCTTACATTTGAAATTGTAGCTTGAGCACTTGATGTCTCTCCTACCAACTTAAGATTTTTCTCAGCATATCCAAAATATGTATTATCTGCTTTTTCAGCTAAAGTGTCCAAATCTATATTCAGAAGCACAGATGTAGATGAATACAATTCTGGTACATTAACAAGATCTGCTGCAGAAGATGCAACATTACCAGTTGTAGTAGATGAAGATGGAACAACATTATCAACTATTACAGCACCCAAAGTTCTACCAGTTCCACCTGAATAAAGAGGAGTAAATTGGTAATATGGATTAGCTCTATATGTTTGAGTAGGAGCATCAAAAGGTCCACGTTTGTGATTTGATTGTGCTACTTTAAACCTAATTAATTCTTTTCCATTAGCATTAGTACCTATAACAGTTTCACCTACTTGGAAAGTACCAGTAGTCATTGAAATCTCAAGAAGTTTGGGGATAATATACTTTGCTACATCCTGACCATCAAAGAATGCATAAAGACTAGTTGATGGTTTTAAAGTTCTAGCATCAAATTTAATATTCCTAGACCTCATGTTGGAGGCTATCTGAGTATTGATTACTTTAGGTCCTTCATTTACAGTGCTAAATGTTTCTCTAACTAATGATTTACTTGCTGTTCTACTAGAAGTTCCAGTTTGTTGTCCATTTACTGTAGTTTTTCTTATTAATTCATCATGAATCCAATCTGTAGTTGTATCTGTCCAATTTTCTTTAAATCCAGTCCAATTATCTGACCATGAACTCCAAGTTACAGGACCATATCCTGTTCTTGAATCAAATCCAGAAGCATCTAACTGTTCAGAAGTATTAGTATAAGTTGTAAGATCTTCATTTTTAGCTTCAAGTACTACTTGATCTATCCAGATATCTGAATCAGGAACTAAATCTACAGTTCCTCCATAGTAACTAACCAAGTAAGGAGTAATATTTTCAACTCTTGTAGCAAAAGGTTGCTCTATATGAATTACTTCAGTATAATCTAGAGTTAGTACCCTTCCAGTTTTTCTGATTCCATTAGCACTATTTAAATCTAATTTAAGATCTAATTCAGTAGTACAATGAGATGGTCTCAATTCTCCATTATGATAATCAATGGAATTTTTTACTATAGTAGTTTTAAGTTGTTTCTCAGTATTAGCAAAGTCATCTACAAAGAATCCAGACTTAAATCTATTCAAACCATCAGTATCAGTGATTTGCATATTTAATGTATCACTTTCTAATAATGTAAGAGATGTATAAAACTCTAAATTTTCAATTCTCTTTTCAAGTTTATTGATATCACTCATCTGATATCTCTTATAATTTGCAAGACTAATACTTGCATGATTAATATTATATAAGTATGGAGGTAGTTTAATAGATGCTACTTCTAAAGCTCCATCTATAGGAACTGGATATTCTGGTGTTTCTGCAGGAGTTCCTTTTATTAATTGGAAATCTCCATTCTTAGATAAGTAAATTTTATCACATCTAGAAAGATAGAAAGAATAATCTAATAGAATAGATTTATCAGATGCTAAAATATTTTTAGCAGAATTACCTGATGCTGTAAAATTCCTACCTAGAAATTCAAAAGGAGATCTGGATGTCCCTGTGAAATCAGAAACTCTAGGTCGTATGTCAATAATATCACTTACTCTACAATCATTAATTACATGCAAATCATCATAATCAAAATTCTTATAAGAATTTACAGTTGTAACATCTCCAGTATCTGCTGCAGTAAAGTAAGCAGATTCAAATATGATACTTAACTTTTTAGTTGGTGCATCATAACCTGGTTTTCTAACTATTCTAGCATAATCATAAATAGTGCTTCTTTGACCATCATCATAATTAAATTCATCAGTAATATTATTAGAACCTAAAGCAACAGCACCTACAGTTGCAGTAATTCCAGATTCTTGGAAAGTTACTACTTCCCCAATCTGAAGATCAAAATCATTTAATAGAGTATAGTCAATAGCAGCATCAGTATTTTTACTAACATATATTCCAGTTGATTTACTAATCTCACCAACAAATATTTCTCCAATCAGAAGATCTCCAGTTTTTCCTGTAGCACTATTAATAGAAGTTAAAGTTAATACTGGTAAAGATGGATTACTTGTATTAGATGACTCATATATTCCATAGACTTTAGTTACATCAGGAACATTTAAAGAAATTTCACCATCTTGAACTCTAGTTCCAAAAACTGTATTGTATGTTAATCCATCATTTAGTGTAGTTGTTCCAATTCCAGATGTTGAAGTTGCAGATCCAACTATATTAAGTATATTAATTTTTTGCTTTTCTTTAACTTTTTCTTTTACATTTATCTTACGTAAAGTTGCTATTAATTTAGCTGGACTATCAGTTCCTAATCCATTAATAGTTAATTGAGTAGAACCTGTGTTAAAGTTAAATTTATCAGATGATAAAGTTTCTGTAGTACCATCAGTTCTTATTAAAACATAATCCTCCTCATCATAAGGTAAGAATGTTTCATCAGAACTTCCACTACTAATAGCTCCAGTAGAATTACCAGTAATAGTAACATCAAACTGTTTCTTGATAGTGATATGAGAATCAATTAAACCCACATCAGAAACATTTTTCTTAGGAAGATGGGTATATAGATTATTGTCAGTAGAAGATTGGAATTGAGAAGTTAATATTTTAAAGTTAGATGGATTTATTTCTCCAGAAGTAGCATCACCAGCTATTATTGTTGGAAGACCTCCCTCACAAACACCAGCAACTGTGGTAACTCCAGATATTGTTAAAGAACTTTGAGAAACACTTTCAACTCTTGCATAAGAAACAGTGCTCTTACCTGGATTGCTATATTCTACAATATTTCCAACTGTAGCAATTCCAATAAAGAACTTGCTTGGATCTGCACTAGTGACTGTAGAAATTCCTAAAGATGCTCCTGAAGTAGTTGCTGCACTAATATTAACTTCTCCAAGATTAGTAAATAAACTTTGTTTTACATCAGCATTAAAAGTACTTGCTGTGCTTACAGTTCCATTTATAGACTTAATATCAGAAGTAGTATAAGATGTAGATCCTGCTGAAATATTTCCACTTTCAATTCCATTAAAAATTAACTGCTCTCCAGTAATAAATTTTCCTTTAGTATTGTAAGCAGTGATAGCAGTACCAACAGAATTATATCTTAGATATCCTGTAGCACCACTAGATTTTCCTTTAATGTGAGTTGGAACAACTAAAGCATTTTTTGGATTAGTATTTAAAGTTATGTTAGTATATGTTTGAATATCATATAAAGCAATATCCCATTCATTCTCAGTTGGAACTGAACTATTATAAGAACCAGATTCTAACGCAAAATTATATACACGTGCTAAACCTATCTCCTTTCCAGCAGCAGTTGTTGCTGCAGCACCAACTCTTTGATCCCTTAAACTTACAGTATAATCAGTTCCTATTCCTATAATAGGAGATCCAGAAACTCTATTTAAAGTAAATGTAGGACCAGTAACATAATTAATACTTTGATTTTCTAAAAGTTTTGTAGTTCTTGGTTTTTCAAAATCCAAAAATGTAGGAACAATAGTTTCTACTTCATATCCTTCAACATATGCTTTTCCTGGTGATAACTTATATGTTCCTAAATCTTTACTAGGAGTGTTGTTATTATAAGTTATTTGATTTGAATTAAATATTCCATTATTACCTTCATAATCATTTAAAGTATTTTTAGCACTAAGAGAAAATGGTCTTATGTAATAGTTGCCAGATTCATCAAAAGTTCTTTTAGCTAATTCATCACCTAATTCATTATAATCATTTTCTCTACGTACATATATTAATTCTCCACCCCTAATTTCCATCAAATCTACAAAGTTTGATGGTTTTTCATCTTCTACTGAAATGGATGTTAATTGTACAGATATACTTAATCTATCAGCTCCTGGTGCTGTGTAATTACTAAATCCAGCAGCATTATCCGTTAAAGTCTCATCTAAATCAGAAGTAACAATAGATTCATTAATACTCAATCCAACTTTAAAATCCACATCATTACGATAAGGATCTAAAACAAGAGTTTGTGATTTTACATCTACAAAGTATCCTCTTACAAAATAAATTCCAGCAGATAAAACAGCAGCAGATCCAGTAAAGGCACATGCTCCAGTAACTAATTGAGCAATGGGTTCTCCTGGTTGAAATACTACTCCAGTTCTAGTAGTTACTACATTATTATCTAATAATAAACTTTCTCCAGATAAGAATGTTTCATTACCTTCACCACCAGTATTTAAATATGTAACAAATAAAACATACCAATTACCACCAGCAGGTCTTCCAATATATGATTTTATTTTTGCCTTTACACCAGATATACTACCTATTACTACTTGATCTAGTAAATCATCTAAATATGATTCTACACTTATACCTTCATTAGATATTTGAATTCTAATAGAATCATATCCACCATTATATCTAATACCACCTCCAGTTACAGAAGCTCCATCCTTAAAAATATGTTGACCAAATTTCTCAATCTGACTCTGAAGGAGAGATTGTATACCAGTCAGTTCACGTGCTTGAACTGGCAATCCTGGTTTAAATAATATTTTACAATAAGTGTCTTTTGCATCAAAATCGTCAAAATAAGGAGCGACGTTTAAATTGGTTTCCTGTGGCATGATTCTTTAGAATTGCAAAATGACTTTGATATCTTCTCTTTGGTTAGCAGACCTAGTAATAGAAGGTCTGTTATCAACATAGATTATATTTCCAGAGTATTTCTTAACTTCAGGATTTGAAATTCCTTGTGTAAAACTCTGTCCAAGGTAATATGTTCTATTATTTATTATGGTACTTATACCAGGACTTCCTGATGTTCCAAAGTTAGTATCTATTCCTAAAGTACCTTCATTACTGGCAATGTTTACATTTCCTCCAGTGGTTGGATTTGCTGTAAATGGGTGTAATGAGAATCCATATGTTGGATCTGTTTTTAAAGATCCATCACTATTAAATCCAACTAAACTTTTATCTTGCCAATACTTCAAAACACCTGTTGTTTGATCATAAGAAACTACTCTACCTACAGCAGTAGATCCTACCCCAACAGTTTGAGTAACTTGTCCATCTAAATTAAAAGTAGCAGTAGTATATCCTGCTCCAATTAGTTTTAATGCATATAGAGCACTAGCTTTAGATAAAGTTAAATTAGCTGTTGAATCATATGCTTGTGGATTTTCTACGATTCCAATTCTAGCAATTTGGTTTCCTGTTATAAAATCTGGATTTTCTGTATCATTTTCAATCTTAGAATAAACTAAAACATTATTAGATCCCAACTCCCTATAGACATCTGCTCCATGTCCTCCTTGAGGTGGAACAATAACATTAAAGACTGGTGATGTTGTTCCAGTAGGAACTCCCCCACCCACTAAATCTACAGTTCCATATGTATATCCAGATCCACCTTTTGCAATATTAATAGATTCTACTTTAGCATCATTATTAATAACAATAGTAGCCTCTGCACCAGACCCATCTCCAGAAATAGGAACACCAGTATAAGTTCTATTAGCAGTTCCTATACCAGATCCTCTATTAGTAATAGTTGCAATTTTTAATTGACCACTACTAGATGCATTGTCTCTTACTGCAGAATTATCTGTGCTTGTATCCCAATCATTAGGGACAGGCATAAAGTTAGTAGAATCAAATTTAGCAATATCACCTGGTTTAATAGTGTAAAGATATTTCCAAATATAACCATCTCCACTATCACCTGCTGCTTTAGGTTCTAAATCTGTAAATGTAGGTTGGTCTAGTGATGGTCTTCCTGTAGTATTTTCTGGGTCTGTTCCATTTTGTAGACAGATATAAACTTTAAAATCTTCATTAACAACATAATATTTTGCTGAATATAAGTTAGTTGCACCAGAAGGTTTTGCAGTATTTGTTCTACTAATATCTCCACGATACATGTCATAAGTTATACCTGATGTCCAAGTATTTTTATTCACCATTCTACGTACATCTGAAGAAGTTACTTTCTTCAGAGCTACCATAGTGTCCCAATAATCATTCTCTTGGTCAAAACTATCCTTAGGTGCAGGAGGATTTGAATCCCAAGTAGAAGAATAGTTAGTAGCATTAGGTAAACCAACAAAAGAATAATATGAATTAACAGTAGAAGTTGCTGCTGAGACAAAATTCTTAGCATTCAATATTCTAAGTTGATCAGTTATAATGGCTGACATTTTTACTATTTTTTTAGTTATTTATGTGTTATAATTTACGTATCTTAAAGGATTGACTCTTTCAATTATTGGAGAACTAGATATACCAGATAATCCAGTGGAATCACCAGCATAAGAAGTAAATACTCTTGCTGATCCTCTAGGAGCAGTAGCAATTCTTCCCCAACTATATTCACCAAAGAACTCACTATGTCCAAGTCCAGTCAATCCATTATAATCTTGAACACTGACTGTTACTTGTGCAACATAGGTTAGTCCAATTCCTATACCCATAGTTTGAGCAATAGAAACTTGAGCAACCTCATATACATTATCTAGGAAGGAAGTTCCTATACCTACCACAGTTCCATCTTGATATAAAGAAGTTACTGAAGCACCTACATTAGAATTAAAGACTGTGAAGTAGTATCCAGTTGTAATTCCACTTACAGTAATAGCAGTTCCTACAGTAGCTGCATTTCTGAATAATGAATCCTTTGGAAGAAGTAGATCAAATACAATACCAGTAGATGCTACACCAACAGATGTTGTAGAAATACCAGATATAATTCCAAAATCACCAGAATATGATACATTCTCAATAGTTTCAATTGAAGCAACTGACTTAGGTTCACCTATAAGAACTGAAGGAGCAGCAGTACTAGTGTAAGCAAAACCAGTAGTAGTTCCTCCATAAGAAACTGTAATAGCATTCACAGTTCCAACTCCACTTATAGTAGCAGTTGCTCTAGCACCTTGAGAAGTAGTTAATCCAATAGGAGTAGTAATTGATACTGTAGGTGCTATGGTATATCCTGCACCAGGATTTGTTATATTGAATGAAGTTACAGTTCCACCAACAGAAACAAATGCAGTGGCAGATGCTCCTACTATACTATCCTGAGAAATAATTCTAATGTCATCTTGATTTGAATAATTTTCTTTAGAACTATCAAAGAAAGTTCTCACATTTGATACAAAAATAACAGTAGATCCAACACCAACAGATTGAATAATATTAGTGTTAGGATATATTAGTGGTTCATAATGTGGTCTATCCTTAGTAACTGCATCACCATCAATAAATTTATCTTCAGTCTGTTTAGACCAATTAACAGATCTTTGGAAAGTTTCATTGGTAGTAATACCAGGTCCAGCATAGATGTTTGTGTCTACACTATCAGAAGAATTGAGAATAGTTACTGTTCTCTTATTTTCTTCTAGACCAATAGATTGATCATATAATTTTAATTCATCTCCAGTCTTAACTGTTTCTAAAATATCAACATTAGCAACGTCTACAGATCCAGTTCCTCTATAGAAAAGAATCTTAGAAGTATCACCTTCCTTAGGTGGTTCCTTAAAGGTTATAAAACTACCACCCTTAAATGTATATCCAACATCAGGTTCTTGAAGAATATCATTAATGAATACTAATAATAGAACTTCAACATCTATATTTGAACCAGGTTTAGATTGAATAGTTTGTTGAGTGCCATTTAGGTTCAATGCAAAGGAAATTGTCTTTCCATCAAACAATGCATCTAGAGGGTCTAGAACTTGGAAGTCTCCAACTGTCCATCCAGCAAAACTATCACTTACAGTTTCATTGACTGTGAGTTGGAATTCTCTAAATTCAGTAGCACCTGCAGTTGGAATACCTACAGTACCACCAACACCTATGGTTAACTTTTGAGTTTCACCATAACCATATCCTTGATTAGTAATCTCAAAATCAATAACACTACCACCTAGACCAACAACTACGTTTGCCCTTGCTTCTGATCCTACTCCAGATTGATTTGAAGAATAGAATAGAGGCATATTGCTGTAAGATAATGGTTCATCTATAACAACTAATGGAGGGTTAGTAGATGTATAACCAGTACCAGGATTTGTAATAGCAACACTTACAATATTACCACCACTAATAGCAGCAGTACCAATAAACTCAATATTAGGTGCTCCAGTGCTTAATGTCTGAACACCTACATTTACAACAGTTTGAATACCTGTTCTGTATCCAGATCCACTATTTCCTATACTTACAGAACTAATTGTCCCTAATCCAGAAACAACAGCAGTACCACCTGCAGCAACCAATGGTTGATAACCTAAACCTTCTGTAGATCCAACAGAAACAATAACACCACCAAGAGGAACATTTGAACTATTTGGATCAGATGCAACTGAAGAAATAGATCCTGTAAACTGAATACTAGTAATTCCCACACTGCCTTCAATGAGAGTGTAATCACCAGCAACAGCAACACTACCAGTATATCTCTGTGGTCCTTGAGGGATTTGGTTGACTAGTATAAGAGCATTGTTTGTAGAGAATCCTGCTATATCACTTCCATCAGATTTAAGAGTAAACTGAGTTGTTAATCCAGTAAAGTTAGCAGAAATATCATCAAAGATATAGTTGCCAGCATAAGGTTCATCAGCACTACCAGTAATACCAGATCTCATGAATGATCTTGCATTAAATGTTGAGTGAGTTGCTATACCAACAAAGTCTCTCTCATCTGGTTCATTTGTAGTAGTTGATAATGGAGTTAAACCAACAGGAGCAGTATAGAAGTTAACAGTGCTGTCTACAATATTATATGCTCCATCTACCTTAGTAATTAAAGTACCATCACTATGCAATGCTGATTGCGTACCCATCCAAGGTCTGGTAACAAGTAGAACATTGGTAGCACCTAATCCAACAGAATCTACCTTCATAATCTCATCACCAATTTTCAACATATCACCACCAGTAATAGACGTTATTCCTGAGATTTTAATCTTATCTGTAGTAGCAGATACATCAGCAGTAATGGTGGTAGTTACAGCAGTAGAAACTATTGGTGATTGAACTATATTATCAATACTCAATATACATCTTGAGTTTTGCTTAGTAGAAGTAAAGGAATGAGAAGTACCAATACCCACAGCAGTAATATCCAAATAAGTAGGACTTGCCTTCAAAGCATTCTCTGCAGAAGTAGCAAGTCTAAGAGTAGAGTCATCAACCTTAACAGCAAAAACTTTAGAAGGTAGTTTATCTGTAGTACCATATCCAGTTATAGCTTGTGACTGAATTTCAATAGCAGAAGTAGTTCCAGCTCCAGTATATCTGTAAGTTAGTTCTTCACCAGTAACAAAGTAATGATCAGGTATTCTAACTGTATCTTCTGCTAAACTAACTGTAGTAGAAGCACTTCCTACAAAGTCTCTCTTAAAGATTGGTAGTTGTCTGTGCTTAAGTTCAAATGCTCTCTTAACATCAGTCTCAGTAGCAGTATAAGCACCAAATCCAGTATCAATAGTAGCATTTTCTAAATCTATTTCAGTAATAGTATTTGCTTCATCAACTAGTCTCAAAGCAGCTTGGAATACCCTAACCTGAACATTAGCACTAGCTATAGGTGTGAATGTTAAAAGAGTGTTGTCTCCAGAAATAGTAGCATCAAAATCACCAAGGTTAGTGACAGTTTGGTTGATAGCATACTCTGTTATGAAAGCAGTAGTGCCATCATCAACAACTATTACTTCAGATATTTGATAATGACTATTAGTAGTATCCTCTACACATACAACATAATAAGCACCATTAAACGTTTCAGTTTCATACTGTGCTACTGTGGTAGCAGATGGAGAACCACTAGAGGATATAGCAGTATATCTTGAATCTAAATTGGAAGTGTTTAATGATGTAGTTCCAACACCAGCAGATGATGCATTTCCAAAGTCAACATGTACTGTATTAGCAACATATGTGCTTGCAGTGCTAACAGTTGGATGAAGATCTAAATGAACTCTAGAACCAGCAATATATGCACTATAAGTTCCAAGACCAGGTTCACCAGAAGCACTTCCAACATTGCTTGTGGTTAACTGACCATATTCCACTAAATCTACATTAGTGCCATCATGAACCAAAGTTATCTCATCATGCTCCCAGTATGATGAATCACTAGCAGCATATGCAACTAAAATCTTAGATCCTCTATAAGTGGTGGCAAATGATACTATACTATGTTGTGTGGTGATTCCTAAAGGTATGGTTGTTGTGCTACTTACAATATTAACAATACCACCTAATCCAGTAGAACCTACACCAGCAACACTGTCAGAAATATTAATTGCTACATTAGATACATCATAATTATTAAATTTAAACTTCTTAGGGAAGAATAGTAGTCTTCCATCATCACCAGCAATATCCATATCAAAGGAACCTAAATCTCCACCAAACTCACCAAGGTCAGTATTGGTTTCAACTCTACCATATTGGTTTAAGAAGATATTACCAGTATCATCATGAAGAGCAGAAACTAGTAGGATCTGCCTTTCTTTAGTGAATCTCTTATCCCTAATAAATGAAATATATTTTCTATATCTTACACTTGCTAAATTGAAACTATCAACAGACATGAAAGCATCAGTTCTAGCATTATTATTAAAGTCTCCACTAATATCATCAATTGTTAATACTCTATTACCTACAGACTCACTATAATCTTGAAGAATCCTAGTATCAAAAACTAACTCATCTGAGATTATTTGAGAACCTATTGTTAAAGTTTTCTCTCTTACTAAATCAAAATCAAATACAGTATTCATATCCATGATGGATATTAAGTCATTGACAACTTCAAATTTACTTTCTGTTTGAGTAGTAACAAATCCTATATTTTCTTCGTTTTTAATAATCAAATCACTAAATTTTTTAAATCCTGCTGTATGATTTAAAGACGCTACTGGTTCTTTCCATTTTTCATACTCACACTCTGATTTTAAAGAATATGAGAAGTATTGATAATAATCACTGTCAAAGACCCTTTGCAGATCATTATTCAAGAATCCAGTATTTTTTTGGAATCCTTCTTCAACTATAGAAGAAGCACCAACATCATACAATGAATTATCTAACAAAACTTCTGTTATAGTACCTTTAGTTCCTGAAGACTCTCCTATAAAGGAATCACCAACTTCAAAATCTTGAATAGATGATACTCTTAAATATCCATAAGAATTATTCCAAGATTGTAAAGATCCTCTTTTAGAACCAGAAACAACATCTTCACCTTTTTCAAATTCATCAACTTTTAACTTAATATCAAAAATTGGGAAATCCCTTTCAGCAATAATCTTAGCAGATGATAAAGTGGGTTTAAAGGTTCCTGGTATATCACCATCAGGAATAATGTTTGATAAACTATATCTTACAGTTCCAAGAGTTCCTCCAATATTAGGATCTGTTGCTAAAATTTCAAATAAAGTATACTCATAATTTTCACTATTATATCCTTTTCCAGTGCTTCCTAATCCTACACTCACACCTTCAATCATTACCTTCTTACCCACTTCAAATGGATAATCAGCAGCATTACTAAAACTTGCTCCAATTGTTAATGTTACATTTTTATTTCCATCATCATAATCTATACTGTTAATAGTATATCCATTAGAATTGCTTGTAGGAATAATCTTAGGAGTAACATTATTCAAAGTTTTAGTATTCTTTAAAATACTAACATGAGTATCACCCAATTCATAATTCAAATCAATATCACTAACTACTTTATTAGTCAATCCATCTAAAAGAACTAGACCTGGAGATTCTAGATAATTTTTACCAACTGAGGTAATACCTATGCTACCAAGAGAAGTAAGTAAGTCTAACTTAATTAATTGAGGTATATTAGCTTCAGGTCTAAGAGTTTTATCAACAGAATAATCAAATCCAATATCTTGAATTACACTTTTACTTATTCTACCTATTGTAGGACCTTTTGTTTCTAAAATTGCATTAGTTCCTTTATCAGATATTATAGTGCTAATTCCTGGTAAAGTTTTATATTGATACCCTCTACTTTCAACTTTAACATTAGATATAGGTCCTTCAACATTTTCAGAATCAGTAATATAAGAAAATACACCATCAGAAGAAACGTATTCTAACTTTTGAGGAAGAATGGGAGATATAAATGAGAATGTAGTTGTACCAACTCCAACCAAATTATGTCCTCCTGATAAAGGATTATTCAATAATGTAGCAGAACTAGCATTGACAATATTTTCAGTATCTCTAATAATTTCAGTTTTAAGTGTAGAATTTAATAATTTATTTACTGGGGTTAAATCATAATATAATGTTTTATTAATTTCATCTACATTCTTAACAGTAAGATTTGCATTTGCATCTATACCAATTGCTCCAGATCTAACCACATTAAAATCATCAGTTTCTCCTGATGTGAAGAATGAGTTATTAAGATTATTATCACTGTAAAGATTAAAATCAAAAGCACTGTAAGAAACTCCACCATCTGTAAATGATAAAGAAGAATCAGAAAGATCAAAATATATTTTTAAATTTTTCTCTAATTGTATGGGAGGATTTATTGGTGAAATAGTACCAGCAGAAGCACTCGTAATATTAATTACTTTTGGATTTAAATGTATTGCATCATAATAATTATTAGATAATTTTATTGTATTTTTATCCACTACTGATGCATAATAAATTCTATTATCTACTAATCCTCCAGAAGAAGTAGTTGCTGTATGAATAACTTTTTGTCCATTACTATAACCATGTCTAGCAATAGTGATAGTATTATTACCTACACTAACATTACCAGCAGTAAATGTTCTAGGATCAATTACTAATCTTCTATTATAATCATTATATGCTACTTTTATAGTTGTAGTTATACCTGGTTGAACAGATAAAAGAACGTTATCTCTTGCTTTAAGTCCATGAGTAGATGCTGTAGATACAGTTACTAATGATCTACTTACTGTTCCAGTTAAAGTATTATCATAGTTAGTTTTAAGACTATGATATACTCCAGTTCCAACACCAATAAAGTAAAGTGTAGAAGTTGTTGTAGTGCTATTAATACCAACAAAAGATCCTGTAGAACCTAATCCAACCCTTGCAGTAGAAATACCAATTAAATCACTAGTCAATCTTGATGCAAATACTGTTTGTCCTTGAGTAAGAGCAAAACCATCAATACCATCAGTTGATACAGATACAGCAGCTCCTGCATTTGTACTATAAGTTAAAGCATCTCCAGTAAACAATCCATGATCCTTAAAGTAAAGTGCTTTAGTAGGAATGAATATTTCACTTATACCAGTGCCTGGATTGGAGAATGATAAAGTTGATCCAATTCCAACACCAGATATAGTTCCTAATCCAATGGATTCTGATGGATTAAAATATAATTCCCTATTAAGTTTCAAATCAGCATTTTCTAATTTAGTTTGAGCACCAAAGAAGAAACTTCTTGGATTTTGAGAAATAAGACTATTTGCAGTATGAGCACTTCCTGTAGTAGAGTCATATTCTCTTATTACTCTAACTCTAGATAAATCATGATCAATATTCAATACTTGTGCTTTTTCAGTGCCTACTCCCAAAATATCATTTTCTTTTATATTAGAAACACTGTCTAAATTAAAATAAGTTACAATTCCAGTAGAAGAAGACGCATTTACAGATTTGAATAATTTAAAAGTATCAGTAGTAATTCCAATTACTTTTGTTGAATTATTTCTAATACCAGTAGTGCTTAATCCAGAAATATATACAGTTTCACCATTGTTGAAATTATTAGGATTAGTAGTATAACCAACAAATTCTCCAACAGTTCTACCAAGTGTATATTCTACATTTGAAAATTCAGTAAAAGCAACACTAACTTGATTAATGGTTTTACCACTAACAAGACTAACTGATGCTTTTGCTCCATATCCACTAGAACCAGCATCTTCAAATACTACTTCATCATTAACTTTATATCCAGATCCACCAGTATTAATTCCTACATTTTTTAAAACACCAGCAGTAGTTGATTTAATATAAGTTCTCTGTTTATGCACATCGCTAGGATCTACTAGAAAATCATAACTTGTATCACTAAGAAGGAAATTATATGGAGTTGTATTTCTAACCAATTTTGTATTATTAAGATCAACCAAATCTTGATTGGATTGACTTTTAAAGTTATAATCTATTTGTTTATGCTTATAAGAATTACCTATAAAATATGGAAATTGAGGTTTTCTATAATTTTTAAATGCACCTTCATCATCATTGATGGTAGGATTTATAGGTGAAAAATATGCATAAATTCCATTTGGATATTCTGGAGTTTTGCAGAATCTACCATTATGCTCATCCAAATCTTTATCATCAGAATAAGTATAATCTTCTACAAAGAATCCTTCAGTGTATATTTGTTCTCCTGTAAGAGTAAGAGGATTTGGTCTAGTGCTTGATATTGATGGAGAGTATCCTGATTCAAGAATCTTAATAGGACCACCTGAACTTTTAGTATATCCATATGGACCATAAATTGGAGACCCATCATAAGACCATCCAATAATTGGAGAGTGGTTGATTGAGGGTTGTTCTATATCATCTTCAAGAGATAAATCTGGAACAAATACTTCTTTATCACCTATGGACTTTTTAATATAAACAGACTGTCTTAACTTTCTAGGAGCGTATAGATGAGAGTATTGTAAACCATATTCATCATGTAATCCAGTGCTTACAATTCCATCATCACTTGTAATTTGATCATTTTGTATTAATCTCTCTACACTATTAATAGTCCAAGTTTTTGGATTGGAATAGAATTTAGCACCATCACCATTAGATGTTACTGTTATAGTAGCATCAGTGGAAGTATGACCTACACCACTATTAACTATTTTTACTGAATCAATAGATCCATTTTTTAAAATAGAAACTATCTTAGTTCCTTTACCAGTTCCTTCTACTTTTAGGTCTGGAGGAGAATTGTACTCAGTACCAGCGTTCAATACTATGACTTCAGATAGTTTTCCATCAACACTTATAATTGGAATTAGTTGAGCATTCTTACCACTCTTTGGAGTAAAGACTGGTTGTCTATTATAGTTGATTATATCAGATGAACCATAACCAACTCCACCATTAGCAATGTATGCAGACTTGATAGATCCTCTTACTACAGGTCTTAATGATGCAGAAAAGTCTTGCCCAGAAAGTGTAGATACCCCTATATGACCACTTAATGACACCTCAATAGGTGGATAGTTGAATTCATGAATTCCAGCACCACCAGAGAGTAATTGTACATATTCCTTGTTTCTTACATAAAAACTAGCAGGAGTAGATCCCACTCCAACAGCAGATAGTTTAAATGATCCACCATCTACTGCAGTAACATAATAATTTGTTAAAGTTGTAAGTCCAATGACAGGAGTTGTCTTATTATCATATCTAATGATTTCTCCAGTTTTATATCCATGATTAGGAATATTGATTATGCTTGTAGCAGTATTAATTCCAGAAGAAGTAGTAGAAGTTAATTTATTAGTATATCCTGAACCAGAACTTCCTATACTTACAGAACTAACCACTCTCTTCTTAACTGCACATTTAAGCTCTTGAATACCTTCTCCATATGCAGTAAGTCCAACACTAGATACTCCAGCTATAGCATCCACATAATTACTATGTAATGACACTGTAGATGCATCTTTAATAGCACAGAAATATGGCGCACCTGTTGATAGACCAGCAATAGCAGTTTGAGTGTCTGTAATATAGGTTACAAGTTCTCCATCTCTGAATTTATGGAAAGTTGAGAATCCAATAGTATTATTTGTGATATTAACAAATCCACCAGTCTCAGTAGAGTCAAATGTCAAAGAATGTTCTTTTTGAATTAAATTTGCATATGCAATACATCCAGAACCATTTCCGCCAGTTATTTTTAAAGTAGGAGTTTCAAGATAGTCAAATCCCTCATCTAGAACATCTATTCTTTCTACAGAACCTTGCACTTCACAATATGCAGATGCTCCAACACCTACACCATCAGTAACAGATAAAATTGGAGGATTTATGACGTCATAATTATCTCCACCACTAGTAACTGAAATTTCTTCAATAGGACCATAGTAGACAACATCATTAGACTTATAATTTAAGATTTCAACTCCATTTACCAAAATACCAGTTTTTCCTCTAGGTGTTGGTTGGTTTACCAATGAGGAAATTGGATTTTGTATTTTTCTTATTAATTTTTGTGATTGTATGGATTTCTGAGAAAATCTTGAAAGTTCAAACTTATTATCAGTTATAGTTCCACTAAAAGAGACATATATCTCATTAGAAATATTGGCACTACTTTTAGAAAGTCTAATAGTGTTAATATCTACTTTTTTAATAAAATATTCACTTTCATCAATATCTAACTTATTATCATCACCCCCATTAACATAAGTTACTCTATCTCCAGTTATTAGTCCATGATTATTAATAGTAATATCAGTGCTATCTTCAAAAGACCCAGAAAACTTAATATCAGTCTCTCTAATGTCTAAAGCATCATTAAAATAACTTGGAATTGATGGTGAAGCAATATATACATCATTACCATCCAAATAAGAATTTTGAATGTTTGTAGTGTAAATATTAGCACTAGGATAGTTGCTTAATTTAGCATTAGATAGTAATCTTTGTATACTATATGATGCGTTTGAATTTAATTCACCAGAACCTTTAATTAAAACTTCCCTAGAACTTATAAGAGAAATAATTTCACAAGAAAGACCACTAATCAATGCATCATCACCAGATTTAAAATCATGGTCATTAACCAGAGTTAATTTGTAAGTAAAGTTAGAAGAGTCAATAAGTTCAATAGAATCTACATTATAAGTAACAGAAATATTAGAAAATAGATTATCAGTGACTTTACTCTTAGAAATAGAACCCAAACCTTTAGGTTCAATAACACTTCCTTCTTCATTATAATAAGTAGAGTTAAACTCACAAATTAAATCAGATAAAACCCCAGTAACTTTAACTTTGACTACACTAGCAGTTCCTACACCTGAATATCCATAAGCAAATGCATCTAATCTTAAATCTTGCTTTGTTTCAATATTTTTATCTATTCCAGAACATCCATAAAATTGATTTAAAGATTTTGAAGTATAAATTATATTACTACTTGTTCCATCAGCATAAGTTGCAACTAATGATCCTGTAGTTCCAAATCCAACAGTAGAGTCAACATCTAAAACAGTAGATCCTACAGAAACAGAATTTATTAACCTAGTATTGGGATGTATAGAAAAATCTCCACTTACTCTATCTAAGTTGTGGTCATAATCTAAACTTAGTCTATAATAAGTCTTACTACCTCTTATTATTTTTTCTACATCACTAATAGCTCCATTTGCCTTAGGAAAATTATATACATCATCCTGAAATAAGTTTCTATTAACAAGATCCATAGGATCTCCATCAAGAGACTCTACTACAATCTGCTTTGATACTTTATAATCAGCATCTGAGGGTATGAAAAGATAATCTCTTGGTTTAATGACTTCTACGTCTTTTCCATACAGTGCTCTAAACAAAATCTCAAAAGATTGATCTGTTCCTTTAGAAGAATAGAAATCTTTTGATTGTTTAATGAATAATCTTTCATCTATATCATCATCTAGTGCTCTTTCCTCAAATCCTGGTGTTATTTGCTTTTTAACTTTATTGAAAAATTCCTTTAAGAAACGAATACTTAAATTATTAACTACTGCTCCTGAAGAGTGAGTGGCAATGCCAGATTGAGAAAATACAAGCTCATCAGGTTTATTGACACTTCTATACGATGTAATTCCACTAAATCCACGTGAACATCCAGTGAAGGAATTGGTTGTAATTCCAGTATATGTAATAATTTCATTATTAATTTGAATTAATCCATAAGTGTCAGGAAATCCAGTGGTGGATTTAACTGATACCAAATCATCAGAAAGATCTAGATCTTCAGATAGAGATGTGGAATCTACAAGATCCACCAATTCATCAATTTTTATATATTCATCAATATTTTGTAAAATATCAAGAGTAGATCCTTGATTCTCTATAGCAGTATAATATTGTGCTAAAAATTCACCAGCAAGAGGAAAATCTGCTCTTACAAAATCTGGTAGTTGATTTTTAACAACTGAACTAATTTTGACTCTTGTATTTTCTGACATTTTATAGTTGTGTTAATTTCCTGCTAATAAAAGGATTAATATGATGATGTAGTATTAGTTGGTGTAGGATTAGACTCACCTAAAAGTTCTAAATTAGTAGCTCCTAACACATATGTATCTGAGGAGAGAAGGGTGGTATTTTCCTTCTCACCTTCAGTCAATCTAGCTATATTACCATTCGCATAACTTGAGGTAGCAGTGTAACTAGTACCAGAAGTGCTATCTCCAGATGTGATGCTATCAGCAACCATATCTACAGTGCTATTACTAATATCTAATTGTAAATACAAATCTTGCAATCCAATAATGTCATTAGACTTAGGACATGCAGATATTTCTATAATTGGTATATTTTGTACTTTTTTTGATGTTCCTATGATATTAATGGGTTTGATTAATATCTCTGCTCTTTGATAATCAATACTACCTACATTATTAGCAACAATTGTAGGATTACCTTTTGATGTCAACGTAAACAAGAATAAAGATCCAGTCTTCATATCTGCATTAGGAGAATCACTCAAAAATACAGTATTTGATTGACCAAATACACTAAACCCTGAAGACTTAATATTATAACCTTTTTCACTCTTTATGTAGAATGCATTTCCAAAACATAATTCATATTCTGCATTTTGATTTAAAGATGGTTTCAAATCCCTACGAATTATCACTTTTGTGATATTTGAAGTAACTGCATCATTACTATTATCTACTACACCTTGAAATTTACTATATTTGAATTTTGCTCCATATTTATTCATTACTGAAGAATCTGCATAAGAAGTAATGTTATTCAATATCACTGTTTTGACTGCATTTGCACTAGATGTCAAACTAGGGTTATAATATGCATTTACATCCACTTCTACATACAAATATTTCAAATCTTGTATTTCAGTAACAATTCCTGCAACAGAATACTTTCTAAGCATTGTGTTAAGGTTATTTTTTATGGAATCTGGTACATAAGGACCATAAAATGGTTTTATAGTGATAAAAACCTTTCCATATTTGGGAGGAGACAATTCTTCACCTCCAAAAACTGAAACTGACTCAGTTTCTGGGTAAATTTTAGGAATTAGTGCCTCATAATCAGCAGCAGTCACTGCTCTGTTGTATGCAGAGTAGATTTTAGGTGCATAACGCTTAATTGAATCTACAGATTCAATTTCTTTACCACCTATAGAGTCATTTACAGTGGTAATGACTGAAATTCCTGTACTTACAAGGTTATTGTTGTTATCTACAATTCTACCATTGAATGCAAAGGATGAAATGTTGTTTCCAACAGCACCATTTGTTGTAATATAGGAAACTTCAATAAAATTAAGGGATTCTAACTTCTCACCAAACACGCCATCACCAAAAATCAACTCATAACGCTGATCTTCAATTTCTTGAAGAAAATATACCCTAGAAGATGAGGTAACTTCTATTAAAGTATCAGAAAATACAAATTTTTTAGAAGAAGTGCTTGATTGAGTGCTTCTTACAGTAACTTCTAGAGTAGAAGTGTCAATATTTGCATTTTCTAAGATGTATTTTGTGGGTGGTGCAGGATTTGCTGATGAAACAGTGAAATTTGAGGTTAAAAATGTACCCTCATAGATCTCAACATTACCAAATGTGGCAATTCCATCCACAACAGGCACTGTAATGTCACTTGGAATGCAAAAAGAGTAACTTTCTGACCCAAATACTGATGCAGCAGTGGTTACAATGCCTTTTTTAAGGGTTAGCGTGATAGGTTTGGTGGTAAATCCAGTTGTATCTACAAAAAATGAAATTATTGCCTTCGCAGCAGTGGTAGATCTGGGTGTATAACCTATATTTCTTGCTAATGCAACTACATTTTCTCTTAAAGTAGCACTATCAATGAATACTTCATTGCTAATCATGTTAGCATTGTAAGAATTGATGTAGGTATTGTATGCCAATACATCAATTATGCTTGAAAGGTTTGATCCTTCAAAGTCATAGTCAGTAAATTCAGAATTTGCCCTCAAATAATCCTTCAATGAAGTCTTTATTTGATCAAAATCTAGATCTGTGAAATTAACTAATGCCATTTATCTTGTTGGCTGTAGAGCAAATGCTAATTGTTGAGGAAGAGCATCAATTCCTATGATATTATAAGTTATAACTACATCAAAAGCGTTCCCCTGATAGTCAGGAGTTGCCTTTACACTCACTAATTTAACTCTAGGTTCATAATTATCAATAGTATCCCTAATATCATCCTCTACAATAGAAGCAGATACCTCATCCATATTGTCAAATAGGGTCTCATAGACTCTAGAACCTAGATTTGGGTTGAAAAATTTTTCACCAGGTCTTGTGAGAACCAAATTACGTACAGAACGAGCAATTGCAGTCTCATTTTTAGTTGCAATTAGGTCTGAACTAATGGGATTAACCTGAAAGGACATACTCAGATCCTTAAAACCCCTACTGATCCTTTCTACAGGCATGAAACAACGGTAAATATAAGTTATTTATCATAAAAAAAGAGACCCTATAGGTCTCCTTTCTTATCTTCCTTGTCCTCTATACCTTTTTTTGGGTTTATTTGAACTGGTAGCAGCATACTTAGTATGTTTTCCAGCCCCTTGGTATGTTTTCTTGGGAATACTTTCTACAAAGTCATTACCAGATAGTGATTTGCGAATAGGCATTACTCTTCTTCCTCCAATTGTTTCATTACTTTGTCAGAGATCGCCATCAGATTGGTGACGTGCTTAATGTTTTCTATAGAATGCATAATATCAGCAATGTGTTTGCTTACATATGGTTCTTCATTTCTTGCTGAAAAGGCAAGAGCATTTCTAAGTGCTGCCTGTGCCTCATCCAGTGATTCTTCTACTTGTTTTGATAGTGTCATTAGAGGTCTCCTCCTAGATTACTCTTGTCTTCTCATGACCCACTCTAATTCTTGGATCACACCATATCTCTTCTCCACCTTCAATGGCATCTAAACAGAAGGAGACATCCTCACCACACATATCTTGTACTGCCCCAGACTCAAAGACTTGCATCTTAGGAGCAAACCAAGGATAAGGAAGATTCTCAAATACACCCTTCTTAATGAGTACCCAACCAAAACCTGTGTAGTCTACTGTGAAAGGCTTCTTCCTCTTACTCATAGTCTCAACAGTTTCGTGATTCATCACTCCACCATTCTTTCTGAAATCATCTTCCTCTAACCAGTGCGCAACTGAGGTAGTTGTGCCATCTTCAGTAGCATACCAACCTGCTGAAATAGGTCTTTCTTCACTCTCTGCTGGAACTGCCAAATCACATAACTGCCAGAACTTTTCTGTAGTAAAGACAATATCAGAGTCAATCCATAACTGATAGTCATATTCTAGTTTACCATCCCAAGGTACTTGCTTTGGTCCTCTTAATACATTTGCACCTAATACCTTACAACGTGCAAAGTTGACCATAGAAGAATAGTCTTGACTAATCTGTATAGACATACCATTCTGTACCATGTCAAAACATAACTGTACAAAATTCTTTAAAAAGATATAACTACATCCTCTACCTGGTAAGCAAAATACTATAGTCTTACCTTTCATTCTTTCTTTGATTGCATCATAATCCCAATCAGGAACCTTTGCTTTGGGTGCTGCTGCTTTAACAGTAAATCCTTTTGCCATAACTGTGTAATACCTTCAATTCAATTATAGGGTATAATATGTATTATGTCAATAAGAATCTTCTTCCCACATTGGTTGAGGGATAACCCTACCAGGACCACCAATACCACACTTAGGTCCTAACTTAATATATGATAGATCTTCCTCTGTATATTCTGTACTTAGTAATCCAACCATCACGTTTAATAACTGCCATTTCTCCTCAAAGTCTTCTTTCTCTAAGTTACAATAAAGAACTCTGTCCTTTGCATATATGTGATAACTCTCTGTTTCCATAATATCATGAATTAAACACTTTATATATGCTCACTACAATTACTCCAAGGGCAGTCCACATAAAAAAATTCGCTATTCTGAAAGGGAGCAAAAATAAATTCATTTCTTCTTTTTCTTATCTGCTTTTTTCTGAGCCCATGTTCTGAGATTCCCTGAATTTTTTCTCTTGTCCTTAGATGCTTTGTGTACTTTTCCTTTGGGCATTTTCAAAGACCTATGAAAGGGTTTTCAGGCTGGGAAATTTTTTGAAGATTTTTATATATACATCTCAATTTGTCACCTCTGTAGGTTAGGGTAGTATGCTTTTTTTCGATCACGCACCCCACATATAATAACACAAACCCACACAAATACTGTCTGTTACACTAACACTAATACTAATAAACTGTGTCCCCTAAGTATAACATAAGGGACACACAGTTGTCAAC
>VTLG01002530.1_pt1 | contig 27119 bp, 30 predicted proteins | sample 4694571 | NCBI WGS metagenome assembly VTLG01 (sample SAMN12604809, study PRJNA352737) | marine metagenome | biome: ENVO:00000447; feature: ENVO:00000209|ENVO:00000569|ENVO:01000036; material: ENVO:00002151; isolation source: viral sequences binned using virsorter ...
GTGGTATGGCAAAAGATAAAAAATCACCTTTCATGGGTGGTGGTATAGCTTACGCAGGTGGCGGAAGAGCTATGAAAAGAAAAGGCGGAAAAGCATAATGAGTAAATTATATAACAGAGTTAAAAGAGCTGGTGGTGGACCAGGTCTTTATGCAAACATCGCAGCAAAGAAAAAAAGAATTGCAGCAGGTTCAGGTGAGAAGATGAGAAAACCAGGATCTAAAGGTGCACCGACTGCAGCAAACTTTGCAAGAGCAAAACAAACAGCGAGAACGTAATGGCAAAACTTTGTCCAAAAGGAAAAGCGGCAGCAAAAAGAAAATTTAAAGTTTATCCTTCAGCTTATGCAAACATGTACGCTTCAGGAGTTTGTTCTGGAAAAATTACACCAGGTGGTAAAAAAGGTAGTCGTAAAAAAGCTGCTATGGGTGGATTAATGGGTGCAGGTTTAGCAAGAAGAAAAAGAATGGTCTGTGCGTAATGGCAGAAAAAGGATTAAGAGCATGGGTAAAGGAGAACTGGGTAGATATTGCGAACAAGCGAAAAGATGGTTCATACCCGAAGTGTGGAAGAAGTGGTGGAGAAAAAAGAAAAAAATATCCAAAATGCGTGCCCATTGCGAAAGCAAGAGCGATGAGCAAAGGTCAACGTGCGGGTGCCGTAAAAAGAAAACAGGCTGTAGCTAACACAGGGCCTAAACCTAGTAGAGCTGCAACATTTGCAAAAAGAAAAAACGCAGCAGATGGTGGATACACAGGAACTTTTATAAAATTAAATGTAGATGGAAAAACATTTGGAAATCCAAGTTATAAAAAATATTACAAAGGTATGATCTAATGAGAAAAAAAGAAAATCCAATTAGAAAAACTACCGGTAAAGGTGGTAACTATAGACCAACAAAATCTGGAGCTGGAATGACAGCAAAAGGTGTAAGAGCTTACAGGGCTGCAAATCCTGGAAGTAAATTAAAAACAGCCGTGACTGGAAAAGTGAAGCCAGGATCAAAAGCTGCTAATCGTAGGAAGTCATACTGCGCTAGATCACTAGGACAATTAAAAAGGTCATCAGCAAAAACACGTAACGATCCTAATTCTCGAATAAGACAGGCACGGAGAAGATGGAAATGTTAAATGAGAACAGCAATACTAGATGCTCTTGAAGCTAGATACGAAGCACAAGTAGCAGAATCACACGCAGTAATAAAAATCTATTTAGAAAATCCTGTTGGTATCGGAGAACATCCTCAACACGTTGATGAAATAGATAAACAACTACAAATAATAGCAGACGCAGAAGAAAAATTAAAAGCTTTAGAAAGTTTTAGAACAGAAAGAGTAGAGTTATAATGGAAGATGGATTAACAATTGTATCAAAGATGCAAAAACTAATGAGAGACAACTTACAAAAAGTTGGCGACATTCTAATAAGTGGTGGTGTTGACAATATGGAAAAATATCAGTATATGTTAGGACAAGCAAGAACATACCAATTAATGTTACAGGAACTCTCTAACCTGCTAGACAACAAGGAGCAAAAAGATGAGCAAGGAACCGTTATCGACCTCAACACAAGAGGTCCCAAAACATAAACCAGCTTTATTAAATAAAATAAAAGCTGAAAAAGAATCAGAAAAAGATCTATCAAAAACAGAAGATAGTAAGTTGCCAAAACCAACAGGCTGGAGACTTTTAGTTTTACCTTTTAAAATGAAAGAAAAAACTAAAGGTGGATTATATTTAGGACAAGAAACATTAGAACGACAACAAGTTGGATCTAATTGTGGAATGGTTTTAAAAATGGGTCCACACTGTTATGATAAAGAAAGATACCCAGAAGGACCGTGGTGTAAAAAAGGTGATTGGGTTATTTTTGCAAGATATGCTGGATCAAGAATACAGATAGATGGTGGGGAAGTTAGATTGCTAAATGATGATGAAATTTTAGCAACCATCGAAAACCCTGAAGATATATTTCATCAATATTAAAACATAGAAGGAGTAAACTATGCCAGAAGAAGAAAAGAAAAATGAACCAATGGTTGATATAGATACTTCCGGACCGGAAGTTGAGGTCAATCTTGAAGAAGAAACAAAAAAAGAAGAACCAAAGGAAACAATAAAAGTCGAAGAAACAGAACCGAAACAAGAAATAGAAGTTAAAGAAGAAATAAAAGAAACAGAAGTTAAAGAAGAAGTTAAAGAAGAAACAGAAGATAAGAAAAAAGAATTAGAAGATTATAGTGATGGAGTGCAAAAAAGAATTGCAAAGCTAACTAAAAAATGGCGTGAAGCAGAACGTCAAAAAGAGGCCGCTGTAGAGTGGGCTCAAAAAGTAAAAGCTGAACAAGAAAGTTTGCAGTCTAGATTAAAAACTATAGAACCTAACTATGTAACTGCAATGGAGGGTAGAGTAATCTCTGGATTACAGGCTGCTCAAGCTCAATTATCAAGAGCAAGAGAAGCAGGTGATATTGCAGCTGAAGTTGAAGCACAAAAGATGATTGCAAAATTAGGTGTAGAAGAAGCAAGAGTTGCTAATTTAAAAAAGAAAGCTGAAACAGAATTAAAAGAAACTGTTAAGACTCCAACTTTAGATCAAGCAATTGCACCTAAAACTACATCACCTGATCCTAAAGCAGAAGAATGGGCAGAGAAAAACCCATGGTTTGGGACAGATAATGCAATGACCTACACTGCATTTGATTTACATAAAAAACTAACCGAGGAAGAAGGGTTTGATGCACAATCTGATGATTATTATAAAGAGATTGATAAACGTATGAGACTTGACTTTCCGCATAAATTTGGTAATACTGAATCAACGGTAACGACTAAGCCTACACAAACAGTAGCTTCAGCAAAGCGAAGTGTAAATTCTAAGTCGCAGAAAACAGTGAGACTCACGCCGTCTCAAGTAACAATTGCTAAAAAATTAGGTGTGCCACTAGAACTTTATGCGAAACAATTAAATATCACGAAGGAGAGATAAGCATATGACAGATAAAAAAATAAACTCCCGTGCGAGCCAAACAAAAGTTAAAGAACAAAAAAAGGTTTGGACTCCACCATCATCTTTAGATGCCCCACCCGCACCAGATGGTTTTAAACACAGGTGGATAAGAGCTGAGTCGATGGGTTTTGATGATTCATCAAATATGTCGGCAAAGTTAAGATCAGGATTTGAATTAGTTAGATCTGATGAATATTCTGATGTAGATTATCCAACTATTAACGACGGGAAATACAAAGGGGTTATCGGAGTTGGCGGCCTTTTGCTGGCAAGGATACCTAACGAAATTGTTAAGTCGCGCGAAGAGTATTTTAAACAACAAACTCAAGACCGAAATGACGCGATCGAAAACGATTTAATGAAGGAACAGCATCCAAGTATGCCGATCAATAATGATCGACAGACTCGTGTAACCTTCGGTGGTACGAAGAAGAGTTAATTTTTTAACAATTCTTACCAACGGATAAATTAAATCGTACTGGAGGCCTTTCGAGGCAGGTACATAAGGAGATAAAACTATGGCTAACAAAGACGCAGCGTTCGGTTTCAAACCTACAAGACATCTTACTGGTGGACAAATCAGAGCGGAAGAATACGCGATAGCGGCTAACTACGGAACAGCAATTTATTCTGGACAAGTAGTTGAAGCAGTAGCGGGTGGCGGTATTGAAGCAGCAGCAGCTGGAGACACTCAACAAGCGGGTGTATTCGGTGGTGTTTTTTATACTGACCCAACAACAAGCAAACCTACATTTAAGCCTTTTTATGCAGCAAGCACAAATGCTTCTGATTTAAAAGCTACAGTGTATGCGGATCCATATATCGTGTACGAAGCACAACATGATGGTACAGGAACAGCAGCGATGAACAACTCTGGTTTTGATTTTGTAGGAGTAGCAGGAAGCGACACTACTGGACAATCAACTTCAGAAATTGACACGTCAACTTCTGGTACATCTGGTGGTTTCAAACAAATTGGTATATCAACAGATCCGGACAATAGTGATACTGGTTCAGCAAATGCGAATGCATACGTTGTATTCAATACTGGTGAACATATCTTTAAATTAACAACAGGCGTATAATTTTAGAATAGGAGATTAAATTATGGCAATATCACGATCACAACTAGTTAAAGAACTAGAGCCAGGATTGAATGCACTATTCGGCCTGGAATATAAAAACTACGCAGATGAGCACACTCAGATTTTCGATGTAGAAAACTCTGACAGAGCTTTTGAAGAAGAAGTGATGTTATCTGGTTTCGCAAATGCTTCAGTTAAACCTGAAGGACAAGGCGTTAACTACGATACAGCACAAGAATCTTTCACTGCTAGATACACTCACGAAACGCTTGCTTTAGCGTTTTCAATCACTGAAGAAGCGATTGAAGATAACTTGTATGACAGACTTGCGTCTAGATATACAAAAGCATTAGCTAGATCTATGGCAAATGCTAAGCAAGTTAAAGCTGCAAACGTATTAAACAATGCGTTTGATTCAAGCTTTACAGGTGGTGATGGTAAGGAGCTTTGTGCTACTGACCACCCAATCATCGCTGGAACTTTCAAAAATGAGTTGTCTACTGCAGCTGACTTAAACGAAACTTCGTTAGAGCAAGCTCTTATTGACATCGCAGCAATGACTGACGAGAGAGGTCTAAAAATTGCAGCGCAAGGAACTAAATTAATAATTCCTTCAGCTCTTCAATTTACTGCTGAGAGATTAATGAAATCTCAAGGTAGAACTGGAACTGCAGATAATGATATCAACGCAGTTGGTAGCATGGGAATGATCCCACAAGGTTATGTAGTAAACCACTACTTAACTGATACTGATGCGTTTTTCATTAAGACTGATGTTCCTAACGGATTAAAAATGTTCGTTAGAGCACCAATCAAAACTGCAATGGAAGGTGACTTCGAAACTGGAAACGTAAGATACAAAGCTAGAGAGAGATATTCTTTTGGATTCTCAGACCCTAGAGGTATCTTCGGATCACCAGGAGCATAATCGTAATAATTTTGTGGCGGGACATAGTTCCGCCACATTCTAAACAGAAAGTAGAATTATGAAAAAATTCCTAATAAATATATGGGCATACGATCATCATGCAAAATTTGAAGTTTTGTCTGAAGATAACCCTATTTCTCTTGAACAATCAATCCTTGACAAACTGGGAGAAAAAAGTATAAATTGGGAAAACCTTGGAATATCTTATGATAACAAGGTTAATAGAATAACCTATGAGGAGGTTATCAATGATACAAGACCTATACAAACAAAAAAGGTCCTTGGAGTTGAAGTGGGAACAGGAGCATCTGTCTAATGGTAGATATACTCTTGAAATGGTCCGGATCGATGACAAAGTTAGAGAAGTCATTACTGAGATCAAGCTTGAAGAAGCTAAAATTGCTCACAGGCAAAATACTATTGAAGGTGCCGCTCCACAAGTTTCTGTAGCTACTTAATAAAAGCTACAACGCTAAAATCGTATATTTTCTGTAGGCTCTCTTGCACTCTATTAAAAACTGTTGTAGAAATATCATACTATACAAATTAAAATAAAAATTAAATGTAGACGCGTATAGTCGACATCCCTAGGGACTACATTTAAAATATCTAGGAGGATATTAATATGGCAACAACAACTTTTACAGGTCCAGTACGATCTGAAAGTACACTTAAAACAGTAAGTAAGAACTCTAGCACTGGAGCAATTACTGAAATCATCACTATGGGTGATGGACCAGTTGCATTAGGAGATGAAGACAAAACTCTTGATAACGCAACACATAGTGGAAGAACTCTTGTAGTTCCTGCACTTGGAAGTAATAGAACAATTACATTACCAGCTCCGGTTGCTGGTGCACACTTTAAATTAATTTATGGTGGCGCTGCAGAAGAAGCAGAAAATCTAATTATCGTAACACCAGGAAATACTAATTTCTTTATTGGTGGTATTGTTCACTTAGATTCAAACGCTGATAACTTATCAGTTTATTCTGATGGAAACTCTAACTCAAGTCTAACTCTTACAGACTTTGGTTTATTTGAAATTAATATTTTGGCTAAAGATAGTACAAACTATTATATTTGGGGTTACCAAGAAGGTGCTGACGTACCTGCATTTGCAGATCAATAATAGTAATTAATGTGAGGGCTTTGGCCCTCACAGTTTCTTAATTAAGGAGGGAAACATGGCAGACACAGTAACAGGACCAACTATCTTACAACAGAACGATAAGAGAGTTGTTATTAAAATAGTAAATCAATCAGACGGAACAGGTGGCACTACAGTTTTTGGAGATGTCTCTGCGTTAGACGCTAGAGAAGATGGAACTGCAGTAGCTCATTTAGGATTACTTAGAGTTTGGTATTCATGTCAAGGTGGCGATGGAGGAGACTCTTACGCTAGACTAGATGAAGAGGACTCTGATGGAGATATTCCTATTATTGGATTAACTGGTGCAGGATATTGGGACTTTAGAGAATTTGGTGGAATACCAGCAGATAAATCTAGTAATAGTAATCAAAGTGATGTGAACTTTGTTGTACCAGGCGCAGCTGATTCTGGTAACATGTATACGATTATAGCAGAGTTTCAGAAAATTTATTAAGGAGGGTAACTAATGGCCAATACAACTTCCGGCACAGTTACTTTCGACAAAACTTTTGCTGTTGATGATTTAATAGCAGAAGCATATGAACGTATAGGTTCACAAGTAACTTCTGGATATCAATTAAAATCTGCAAGAAGATCTTTAAACATTCTTTTTCAAGAATGGGGTAATAGAGGTTTGCACTACTGGGAAGTAGGTGAAACTAATATTGATTTAATTGAAGGCCAAGCTGAATATACTTTTTATAGAGCAAGTGGAGATGGAACAAGTTCTAGTACAAATGCAACATCTAATGTTTATGGAGTTGCAGATGTTTTAGAAGCAACGTTTAGACAAAATAGAACACAAACTACTCAATCAGATGCAGCAATGACAAAAATTGATAGATCAACTTATTCTAGTTTGTCTGCAAAATTATCTAAAGGAACACCATCACAATATTTTGTTCAAAGATTTATAGATAAAACAACTATTACTGTTTATCCAACACCAGACTCAACAGCAGCAAGTAAAGATATGCATATTTATTATGTAAAAAGAATACAAGATGCAGACTCAACTTACACTGATGCAACAGATGTACCATATAGATTTGTGCCATGTATGGTTTCAGGTTTAGCATTTTATTTAGCACAAAAATATGCACCTGATAGAATACAAGCTATGAAATTATATTATGAAGATGAATTAGCAAGAGCACTAGCTGAAGACGGATCTTCTTCTAGTACATACATAACACCTAAAATTTATTACCCAGGAACTTAATGTTTGAAAGTTTTAAAGATTTTATTGAAAGCACAGGCGATGGAGAATTAATGGAACTTTACTCTGAGTTTTTAGAAACGGGAGATGATACAAGAATGATGTTACGATTAAAAAAATTAGGTTACGACATGAGTGATAACTATATGATGGGTGGACGTGTCGGAAAACCTATGGGACCTGGAGGTAAAAAATAATGGCACAAGCAAGAGGAAAATACGCAAAAGCAATATCAGACAGATCAGGAATGGAATTTCCATATAATGAAATGGTTAGAGAATGGAATGGTCATTTAGTTCATAAATCAGAGTTTGAAGCTAAACATCCACAATTAGAATTAAGATCTAGATCAGGAGATGCACAAGGTTTATTTGATGCAAGACCTGATAGAACTGAAGAAGAAGTCGCTAGAATCTTGGGCCCTGATCCTTTTGAAACAATTGCAGCGTCATCAGGAATTATAAATGTATTTGAAAAATCTCATGGTAGATCAACAAGTGATACTGTAAGATTTAGAGGTCCTATTCACACATCTTCAGACTCAGATGGATTTGAAAATCCAAAAGGTTTTGATGGTGTTACAGGAGCTAATTTAGCAAAATCTGCAGGATATTCTATTACAGTTGGTAAAAGAGATTCAAGCGGAAACATTACTAACACAACAGATTTCTATCACTTTACTGTAGACACAAACACTGCTACAAGTGGAGGAATATCAGGAGGAGGCAATAGTTGTTCGGCTGGTCCAGCAACATTGACAGCGTAGTATGGCAGGATTAAGTGCATCAGGATTAAAAACACAAATAAGAAGTTATACGGAAGTTAGCTCTACTGTATTATCAGATAGTGTATTAGAAAACATAATATTAAATGCACAATATAGAATTTTTAGAGATGTACCAATTGATGCTGATAGAAAAACATCTACAGGTAATTTTACATCTGGAACAGGCACTGTAACAGTTCCTGCAGGAGCTGTATTTGTTAGAGCAGTGCAAGTTTATACTGCAACTGGATCTACTTATACTGGAGCTAATACATATTTAGAAAAAAGAGATTTAACATTTTTAGAAGAATATATTTCAGCAACTACATCTACTGGAACACCAAAATACTATGCTATGTTAGATACAGGAGCAACTGGAGAAAGCTCATCAAACTCTGGGTCTATAATTGTATCACCAACACCAAGCGGAACGTTTGCTTATAAAATTCACTACAACGCAGCTCCAGCATTATTAGAAGATAATGGTACTAATTATATTAGTATGAATTTTCCAAATGGTCTGCTATATTGTTGCCTAGCAGAAACTTATGGTTTCTTAAAAGGCCCAGCTGACATGCTGCAATTATACGAACAAAAATATTCACAAGAAGTACAAAAATTTGGAGGAGAACAAATAGGTAGAAGACGAAGAGATGATTACACAGATGGAACAGTAAGAATCCCAGTGCCTTCTCAAACACCTTAAGGAATTAAATTATGGCATCATCATTTTCAGATCTCGGTATAGAACTAATGGCAACTGGCGAAAATGCCGGTACTTGGGGAACAAAAACTAATACTAATTTACAAATCGTAGAAAAAGCAATTGCTGGTTACGTAGAACAAGCAGTAACTAGTGGTGGAACAACAGCATTAAGTATTACAGATGGTGACGCAACAGAATCTACATCAGTAGCACGTCACGCTGTTATAAAATTAACAGGCACAATAACAGGTAATTCTATTGTAACTGTACCAGACTCTATAGAAAAAGTTTATATTGTAACGAACGGTACATCGGGTGCTTACACTGTTCAATTTAAAACAGCATCAGGAACTGGTATTACTTTTGGTGTATCAGAAAAAACTACAAGACTAGTTTATTCAGACGGAACAAATCTTGTTGATGCAGGATTTGGTGGATCGTTAGATATAGAAGGAAGAGAATTAATTTTAGATGCTGATGGTGATACAACTCTTACAGCAGATACAGATGATCAAATAGATATTAAAATAGCAGGCGCTGATGATTTTAGATTTACAGCAAATACATTTACAGCTTTATCAGGAAGCAGTATTGTTGCACCTACTATAACAGCTTCTACAGCTTTTGTTCCCGATGCATCAGATGGTGCAGCTTTAGGAACTTCTTCATTAGAATTTTCAGATTTATTTTTAGCAGATGCAGCAGTAATTAATCTTGGTGCAGATCAAGATGTAACACTAACTCACGTTGCTGACACTGGTGTTCTTTTAAATGGTGCTAATGTAATTCAATTTAGAGATTCAGGTTTAACAATAGGATCTAATGCAGATGGTGATTTAGATATTGTGTCAGATGGTACAGCAGTCGACTCTATTAATTTAGAATCTGCTGGTGGTATTACTCTTGATGCGGGCACAGCTGGTAGTGGTATTATTTATGAAGATGATGGCACTGAAATGGCTCGTATTCATAATTCATCAAGCAATGTTATATTAGAAACAAAAGTTTCTGATGCAGATTTTTCAATTAAAGGTAATGATGGTGGTGCAACTATTACTCCTTTAACTTTTGACATGTCTGATGCTGGTAAAGCTACATTTAGTGGTAATGTAGTTGTAACTGGAGATCTTACAGTATCCGGTGATGATATTACTATGGGTACAAACACTGCAGGTAATATTTTAGTTGCAGATGGTACAAATTTTAATTCAATAGCTGCAGGTAGTTTATCTGAAATATCTACAGTTGCAAATGATGATGTTTTTATAGCAGTAGACACTTCAGGTGGTGGACTTAAAAAAATTGCAAGATCAACAATCGTAGCAGGATTAGCTACATCTGGTGCAATATCAAATGTTGTAGAAGATACTTCACCTCAATTAGGTGCAAACTTAGATACTAATTCACACAATATTTTAATTGATGATGCACATTTTATAGGCGATGAAAATGGCAATGAACAAATTATATTTCAAACAACAAGTTCAGCAGTTAATCAATTCGATGTAACAAATGCTGCAACAGGTAATCCACCATCAATAAAAGCTACTGGTGGTGACACTAATATTGATTTTAATATAAGTGCAAAAGGCACAGGACATGTAACTGTTTTAGGTGATACAAATTCAGGTGCTATACAATTTAACTGTGAAGCTAATTCCCATGGCCAGATATTAAAAGCTCAACCACACTCAGCTAGTGTTACAAACGTTATGTTGTTACCAGATGGTGCTGACTCAACATTAGTATCTCTTGTTGCAACACAGACACTTACAAACAAAACTTTAACCACACCAGTTATTGCAGAAATAGATTCAGGTGCCGATATTACTTTAGATGCAACAGCAGACATTGTTATTGATGCAGCAGGTGGAAATGTAGAATTTAAAGATGCAGGAACATTACAATTAACATTAGATATGGATGGCACTGCAGGTGCTCAAGTAATTCAACTTGGTGTAGATAGCGATGATTTAATATTTAAACAATATGATGGAACAACAGTATTAACTTTAGATGATGATACGACTGTTAAGGTTGCAACAGATTTAACAGTAGGTGATGATTTAAGTTTAATAACAGATTCTGCAGTATTAAAATTTGGTGCAGATGGTGATACAACATTAACTCATACAGATGGAACAGGTTTAACTTTAAATAGTACAAACAAATTATGTTTTAATGACGCTACTCAATTTATACAAGGTGCGAGTGGGACAGTATTAGATATTGCTGCTACAGATGAAATAGAATTAACTGCTACATTAATTGATGTAGTTGGAAATTTAGCAGGTTCTGGAACTGCTACGTTTGGTGGTATTTTAAAAACAGATGATGCAACAGAAGCAACTTCTACGACTGATGGATCATTACAAACTGATGGTGGTTTATCTGTAGTTAAAGATGTAATATTGGGAGATGATGTAACACTTCTTAGTGATGCTGCTGTACTTAAATTTGGTGCTGACGCAGAAGTTACTTTAACTCACGTTCACAATGATGGTTTATTACTTAACACTGATATGCAACTTCAGTTTAGAGATTCTGCTATTAACATTAGATCAGATGCTGATGGTGATTTGGATATAAATGCTGATGACGAAGTTGAAATTAACTCAACTTTAATTGATGTTAACGGAAACTTAGATGTTAGTGGAACACTTACTCAAGCAGGAGTTGCTACATTTTCTGTAGCAGCTAATGTAGCACAAGTAGCACTTACTTCATCATCAAATGCTGTAGCTTGGGACGCAAGCGCTGCAGCAAACGCTTATCATATAACAACAGAAAACACTACTTTCTCTGCACCAAGTAATGCAGTAGAAGGTGCTTTTATTTGTTTAGAATTAAATTATAACGGAAGTCATACTATTGGTTGGAACACCGTATTTGAATTTGCAGCCAGTACAGAGCCAACGGAAACAGCAACAGATGGAAAAACTGACATTCATGTATTTAGATACAATGGAGCAGTTTGGCAAGAAGTTGGTAGAACAATGAATTTAAGTGAAAGTTAATAGGAGATAATATGTGGGGATTAGTAGAATCAGGATCAATTACAAAATTAATAAATAAACCAAAAGCCATGGTTATTGGTGATGTTCGTTATTCAAGAAAAATATTTGAATTATGGAGTAAATCAGAATTAGAAGCTATTGGTATTTATGAAGTAGAATTTGATAACACCAATAAAAAAGACGAAAAATGGTATATTAATACCAATCAATCATTTGCTTTTGCTGGTGGAAAAATTACAGCAACTTATGAAACAGCTACAGCTAGAGCACACGCAGACACTTTATATACAGAACAAAATAAAACAGATAATGAAATACCAGATGGTAAAGATGTAGGCGATGTTGCAACAAGAGGATTAAAATATAATTTAATTCAAACAATCAAAAGACAAGCTTCTAAAATATTACAAGATACAGACTGGTACATAGTTAGAAAAGCAGATGCTGGAACAGCAGTACCATCATCTATTACAAATCATAGAGCAGCAGTAAGAACTAAAGCTGCTAGTATGGAAACAGCAATTACAAACGCATCAAATACACCAGCCCTTGAAACCTTATACACTTATGTTAATACAGCTGATGAAGGGGACCCAGTTGTTATGGAAAGACCATTAGGAGAGTTCCCAGTATTAGGATCTTAACATGCCTTTAATTTTACCAGGTAATGTAGCTTCAGCTTTAGGTGGTGCTTATGAAGTAGCCAACTCTGTTAGGTTTGATGGCTCTAATGCTAAACTTACAAAAAGTCAATCTGGTACATCTACTAATGATAAGAAAGGTACATTTTCTTGGTGGTTTAAAAGATCAAAAGTAGATTCAACTCAATATTTTATAAATATGGAAAGTGGTCAAGAAAGATTTCAATGGTATATATTAACTTCAGGTGCTTTTTCAGGAAACTATAGAGCGTCTAATGGCTCTCCAGATAGTGATTTAGCTTTAACAGGTGCTCCAAAATTTTTAGACCCATCCGCTTGGTATCATTTTTGTTTAGCTTGGGATACAACAGATGGAACACAATTAAACAGATTAAGATTTTATGTAAATAATACTGAATATGTAGTAACACAATCTCAAACTATTGCACAAAATACAGTTTTTCCAATGATGAAATCATCTTTTGGTAGTGATTTGAATATATTTACTCAAGGTTCTCAAAATTATTGTAATGGTTATGCTGCAGAAGTAGTTTTTATAGATGGACAACAATTAACACCAAGTTCTTTTGGAGAATACGATGAAGATAGTCCGACAATTTGGAAGCCAAAAGATGTATCAGGATTAACTTTTGGAACTATAGGATATTATTTAGATTTTGAAGATAGTTCAGCTTTAGGAAATGATGTATCTGGTAATAACAATGACTTCACAGAAACTAATTTAGTCGCAACAGACCAGAGCACGGATACCTGTACTAATAATTTTTGTACTTTAAATCCTTTAACTTTACAGGATTCAGATTTTGTATTAAGCGAAGGAAATCTTAAAATATCTATTGGTGGCAATAACGAAAGAAAAGCAGTTTTAGGAACATTTGGTTTAACAGCAGGAAAATGGTATTGGGAAGTTAAATATATTTCAACATCAGGGCAAGCATTTTCACAAATTGGAATATCAGATGTAATTCAAGGAACTGAAGCTAGTAGTGAAAATGGAAAGATGGGATATTTTGCATATGACTATGGTTACAGAGGAGAAAAATCTAGTGGTAGTGGTGGTTTTAAAACAAATAATGGAACTTATAGTAATTATGGTGATGCTTGGACAACAGGAGATATAATAGGTGTTGCTGTTGATTTAGATAATAACGCAATTTATTTTTCTAAAAATGGTAGTTTTCAAGAAAGTGGTGCTGTTGGAGATCCTACAAGCGGTGCAAGTAGAACCAATGCAACTTTTAATATAACTGCTGCTTCAAGCACAGGCACAGGGGCTTATTTTCCAGCTATAGGTAAAGAAGATTCTGATGACCCTGTTTTTGAATTTAATTTTGGTGGCACAAATTCTGCTTCATTTACAATTTCATCGGGCAACGCAGATGCTAATGGTTACGGAAATTTTGAGTATGCTCCACCTTCAGGGTATCTGAGTTTATGCACAAAAAATTTAGGAAGTAGTGGAGGATAAATGGCTGCTTATACGACTATAGATAATCCAGAACTTTTCTTCCAGGCAAAGTTATTTACAGGAACAGGTAGTTCTCATGCTATTACTTTCGATGGCGATGAGGATATGCAACCTGATTTGGTTTGGATAAAAGTTAGAAGTGGTACAGGAGATCATGGATTATGGGATGTTGTTAGAGGAACTACACAAAGATTAGTTCCAAATGGTACTACTCAAGAAGGTGCAGTAAGTGGTGTAACTGCTTTTGGAAGCAATGGTTTTACAGTAGGCGCTGCTTATAATGTTGGATCAGATACTTATGTAGCTTGGTGTTTTAAAGCTGGAGGTTCCGCTTCATCAAATTCAGATGGTAGTGTAACAACCTCTGTATCTGCTAACTCAACGTCAGGAGTTAGTCTTACGGCACACACAGGTACAGGTTCAGGTAGTGCAACTATTGGACATGGATTAGGAGCAAAACCCAAAATTTACTTTAGTAAACCAAGAAATTTAGGTGACCCTTGGATTTTTTGGTTTGACCCAAGTAATAGTGGTACAAGTACTGGCAGATTAACTTTAAATGCTACAGACGCACAATCAACAGCAGGAAACTCTATGGTTACTTTTAATGCTACAACAATTACTTTACCATCTTTGTCTAATGACGCTTGGAGTGGAAGTTATAATTATATGAGTTACATGTTCGTAGAAAAACAGGGTTTTAGCAAGTTCGGAAGTTTTTTAGGAAATGGATCTGATAATGGCCCATTTGTTTTCTGCGGATTTAAGCCAGCTTTTGTTTTAACTAAAAAAGCTACTGAATCAAGCGAATGGCATATATACGATAATAAAAGAGATACAATCAATCCAAATAGTAATGTTTTATCACCTAACGCAGATTATGCAGATAGTATAAATGCAAATTGTGATACTGATTTTTTATCAAATGGTTTCAAACTTCGTAATAGTAATGATAATAGGAATGATTCTGGGGAAACACATATCTTTATGGCGTTTGCAGAGTCTCCATTTGTTAATAGCAACGGCGTTCCAAATAATGGCGAATAGGATAAAATTATGTTACAAAAAGTAAAATTTGCACCAGGATTTAATAAACAAGTAACCTCAACAGGTGGTGAAAGCCAATGGGTTGCAGGAGACAATGTTCGTTTTAGATATGGTTCGCCTGAAAAAATAGGTGGTTGGTCACAATTAGGGTCTGTTGATATTACAGGTCGTAACACTGCTATACACCATTTTGTTAATACTTCAGGTATTAAATATGCAGCGTTAGGCACAAACAGAATTTTGTATGTGTATTCAGGAGGTATATTTTATGACATACATCCTATCAAAGCAACTACAACATTATCAAGTGCCTTCACTACTACAAATGGATCTTCTACAGTAACTTTAACTTTTTCATCAGCACATAATATTAATCAATTTGATATAATTTTATTAGATAATTTTTCATCAATTACTAATTCTAATTTTTCATCTTCTAATTTTGATGACAATAAATTTATGGTACAAACTATACCAACATCAACAACACTTACAATAGATGTTGGATCAAATGAATCTGGATCAGGAGCATCTACATCTGGTGGTATTAGAGTTCAACATTATTATCCAGTTGGACCAGCGGTTGAAGTTGCATCTACTGGATATGGACTTGGTCCTTGGAGTGGATTTAAGTCTGGTCAATTTACATCTACATTATCATCTTCTATAAATACAAGTGTAACATCATTAACAATGGCAAGTTCGTCATCATTTCCATCATCAGGAACAGTATTAATAGATAGTGAACTTATAACATATACTGGTAATAGCAGTGGTACATTATCAGGTTTAACAAGAGGGGCTTCAGGAACTACAGCAGCATCACATAGTTCTGGTGCAACTGTAACCGATGCATCAAACTTTTTTGCATGGAATGCTGCAGCATCAGGAGACGTTATAACAGCACCAGGTTTGTGGTCATTAGATAATTTTGGTAATAAACTTATTGCAACAATAACTGGCGGTGAAAGTTTTGAGTGGGATTCAAATGGTTCTGTATCAACAAGAGCAAGTATTATATCAGGAGCACCAACTGCATCAGAATTTAGTTTAGTATCTACTCCAGATCGTCACTTAATATTTTTTGGAACAGAGACAACTATTGGCACATCTTCTACACAAGATCCTATGTTCATAAGATTTTCATCTCAAGAAGATATTAATACATACGCACCATCAGCTACTAATACTGCAGGTACACAAAGACTTGCAGATGGATCTAGAATTGTTGGAGCAATTAGAGGTCGTGATGCAATTTATATTTGGACAGATAATGCATTATTTATTATGCGTTTTGTTGGTCCACCATTTACATTTTCATTTCAACAGGTTGGTACAAACTGTGGATTGATTGGTAAGAATGCAGCCGTTGAGGTTGATGGTACTGCATACTGGATGTCAGAGAATGGTTTCTTTAGATACACAGGTAAACTAGAATCACTACCATGTTTGGTAGAAGATTTTGTTTACGATGATATTAACACAATTCCAAAACAACATATCAATGCAGGGCTTAATAATTTATTTGGTGAAGTAATGTGGTTTTACCCTAACTCAGGTTCCGGAACAGTTAATAGAGTTGTAACATACAATTATCTAGACTCAAGTCCCGAGCGACCAGTATGGACTACAGGTACACTTGCTAGAACTGCATGGCAAGATTCTTCAGTATTTGGTAAACCTCATGCAACAGAATACGATGAAGATGGCACAACTGCAACAACAGATACTAATTATATTTTTGGTAATCAGGATGGCACATCAACTTATTTTGAACATGAAACAGGACTAAATCAAGTTAAAGAAGGTGCAACAACTGCAATTACTGCAAACATAGAATCAGGAGATTTTGATATAGGTCAACAAGGTTTAGCTGGTGATGGTGAGTTTATGATGAAAATAAGAAGAGTTATACCAGATTTTCTTTCACAAACAGGTGATACTAGAGTTACATTAAATTTAAGAGACTTTCCAAATGATTCACAAGCAAGTTCTACGTTAGGTCCATTTACAATAACATCTAGTACACAAAAAATAGATACACGAGCACGTGCACGATCAATATCATTAAAAATAGACAACACAAGTACAACTCAGTTTTGGAAAGTAGGAACTTTTAGAATTGATTATCAACCGGATGGTAGAAGATAATGGCAAGAATAGTACAATCACTTACACAACCCGATGCAGAGTATGATCAACAAACTCAACAATCTTTTGTAAGAGATGTAGATAGTATTGTACAAAAATTAAATACTACTTATCAACAAGATTTAAAAGACGAAGCAGAAGCGGAGGCATATTTCTTTGGCTAATTCATTTGTAAATAAAAAAGTAGATTTAACTTCTACATCAGCTACAACATTGTATACTGTACCATCAGCTACTACTGCTATTATAAAGTCTATATTAGTATCCGAAGACTCTGGTAATGCTGATACTATAACAGTAACTATTACGGATACATCAGATGCTGTATTTAGTGTATTTAAGACTAAATCTATATCAGCAAATGGTACAACAGAACTATTATCAGCACCTTTGGTATTACAGGAAAGTGAAGTACTAAAAGTGACTGCGGCTACGGCCAATAGACTACATGTAGTCCTCTCAGCTTTAGAATCTAAACCTAGAGAAGTTACAACATAGTCTTGATTTACTTGTTAAAAGCGAGTAATAATGTAAATTCAGGTGAAATCCCTGCCTTTTTAATATAAACAAAATTTAACATATATGATTACAAGATCTCAAATGCGAAGACAACTACGTGCACAAGGTGGTATTATGAATGTAACATCTAGAAAAAAATTTGGTATTGGTAGTTACTTTCAAGAAGCTAAAGATAAAGTTTTAGATAGAACTAGAAAACTTATACCTAATGAGATTGCAGATGTTGCAGTTAAAGCTGCACCGTTTGTTGCACCATTTTATCCAGGCTATGCAGCAATAGCAAGAGGCCTTGGTAGATTTGATCAACGAGGTAGTATTAGTGATGCACTTAAACAAGGTGCATTAACTTATGGTTTTGGTAAAGGTGCAAGATATTTAGGTGGAGCAGAAGGAGCAACAGGTGGGCCTAGTTCATATTCTTTAGAAGGTTTTAAACAAGGACCTGTAGGTAAAAGATTATTTAAAGAGGCTCCTACATTAAAAGATAATGTTCCTCAAGGAATAGTAGAAAATACTTCAGGAAGTGGAGAATTTGGTAGCAGTGTTGAAAAAATAGCAACAAAACCAAGAGAAGGACTTAATGTAATTAAAAAAGGAGTTGATTTTGTAAAAGAAAAAATTCCAATGTTAGAAAATTTACCAGATGATGTAGCACAAAAATTATTAGTAGGTGGTATTACAGGTGGTGCTTCTGCATTATATAGTTATTTTGCAGGTGAGTTTGAACCACAACAACCTGGTGAAAGTATAAAAAAATATATGGCTAGAAGAAATGCACGTGTTAAACAACAGATGAGAGGTTACATGGATAGTTATTACACACCATTACGTAATCCACAATATGCAGCTATGAGTGATGAAGAAAAAAATAATTACATTGATAGTATTGTTGGTCAAGGTATGGCAACAGGTGGCAGAGTAGAATTTAATGAAGGAAGTGGTGACCCTTCTTTTATAAAAAATTTAGTTGAAGAAAATTTAGATAAAGTATCTTTTGCAAAATTTGGTAAACCTTATGGGGAATTAGAACTTATTGAAAAAGAATTAGTAATAAAAACAATGAAACTTGTAGGAGCACAAACATTTAAAAAAGATGGTGGCAGAGTAGGTTTAATGGGTGGTGCTATGCCTATGGGTGAGCCTAGAGTTAATCAAGGTGGTATCACAGAATTAGATTACAGAGCTAAAGGTGGATTTGTACCAATTGGTATAAAAGAAAAAGCAGATGACGTTCCAGCAATGTTATCAAAGAATGAGTTTGTATTTACAGCAGACGCTGTAAGAGGAGCAGGCAACGGCAGCATTGAAAAAGGAGCACAAAAGATGTATGATACAATGAAAAATTTAGAGAGAAGGGTTACTTAATGGATAGATTATTTGAAAAATATGCTAAATACGTAGATGAAATGATAAAGACAGGCAATGATCCTATTGATTTTGAACAATTTAAAAAAATGATAGAAGAATCAGAAAAAAGTAATATGGCAACAGGCGGCAGAGTAGGTCTTGCAGATGGTACACCTATGAAGATGGCATCTATGGATGATGATTATGAACAAGAATTTATGAAACTTGTTGGAGAGTTTATGGAACAAGGTTTTAGTCAACAAGAAGCAATTGACGCTGCTAGAGATGAACTTGAAAGAAAGTCAACAAAATTTATGGCAACAGGCGGCAGAGTAGGTCTTCAAACAGGCGGTATTACAGAACAAAGAAACTTACCACCAGAATTTATAGAAGCAGCACAAAGAACATATTTAACAGACCTTGCAACACAAGCAGGTTTACCTTCAGTTACAACCGCAAACGTAAAACAACCTGGTGAAACAGATGCACAGTTTGCACAAAGACAAGCACAAGCTACACAGTTTGGAATTACAAAAGCAGGTATGGCTGACCTTGCACCACAAGTTGCAAGTGAAACAGCATTACAACAACAAGCTAGAGGTTTAGCAAGTGGTCTTGGTTCTTTCCAACCTTTCTTAACTGATGCAACAACTGCAGCAGGAGCGGCAACAGATTTAACTGGAACTGGCGCAGGCACAGGTGCAGGATCAATATCTTCTTACATGTCACCTTATCAACAACAAGTTATTGATACAACGATGGCAGATTTTGATAGACAAGCTCAGATCAGAGCTAATCAACAAGCGGCAGCTACACTAGGTGTACCAGGTGCTTTTGGTGGCGGACGTGAAGGTGTACAAAGAGCCGAGTATCAAGCAGCAAGCGACCAAAACAGAGCACAGACATTAGCAAACCTAAGACAATCAGGTTTTCAAAATGCAGCAGCAAGAAGACAACAAGATTTAGCAAACCAAATGGGTATATCAAACCTACAATCAGGTTTAGGTGCAAGAGCACAAGACTTTACTAGAGCACAAATATCTGGTCTTGGCACACTAGGTGCAGCGCAACAATCACAAAACCAAGCTGTACTTGATGCACAAAGACAGGCAGCACAGATGGCAATCAATGAGCCTAGACAAGCGTTAGATAGATTAGGTCAAGGTATTGCAGGTATTACTCCTGGTGCAGGTGGTGTAAGATTAACTGAGCAACCAGCAGCAGCGCAATCAAGTCCCTTGATGCAAGCTCTAGGTATCGGTTTGGCAGGAGCGGATATTTACGGGAGAATATTCTAGTGTCTAGAACTTTAAAAAGACCTATGTTTAAAAGAGGTGGCACAGTTAATGATGGTATCATGACTGGGCTTACTGATAGAACTGAAAAATCAAGCGGTGATGTAGTTGGTAGAGCAAGAGAACTAACACCTGAACTTGCTTCATTATTAGAAGAGTTTACACCGCAAACTAAATTACCTTTAGGTCAGTTTGGTTTAAACTTAGCATCAGGTAAATTTGCAGGCAGTGGTGCATTACAAAATATAGTTGGTTCTGCTCGAGATCCTTATGCACAATTTACAAAAGCAGATGATGCAAGAGAAAGAGCAATTCAAAGTGGTGCTGTTAAACTAGGTATTAGTCAAGCTATGACGGAAGCAAAACCTGATAAAACTAGTGTGTTAGCAGCAGAAAAAAAAGCTAGGTTTTTATTACCACCCAATGCTACTGCAGAACAAATAAGAGCTAAAACTGCTGAATTAATTAGAAGTGAACAGACTGGTAAAACATATAGCACTCAAGCTAATTTAGAAAGAGCAATAAATGCTTATAGAGGTCAATATGGTGATGGTAGTAAAGCATTTAATCATGCTTCATTTGATGTTAAAGTTGCACCAGCATTAAGAGCAGCAGGAAAAAATCCAAGATCAAACATTAAATTTAAAGATGAAGATGGTAAATATAAAACAAAAGGTAAATCACCTGGAGTTTATATTGATGTAGAGAATGGCAAAGTAATTGAATTTGATGGCAATGTAGCAGTAGAATTAAAAGAATATTCAGCATTACTTAAATAGGAGGATAGATGGTGGAGATTATAGATCCAGAAGGCTTTACCTCCCTACGAGACGAAGAAATCAATAGTGAAAGAAGTGCAATTACTTCTGCTTTAGCAGGAGTTGTATCTGGTGTTATAAAAGTTCCTGAAGGTGTCATATCTCTTGGTGCAGAATTAATTGATTTAGGTTTTGATACAGATCTTGCAGCAGATGTAGAACAATTGTTTGATAAGATTAATGTATTTGAAGACATTGCAGATGATACAGCAATAGGTAGACTTACAGAGGGCTTAGTTCAAATAGGTGTACCAGGTACTATAGGTTTTAAATTAGCTAGCCAAGCAGTAAAAGCTAAAAAAGCTGGCAACTACATGAATATTAAAGGAACTAATTTGCAGAAAGCTGCAAAGAAAGCAGATGATTTTAATAAGACTATTGGTAAAAAAAGATTTGCAGCAGGTGTTGCAGGTGGAGCAGTAGGTGAAGCATTTGTTGCTGATGTAGAAGAATTAGGAACTTTTGGTGATGTGTTTGAAGCAGGGCCAACAGACTTAGAAGAAGTAACTGATGAAGGTGGTAGAGAAGATGCATTTAAAAAATTAATGAACAGAACTAAGTTTGGTGCAGAGTCTTTATTAATAACACCACTTGTGTTTGGTGTGGGTAAAGGAATAAAAGCTGCAGCCACACGTGGTAAAAACATAGAGTTTAGTAATTCTAAATTAGATAAATTTTTTAATAAAACGTTTTCTGCATTAAGAGCTAGAGGTGCAAAACCACAATCAATCTTTGAAGCTAAAATGGCAGAAAAAGGTGCTACTATGGCTGATACTAACAGAGCTATGGAATTAGTTAAAACAATTGATTCTGAAGTAGATAGCATGTTTCCAACTGTAAAATCTGTATTAGACAAATCATCAGATAAAAGAAAAGCTGATATATACAAAGAACTAAATGATATTTTATTTGAAGGTGAGTTAAGTAAAGCTATTCCAAGCAGTGCAGCAGCCAGAACACATAAGTTTTTAAAAGACAATGGTGCAACAGATGAATCTATAGAAAATATATTTGAAGCAATAGGTGGTGCAAGAGAAAAATTTGTAGATTTAATTAATGCATCATCAAACGCACCTAAAGATGTACAAACTTTAAAAACATTGATGGGTAAAAGAGTAAAAGATTATCTAGGTAGCACTTATAGAATATTTGAAGATAAATCTATGTTACCTTTTTTAGCTTACACACCAACAGAAGAAGCAATTAAAGGCACGAAAGAATATTTTAAAAGATATGCAAAAGAAAATGGTAAAAACCTAACAGACTTTCAAGCACAGAGCATGGTTGACTCTGTAATAAAATCTGCAAAAAATCAAGTAGCTCCTCCAGGTTTACCTATAAAATTTGCAAAAGGAACTTTAGCAGAAGAAGGACCACAGATAGATAAGTTTTTTAAAAGAGTAGTAACAGATGACATAAAACCAGAACGTTTATTAGCTGAAACACCTGGTAAAGATAGAGCAGTTATAAAAAAATTGTTTGGTGAAATAGAAGACCCTAGATTCTCTATCTACAATAGTATGACAAAGTTATCTAACATTGCTAGAAAAAATGAGTTGTTTGAACGAATTGCAAAACAAGATGATGCAATTAAAAAAGCAGCCACTGCAACTACACCAGGAGGATCAAGAGGTTTCTTTTTTGATGATGCATTAGAAGCAGCAGAAGCATTACCTAATCAAGAAATAGTAGAGTTAGATAGATATATGACACCATATTTTAAAGATGAATTCACTATTAATCCATTAGCAGGTAAGTTTACCACTAAAGCTATTGCTGAAGGATTAGGAGATAGCACTAAAACTTTAAAATTTTTATTTGAACCTAGAGAAGGTGCAACTGGTATTGAAAAAGGATTGACATGGGGATACAGAAATTTAGTATTATTTCCAAAAGCAGCATCACAAGTTGCAAAAACAATTTTATCACCACAAACACACTTTAGAAATTTATTTTCTGCTACCGCTTTTTCTGCTGGTAATGGTATTTTATTTGAAAATCCTGCAGTTGTGGGTAGAGCATTTAAAGAAGCTTTTGGTAAACTACAGGTAGGCACAAGATCAGCTGAAGCTAATGAAGCATATAGAGAGTTATTAAACCTTGGTGTTTTTAATTCACAAGTACAATTAGGGGATATAAAAAATCTTTTAACGGATACTCGTATGGGTGAAAATTTAAATATTGGAAAACCATTAGAGTCTATGATGAAAAAATTAACAGCAGGCACTGGTAGAAAATTAAAAGCAGGTATGAAGTTTGCAGAAGATTTATACACAGCAGAAGATGATTTATTTAAAGGTGCAAACTACGCTGTTGAAATGTATAGATTAAGAAGTGCATATACTACAGCTGGTAGAGAATTTACTGAAAGACAATTAAAAGAAGAAGCAGCTGACATTGTAAGAAACACTGTACCAAATTATGCTTATGTATCAGATACTGTAAGAGCTTTAAGACGTCTACCACTTGGAACTTTTATGTCATTTCCATCTGAAATGTTAAGAACTACAACCAATATTGCAAAAAGATCTATTAAAGAAATAAAAGATCCTGCATTAAGATCTATTGGTTTAAAAAGATTAGCAGGTATGACAACTGTATTAGCTGCAGCTCCATATGGAATACAAAAAGGATTTCAAGGTTTATACAATGTAACTAATGAAGAGTTACGTGCACTAAAACAATTTTTACCTGAGTGGTCTAAAAATTCTACAATATTACCTGTAAGAGATGAAGAAACAGGTGATTTAAAATACATAGATTTTAGTCATGGTAATGCATATGATACAGTAATTAGACCATTTCAAACTTTAATTAACAATATTCAACAAGGTATAACAAATGAAGATGTATTAATGAAAGGTATTATGACTGGTATGGCAGAAGCTGCTGGTGAACTTGCATCACCGTTTATATCAGAAGCAATTTATACTGAAGCAATGTTAGATTTAATTGCAAGAGGTGGTAAAACTAGAGAAGGTAGACAAATTTATACTGAAGCACAAATGGAAAATGAACCAGGAACTGCAATTAAAAACATGATTGAACACTTGGCAAAATCTATGTTACCTTTTTCTTACCCACAACTTACAAGATTATATCAAGCAGCAGCTGATAAACCATCAGAGCGTGGAGAGTTTTTTGAACTACCAGATGAGTTAACAGGATTTTTAGGATACAGACAAGTTAAGATAGATCCTGTAAGATCTATGGGTTTTAAAATTTCTGACTATCAAAGAGGTAACAGAGAAGCAAGAGCATTATTTACTGGAGGGTCTGAGTCATTGTTAAAAGGTGGACCTAAAACAGGAAGAGATGTTATTGAAAGATTTATTGTAGCGAACAAAGCTAAATTTAATAATGATAAACAAATGCGTTCAAACATTCAAGCTGCAGATATTTTAGGTACAGACATGGATGACATCAGAACTGAGTTTAGAGAAAGACAACTAATTAATCTATATAATAGATTAGACAATGATATATACACACCATTCTTTCCATCAGAAAACATACAAAGAGAGTTTAGACAGATTGAAGAACGTATTGGTGTAGATAATCCATTTGAAGAAGTAAGAGATGTGTTGTTAGACATACAAGATGAGTTAAGAGATTTATCTTTTGATGATAAATTTGACATTAACATAGAAGAATACTTACCATCTGATGACTTGTCACAAGCACCACTGCCACCAACACCAGGCGTAGATCCAACAATGATACAGCCAGCAGTGCAACAGGCATCGTTAACACAGACAGGATTAACACCTTCAGAACAAGCATTGCTAAGTCCTGAAGAACAAGCTATAAGGTTAAGACAAAGGGGAATGGCGTAATGTCTAGTGAAGATTTTAAATCATTAATAGTAACAGATCCAGATTTAGTTGATGAAGGTATTGATGTATCTGGTTTAAGAACAACTACAGATACTAGTCCCTATCTACTAGGTGGTATTCCAGATTATGAAGGTATACAATATAGCACACTAGCTCCTACCAAATACACAGATCTCATGAGATTATATAGTTCAGGTTTACCTACAAAATCAGTATCACAACCTGCACCAGATTTTACTGGCGGCGAGATGATAGACACAGGTGGCGGGGGTCAAGCGATTACACCTATTGCTACTACACCTATTAATACAGGTGGTGGAATAACAAATGTTAATACTCCTCTAACACAAATGATTACTAATCCGATAACTGGACAAACACAAACTGTTAAACAAGCTATGACTTCAAATCAAGCTTATACAACACCTACTCCATCTAGTCCTTTTTTAGCTTCAGGAGCAGCTGGAGGCGCAAATCTTTCACAAGCGCCTTATGGAACTAACCTAACAACAGGACAACCTTATCAAACACCAAGAACTATTGCTGATCAAAACGCTGTATTAGGTCAAACATTTAATGATCAACAAAATCCAAGCTTTTGGGAAAATGCAAAAAATAATTTTATACAAACTGGTGAAGACATAGGTGGTTTCTTTGCAAATCTTGGAAATCAAGGTTTAGATATAAGTAAACTAGCAGGAACTACTCTTTTAAATTTAGCAGGTAAAGCAATTACAGGTGTTCCTTTACTAGGTACAGCAGCAAGTCTAGTAGGTGCAGCATTACCTCCAAGAGACCCAAGGCAAACTGCATTAGATGAATTATATGATGTTAAAGATGGCACAATACAAAGTGGTCTTATGCAAGGTTATAACCCTGTTTCAGGTAGCGATTTTCTTAATACAGTAACAGGTGGTTTGTTGCCTGGACAAACTTTTGGATTACAAGATGCCTATCAAGATAGAATTGACACAGTAGAAAATACTTTAAAAACAAAATACAATATGACAGATGCTGAGATAGCAGATGTAAGAGCTGGAAGTTACACAGGTGACGTAGACACTGATTTGTTAGATAGATTAAATCAACTTGAAGAAGGAAAAGCAGCAGAAAAAAATAGACTAGATTTATTTTCAGGTGACGTTGATGAACGTGATCAAATGTTAGAAGATATATCTTTGCAGAATCAAGCTCAAACAGAAGGTGATGCGATAAGACTAGCACAATTAACAGGTGATGTTGATTTTGATACTACACCTACAACTTCAATAACCGATGGAACAAATATAACAACAGATATTACATCTGATCAAATCGATGAGTTTGGCACTGCACCAGTAACAGGCGTCACGCGACCAGGGACTGTTTTAGGTAAACCTGGTATTGAAAGATTTGATGATGCAGAAGCAGGTATAGAAATGTTTGATGATTTACCACAAGGTGCTTCAAAAACAGGAACTCCAATAGATTCTTTAAACCCTATCAACAGGCAACAACACTTTGATAACACAGAAAAATTAAAAGATGCAGTTAGAGCTGGTGAGATTACTCCAGAAGAGTACAATAGACTTAGCGCTTTTGATGCAACTAAAACTATGGGATTAGGGCCTATAACTGGAACGGCAGCAACAATAGGATATCAAGGTATTCAAACATTGGCTGGTGATCAAGGTGTTGGTGATATGATGGGTGACATTGGAAGAAATATTCAAGGTGTGTCAGGAAACATAACACCAGAGGAACAAGTTAAGTATCAAGAAATAATTAGTGGAGAAGATATATACAGAGACCCTATTTTAGGTATGGTTGAATCACCTGCACCAATGACTTTAGCTGACGATACAATAAACAGAATGACAGACGATGTAGATTTAGATGATTTTGATACTACACCACAAGATATGCCAACATCAACTTTTGATGCTGAAGAAGAAGATGAAATTTACGAACCACCAGCACCACCTAGCCTACCAACAGGCACAGACAGACCGGGTGGAGATAGAAGAGATGACAGCCCTGCACCAAGCGCACCTGCTAAAACTTCACAAAATGTAACAACTTCACAATTTCAAGCATTCAGAGATACTGGAGGCG
>VTLG01006018.1_pt1 | contig 27111 bp, 29 predicted proteins | sample 4694571 | NCBI WGS metagenome assembly VTLG01 (sample SAMN12604809, study PRJNA352737) | marine metagenome | biome: ENVO:00000447; feature: ENVO:00000209|ENVO:00000569|ENVO:01000036; material: ENVO:00002151; isolation source: viral sequences binned using virsorter ...
CTGAAGAGGACTCCTACTCAGAGGCAGGACGTAGATATGTAAAGGAATGGTACCCTGCTGGACTTAGAACCCGTATCATGCCCAATGGTTCCATACTTATCATTAATACTCGTTACCATTATGACGATCTGTGTGGTTGGCTCCTGAAACAAGAGCAGGAAATGGACCAATATGAGATTATTCCATGGGAAGTTATCAAGATACCTGCATGGCTGGATGATGAAGCCTCTGAATTGCTGGATTTACCTGTTGGATCTTCCTATTTCCCTGAATGGAAGCCAGAAAAAATACTACAAGTAGATGAAAATGAAATTAAGGCATCCAACGGGGCAAGATACTGGAATGCCCTGTACATGCAGAACCCTACTCCAGAAGAAGGGGGTCTGATAAAGAAAAGATGGATCAAATGGTGGGAACATTCCGAACCTCCTACGTGTGATTTTATTCTTCAGACCTATGATACTGCTTTCTCCACAAGAACTACAGCAGATTTCTCTGTTATACAAACATGGGGTATCTTTTCCATGTATGATCAGGATGAAGATGGCAGGGAAAGCTACATTTCCAATCTTATTCTTCTGGGTAATATCAAGGGAAGGTTTGAATACCCCGAACTAAGACGTATGACACAGATCATGTACAAAGACTACAGACCTGATGTTTGTATCATAGAGAAAAAAGCCAGTGGACAGTCACTCATACAGGACATGAGGAGAAGTGGTCTTCCTGTCATGGAATATCTTCCCGACAGAGATAAGGTTAGTCGTGTCTATGCAGCATCTCCCATGTTGGAAACAGGTAGAGTATGGATACCCAAGAACAAGAGATGGGCTGATGATCTTCTGGAGGAACTCATACAGTTTCCCAATGCAGCCCATGATGATCAGGTAGATGCCCTGACAATGGCAGTACATTACATGAGAGAGTCTTGGCATCTCATACATCCTGATGATCCTGATTGGGAAGATGAACCTAGAAGAAAGAAAAGAGTTGCTTACTGGAGAACTTAATAAAAGAAATACTTGCATTCCATTCTGTTTTAATGTATAATAGTGTAATGGGGAAAATTAATGACAACTAATAATCCAGCTTTAGCAGAATTATATACAATGCTAGGAGTATCTAGTACTGAACCTACACCCATGCCTGAAGAAACTATTCCTGTTCCAGAAGGTCTTACACCTCCCGGGACTCCCTCTGAACCTAGACCTGAAAGATCTATGATGGAACGTATAGGTCAATTTATTCCTCCTGAATTAAGAGAACTAGGAAGAAGTATAGGCAGTACTGGTATTGCACAAGAGTTTAAAGAAGATCCAGTTGAAACTACTCTAGAATTTGTTGGTCCCGGTGCAGATGTAAAAGTAATGAAAGAATCTAGTGCCAGAGTACTTCCAAGATTACGAGAAGGAGATATAACAGGAGGGTTAGCTGATCTAGGAATTGCAGCAGCTTCTATTCCCATGATGGCTATACCGGGATCTTTAGCAGGAGTACAAAAAGCAATTACCAGAAAAGAAGTTAAAGATATAACTAAAGAAGATCCATTATTTCAAAATATTCCTAAAGTAGATGAAACTATACCAACAGATCAAGCCATAAAAAAATTACATAATTTAGAAGATGATATTTCTATAAAAAAATATTATGATGATTTATTAGAAGATAACAAATATGTAGGTAAAAAAGTAGCTCGTACTGTAGAGGAAATAAAAAATAAAAGAAAAGAAGTAAGTATAAAAAAGCAAACCAGCAAAGATGACTTAGCTAACGAAAAAATTACCCAAGAAAAATATAATGACATTATGGAAGATCTTAATAAAACTACGAAAGATCTGGATGGACGATCAAGAGTTATAGAGTCTGCTGAAAAATTAAAAAATAAAGAAATTACATCCAAGCAGCACAGGCAAGTTGTAGCAAATGTTATGGATGATCCAAAAATATTAGATGAAGTTCCTACACCATCTACTCCTGAAGAAATGGCAGCAGCTTTAGGAAAAAAAAGACATAAAGGAATTATTGGATTAAATAAAAATCTTGAACAAGGAACATTAACTGATGTTCGTTTAGATATTCCTGCTTATAATGAACATGGTATTTATATAGCTGCCGTTACACCAGTAGATGGAAAAGTAATGTATGCTCCTACTGCTATTTTAAAAGGACCATTAAAGGAAGATGGAACAAGAGGATTTGTTGAGTTTATATCTAGTTCTCCCAGTTCTTTAAAAATAGCAGAGGGAGGAGCTAAGTCTCCTTTTGCTGTTATGAGAGGAGAATGGCAGAATATAAATCCTAAAACTGCTGTACAAAAATCTGAATTAGCAAAAGATGCTGACAGTTGGATTCAAATAGGTTTTAATCCAGATAGAAGAGGACAATTTTATAATAAAATTACAGGAGAACCTATTTTTAAAGCTGAAGAAGTAATACAAGTTGGAGAACATGTTCTTGCAAAAAATATTCAAAAGGCAACTAAAACTGAATTAAGAAAATTACGAGTAGGAAAAGAAAACCCAAGAATGTTTAAAAAAGGTGGTTCCATAGTGGAACGTAATCCCAATACATATAACATGAGAGCAATATAATGGCAACAGAACGAAATCCATTTGAAAAGATACCAGAGGAATTGGCAAATGTTATTCCCATGAATCCTGTAGCTCTAGAAGAGGAACAAGAGGCTACATTTGAAGTGGAACCAGACGGGGGAGTAATAGTAGATTTCTCCAGTACCATAGAGATGGAGGCTGATGAACCCATTAAAGAATGGTACGGTAATCTTGCAGAGAAATTGGAAGATGATGAACTCAGTAAGATTGCAGAGGATGTTTATCATAATTATGATTCCGATAAAAGTTCCAGACAGGAATGGGAGTCAATGTTTGAAAGAGGCTTTGATCTTCTTGGTCTGAAGATACAGGAAGGAACAGAACCCTTTGAAGGAGCTTGCACGGCTGTACATCCTCTACTCATAGAGTCTGCTGTTAAATTCCAGAGCAAGGCATCTCAAGAGTTGTTCCCATCTTCAGGACCAGTAAAGACACAGATACTTGGCAAGTCAACTCCTGAAAGGGAAATGCAATCCAATCGTGTCAAGAATTTCATGAACTATCAACTCACAGAACAGATGCCAGAATACTTTGATGAGTTTGAAAGAATGCTGTTCCATCTTCCCTTGATTGGTTCAGCCTTTAAAAAAGTTTATTATGATGCAAATCTGAAACGTCCTGTTTCTGAGTTTGTTCCCATTGATCAATTCTATGTATCTTACTATGCCAGCAATCTCAGAAAGGCAGACAGGTACACTCATGTAATTTATCGTAGTCCAGTGGATCTGGCACGAGATGTTCGTTCTGGTATTTATTCAGACATAGAACTTCCACATGCTACCAATCCAGAACCAACAGCTTTTGCATCCAAGATGGATACAATATTAGGATTGTCTCCCACAATGGATTCAGATCCTCAATATGTTTTATTGGAACAACATTGTTTCCTAGAGATCAAAGAACCTAATTCGGAAGAAGGTATTGCACTTCCCTATATTGTTACAGTAGAGGAGCAATCCAGAAAGGTTCTTTGTATACGTAGAAATTATAAACCAGAGGACAATAATAAGGAACGAGTATCTCACTTTGTTCATTATAGATTTGTTCCCGGCTTTGGTTTCTACGGTTTTGGCCTGATGCATTTCTTAGGAAATTTAACTATGAGTGCAACAGCAGCAATGAGAAGCCTCATTGATGCAGGTCAATTTGCAAATCTGCCGGGAGGGTTTAAGGCCAAAGGTGTTAGAATGGTTGGTGACAACGATCCTATCAGCCCCGGTGAGTTTAAAGAAGTTGAATCTACAGGCATGGACTTGGCAAAGGCTATCGTTCCTCTCCCCTACAAAGAGCCTTCCTCGACCTTGTTCCAGATGCTTGGTTTTGTTACAGCAGCAGGTCAGAAGTTTGCCGACAGTACAGAACAAATTGTATCGGAAGCATCTTCTTATGGCCCTGTAGGTACAACAATGGCACTACTGGAAGCATCCAGTAAATTCTTCTCTGCAATCCACAAACGATTGCATAAAGCTCAAAGAGATGAATTTAGGATCTTGGCTCATATAGATTATGATTATCTACCCAGTGAGTATCCCTATGATGTGCCGTATGAAAATCGGAATATCTTTAAATCTGATTTTGATGGAAGAGTGGATGTGATCCCCGTCAGTGATCCAAATATTCCATCCAATGCTCATCGTCTTATGATTGCACAACTTGCCTTGCAAATGGCACAGCAATCACCTCCCGGTATGTTTAATCTGGAAGCTCTGAACAGAACAATTCTGAATGCTGCCAACATGCCCAACATGGAAGAGATACTTCCACCCAAGCAGAAACCCAAGCCACTTGACCCTGTTTCCGATATCATGGCTGCTGTAAAGGGAATAGCCATTGCAGCTTTTCCCGGTCAGAATCATGATGCCCATGTTCAGGTCAAGACAGCTTATTTGCAAGATCCCATGAATGGATCTAATCCTATGATGCAAAGGATAAAACCAGTTCTGGAATCCAATATACAGGAACACATGGTTCTGAAGTATCAGGAGCAGATGAATGGTATTACACAAATGGGAATGCAAGAAGTAGGGCCACAAGCACCAAATGTAACAGAAGCTATCATGGCTCAAGCTGCACAACAGGTTCTTAATGCTAATCAGGCAATGGGACAGGTTCAGTCTCCTGAACAGCAACTGGTTGCTCTGGAAGCACAGAAACTACAACTGGAGCAGGAAAAATTACAAATGACTGCTGCCAAGAATGCTGCTGATGCTGCCTTGGATGCCCAAAAACTTGAGTTAGAACAAGCACAGCTTACTATAGATTCCTTTGTACAGGGACAAAGTTCAGAACTTAAGAAAGAAAAGGCTGATCTGGACAGAGCCAGTAAAGAAACTATGAAGGCTCTGGATGTTATGTCCAGACTAACGATAGAAGAAAAGAAAACAGAAGCAGACACAACTATGAAAGCTTTAGATCTGATGATCAAGACAAATCTGGATCAACAAAAACTTGATCTAGATATAGATGAAGTTAGAACCAAGGCTCTGGAAAGAATTGCTGCCATGCAGGATAAAGATTCCAGAGAAAGAGAATTTAAAATGGTAGATATTGTTAAAGAAGTTATTACCAAAACAAAGAAGGAGAAAGATGATGCCTAAGTATGGAGGGACTCACTATCCCAATGATGAAAAAGGAACGACTAATGGATATCCAACACATGTAAAACCAGATGCTCGTGGAGTTACAAAGAATGGTTACCCAGAACATGTTGCCAATGGTGACCGTGGTCTGTATGGTGATTGGACGAAACGATCTATTGATGATGGTGGAGCAGGTGTAGATCCACAAAAAGGTGTTTTGAATGAACGACCAGATTGGTCATGGAAATACCCTAAACCAGTTAGAACATAAGGAGAATATTAATTATGTGGACAACCCCCATTATAAAAGAAATTTCTGTGGGATTGGAAATTAATTGTTATATGTGTGCAGAACTATAATCTTAAATGGAAATTTGGGATGAGGTTATCAAAAATTACAACGACGAACTGAATAGATTACGAAATATATTGAGTGATGGGAATGCAGAAACATATGCTCATTACAAACAACTAGTAGGACATATTCAAGGAATTGAATGGTCCAGACAAAATTTCACATCTATTGTAAAAAGTCGTATATATGAAGAAGAGGAGTAAATGCAACAGGTACAACTAGGTAATGCTATCAAAAATGATATGTGGATTACAGAGGATGAGGTCAATGATCCAAGTCCTTTACCAGAACTACCGGGATATCATATCCTGATAAGACCAATAAGTATAAAAGGAGTAACAAAAGGAGGTATTGTACTTCCAGATTCTACCAAAGACGATATGGCCTATCTTACCACGGTAGGAAAGGTTCTTTCCATAGGAGATCTAGCTTATCAAGATGAGGTAAAATTTCCAAATGGAGATTGGTGTGAAGTAGGAGATTATGTTTGTTATGCCAAACATGCTGGTCAAAAACTATACTATAAATCAGTCAGATTAATATTGTTATTTGATGATCAAGTTATCTGTAGAGTAGAACATCCAAAAGATCTTGATCCAACATTTAATTTAATAAGTAATTAATAGGACTTGCATTCTATTTAATTTTGTAGTATAATAGAGTAATACGTAAATCCGTATGCTTCGTAAGCAACGAAAGGAATAAAGATGGTTGATAAAGAAGAATGGACGGAAGTAGAAACTGTAACTTCCAAGGATGAAGAGAATAAAGTAGATTTTGAAATAGAAGAAGAAAAACCTGAAGTAGAAGTTAAGGCAGAGCCAGAAGTTCAAGCAGAAGCAGAACCAGAGCCAGAACCTAAAAAGGCAGAAGAGCCACAGGAACTGGAAGGGATTGAAACGAAAGGTGCTCAAAAAAGAATTAGACAATTAATTAAGCAAAGAAAAGATCGGGATGATCATATTGCTCAGTTAGTTAAACAGAATGAAACATTAAATACTCGTCTAACTAGTAGAGAGCAAGAATTTCATAATATCAGTAAGTTAAATCTGGATGCTAATGAGAAACAAATAACAGATAAACTTGAACTTGCCAGAGCAGCCTATTCTTCAGCCCATGAAGAGGGAGATTCAGGAAAGATATTAAAGGCACAGGAGTTTTTAAATGAAGCTCAAAATGATTTAAAAACACTGAATGTCACCAAAGCTCAATTCAAGGATGTACCTGCACAAACACAACAGCAGGTACAGGCACAGCCACAACCACAACAACCAGAGGTAGATCCTTTGGCTGTGGAATGGTCCCAGAAAAATGAGTGGTTTGGAAAAGACAGAGTAATGACTGCTGCTGCTCTTGCTCTGGATGCAGATTTAAAGGAACAGGGTTTTGATCCAAGTGATCCTGATTTCTATAGTGAGATTGATAGTAGACTTAAAACGGAATTTCCTCATAAGTTTACTGTAAAAGAATCGGTGCAGGAACAACCGTCACAACCTGCTCAAGTGGTAGCTGGAGCTTCACGTTCAACTCCTAGCTCCAATAAAAAAGTAAAGCTGACGAAAGAAGATGTACGGCTTGCTGGAAAATGGGGTATACCACTTGAACAATATGCTGCTGAAAAGCTAAAGGTAGAGAATGCCGATGGTGAGTACACAGCAATTAAAATGTAACGTGGAGGAGAAATTATGACACGTATTGAAGAATCACGTAATTCTCAGTTAAGGGAAAATGAAACCAGAGAAGAAACAGAATACGTCTTTGAGGAACCTGATGCAACTTATATTCCTCGTGAAGTTGAAGAAAGATTTAAACAGCAAGATATATCTCTTGGTTGGTTAAGAATCCTTCTTAATGGTCAGGATGATTATCAAGAAATTGGTAAGAAACAACAGCAAGGATGGGAATTTGTGAAACCTGAAGAAGTACCTGAAATGGGAGCAACTTCTGTCGTGAGAGAAGAAGGCCGATATGCTGGAGTTGTCAGTCGTGGAGACATTGCCTTGGGTAAGATACCCACAGGTAAGCTAGAGGCTAAAAGACGTTTTTATCGGAATAAGGCAAATGAGATGTTGGAGGCTGTTAATTCTCAATTAATGGGTTCATCCAACTCTAAGATGCCAATTTCCAATAATAGCAAATCGAGAACATTTAAAGGACGAACTCCTACGTTTCAGGACTAGTTCTTAAACTATGGAAGGAGAAATATAATGTCTAGTACAAGAGCATTACGTGGCTTTCTTCCTGCTCGAAAAAAGGGTGCACATTATGATACTAATGGAGTAAGTGAGCTTATCTCACCTACTACTATTACTCGTGCTCCCAAGAAACTGTACAATGGTGACTTAATCTGTATTGAAGCCAGTGGTACTATTTCTGAATCTATTGGTGCAACTCTCAAGCCTTCGGGTGTATTTGTAGGTTGTAACTATGTAGATACGAATGGTACACCAACTTGGTCCCGTTATTGGCCGGGGGAAGCTATCACGGCTGCAACCAGTGTTGAGTTCCATGTCATAACTGATCCTGATCAGACGTATTACATTCAAGGTAATGCTACCTGTAGTCATGGTGAGATCTGTAAAGTACTAAATTATACGGCAACCGTTTCGACGGCCTCTGCTGGTAGTACCGTAACAGGCAATTCTGCATTCTTTGTAGAAACATCTGCTGCTGGTGTAGAAACCATTGTAGGTAATGTACGAGTTATTGGTTATTCTAAAGACCCCGATGAAGGAATCGACGGTCTTGATCAATATCCGATGCTTGAAGTTTGGTTACCCACACATCGTGATCGGTTTGCAACTGCTACAGTATCAACGGCATAACTAGGAAGGAGATAAACTATGGCTATTAATAGATCTAGTATTGCCAAAGAACTTCTTCCCGGCTTAAATGCTGTTTTCGGGCTGGAATATGGTCAGGTTAACGACGAACATAAATCACTTTATGAAGTCGAAAATTCTGATCGGGCCTTTGAAGAAGAAGTTCTGTTTACAGGTTTCGGTACGGCTCCAGTTAAATCTGAAGGGGCTGCTGTATCCTATGATGATGCACAAGAGAGTTATACTGCCCGTTACACGGCAGAGACTGTAGCTCTAGCTTTTGCAATTACAGAAGAAGCAATGGAAGACAACTTGTATGATACGTTTGCCAAGTTACGTGCCAGAGGTTTGGCTCGTGCAATGGCAAACACCAAGGAAGTCAAAGCTGCTAATCTGTTTACCAACGGATTCACAGATACAATTGGTGATGGTGTTGCATTCTTTGCATCCACCCATCCAACTGTTTCTGATGGAAACCAGAGCAATCTGGAATCTGCTGGTGCATTGGCTATTGGTACTCTTGAAACTGCAATCACCAATGTTCAAAAGACAAAGGATGATCGTGGTATTCTCATAGGTGCAAGTGCTACATCTTTGCATATTCCTGTTGATTTATGGAATACTGCTGATACCATTCTAAACACTCCCGGTCTTCCCGGTAGTGCTAACAATGATATCAATGCCACTCGTCATATGGGCATGATCCCCAATGGGTTCTATGTCAATCGACGGTTCACTGGAACGGATGATTGGTTCGTAAGGACCGATGTTCCTAATGGCACGAAGATGTTTACACGTACTCCACTTCAGACTAAGATGGAGCCAGATTTCGATACTGGCAACCTTCGATTTAAGGCACGGGAACGGTATAGTTTCGGTGTCTCCGATTGGAGGGGCTGGAGAGGAAATGCTGGAAGCTAAAGGCAAATGATATAGGGGGAGTGAGCTTATGCCACTTCCCTTATATTTTACAGAAGGAATTTAAATATGGCAAATACAAGAATGAGTCACGTTGGTTTATATCCTGCTGAAGAAAAAAGATCTGGTACGTTACCCGAAAGGAAACGTAAGAAGGGTGGAACTATGAAACGTAAGGCTGGTGGAACTATAAAGAAACAAGTAGGTGGTCTTACACAAGGCTATGATGCACGACTTGACGAATCATTAGGTGCTCGTCATCCTGCTGTCAGGGGAAATCTTGCAGCCCGTAGAGCAGAGAGTGAAGGCATGGAACGTGCTCTGGGTCATAGACCTTATTCTGCTGCCAGAACTATGGCAAAGAAGGGTGGTTCTGTATCTCGTAAGAAGGGTGGAACTACTTCTCGTAAAGGTGGTGGTAAGATTATGGTTGGTTATAAAGCCGGTGGTAAAGTTTAACTAAAAGGAGAATAACATGGCTTCAAATCTTACAGTTGCAATGGCAACAGTTGGAAGTGGCCCACTTAAAAGGGTAGATACAGGAGCTACAGTAGGTGCTGATGGTACGACTACTCGTATAGTGGCTATTCATGCTACGGCAACTGTATCAGGAATGATTGAATTAATAGGTGAGCAGCAGATTACAAATCGGACTGCACAAGGAACAGCTATTCGATTAGCTATTCAGGCAAATGGAGTAATTGATACTTATTTCGGAGAAATTGGTGTACCTATTTACGGTAAAGTAACCGTATCTGCACCAGATGCTGGACCAGTAACTGCTATATTAGGATAACGTCCTATGCCTAATTATTCATTTCTTAAAACTGACCTTATTAATACGGCAGAAAACGACTCAACAGAATTTGCAAATCAGATTCCAAAGTTTGTTGAGAAGGCTGAAGATCGTCTAGTGAAAGAACTTGATGATCCCGGTCTGGATAACTTTGCCTCCTTTACATTTACAGCCTCTAGTCCCACGGTAAGTCTTCCTGTGGACTCTCTGATTGTGAGAAATGTAAGTTTTACTACAAGTACCTCTTCTCTTATTACTCCCCTTTTACAAAGAACTTATGAATATGCTATAGATTACTGGCCTTATGCCAGTGCATCTGTAGGTACACCACGTTACTACTCACGTAAAAATAATACATCTATTTATATTGTACCAACTCCTACATCAGCTTTATCAGGAGAAATACAATATACTCGTAGACCTATTCCTTTATCTTCTGCCACAGGAACAAGTGCTACAACTTCTAATTACTTTAGTGAATTTACCTATAATGCTCTGTTCAATGCCTGTATGGTGGAAGCATCCAAGTTTACCAAGAGTTGGGATATTGTACAAGTATGGGAGAGTAGTTATACAAATTCAGTGGATGCTTTGAGAAATCAAGCCAGACGTATGAGACAGGATGACATGGAGAATCCCCGTAATCCAGTGGGAGGTCCAGATACCGTATTACAAGGAGCACAATAATGGCAAAGAATAATGGAATAATTCGTAGACGTATAGGAGGTGTTTCTCAACAAACTGGTAAAGGAATAGATATCTCTAAACTTAAACGTAAACCAAAAAAATATGAAGGTATATCCAGTACCTATGAAGCTGCTAGGAAAGATAAACCAAAACGTAAAGTTACAACAGCTTTAGGGGCTGGAGCAAGAGGAGCAGGAATTGAAGCAGGTACAGAAGCATTACAAGAAAAGAAAAAAACAACAACAAAAAAGAAAACTGTAGATGCAGCAAAAGTTAATCCAACTATGTATGGAGCCAAAGGTAGAACAAAAACTAAACCAAAATATAAAAGTTTACAGAAAGAAGCAGATATAATAAAGAAACGAAGAAAAGCTAGAGGAAAAACAGCTAGAGATAAACTTTATACTGGTAGAAGAAAAACAGCTTCTCCAGATCCTCATACTCGTGTAGAAGTAAGAAAACTTAAAGATCCTACTATTAAAGAAAGGATGAAAACAGAAGAAACAGATAGAGGAAAGGGACCATTACGTGGTCCTGCTACACACACATTTGGAGGAACTTATACTGATCCTAGACAGAAAAAATATACAAGTTCTGGAGTTAAAAGAAAAGGACCATATTCTAGAGGAACTACAGCAGGTTTATTTACCCATGATAAACCAAAACTTACTAGAACTTCTGGAGAAACGGGAAAAGGTCCACTTCAAAAAGGACAAGTAGATATAAAGAAATTACGTAGATATCTTAAACGAGTAGCATCTAAAAAAGATATTGAAGCTAGAGGAGGAAGAACATCACCTGCTTCTGGAATTGGAACTCAGGGTATTTATAGAGGTCGGAAGAAAGGTGGTACAGTATCTCGTTGGAAGGGTGGAAACCTTGAAGTTTCCCAATTTTATGATTAGTAGGAGATAGAATATGTCTAAACCAAAAACGGAGACAGAAAGAGCTATCGAAGAATTTGAAAAAGAGTGGGAAGAATTTGAAAAAACTGGAGGATATGAAGGTATTACTTTAGAAGATGTTAAGCTTGATGTAGAGCTTGAGAAACGTGGTGGAAAAATTATGAAGGGTTACAAAGCAGGAGGAAAAGTATAATGGCTAATACTAATTTAAGAGTACCTGAAGAACAAGAACCAACAGATTTTGATCCTTTAGCTATTCTAAGACAATTTACTGGTTCTGAAAGGGAAGCTTTAAAAAGAGCACTAGATAAAACGGAAAATAATAAAAAGGGTGGTATTGTTTCTCGTAAGAGAGGGAAGAAGATCATGCATGGTTACAAAGCTGGTGGAAAAGTTTAGTAAAGGAGAATGAAATGGGACCACATACATTATTAAAAAATCCCCCTGATCTGGAAAAGATCAATGGGAAACCTACAGGTCAAGGCTATGGTGCAGCCAGAAAAGGACCAGATGTTGTAGGAACACCCCATCCTGTCGTAACAAATGAAAGTTATGAAAAGGGGAAATCATTCAAGACAGAGGACATGAGTGTTCCAAATATTCATGTAAAGTAGTGTGCCTTTTAAATCTGAGAAACAAAAGAAGTATCTTAAAAAAAATAAACGTAAGATTTATGATGAGTGGAAGAATAAGTATGGCACAAAAGTTAAAAAGAAAACAAAAAGTAGAAGGAGAAAAACATGAATCATATTATATGTAGATTTAAAGAGCCTTCATCGTATGCAGCAATGGCAGCTATTCTTGCCATGATTGGTCTTATTTCACCAATCGGTCCGTGGCAGACTGTTGCTATGCTTGCATGTGGTGTAGCAGGTGTTGTTGGTATCTTTATGGGTGAACATCACCACAATCATGGTAAAAAGAAATAGTTTAAGATGGCAACGTCAGGAACATTTAACTTTAACTTAGATATAGATGAGGTGATCCAAGAGGCTACGGAGATGATCGGGGGTGAACAAACCCTTGGTCATACTCCTGCATCTGCTCGTCGTTCTATTAATCTAATGTTGAAAGATTGGCAGAACAGAGGTATACTTCTTTGGACTACCTATACTACACTAGTTACAGTTTCGACAAGTGTTACTTCCTATGCATTATCAAGTGATACTTTGGATGCATTGGAAGTAGTATTACGAAGAGATGATACTGACTTACAATTACAACGAATCAGTTTTGAAGAATATCAAATTATTCCTAATAAGAAGCAAACTGGAAGGCCAAGTCAATTTACCATAAAAAGAAATAGAGATAATCCTACAATTCTGGTATGGCCTATTCCTGAGAATACAACTGATATTCTTAATGTAGAAGGAGTAAGAGAATTGGAAGATGTAAATAGATCAGCAGAACAAAATGCAGATCTTCCAAAAAGATTTCTTCCTCCTCTTACTTGTGGTCTTTCCTATTATCTTTCCATGAAGACTCCCGGTATAGAAGGAGATCGTATAGGAATGTTAAAAGCTAATTATGAAGAATTATTAGGGAGAGCACTGGAAGAAGATCGACAAAGAGCTAACTTATTTTTAAAACCTAGATTAAGTCCAATATAAAATGGCAAGTAATAAAAATGCTTTAGCAATGTGTGATACATGTGGATTTGTGTATCCACATAGAGTTATGAGATTAAATAGTTATGGAATGCTGGTATGCCCACAAGATTTTGATGGAGCATATGATTTAAAGAATAGTCCTTTAAACAAGGTTCCTGATGTAAGTGATAACCCAATGATACGTAACCCTCGTCCTGATACTGGTGGCAGACAAATTAATTGGGAAGCTGCCTCTAATAATTGGGATGCAGAAGATAGATGGTGGCAAGCAATATGAGTAAATTAACTGGAAGACAAATATCTGATACATATAAACAGCTAATTAAAATGGGTGTTAGTACCAATGAAGGTGTAGATAATGATCTTACACAGTTACAAACAGGTGATGGTACAAATATAGCTATAAAATTTTCAACACAAGCTGTACAAGCAACTGGTACATTTGGAGTAGATGGAAATGCATCTGTATCGGGTAGTTTACTTATTGGTGGTACTGTAACTATTGGAGGAGCTAATGTTGCAGCACCTAATGCTAAAGTATGTGCCTCTGCATTCTATGGAGATGGTTCTAATATTACAGGAGTTGATTCTAGTGTAGGTGGAAATGTATGTGTAGGTAATATATCTGTAGTTGGGAATGCCTATGTAAGTGGAACTTCTCAATTTGTAAGTAAAGTAGAATTTGATGATGACGTATGTGTAAGTGGTAATACTGTACTTGTAGGGAATCTTGCAGTAGGTGGAACCACAACCATTACAGGTGCTGTAAGTCTTGGAAGTACTTTGGATGTAGCTGGTAATGTATCAGTAAGTGGTACATTTAAAGGAACAGGTGCAGCTACCTTTGCAAGTACAGTGACCGTATCTGGTGATAGTACATTTAAGAAAGATGTATCAGTTAGTGGTGATGTTAATATAGGCACGAATCTTGCTGTAGCTGGTACGGCCACTATAGGGGGAGCCACCAGTATAGCTGGAGCATTAAGTGTCGGAGGAGCTACTAATCTATTAAGTACACTAACAGTAGTAGGAAAATCTGAATTTGATGACGACGTATGTGTAAGTGGTAATACAGTTCTTGTAGGTAATTTAACGGTAGGAGGTACTACCACTATAGGTGGTACTGTTACAATGGCAGACTCTCTTGGTGTAGGAGGAGCCTTATCCGTTGTAGGTAATACATCTCTTGGTGGTAATCTTAATATAGCAGGGACTGTTACCATAGCTGGCACAGGAATACAGGCTGCAAATGCAAAAGTTTGTGCAAGTGCTTTCTACGGAGATGGATCAAATCTTACTAATGTTCCAGCTACAGGAAATGTTTCCGTTTCAACTTTACGAGTTACAGGTAATGCTACTATTGGTGGTGGTCTTAGTGTAGCAGGTGCTGTTAATTTCCTGAGTACAGCTACTGTCTCTGGAGCTTCAGGTTTTCTTACTACGGTTCGTGTATCAGGAGCAACATCATTAGCAAGTACTCTTGATGTGGCAGGGAATGTATCTCTTGGAGGAACACTAGCACAAACGGGTATAGCAACTTTTGCTGCCAAGGCTGAGTTTAACGATGATGTTTGTGTGTCTGGTAATACAGTCTTAGTTGGTAATCTGGCTGTAGGAGGTACAGCAACAGTAGCAGGTGCTGCCAGTATTGGTGGTGCTCTTAGTGTTGGAGGTAATACGAATTTACTTGGTACGGTAACAGTGGCAGGTAAAGCTGAGTTTGATTCGGATGTATGTGTTTCTGGTAATACAATATTAGTAGGTAACTTAACAGTTGGAGGTACTACCACTATAGGTGGAGCTACTAGTATAGCAGGAGCATTAAGTATTGGAGGTGCAGTTAATTTATTAAGTACACTAACCGTGGCAGGAAAGGCAGAATTTGATGACGATGTTTGTATATCAGGAAACTCTATTCTTGTAGGTAACTTAACAGTTGGGGGTACTACTACAATAGGTGGAGCAGTTAGTATTGCCGGTGCTCTTAGTGTTGGAGGTGCAGCTAACTTTGCCAGTACTGTAACAATTGCAGGTACAAATATACAGGCTGCAAATGCTAGAGTATGTGCTAGTGCTTTTTATGGTGATGGTGCTAATCTTAGTAATGTTCCTGTTGCAATTGAAGGTAATATATCAGTTGGTAATGCTACAGTAGGTGGAAATTTATTTGTAGGTGGTACTGCAACAATAGTTGGTAACACAACTCTTACTGCCAATCTTGGTGTAGGAGGTACATTTACAGTTGTAGGCAAAGCAGAATTTGATGACGATGTTTGTATCTCTGGTAATAGTATACTTGTTGGTAATCTGGCTGTAGGAGGTACGACAACGATAGGTGGTGCTACAAGTATAGCTGGAGCATTAAGTGTTGGAGGTGCAGTAAATCTACTAAGTACATTAACTGTAGCAGGAAAGGCAGAATTTGATGATGATGTATGTGTATCAGGAAATTCTATTCTTGTAGGTAACTTAACAGTAGGAGGTACTACTACAATAGGTGGAGCCGTTAGTATTGCTGGTGCATTAAGTGTAGGAGGTACTGCAAATTTTGCAAGTACTGTAACGATTGCAGGTGCAAATGTACAAGCTGCAAATGCAAAGGTTTGTGCCAGTGCTTTCTATGGAGATGGTTCTAATCTTACAGGTATTACTTCTGATATTTCAGGTAATATATCCGTAACAAATATAACTATAGGTGGAACTGCTTTTGTATCTGGGACTGCTCAGTTTGTAAGTAAGGTTGATTTTGACGATGATGTCTGTGTATCAGGAAATAGTATACTTGTAGGTAATTTAGCAGTTGGAGGTACAACTACAATTACAGGTGCAGTTAGTCTTGCAAGTACATTAAGTGTTGGAGGGGCTGCTCACTTTGCCAGTACTGTAACCATAGCTGGTAATACAACTTTAACTGGTACACTTGGAGTTGGAGGTGCAGCTAATTTTGCAAGTACAGTAACTATAGCTGGTAACACAACTCTTACAGGTACATTAGGTGTTGGAGGTATAGCTACATTTGCTGCAAAGGCAGAATTTGATGATGATGTATGTGTAAGTGGTAATACAGTTCTTGTAGGTAATTTAACTGTAGGTGGAACAACTACTATAGGTGGTGCAACTAGTATAGCTGGAGCATTGAGTGTCGGAGGAGCTACTAATTTACTTGGTACAGTAACTGTAGCAGGTAAAGCAGAGTTTGACTCTGATGTGTGTGTATCAGGTAATACGATACTCGTAGGTAATTTAACTGTAGGTGGTACAGTAACAGTAGCAGGTAATACAACTTTAACAGGCACATTAGGTGTAGGTGGTATAGCTACATTTGCTGCTAAAGCAGAATTTGATGACGATGTTTGTATCTCTGGTAATACAGTTCTTGTAGGTAATCTTGCTGTAGGAGGTACAACTACAATTGCAGGTGCAGTTAGTTTAGCCAGTACATTATCTGTAGGGGGTGCTGCTCACTTTGCAAGTACTGTTACGATTGCAGGTAATACAACTATTACAGGTAATTTAGGAGTTGGAGGAACAGCCACTATAGTTGGTAAAGCTGAGTTTGATGATGACGTTTGTGTATCAGGAAACTCTGTACTTGTAGGTAATTTAACCGTAGGTGGTACTACTACCATAGGTGGAGCAGTTAGTATAGCTGGTGCTCTTAGTGTCGGAGGAGCTACTAATTTACTTGGTACAGTAACTGTAGCAGGTAAAGCAGAGTTTGATGACGATGTATGTGTGTCAGGTAATACAATACTTGTAGGTAATTTAACAGTAGGAGGTACAACAACTATAGGTGGTGCTGTAAGTATAGCTGGTGCAATAAGTGTTGGTGGTGTAGCTAACTTTGGTGCAACTGTTTTGGCTAAAACAGATACGGATACTTCAAATACAGGAAGTGTAACATTGGACTTTAGTGCTAACCAAAACTTTGTTTTAACTTTAACTGGTAATCTAACTCTTGCAAATCCTAGTACAGAACAAGTAGGTCAATCTGGAATTATATGTTTTATTCAAGATGGAACCGGGAGTCGAACATTGAGTTTAGGAACTGATTATGAAACTGCTGGTGGTGAAGGAATAACTTTGAGTACAGCAGGAAATGCTGTTGATATTGTTCCCTATTTTGTCAAGGCTGCTGGAAGTATCCAGCTTGGTGCTGTACAGTTGGCATTCAGCTAATGCCTGTATTTGGATCACAAATGTTTGGAAGTGCAGCAGCAGGAGCACCTGAACCTCTTGATGTAGGTAATTCTTGTTTATTTGCTGGATCGAATAGTGCATACATGACATTTTTACCTAGTAGTACTACAAATGATAGAACATGGACAGTTTCCTTTTGGTGGAAATTTGTTAATAAAGCTTCAAATAAAAATGATATGGCTATTTTATCGGCTAGTTCGACCCATCTATTTTTTAGTAGTTCTGATAATAAGTTTAATGTAACGGATGGAACTACGTATCGAAAAACCTCTGCAACTTTTACTGATGCAGCAGAATGGCATCATATGGTTGTTGCTGTAGATTCTACAAATGGGACAGCAGCAGATCGAATAAAAGTTTATTATGATGGTGCAGAAATAACATCATGGACAACAAATAATGCTCCATCTTTGAACTTTGATTTCGATGTTTGTAGTGATAGTAATCATCGGTTAGGAAGATATACAGCAACATCTAATTATTTTTGGGGATATCTATCAGAATTTTATATCATTGATGGAGCACAGAAAGAAGCAGAGGATTTTGGAGTAGAAAATGATGATGGTGATTGGGTGCCTATTGCATACTCTGGCTCATATGGAACGAATGGTTGTTATTTAGATTTTGCTGATAGTGGAAACTTAGGAGATGACGAGAGTGGTAACGGAAATGATTTTACAGAAACGAATATAGATTCTGGTGATCAATATATTTCTACACCATCAAGTAATCGTGGTACTTTAAATCCTTATACGGGAACTTCTGTTGGATACTTATCAGCAGCTACTATTTCAGAAGGTAATACTGCTGTAACACAGACTGCCTCTAGTCTCAGTGGAAGAGCACCGGGAACTTTTAAAATTAGTTCTGGTAAATTTTATTGGGAGGCCAAATATACTGGTACAGTTGGTGGACAAGATTATGGACACATGGGAATATGGGATTCAGATACAGCATTACCTGCTGGTAATAATATCGGAGGTGGAAATGTTGGTTCTAATGAGTGGATTTTCAGTGATAATGGAGATAAAAACCATGACTCAACAACTACTTCTGGACCTTCAGGAAATTGGGCTGTAAATGATATTATTCAAATTGCAGTAGATTTGACTGCAAATAAACTATGGTTTGGAAGAAATAATACATGGCAAGGAGCACCTGCCTCTGGTACAGGACAAAGTTTTTCAAGTATAGGAGATAACATTGTCCCTATCCAATATGGCTACGGAGGAGGAAGTGGACAAGGAAATTGGGCAGATGTTAATTATGGAGGCAAAGCTTTTACTTATACACCTCCGTCTGGATTTGAAGCACCTGCAAGTGACAATAGTCAAGGAGTGACTCTTGGTGTTGCTCCTACACAAACATAGGAATAGAAATGGGATTATTTCATAACTATATGATGGCTGCTGCTACTGCTACTGCTGGTGGTGGAGTTACTCCAAGTACTATTGATAATTCATGTAGGTTTGATTCTGCTTCTTCAGCTTATATGAGTAGAACTTATGGTAGTGGAGGTAATCAAGATAAATGGACATTAAGTTTCTGGTTAAAACAATGTAAATTTTCAGTATCTCAGTATATCTTTGGAAGTGGTTCTAATTCTAATAGTACATTTGATGTGTTAATTAATTCAAGTAATCAATTACAAGTTTTAAATTATGTTAGTGGCTATCAAACTAATTTAATAACTACTGCAACTTTTACAAAACAAGCCGAATGGCAACATATTGTAATAACTTATGATTCTGCTCAATCAACTGCTGCTGATAGAGTTACTGTTTATCTGGATGGTTCTGAAATAACATCTTTTGGAACAGCAACATATCCTTCTCAGAATACAGATTCTGTTGTAGGTTCTAATACTGAAATTGGATTTGGCAGGTATATTTCTAATGGTAGTTCTCCTGCTGATATTTATCTTTCTGATATTAATTATGTAAATGGTACAGCAAAGACAGCAGAAAGTTTTGGTATGACTGATGATGGAACTTGGAAGCCTATTGCATATAGTGGTACTTATGGAACTGGAGGATTTTATCTTGATTTTGCATCAAGTGGTGATTTAGGTAATGATGTATCTGGGAATAATAATGATATGTCTACTAGTGGATTGGCTAGTAATGATCAAGTGACAGATACTCCAACAAGTAATAAGGCTGTACTAAATCCAAAAACAGATACTGCTGTTGGGCATTTGTCAGCAGCTACTATTTCAGAAGGTGGTTTAAAAATAGTTATGACTGCATCTAGTTTAAGTACTAGAGCACCAGCTACATTAAAAGTTAGTAGTGGAAAATGGTATTGGGAAGGTAAGTATATTGGCAGAGTTGGTGGATTAGAATATGGTCATTTTGGAATATGGGATTCAGGTACAGATTTGGCAACATCTACAATTGGGAGTGGAGTAGCTGCTGATAATGAATGGTTTATGAGTGATGATTCTTCACAAAGTCATGATGGATCAGATAGTTCTACTGGATTAGGAAATTGGAATTTAAATGATATTATACAAATATGTATTGATTTAGATGCTAACAAATTATGGTTTGGACGACAAAATACATTTGATGGAAATCCTGCTGCTGGTACAGGAGAAAGTTTTGCAAGTATAGGTAATAATATAGTACCTGTAACTTACGGATATGGAGGAGGAGATGGACAAGGAAATTGGGAAGTTAATTTTGGTCAGCATGATTTTGCATACACACCTCCTTCTGGATTTGAAGCAATAGCTTCTGATAATTCTCAAGATATAACTGTATCAGTTGCTCCAACACCAACATAATAATTTGATTAAGAAAATATTTTAGAATAGGAGTAGAATATGTGGGCTTTAGTTGAAGATGGAAATGTTATAGAAGTTTATAACTATCCTAAATCTATTGTACTAAACGATGTTCGATATCCACCGAATATGTTTACATTATATACAGAAGATGAAAAGAAACAAATTGGTATTTATAATGTTCAGCTAAAAGAAGAACCTGATAATAGATTTTATAGGAGAGGAGAATATTCTTTTTCTTATGATTCAGAAAAGGAAATTGTTAATGAAGATTTTTCTGTAATAGATAAAATATTAGAAGATGAAGAAACTACAACAAAAGATGATCATGGTAATTTTACTATAATTGAAGGATTAAAAACACAATTTAAAAATGCATGTAAAACTGAATCTTATCTAATTATTAAACGATACCAATGGTTAGTCGAACGATTTATATATGATAATACAAAAACTATTCCAAGTAATATTACTACTTACGTAGGAGATGTTCGTTCTTCATGTGAGACAATGTGTACAGCTATAGAAAATTGTTCTAATATTGATGAATTAAAAGTATTATTTAAAGATACTATTAATGAAGCAGGAGAAGTTACTAAAGTAGCAGTAATGAATAACTGGCCTGATGATTATTCTATAAGGAAATATATAAGATGAGAATTTTATTAATAACTTTAGGTTTAATTATATGTTTAGCACTAGGATTTATATTTATGTCTAGTTCAATTGCTCAAGAAGATAATGGAATTATTGGAAAGCAGCAACAGATTTTTCCTCGTATGTTTCAAAAGAATATGATGTGTTCTCATAGTAATTTGGTATATCAAGATTTAAAAGATAGGTTACAAGTAGTTAAAGTTTGGTGGGGAATAGATAAGAATGGAAATCTTTCGGAATTGTTTTTAAATCAAAATTCTGGAAGGTGGTTATTTATGTTATCCTTTCCAGATAAAGTAACATGTGGACTTGTTGGGGGAGAGATGAGTGTTCCTTATGATAAGAATCCATACTTTAAGTAGGAGTTAAAAAATGGCATCAAGTTATACAAGTAGAATAAGACTTACTAAACAAGCAGATGGTGAGAACCCTAATACATGGGGAACTATTCTAAATAATCAGGTTATTGATTTGATAGATGATGCTATAGCTTCCTACACAACTATATCTATAGGATCAGCAGCTACAGTAACATTAACAGAAAATGAAGGAGCATCAGATCAATCACGTTCTGCTTTTATAGAATTAACCGGATCGGTAGGTGGATCAAATAATACTATATCTTTAATTATTCCTGCTAAATCTAAAAGCTATGTAATTAATAATAAGGTATCGGCCAATACTACAGCATCTGATATTGTAAAGATGAAAACTGCTGGTGGAGATGGATATGATATTCAACTTGGTGCTGTTGGCTTGGTTATATGTGATGGTACATCTGTTCATTCATTAAATACAAAAGGATTTAATCTTGGTACAGCAGCCAGTGCAGACATTGGAGTATGTACTACCAATGTTCCTGACACTTCTCTAGCCGATATACGTTATCTTAGAGTATCTACTTCTGCCAATGTTTCCTTAATAGGAACTAAATATATTGTAGGAGCTTCTGCCAGTACTCCCGGTAATTTTGTTATTGGAACAAATGCAAGAGCCTATAATCCAATTGTAACAGTGACAGATGCAGCTTGTATTAGTGTAAACATGGCTCTTGGAAATAACTTCTTAGTTACCCTAGCAGGAAATAGAACTTTAAAGAAACCTGCAAATTGTACTGTAGGACAAGGTGGAAATATTTATCTTGTTCAAGATAGTACAGGTAGTAGAACTTTAGGATATAATACGGCATGGCAATTTGTATCAGCTACTGTTCCCACCTTGAGTACAGGGGCTGCTGATGTAGATATGCTTGTATATAATGCTAGAAGTAGTGCAACTATTGATGCAGTATTATTAAAGAATTTTGATAGGTAGATTATGTCATCATCAAATGCTAAACTTGTAAAGATGAATTTCACTCCCGGTATTCGGAGAGAAACTACTCAGTATGCTGAAGAAGGTTCTTGGTATGATGTTGATCGTGTAAGATTCAGGGCTGGTAAACCAGAGAACTTACGTGGATATGATACCAAAGTATCTGCTACATTTGATGGTGCTGCTCGTGATTTAATTACATGGTCTGATAATGATCAATTTAAAAGAGCAATGTTTGGTACTCCTCAGAAGTTATATGAACATGATGGAGATAGACTTGTAGATATAACTCCTGTATCTACTTCTGTTACAATTACAAATGCATTTACTGTAGCTCTATCAGCTACTACGGTTACAGTTACGGCTCCCGGTCATGGTAGATCCACTGGAGATTATGTATTCTTTACTAGTGTATCTGGACCAAGTGGTGGTGTTACATTAGGTGGTAATATTATACTTGGTACGAGTGTTTTTCAAGTAAGTGTTATAGGTGCAAACTCATTTGCAATAGATGTATCAGCTACTGCCAGTGCTGCTCAATCCAGTGCAAGTCAAGCAACGGCACATTATCCAATTTTTACAGGAGTATCTAATGCTGCTCCCGGTCTTGGTTTCGGTGCTGCTCCTTATGATGCTACAGAGCCTACTTCTGTTGGAATAAGTAAAGTTACTACTAATGCTGGAAGTCCTCTTGTTACAGTATCCTGTGCTGCTGCTCATAATGCTGCTGCTGATGATTATGTATTCTTCAAACCATCTAGTAATAGTGTTACACCAGCTACAGTGGGAGGTAATTTAATATTAACTAAGTCAAGTGTTGGTGGAGTCAGTGTAGGTGGTCCATTATTTACTGTTACATCAGTAGCTAGTACACAGATTATTATTACAACCAAGGCAAATGCAAGTGCATCTGGTGATGTTACATCTAATTTAAACATGACTGCACGTATTTATCCACAAGGTACTACAGGTAGGGCATATAATGAACCTACCTCTGCTGGAGCTACTGGTTTTTCCAGTGAGATTACACAATGGAGTTTAGATAATTGGGGAGAAGATGTTTTAGTAAATAGAAGAAAGGGAGCTATTTACTTCTTTGATACTGATGCTTCTACTACTCCTTTACGAGCAACACTAGTATCTGGTGCTACTAATTCAACACCTACTACGGTAGATTCAATTATTGTTTCTCCTAATGATAGACATGCCATTGCTTTGGGATCTAATCAATTTGGGACAACAGCATCACCTTCTGGTACATATGATCCTCTTACAGTACGATGGGCTAATCAAGAAGATTATACAAATTGGGTTCCTTCTGTTAGTTCCACATCAGGAGAAGTACAACTTACAGATGGTACTGCAATTATAGGAGGAGTACGTTCTAGAAATGCAATTAATGTATGGACTGATAATTCACTTTGGTTGCAGACTTTTGTCGGACCACCTTTTACATTTAAGTTTACACAGATGGGAACAAACTGTGGATTGATTGCTCCTCATGCAGCAGTAGATTATGATGGTCGTACTGTATGGATGGGATTTGATAACTTCTATGTATTTGATGGACAAGTAAGAACTTTGGATTGTACAGTAAGAAGGTTTATATTTAATAGATTAAATAATAATCAACAAGATAAAATATTTGCAGGAATTAATTCTGAATTTAAAGAAGTAATATGGTTATATCCATCTACTGAATCTACGGAATGTGATTCTTATGTAATATGGAGTCCAGATGAAAACTACTGGACTTATGGTAGTGGTATTTTTACTACATTTGCAGATAAGGAAGTATTTGGAAATACAATTACAACAGGTGTAAGTGTATCAGGAAATAATTTATACAATAATGAACCTGCTGATATATTTACGGCCAATGGAAATGCAATAACTTCTTTTCTAGAATCAGCAGATTTTGATATACAAGATGGTAATGAACTAATGTTTATAGATCGTATTATACCTGATCTTACTATGAATGATGGAACGATTAAGTTCTCTGTACAAACAAAGAATTTTCCAGATCAACCTGATTCTGATCTGGTGGAAAAGGGACCATTTTCTATAACAAAGACTACTAATAAAATAGATTTACGAGCAAGAGGAAGGCAGGGGAGAGTAAGAGTATCGTGTAATTCGGCTGGTACGAAATGGCAATGGGGAACTATTCGTATGTCGATGCAGCAGGATGGGATTAGATAAGTATGAAGGGATATACTATAGGAGGTGGTCATAAAAGATCTACTAAGTCAGGTGCTGGTATGACTACAAAAGGAGTTAGAAAATATAGACGAGAAAATCCCGGTAGTAAATTAAAGACTGCCGTAACAGAAAAGAAACCAACAGGTAAACGAGCATCAAGAAGAAAAAGTTATTGTGCTCGTTCAGAAGGTCAAATGAAAAAGTTTCCTAAAGCTGCCAAGAATCCTAATTCAAGATTAAGGCAAGCAAGAAAAAGGTGGAGATGTAAGTAATGGCTAGGTATCCAGATTTTCCATTAATATTCCCTGATGATGTTAAAAGGGGAGTAGACTATGTTTATGGTAGATTCCAGCAATGGGGAGCAGCTTTGATTAATGAACTGGATACACGAGATCAAGTACAGGAGGCAGCACCATCTACTAATATCTATGCTGTAGTAACGGTAGGTAGTATTAAAAGTCCTGATAAGGGAAACATAGCTTATTCAGTTAGTAAAGGTAAGTTCATGGGTTATGTTAGCACGGCAGGTACACAAGCATGGGAAGCATTTAACTAATGAAGAACTCTGATTATATGAATCTTGTACAGGAAGGAACACTGATTACAAATTTAAATCAGGGTGCAGGTGTGCCTCCATTTCTGGAGAATCAAACTTTACAAAAATTAATACAACCACTAGCACAGTTTGATAATCCAGTGTATAATAGTAGTAGTACTATGATGGCAAATAGTACATTGGCACAGTCCAATTACATGAACCCACGGAGAATGAAGTAATGGCTATATATGCAAGACGGCTTCCTCCTATTGAAGAAACGGGAATAGGAAAGTTTAAAGAAATGCAACAAGCTATAACAGAACCAGAAGAAGCTCCATATGTAAGGGGATTTGGTTCTTTAAAGGCTGCTAAACTATTAAGAGAAGCTCAAAAACCTGAGATATATTATACTCCCAGATCTTTGGCAGAAGCAGCTTCCAAAGCTAGACTACCTGTACCTGAAAGACAGGGACAACAGGTTCCTCAACAAAGACGAGTCATTACAGAAGAAGATGAAAGAATATTGACTGCTCAAGCTGGTGGTAGGGCTGCTATACCTCAACAAATAGAAAACTTGGCATCTAAAGGTAGGCATGGAGATACCATGTTGATGCATGTAAATCCAGATGAACTTAAAGGTTTGTCTTCTCTTCTGGGACCAACTACTACTAATCCTGATACTGGTTTACCGGAAGCCTTTCTATGGTGGTTACCTCTGATTGGTGCTGCTCTTGGTGGAATAGCTACGGGAAGTTGGAAAGGTGCTGCCTTGGGAGGTCTGGCTGGTCTTGGTGGTGCATTTGCTGCTCCTGCTCTGGGTTTAGGAGGAGGTGCTGCTGGTGCTGCTTCTCAAGCTGCTGCTGCTGCCGGGGCTGCTGGAGGAGGGGGTACTGCTTTAACACAAGGAGCTTTGGCTGCACAATTAGCTAGTGCTACACCGTGGACAGCTTATGGTTCTGCTCTTGCTCCCGGTAGTTTAGCAGGTGTAGGAGGAAGTCTTGTTCCTGCTGCTACACAGGCTGGTATTTTATCTGGTGCAACTGTTCCTCTTACTGCTGCTACACCGGGAATGACTACAGGAAATGCTCTTCTTCAAGGAGCACAAGCTTTAAATCCAACTGCTGCTACTTATGCCTCTCCAACTACACAAGGAATGCAAAGTATTTTAAGTCAAACTGGGTTACCACAACATGCTACTACTCAACTTTCAGGAACTGTACCAAAACCTAGTTGGTGGGAACGTGCAGGAACTGGAATCCAAAATTTCTTTACAGGGCAGGACACAGATTTTGTATCAGGCACTGAAGAGGCAACAGCAAAAGGTGGTGCAGGACCAGATATTTTTGGAGGAATTAAAAAATGGTGGGAACCTAAAAGTACAGCTTCAAAAGTAGCTCATGTTGCAGGGGCTGGTGCTGGTTTAGCAGCATTGGCACAACCCAAGCAGACTGATTTTGGTTTTCAATTACCTATTAAAGAAGTTTCTGAATTTACTTTTGAAGAGGATGATGATAAAGATCCACGTATACCTAAAACCTTTACACAGGCAGAATTAGAAGAGGCTGCTGAAGTTGGTCCTGTTCCAAGTTTCTTTGCCAAGGAAGGTGGATTACTTTCTGTTATTAAGAGACAAGGAGGATCAACTCTCTCAGGTATATCTAGTATGCATCCTGCTATTATTAGTGCTGGACCACAAGCAGTAGCTCAAGAAGTAGAAAGACAGAATTATGGTAATAGATATCCAACATCAGCTTTTGGAAATCCTCAAACCAGAGCAGTAACACACCCACTAATTATAGATGCACTAAGTCAGAGATCAGATTGGCCTTCTAGTTGGGGAGGCATAGGAGCAGGAGGGGGTAATGGTGGTATTCCTGCAACAGTAGTACCTCCATTTGAATTTCCAGAGGTAACTCCATTTAGGTCTGTAGCTCCTTTTTCTTCTTCTGATAGGTTAGCAACAATAGCAGGACAACCTACTACTCCTGTAGATTTTTCTCAGATTACTGTAGAAGATCAATTTGTTCCTTCTACAAATATTCCTGATGTTGATGCTTTATCAGATTTGTTTTCCAGATTTGAACAAGCTCAAGGTGATCCTATTATAGATCTCGTTACTTCAACA
>VTLG01007814.1_pt1 | contig 27108 bp, 46 predicted proteins | sample 4694571 | NCBI WGS metagenome assembly VTLG01 (sample SAMN12604809, study PRJNA352737) | marine metagenome | biome: ENVO:00000447; feature: ENVO:00000209|ENVO:00000569|ENVO:01000036; material: ENVO:00002151; isolation source: viral sequences binned using virsorter ...
AAACCTATATTAGGATGTGCAGTTATTCTTGACAATGGTAAACTGCCTATAGTTTGCCCTATGGAATTATAGTTATTAACAACGCTTTCTATCTAGTATTGTTAATTATTTTTTTACTTTCTTAACTTTTTTTTGTTAGTAGTTGTAAAATACTTGTATATTTGCCAAAACAATTATTTAAAACAATGGAAATAAACAAAGATTATTTTAAGCAAATGGCTAAACAACATTATGGTATTGATATGCCTAAAGTACAAAAAGTAGCATTTGGCGATGTTATGTTTAACATAGAGCAAAAGAAACACACATACAATGCAAAGATACAAGCGTGTGAAGAAATGCTAATAGAGTACAACAACAGTGATGAAGATATTGATGTGTGTATGAAACATAGTATACAAGGTAGAATAGATACCTACATAGAGGCAATAGAACATTTAGAAGATATACAACACGAAATATATAAAAAGGTACTATAATGAATAGAAACGAAAGCATTTGGGAAACATTAGGTGCATTATTAGTAATTATTGTGCCTTTTTGGTTAATCTTTACTTATAGTGGTAGAGAAATTATACAAGCATTTATTAACTTTATTAAATAAAAAGATGATTAAAAAATCAGTAGTAAAACAAGCACAAGCAAATGGTACTTGGGAAGGCAAGTACGGAGTAATGTATAAGCATGAAATAGCTTTTGAAAATGGTGATAGTGGCGAATATAGCAGTAAGGATCAAAATCAAACTAAATTTGTAGTAGGTCAACAAACTGAATATGAATATATAGATGGTAAATATCCTAAAGTTAAACCTGTCAATACATTTCAACAAGGTAATTTTAGTGCAGCACCTAAAAGCGATAAAGTACAAGAGTATATAGTTAAACAAAGTAGCTTAAAATGTGCAGTAGATTATGTTATAGCTAATGGTGGCGATACAAAAACTATACTAGACACAGCAGAAATATTTACTAATTGGGTGTTAAAAGGCGAAAAACCTACACAAGCACCTATAAATGATATGCCATTCTAATGAGAGCAGGATCAGACATAGGGTATTGCGATAGTGATCACCCAAAAGCACCTTTTGAATGGTGCAAAGAAGATATAAAAACTAATGTAGAGGCGTTAGGTTTTGAGTTAGAAGATGTAATTTTAGGAGATTACAAAATGCGTTTGTACCTTATAGATAAAAATACAGATTTAGCGTATGATTTTGAAGATTTAGAGTATGATATTTATGAAACATATACACGTAAAGATTTTTTAACAGAGTATACTAAAAAATGGTATAAAGAAGATTTAGAAATATGATACAAAAAGAAATAAATAAAATTAAATACCTAGTAGAAGAATTACAAGAATTACCATTTGGATCTATAGATAGTAAAAATAGAACACGTGAGGTATCATTAGCACGAATGGTTGTAGGTGGTTTTATTGTATGTGATCTTGGTGTAGATTTAAGCAAGTGTGCAAGGTTAATGAATAGAGATAGAACTAGCTTTTACTTTTACAAAAAAAAGCACAAAGAGTATTTGAGTGATAAAAGATTGTATCCAGAATATGTAGAATTGTATGAAAAATTGTATAACATATATATGAACTATGATGATAATATGTTAGGTAGTAGCACTAAAAGAAATTGGTTAGAGCAACTTGATGATTTAAAACAACAACAAAAAGCTATTGATAGAAAAATGTTAGCTTTGGAGCAGGAAAGTAAATTATTAGGCTTATGAAAAAAATAGTAGTAAAGAAAAAAACAGATTATACAGTAATATCTAATGTGTTTTTGCGTGATGAAAAACTATCACTTAAAAGCAAAGGGTTATTAGCTTATGTACTATCACTACCTAATGATTGGGTGTTGTATGTATCAGAGTTAGCAAACCACCATAAAGATGGCACTAGTGCTATTTATAGTGCATTTAAGGAATTAACCGAGCTAGGTTATGTTAGGCGAAAGCGTGAACGCATTGATGGTAAACTAGGTGGCATAGATTATATTATATCTGAAACACCTATTTTAGAAAACCTTAATGTAGAAAACCTTAATGTAGAAAATCTTAATCAAGAAAATCAACAACTACTAAATACTAATAATAACAAAGTAAATACTATACAAAGTAACTATATATTAGAGTGGAATAGAATTGCAGAAGAGATTAAGTTTACTGATTTAGATGCGTTTATAGATTATTGGACTGAAAAAAGTCCATTAGGCAAAAAGATGAGGTGGCAAAAACAAAAGACATTTGATGTAAAAAGGCGTATGCAAAGATGGGCAAAAAACAACTTTAACAAACCAAAAGTATCACAAACAGACCACATGCTAAATGTTTGGCAAGAGGCAAGAAATATAATAAACAATGGATAAAAGTAAACAAATTTGGAGTAGATTACACCAACAAGAAAAAGAATTAAAAATTGAGTGTGTAGATATATTAAGCAAAGCATATACAATGCTAGGGCAAAAACCTGATACTAAACAAGTAGTTGTAATGGCATCACTATTGTTTGGTGATCTAATTATTAACTATCCGAGTATGACAATGGAAGAGGTTAGATTTGCAATAGAAAATGGTATTAGAAATGGTGAAGATACAAGCTGTTTTATAAATGCTAGGAGTTGGAATGTTTGGTTAAAACAACACAAAAAAAGTGAGCAGCTCAAAAGACAACAATGCTTAATTACTGATTATCAAAAGCACCAAGAAAATGTAAAGCAAATAGGCAACACTATAAACAAAGCAAAGCAGATAAAATGATAGAATTTTTAAAACACGCTACAGGATTGTGTGGTGAGCCACACCCTAGCTTATTAACTTTATTAGCAGCTACACCATTAGCAAGTTATTTAATTTATAAATTAAAAAAACTAAAAAAATGAAAAAAGGCAGATTAAAAAATGAAACTATTAAAATTTTAAAAACAGTAACAAAGCATTTAGAGCAAAGCACTTCTGATTATGATAGTCAAGATTTATATGCATTATTTAGTGAGGCAATGGCTTATTATGATCTCTATTTATTAAAAGCAAACGGTCATAGGATAAAAGCACAAGAATTAGAAAAAATGATAGTGCCAAAATATGAAGAGGGTTTAAGAGCAAAAATAAGAACATATTTAGATGAGCATTAACATGACATTATTTAAAGCAACAATTTGTATTATACTAATATTAAGCATAAGTTATACATCACTTTATTTGTACTTTAATTACAGGTATGAAAAAAAACAAAAAGAATTTAAAGATAAACTAAATCAATTTTAAATTAAGTTATTATGAAACTAAATCAAAAACAAAAAGTATTAAGACACTTAAAAAACTATGGTAGTATTACACCATTAGAGGCATTTAATGATTACGCTATTATGCGTTTGACTAGTCGTATTTGTGAACTAAAAGATGAGGGATACAATATTAAATCTGAACTAATTAGTAGTACAAATAGATTTAAAGAAAAAGTGACTTTTAGCAAATACACTCTTAATGAGTAAATCAAAGCTAGTTAAGAAACTTGATCAGATATTTAGTAAGTACATACGCTATTACTATGCAGATAGTAATGGCTATGTATCTTGCTATACTTGTGGCACTACAAAACCTGTTAAAGAAATGCAATGTGGACACTTTCAAAGTCGTAGGCATTACGCAACTCGTTGGCACACAAATAATTGCAAACCACAATGTGTGAAGTGCAATATGTTTGAGCAAGGGCAACAGTATATATTTGGCAACAAGCTAAAAGCAGAAATAGGTGAAGATAAATTTGATGAACTTATACAGCTATCTAACACAAGCATTAAGCGTAGCCAGGATGATTACAAAGAAATGATAGCATACTACAAAAACAAATTAAACAAACTTATGTGAATAAATAGTTTTTAACAAGTTGCTTAAATGTCATTTATTTTGTTATAATTGACAATGCAACTAACTAATGCTGAATATCAAAAATTAAAAGATATAGCTTGTAATATATGTAAAACGGAATTTGTTGATGATTTATTACATGAAGCGTTAGAGGCAACATTAAAATACCCAAAAGAGAAATTGGAGTTTATCAAACAAGATGGTAAACTCTTTTTTTTTGTAGCTAGAATAATGGCTAATATGTATCATAGTAAAACAAGCACATACTATTACCAAATAGCTAGGTTTTACGATAAACACACATTACAAGATTGCACGAAAATGTCAAAATTTATATTTACTAATGATACACAGCAACAAGAAAACATTGAGTTTATAGAGGTTATACTTGATGAGTTGTATTGGTATGATAGAGAATTATTTAAGCTATATTATTTTGGCGAATTAGATGGCAATAGATATACACTACAGTCATTAGCAGATAAAACAGGTATAAGCAGGCGTAGTATTTTTACAACAATAAACAATGTAAAAACTTACATTAAGAGTAGAATTTATGAAACTAAAAGAACTGTATAAGTATGCAAATTATGATATACAAGGTATAGAATTTTATAACGAGTATGGGCAGTTAGAGTATTGTGTAAACCTATGGGAATGCGAATTAGATGATATTGATGTGGTTTATGGTAGATGGTTTGAGCCATACGGTATAATAAAAATAATAAGACATGAAAAAACCGAACTTAATGGTAAAGGCATACAATCTCCTGAAAGCAAGTTATAGAAGATCCGTTAGTGGTTTTGAAGATGTAGATGAGGTTACATTTTATGACAGGGTGCATACATGCACTAGATGTGATAAATTTGATTATGTAGAGTATGAATGTACTGTATGTGGTTGCCCTATAGAAACAAAGGCAAAGTGGAAATCTGAAACATGCCCTAAAAATAAATGGTAATGAAAATAATAGTAATATGGCCAAGTTAACAAAAGATCAAAAAGAAAAAGCCGAATATATTTGGCAAGGTATTAAAACAGGTAAAGCAGAAAGCCATCACTACAAAGTAGAGATGATAAAGTTTTACAACGAATTAAACAACTGTAATTATAAATACACTACAAATTGTGGTAGCTGTTTAAATAAATGTTACGAATTTGTAAAAGGAATAGTTACAAAACCTAAAAAGAAAAATGTCAAAAAGTAAATATTATTACGACTATACAAGAAACATGCCCTGTGATGAAATGATAGAAAATGAAAACAAAGTACCTGCATACTATGTAGGGCGTAATGGTATGATGGCAAAAGATGTTATATATGAGTTTGATTTATCATATAATTTAGGAACTGCATGTAGTTACATTTTACGAGCAAAACGTAAACACAAAACACCTATAGATTGTATAAAAAAAGCTATAGCACATTTAGAGTTTGAAATAAATAATTTAGAAAATGAAAGTTAAATATGTAAAACCATATGAGGTAAAAGTAAATTCTAATAATCCTAGATTTATAAAAGATAATAAGTTTGATAAATTAACACAAAGTGTTAAAGATTTACCACAAATGTTAAAAATGCGACCAATAATTGTAGATGATGATATGATTATATTAGGTGGTAATATGCGTTATCAAGCATGTGTAAAAGCAGGTTTAGATAATATACCTATTATACAATACACAAAAAAAATGCATGAAAGTTTAGATACTGATAAAACATATGAACAAACATGTAAAGAAATTATTATAAAAGATAATGTAGGTTATGGAGAATGGGATTGGGATATATTAGCAAATAAATGGAATACAGTAGAATTAACTGATTGGGGATTAGATGTATGGCAAAACCAAGATGATTTAATAGAGCCTGATTTTAATGATTTAACAGATGATAATATAAATAAGCCACCTGTTATTAAAATTACTTTTGCAAATGAAAATGATTTACAAAATGCAGAAACAGAAATAGCAAAAATAGTTAGTAAATACAATAAGGCAATATATTCAGTTAGTGCAGGAGAATTATGATATTAAAAAAGGCATCACATAAAGCTATAAAGTATGCATGTTTAAAATTTCATTATAGTAAAAGTGTGCCTGTAAATGTATTAGGGTTTTCAGTATTTAATAAAAAAAATGAATGGTGTGGTTGTATTGTATATGGATTAGGTGCTAATAATAATTTAGCAAAGTCATTTAATGAGCCACAAGGTAGTGTAATAGAATTAGTTAGAATGGCTTTAAATGGTAAACAAGAAAGCACAAGCAAAGCAATGTCATTAAGTATAAAAATATTAAATAAATATTTACCTTTAGTTAAATTGATTGTAAGTTATTCAGACATGGCTCAAAATCATAAAGGTATTATATACCAAGCATGTAATTTTTACTATGTCGGTTACACACAAAGTAGGAGTGCAATAGATCCACAAGATGGTAAAATAAAACATACAAGAATATTGCATGGTAAATATGGTAGTATAAAGGGTTTCACAAGTGTAAAAGATAAACCAAAACACAAATATTTATATCCTTTAACAAAACAATATAGGAGTATATGTGAAAATATGAAAAAAGCATATCCTAAATAAGCGAGTAAAGCATAAAGAGTAATGCGTTGGCTAATCCAAGTCAAAGAAGAGGTGCAATTCCATCTACTCGCTCAAAACATATAATATGGACAAAAATAGACACTTAAAAAAGGAAACAATAATAAAGGCTTTGGAGAGTAGTTTAGGTGTAGTTACAACGGCATGTAAAAAAACTAATATACCTAGAAGTACATTTTATAAATGGCTTAAAGAAGATGATGATTTTGCAGGAAAGGTTAAAGAGATAGAAAATGTTAGTTTAGATTTTGCAGAAAGCAAATTGTTTGAGCAGATACAAGAAAACAATACAAGTGCTACAATATTTTATTTAAAGACAAAAGGTAGAAAGCGTGGCTATTGGGAAAAGCAGCAAATGGATATGACAACTGATGATGAAGCTATACAAATCAACATCAAACTAACCGATGAAGATTAACCTTGAATTTACACCAAAACAAAGCACAGCAATTAGATACCTATTTGATAATGAAACAAGCGAGGTGTTATTTGGTGGTGGTGCAGGTGGTGGTAAATCTTATATTGGCTGTGCATGGGTTATCTACTCTTGTATTAAGTATAAAGGCATTAGGTGTTTAATAGGGCGAAGTAAACTTGACACTTTAAAGAAAACAACATTGGCAACATTTTTTCAAGTGTGTGCTAGTTGGGGTTTGAAAGCAAATAAAGATTATACATTTAATGGTAGTAGCAATGTATTAACATTTAGCAATGGCAGCGAGGTTATTCTTAAAGATTTGTTTAGTTACCCTAGTGATCCTAATTTTGATAGCCTCGGTAGTTTGGAACTTACTCTTGCATTTATTGATGAGTGCAATCAAATTACACAAAAAGCTAAAGCAATACTATCATCAAGAATAAGGTACAAGCTAGATGATCACAATTTAATACCTAAACTATTTATGTCATGCAATCCTGCTAAATCTTGGGTGTATAATGAGTTTTACCTACCCTATAAACAAAATGAATTACCTACCTATAGAAAGTTTGTACAAGCACTAGCAAGTGATAACATACATATATCAAAACACTATGAAGATCAACTATTAAAACTTGATGAAATTAGCAAACAAAGATTGTTATATGGTAATTGGGAATATGATGATAGTGAAGATAAACTAATAGAATACAATGCTATTTTAAATATGTATGAAAACACAACAATAGAAAGTGGCAACAAATACATATCTGCTGATATAGCCAGGTTTGGTAAAGACAAAACAGTTATTATATATTGGAATGGTTTACGAGCAGAGAAAATAAAGGTCTTAGACACTAATACTATTACACAAGCAGCAGACATAATAAGAGAGATGCAAAGATCAGAGGGTATAACATTAAGTAACATTATAGTAGATGATGATGGTGTAGGTGGTGGTTTGCGTGATATATTACGCTGCAAGCCATTTGTAAATAACAGCAAAGCAATAAATAATGAAAACTACCTTAACCTTAAAACACAATGCTACTACAAATTAGCAGAGTATATAAATGCAGGTAAATTGTATGTGCAAACAAACAACACACAAATAAAAGACAATTTAACAAAAGAGTTAGAACAGGTTAGGCGTGATAAAATAGATAAAGATACTAAATTAGCATTAGTGACTAAAGAGAAAGTAAAACAAATGCTAGGTAGATCACCAGATTATTCTGATGCTTTAATGATGCGTATGTACTATGAGTTAAAACCTAATCTAGGTAGATACTATATACAATAAAAGAGGGCAGCTACAAAAACAATGTAATGAGCTACCCTCTATTTAAAGCAAATACGCACCAAAACTAAACAATTTATATTTACTAATACATAACTTAATTAAAAATGTTATTAACACTTGACAATAAAGAGTATTTTGTGCCACAAAAGTGGTCACAAGTTAGCATAGAAAGCTACCAAAAGTTAATGCAGTATGTAGGTGATGAAGCTGATGAGTATACAAAAGTAATAACGACTATACACGCTTTAACAAAAGCACCTATAGAGGTTTTAGAGAAATGCAAAAAAAGCGATATAGAAAAATTATCTAGTGCAGTATCTAATTTGCTAAACATAAAGGTTAATACTACGCTAAACATGCTAATAGAAGTTGATGGTGTAGAGTATGGTTTTCATCCTAACCTTGAAGAAATAACATTTGCAGAGTTTGTAGATTTAGATAATTATTTATCTGATCCATGGCCAAACATGCACAGAATAATGGCTGTATTATACAGGCCTGTTACAAAACAAAACAAAAAAAAGTACAAAATAGAAGATTACGATAGTACAAAGTGCATGAAAACTGCAGACATATTTAAAGAGGCATTAAGTGTAGCTACAGTAAACGGTGCAAGCAATTTTTTTTTGACTATCGCAAACGAGTATCTAACCGTTTTGCAATCATCTTTGAGCAAGAAACAAAAGAAGATGTTGAAAACTACAGAGATACAGAAAAACAATTTAATAACAAATGGGGGTGGTACGGAGTTATCTACAACCTTGCAAATGGTGAAGTAACAAAAATGAATGATGTATTAAAATTAACAGCAGATGAGGTGTTTACTTTTTTATGTTATTCTAAAGATTTAAACAGTATTAAAAGATGAGTTTTGGTGAATTTAAAAACATAGCAGGGCAACAACAAAAAAATGTTACACTACAAAACATAATTAAGTTATATGAAGATATAGCTAGTGCAAACTCGTATATACAAGATTTTACATTTGGTGACATATTTGAAATAGATCTTAACGAAACTAACTACGCATTATCTCACCTATCTATAGAAAGTGCAAATTTTAGCAATCACGAATTAACATACACATTAAGGTTGTATGTAATGGACTTAGTTAGCAAAGATGAGGGTAATGAAAATGATGTATTGAGCGACACTCTACAAGTCATAGGCGATTTTATTAGTCAGTTCAAACATAGCACAACATTTGGTGACACAGAAAACGATTTTAGAATGAACGAAAATGTAAGCTGCACACCTTTTACAGAGCGTTTTGATAACGAGGTATCAGGGTGGTCAGCAGATATAAGTATAACAGTCAGCTTTAACGCAAGTGCGTGTACAGGCGACATAATGTAAATAATAAATGGCAACGACAGTATCAACAGCAACATTAAAAATTAACATTGATGAAGAAATTACACTCAATGGTGTAGTTTATGACAAAACAACAACACATGAAATAAGTGATGTATCACAGTATTTTAGTCGAGTGTATTCTTTAAAAGCAAGCACAACACACACAGTAGTTGAATTTGCAAGTGATCCAACAGGTAACAAGTTTGACACAGAAGATTTTAAATATATGCGTATTACAAATCTTGATGATACAAACGCTATTAACTTGACATTTGCAGAAGAAAGCAATGTTGGTTGTGGGTTTCAACTAGATGCAGGCGAAAGTTTTATTGTATCTGCATTAGTAGTAGATAGTAACACAAGTGGTAGTGCAATTACATCATTAGGGCATTCAATTACTGACTTGTTTATTAGAACAGGTGCAGCAGAAACTGATGTAGAGATAGTAGTAGCGTTAGCGTAATGTTAGTAAACACTAAAAAGTTAATGGATGCTTTTGCTAAAAAAGTTATCAATCAATCTATACGAAATCTTGAAAAACAAGACAAAGTAGATAGTGGTAAGTTAGCACAAAGTTTAAATTACAATCTAGAAGTTTACCCTAGCGGTGCATTAGAGTTAAATTTTCAAATGCCTGCTTACGGTTTGTTTCAAGATAAAGGTGTTAAAGGTAGCGTTGGTGGTAAACGCAGAGCAGTAAAATCACCATACAAGTTTAAAGGCAAAAACATTAAACAAGGTGTTATAGAGAGTTGGATCAAACGCAAAGGTATACAAGGTAGAGATAAAAAAGGTAGGTTTATAACACGCAAGTCATTAGCGTATGTTATAGGGCGTAACATAGCTTTATTCGGTTTACCTGCAACAAGGTTTTTTAGCAATGCTTTTAGACAGCACTACAGAAAACTACCTGATGAATTTGCAAAGGTATACGCAAGTGATGTAGAAAAATTTTTAAGACAAACAACAGCAGATATATTAAATAAATAAGAAATGGCATTACAATTTTTACAAGAACCAGATCGTACAAAAAGATTGATACCTGCATATAGTGATGTAATTTTTGTTATAACAGGTGGGCAAACAACAAATTTTAGACACAAATATATATGCGAAATTAAAATGAATGATGTTGAGGGTGATGCTAACCCATACGGTAGCCACAACACTATAGCTACATTGAAAGTAACTGCAAATGCAGAGGGTAATGGTGTATTTAATGTTAGTAAAATATTACAAGATAATGTAGCTACAGGTATCAAGGGTGTAGCTACAACAACTGTTCCAGGATCAACACAGTTTAGAAGTAAATTTAACGGAAGTAATTATGATGTAAGTCCGCACTCTATACATCAGGTAGATACTTATTGTGGACATAGAAAACTAATTAGAAGAACAGAGTTTAGATTTAGAGAAGAATCAGCAACAACAGCAACAGGTGCATTAACAACATCAGGTAGTTTAACTAGTGCTAGATACGGTGTTTTTAATGGTGTGTTACAATTAGAAGATGGTTTTGAGGGGTTTGATTATACGCAATATATTTTAAGCACAACATCAAGAAAGTTTATGACTACACAACCAAGTAGCTACACAAGAAAATGGCGTGCAGGTGATTTTGGCGTATTAAATTTTTTAAATGGTCAATTTAGTAGTACTACTACAAACACATCTTTAAACCCACAAATGCGTAGTATAAGAATACGACTTTACAACAGCAGTAACACACTACTGAACACTATAGATTATCCTTTAGATAGTAGTTTAGGTGGTACTGTAAGCAGCAATTTTAATGCAATGATACCACGAATGTATGACGGTATATTTGCAAATAGGATGATCAATGGCATACAATCAGTAGGGATTGGTTTTAACAATATACAAATTCAAAACGGTCTACAAACAGGCACATCATATTACGAGGTGTTTGCTATAAATTCAGTAGGCACACGCAAAAGCGAAATAATTACAATACAACTAACCGATGAAGATTGCAAAGGTTTAGAAACAATTAGGTTAGCGTATGTAAACACATTAGGCACTTGGGATTATTTTAATTTTTACAAAAAATCAACTAGAAAATCAGAAATCAATAGAAGTTATTACAGGTCAAACTATGGCGACTATACAGGATCTACATATATACAATCAAGTGTAGAGGGTGGCAAAAGGTCATTTGCTACAAATGTAGAAGAGGTTATAGAGGCAAACACAGATTTTTTAACAGAAGAGGAAGTTGAATTTTTAAAAGAACTATTTATATCATCACAAGTGTATATGCAAGTTGGGCAAACAACTAGCGTTCAATTTGTGCCTGTGTGTGTAGAAGAAAAAGAATACATAAAACAAACAACTGCAAATGACATGTTAAAACAATATGTTATAGAAGTGCGTAAAGGTCACAAAACAAGGGTGCAAGGTATATGATAAAATTGTTAGTATATAATGATAGTGGCACTGTAGAGTTAGACACATACGGTGATGAAAATATCAATATTACTTATGGTATAGATGATTTAAGAAATATTGAAAGTAAAGTAGGTGATTATAGCAAGGTGTTTGATTTACCTGCAACAAAAAACAACAATAGATATTTTGGTTATTTACACGATCTACAAAGTGATGTATCACAATACGACACATTGAATGGTCAAAGATGCGAGTTATTTATCAATAATATCTCTGTTTTTGAGGGTCTATTATATTTAAACGAGATTGTTAAGTTAGACAAAGAAACAAAATACAAAGTAAATTTATTAGGCGAAAGTGTTAGATTGATTGAGGTGTTAGGAGATGCAACAATAGCTGATTTAGATTTCTCTGAAATGGCAAACAACTTCACTAACGCTAATATTACATCAATATCAGGCGTTACAACAACAGCAGGTACAACTACTCAATCTGTGTTGTATTCTTTAATACAAAATTTAGGTATAGTAGGAGATAGTGGGGGTAACATTATTGAAATGATTTCATCAAGAAATGTACAACCTTTTATTAGGATGCATAACATAGTAAACAAAATATTTGATTTTGCAGGTTTTCAGTATGAAAGCAATTTTTTTGATTCTACATTGAAACAAATTTTTATGGACACGGGTTTGTCTGATTTTAGAATAGAAGGTGATTCAGGCACTGCACAGAGGCATATACAGTTCAATCAAAACGCTAATGTTTCATCTACACCTACAATACCACATTTGTTTCAAACTACATTAACACCAACATATACTTTCCAACAATTTCCTACACTAATTACTACAGCTTTTAGTTTCGACAATGTACATGACATAGCAACTAGCTTTACACAAATACCTTTTAATGTAGAGCCATCAACAACGACTTTAGGCAATCCTAATGATGCAGGTAATATTATGAGTGCTAACGGTTTAGTTACTTCACCTGCTAATGATTTTTCTGTTTCAATTGCAATAAGATTGAAAGTATTTGCAACAGAAAATGAAACTATAACAGTAATAGCTAGACAAACAGCAGGTGGTACAGGTACTGTAACAGACCACACATTAACTGAATTTGTGATGCCTGATATACAAAATAGTATATTTTTTCAAGCAGGTGGATCAAGTTTGCAATACATAAATTACTCACATATTAGTGCATTTTCTTCACAAGATATTATTTTGAATGCAGGTGATACACTAGATTTTAGAATCAAAAAAAGTGGTGGAGATGCTTGGATTGCAAGGTATCAACATAATTGGAATGATTTAAGTGGTAATGTTTCAGAAACTTTTATACCTGGTGCTAATGATTGTGCAGAGCATATTAACGACTCTAACACTACAAAGTTTTATGCAGGTGGTGGAGCAGGTACTTTAACTGAAATAAGTAGTGCAAATGCAATGTGTTTAGATTTAGATATAGATACTCAAAATGCAGGCAACACATTGAGTGTAATTCCAACAGGTTTAACGCCTAATGCTATACATACTAGGATGCATGATAATCACGGTGAGGTTAAATTAGCAGATATACTCAAAGATCTTGTTAAAATGTTTAATCTAGTTATAGAAAACAGAGATGGTATTTTAAAAATAGAGCCATACAATGATTTCATAACTAGTGGTAGTAGTAAAGATTGGTCTAGTAAAATTGATATTACAGAAATAGTGCAAAACTATGAACGTGTACCTAGTAAAATTACTTGGAGGTATAACAATGATGAAGATGATTTAGTACTAAACGCATACAAACAAACGACAGGTGATGAGTATGGATCTATGAGTATAAATTTACCTGTTGATTATGTTGATGAAAAAGAAATACAATTAGAAGTGTTTAGTGCTATGGCATACGTGCATTTGTCTAGTGGTTTAAGGTACAGCACGTGTTATGGTTTTAAAGATGGTGTTTATGAGGTTATAGAAAATAAACCAAGATTGATATTTAAAAACTCAACTTCTTTAGTTAGCACTAGTATAAATGATATTACAGGAATATATACTAACAATAGCTATAGAGCAATGTCACATTTTGACAAATATCCAGGTAACATGACTTCTTTTAGTGAAAGTTTAAATTTTGGTTACACACAAAACACACTAATAGCACAAAGTTTCTCTGCTACACCACGTAATTTATATAATGAGTATTGGTTTAACTATATTAACGAAAGGTACACAGCAGAAAGAGTGTTAGTAAAGTGTAAAGCATATCTAAATGAAACGGATATACAAAGTTTTAGTTTTGCTGACACAATTACTATACAAAATCAACAATTTAGAGTAGTAAAAATAGAATATAGTGCAGGTCAAAGTGGCTTGGCTAAATTACAAATGTTAAAACTATAATGGCAAGAAATATATTTAGTATACACGATAATATTATAACCTTTGTCGGTGACAAAGGAGAACAAGTATCAGGCACTAGTCAAGATTGTAGAATGGTAGGTGGTAAATTTATTTCTAATAGCGAGGGTGGTGGTATATGTGTACTAAAAAATACAGAATTTAGTAACACAGATTTAACTAACAATAGAAATATATTAGGACAGGCAAATACTGTACACACAGAGGCACTAAACAATAATATAATAGGTAATTATAACACAGTTGATAATGTTGAAAATACGCACACTATAGGCAAGTTTGGTAAAACAATAAGGCATGGTGAGTTTACTAAGTCAAATTCTACTGCATTAGGCAGATCGCAAAAAAGCGTTTTATTTTATGAGGGTACTACAAACGCATCTGCAGATTCTACAGAACTTTTTTTAATGGGTGTAACTAACAAAAGATTATTTGTTGATGAAACATTTGATACTTGTACTATTGCTTTAGATATACACACTATTATAAAATATGATGATTCAGGTAGAGTTACACCAGGTTATTTGCATAGCAAAGCACTATTTCAAAGCACTAGTGGCACATTAGCACAAGTTGGATCACATGAAACTTTATATGATGAAACTTTGACTACAGCTAATTTAACTTTATCTGCAGAAAGTGGTACACCTGATTATATAAAATTTTTTGTTACAGGTGATAGGTCAAGGTCAATAGCTTGGAGTATAATAGTAAATGTATATGAACTTCGTAAAAACTTTGTATAATGAAAAACACATTTGAATTAGTAGGTGTAAATATGTTAGTAGGTTTTGTTAATCTAAAAGAAATATTACCTATTATAAACCAAGTTAAAGTTAAGACAAAACATAACGACATAATAAGAGGCAAATGGCACAAGAAGAGGTAATATTAAAATTACAAGCTGATATTGGCAACCTTAAAAAAGAGTTAGAAACAGTAAATAAGGGTGTTGCTGATATAGGTAAAACAGCAAAGAAAACAGAAAAAAACACAGGACTTTTAAAAAAAGGTATTAGTGGTATTGGACTTGCACTAAAGGCAGCAGGTATAGGTATAGCGTTAAAAGCATTTCAATTTTTAACAGATGCATTACAGCGTAATCAAAAAATAGCTAATTTACTTTCTACTGCATTTGAAACAGTATCTATAATATTTAATGAAGTTACAAATGTTTTAGTTGGTGTATACGAAAATGTATCTAAATCTACAGAAAACTTTGATGCATTAGGTAAAGTTATTATGGGTGTAATAACTATACAGTTAACACCATTAAAAATGGCGTTTTTTGCAATCAAATTAGCTGTACAAAGTGCAATGTTAGCTTGGGAAGATAGCTTTTTGGGTGGTGGTGATGCAGATAGAATTGCAGAGTTAAGAGCAAATATAGAAGAAACAAAACAAGATCTAGTTGATACAGGAGTTGCAGCAGTTGAGGCAGGTAAAGACATTGTTAGCAATTTTGTTGAGGCAGCAACAGAGATAGGTGATATAGGTACACAAGTAGTAAATGGTGTTAAAGAAATTAGTGTAACAGCAGCTATAGAGCAAGCAACAGCAACTGTAGAGGCAAGGAACAGTATAGCACTTGTAGAGGCACAATTAAGAGGTTTAGTTGAAGAGAATGATAGATTAGCAGAAAGTCAAAGACAAATTAGAGATAATGAAAACGCATCATTTGAAGAAAGAATTGCAGCTAACAACAAGCTAAAAGAAATATTAGATACGCAGAAAAAAGATATGTTGGCACTTGCTGACCAACGAATTGCAGCAGCAGAGTTAGAGTTAAAAAACCTTAACAACATAGAAAACCAAGCAGCACTACAAGATGCTATAAACGAAAAGAAAGCGATAGAGGCACAGATAACAGGGTTTATGTCAGAGCAAATGACAAACGCTGTAGCACTTGAAAATGAAAGGTTAGAGGTTGTTAATTCTGTTAATGCAGAAATGATGACTGCAAGACAAAGGGAGTTAGAAGATGTTAGATTGCATTATGAAGAGCAAATCAAACTAGCTAAAAAAGCAGGTATGGATACTGTTGCCTTAGAGAAGAAAAAGCAAGAAGAAATAGGCAAAATTAAGCAACAACAATTATTTGCTGACCTAGACAATGCAAGTAAAGCAATGGGTGCTATGAGGGGTTTGATGAATGAGGAAAGTGCAGCAGCTAAAGCACTAGCAATAGGTCAAACACTTATAGAAACATACAAAGGTGCAACAGCAGCGTTATCACCACCACCAACAGGAGCAGGCCCCTTGTTTGGCCCCATATTAGCAGCAGCAACAGTAGCAATGGGTTTAAAAAATGTACAACAAATAAAAAACCAAAAAGTAGAAATGAACAGAGGTGGTATGGTAGGTGGCTATGGTAGTGGCACTAGTGATAGTGTTAATGCAAGGTTAAGCAAAGGTGAAAGCGTTATAAACGCAAAGTCAACTAGAATGTTTAAACCTCTTTTAAGCAGCATAAATCAAGCAGGTGGTGGTGTAGCTTTCGCAAACGGTGGTACGCTAGACACAGGATCAGCAGGTATGACTACAGGTATTGTAAAAGCGTTTGTAGTAGCAGATGAAATGACAAACGAACAAGATAGATTAACTAATATTAGAAGAAAAGCATCAATATAATGGAAAAGAAAACAACAAAAATTGTAGAGTTAGTAATAGATGAAAACAACGAAGAGTTAGCAATAGATGCTATTTCGTTAGTTACTGAACCTGCGATAGCACAGGACTTTGTATATTTTAACAAAGCAAAACACAACCTAACACTAGCAAAGGTAGATGAAGAGCAAAGATTGCTAGTATCACCTGCACTAATACCTAACAAGCAAATTTTTAGGTATGATGCAGACACTAACCAGGAATACTATGTGTACTTTACTGCTGATACTGTAAAAAAAGCTAGTGAAATGTATTTAAAGCATAATAACAACAACAATGCGACTGTACAACATGACAATAAAGTAACAGGTGTGCATACAGTAGAAAGTTGGATTATACAAGATGCTGAAATGGACAAATCAAGGTTGTATGGTTTTGATTTACCGAAGGGTACTTGGATGGTTAGTATGAAAATAGAAAACCAAGAAATAATAGATAGAATAAAAGATGGTGAGTTGCGTGGTTTATCTATTGAGGGTTATTTCATTGACCGTATGCAAAAAATGAGCAAATTTGAAAAGGTAGGCGATATAGATGGTATGCCTGTATTTGACACTATAGAAGAAGCAGAGGCAGCAGCTAAAGAAATGGGGTGTGAGGGTTACCATGAGCATGAATTGAACGGTGAAACTGTATACATGCCATGTTCAGATCATGATATTATAAAAGAGTTAGCAGAAATATTAGATTTAGATTGTGATTGTTTTGATACCGAGTTAATCACACCTAACCCTTGTACAAGTGGATATGAGCCATACGGTCACAAAATTAAAGATGGTAAAAAAGTACCTAATTGTGTGCCTATTGATGCAAAAAAAAAAAGAAAAAAAAGAAAAAAAAGCGTAGGTATTTAGAAAGCTATAATGATTACCCACAATCAGCTACTAACAATGCTAAAAGAGCAATAAAGTACAAAGAAGAGAATGGTACTACTTGTGGTACTAGGGTTGGTTGGACTAGAGCAGGACAATTAGCAAGAAGAGAAAATATTAGCAGAGATACTATTGCTAGAATGGCTAGTTTTAAACGACATCAACAAAACAAAGATGTGCCATATTCCGAGGGTTGTGGTGGTTTAATGTGGGATGCCTGGGGTGGTAGTAGTGGTATAAATTGGGCAATTAGCAAACTAAAAGAAATTGATAGCAAAAAGTAACAAATACAACATTATTATATTTACTATAAACACACATAAAACTTTGTTGAAATGAATAAGCAATATTTTGAGAAACTTAATACTGAAAAGTTAGCTGAATTTAACAAGCATAATGAACTGCAAAAAGTTGAATTTAATGTATTAAATGAGATTACTAATGCGTATTTGAAAGCAGACAAATTAGTAACAAATGCTAACAAATTAGCTGATAAAATTGAAAAAGCATTTGGTAATTATACTGATGTGCAGGAAAAAGGTGTGCAGTTGCAAAAAGAATTAGAGGAAGCTAAAAAACTTAACGAAAGATTAACTAAAGAAGCAACTAAAGCTGCAAAAGAATTTGGTATTGATCCAAATAGCTTAACTGAAATAAAAAAAATAAATGAAATGGATACTATTTTAGAAAGAACTGTTAATCTTTTAACATATCCTTCAATAAGATAAAATAAAAACAACAATTTTTTAATAATAACTATGGACTTAAAAACTAGAATTAGAGTTGCCCTAGGTATTGAGGAAGAAACTACTCAACTAGCATACGAGGGTAAATTGACAGATGGTACTATTATAGTATCAGAGGCAGATGCCCTAGCAGAGGGTGTCGCAGTAAATGTATTAGTAGAGGATGGTACGCAAATACCATTACCTGTAGGCGAATACGAAACAGAAGAGGGTATGAAATTTATCGTAGAAGAAGAGGGTATTATTGCATCTATGGAAACAGAAGCAGATGAGCATGAAGATGAGGATGATATGAAAAAAGATGATGATGATAAAATCTATGAAGATGATAAAGAAGAAATGTCAAACGACAATGCAGAATTGTTTGCTGAAATAGGTGCAGTTGTTAAAGAACTTTTAGAAGAGGTTAGAAACGACATATCACGCCTTAACGCAGAATTAGATGAGTTAAGAGGTGAAAACCTAGCAAAGGATGAAAACATTGCTGAATTACAAGAAGAAAACACAAATTTATCTGCACAGGTAAAAGAGTTAGGTGAAGCACCTGCCGATGATCCTGTGAAGTTAAACAAGTTTAAAAAAGAGGCAGTTAAATTATCAGAAGTAGAGTATGATAAATTAACACCACAACAAAAATATTTATATAACTTTAATAACAAGTAAAAATGGCTTTAACAATTACTAGCTCATCATACGCAGGTGAGCATGCAGGACTTTACATATCTCCTGCGTTAAAACAAGCAAAATCTCTAGAGTTTATGACTGTAAGAGAAAATGTAAACTACAAAGAAGTAGTAAACAAGGTAGCAGGTGCTAATCTTGTAAAAGATGGTACATGTGATTTTAACGAGCAATCAGCAGCTTTAACACTTACTGAAAGTGTTTTAGAGGTAGAGCAGTTTCAAGTAAACCTTGATGTTTGTAAAAAAACTATGCTTTCTGATTGGTCATACACACAACAAGATGATTTTATGGCATACGCTGCATCTTATTTAGCTGATAGCATTGCTGATAGCGTTGAAAATTCTATTTGGCAAGGTGCTACATCTACAAGTGGACAGTTTGACAAATTAGCTACAGGTTCTATGACATCATCTTCAGCAGGTGGTGCGTTTATTTCAGGATCAGGTACAGGTAACATCATTACTGAATTAGGTACATTAGTATCTAACATTCCTACAGCAGTTTATGGTAAAGATGATTTATACATCTACATGAACAAAAAGACATATAGATTATACATTTCTGCTATTTCTGCATTGTCTGCTTTCCCTTTTAACCACATGGGGCAGTATACACCTGAGTTCGAGGGTATCAAAATCGCAGTATGTCCAGGTATCGCAGATAACGTAATGTATGCAGGTCAAAGATCAAATGTATTCTTTGGAACATCTTTATCTTCTGATTTAACTGAAATTTCCGTACTTGACATGGCTAACCTTGATGGTAGCCAGAATGTACGTATGGTTGCACGTTGGACAGCAGGGGTACAAGTAGGTGTTGCATCTGATTTTGTATACCACGCATAATAAATAACTAACAGCTAATAGTAAGGGGCGTTAAAACCCCTTGCTAAAAGCATCTAAAACATATAATAATATGGCATGTGAACTAACTAAGGGCAGACAACTTGACTGCCGAGATATAATGGGGGGGGTAAAAAATATTTACTTTGCTCAACATGAAGATGCTACTGTTACTACAGGTGCAACAGGTGAAGTAACTGATTTAGACATCACAACAAATTTGTTTAAATATGCATTACCTAGAGGCACAGCATCATTTACGGAAACTATACAACCAAGTGTTGAAAATGGTACTGTATTTTATGAGCCATCAGTAACAATTATGTTACATAAAATGACTGTAGGCGATAGAAACGAAATTAAATTATTGGCACAAAATAGATTATTAGTATTTGTAGAACTAAACCAAGTACAAGGTAATGGTCAAAATGTAATTTGGTGTCTAGGTAAAGAAAATGGATTAGAATTATCAGCAGGTACTACACAATCAGGTGCAGCATTTGGTGATATGAATGGTTACAACCTAACATTTACAGGGGCAGAAAGTGAGCCATGTTTGTTAGTACAATCATACACTACAGCACCATTTGATAATGCAGGTTTTACAGTAACAGTAACAGCATCATAAACTATTTAAGTAGTTTTATATATAAAATTGATCAAAGGCAGGGTAAAACCTGTCTTTTTTCGTATATAAGCGTAATAAATCATAGTTTTTTATATTTACTATAAAGAAAGTGTTATATATTAAGAAAGCAGCAGCAAACACATTAAAAGTTACTTTAAAGGATAAAATGACTACAGCAGTTACAACCTGGAAATTAAAGTTAACAAATGATGTAAAGCAAGTAGAGCAGGAAATAACAATAACACCTACTTTAACTAATAGTAGGTTTGATACTTTTGCAATTACTGAACCTGCTGATATAACACTAACTGATGAGGGTAGTTACACATACGAAATAACAGGCGATAGTGTAACTATAGAGAAAGGCAAAGCAATAGTATATGATGGTACTTTTACAACTGCTACTAAATTTGGTGATGAGGTAACATATACCGAACACACAAACCCTGAAACTAACACACAATATATAACTATATAAGATCATGGCTAAAAATCAAGTTCAATTATTAAACGAACAATTAGGTAAAGGTGGGCAAAGCGTAGTATTTACTACAGCAGCACAAACCGAAAACTTTTACGCAGTACATTTTGTTACTGAAAGTGTAATATCAGCTATTACAATTACTAATTGCACAGGCGAAAGTGCATTGCAAACAACTATTCCTGCAGGTACGGTAATTTTTGCAAATATCGTAGCAATAACAATGACATCAGGAGTAGCAATAGGGTATCACAATTAAGATATGAAGTTAGCACTAACTATGGGGATAAATTCTAGGCGAGAAAACCTAGAGGGTATGGGTGCTTTTGACATTGGTAGTTTAAGTGGTTTGCAAACTTGGTTTAAGTTTAACACAAATATATCTACTTCTGATAGAGATAGTGATGGTGATAATGATATTACCTGGACATCAAGCCATACTGATGGTAGAACAGCATCACAATCAACTGATGCTAAAGAGCCAACTACAACAAGTGGTTATATACATTTTGATGGTACTGATGACATACTAAATATTTCATCTGATATTACATTAAATACTTTTACAATGTTTATAGCTGTTGATTTTGATGCTTTTACAAATGAAACCGTATTAGGTAGGCAAGGTGATAGCCAACATTTTTTGCGTTTTGGTTTTGGAAATAATGCTGCTAATTTTAGGTTTAGAAGAATTAGTGGTACTTATAATCAAGATGGCACAATGTCAGAAGATTTAACATCAGGTGCAGTTAATTTAATTACTATTAAATGTTTTGAAACACCTTCAAGTGGTGGTGATACAACACTACAGGTAGAAAGGTCAACAAAAAGTGGTAGCACAATAACTACTAATCAGGTGTATTCAAATGTTGACACAACCTTTAAACATGGGCAAGATTTTATTTTAAGTCAAATAGGTGCACAAGCTACTACAGGTGGTGTTGCAGACATGAAACTATACGAGGTAGCAATGTTTAACGCTTTACTTGCAGATGCAGATATACAAAATGTACAAAACGATATATTAAACAGAACATCATAAAATGGATAAAAATAGATTATTACAAGTATATCTACAACAGCAAACAGCACCTAAAATTACGGAAAACGCTGCTAATGATTGGGTTTCGTATGGTGATGGTGAGTACAAAAATATGTACCCACAATTTTTAATAGATATATATAATTCTAGTGCTACACATTCGGCAATAGTAAACGCATCAAGTGCTATGATAGCAGGGGGTGAAATACTTATAGAAGAGGATGGTGGTAATTTGTCAGCATTTGTACAATTAAAAAAGTTTTTAGCTAGTGTAAATAGAAATGGCGAAACAGCACACGAATTAGTAACTAAATTAGCTTTTGATTTAAAACTTTTTGGTGCATACGCTATAAATATTATTTGGAGTAAAGACAAAAGCAAGATTGCAGAAATGCATCACATACCTGTAGAACAGGTTAGAGTTGGAAAAAAAAATGAAAGTGGTTTAGTAGATGAGTATTATATTAGTGGAGATTGGGGTAACTATAGAAAAAAAGAATATGCACCAAGAAGAGTAGCAGCATACAATAAATTAGATAGAAGTCAGCCATCACAAATTATTTATTGTGGTATTTATTCGCCAGGTATGGAAGCATATTTTACACCTGATTATTTAGCATCTACAAATTGGGTTTTAACGGATCATCTAACATCGGAGTTTCATTTGTCTAATATTACTAATGGGTTTTCACCTAGCTTTTGGATCAATTTTAACAATGGTATACCTACACAAGAAGAAAGGCACAAAATAGAGCATCAAATCAAAGAAAAATTTAACGGTGCAGGTAATGCAGGTAAGTTTGTGTTAACTTTTTCAGATGATGCTAATAATGCACCTGATTTACAACCTATAGCTTTAAGTGATGCAGATAAACAATACACAGTATTAAACGAATTGTGTATACAAAATATTATGATTGGGCATCGAGTTACATCACCTATGTTATTAGGTGTTAAAACAGAAGGACAATTAGGTGGTAGAAATGAGCTTTTAACAGCTTATGAGTTGTATTCTAACACAGTCATTAACCCAATGAAAGATATTGCCTTAAAAGGTCTTAAAATGGTGTTAGATTGCAACAATATAAACCTACCTATATCATTAAGTGAGGTATCACCATTATCAAGTATGTTTGATGCTGATGTATTAACTGATGTATTGACACAAGATGAGATTAGAGAGCAATTAGGTTACAAGCCATTAGAGCAAGCAGAAGAGGTTAATAGTAGGTTTTCAGAGCAATCAGCACTAGATCACTTTTTAGCTAACTATGGTGAAGATGAAGATTTAGAGAATTGGGAATTGGTAGATGAAGAGGATGCAAGTGATGAAGATGCAGGGTTTGATTTTGAATATAACCTTAATGAGTTGTATAATAAAACACATTTGGCTAGAACTGCAACTGATAAACCTGAAAACAAAAGTAAGCAAGATGGTTTTGATAAAAAACTTAACCTATATAGAGTAAGGTATGTTTATACAGGCAAATCTAAATCTGATACAGGTGAAAGGGAGTTTTGCAAAGCTATGGTTAGAGCAAACAAGGTCTATCGTAAAGAAGATATAGCACCTACAAAAGATGGTGGTTTAAAACATTCGTTAAGCAACATAAAAGCTAACCCAAAACTATCAGGCAACAAGAGTGGTATATACGATATTTGGCGTTTTAAAGGTGGTGCAAATTGTCATCACAAATGGTTTAGAAGAATATATTTCAGAAAGTTTGGTGAGGGTAAGCCAAACATTAAAACGGATAAAGTAATAACAACAACAAAGGCAAGAAGTCAAGGGTTTAAACCAGAGCCAAACGCACAACAAGTGCCTGTAGCACCTATTGATATGCCTAACAAAGGATATAAAAGTTAAATAAAATGGCAGTATTATTTATATCAGAAAACAAATTAAAAAAATCTACTACTATAAATGGTAATGTAGATGTAGAATTGTTGCGACCATATATGAAAGTTGCACAGGATATACATATACACCCTAAACTAGGTACTGATTTATATAATAAGCTACAAAGTGATATTACAGGATCATCACTAACAGGTAACTATCAAACGCTTGTAGAAAATTATATACAAGATGCGTTAGTGCATTGGACTTTATACGAGTGTATACCGTTTTTGGGTTACAAAATAATGAATAAAAACATAGTGCGTAAAACTAGCGAGCAAAGTGATAACGCAGGTTTAGATGAGTTAAATTATTTACGTGAGGTTGTGCGTAATACTGCAGAGTGGTATACTGAAAGGTTAATAGATTATGTTAGACATAACACCTCTTTATTTCCTGAATACAACACAAATACTAATGAGGATATATCACCTACTAAACAAAACTACTATAGTGGTATGAATTTAGAGGTAGTGCCAAAAAGAAGAGGTATAACATTAGATGATTTTTTAACACCTGATATTAGTATTGACTAATGTATAAACCTAAAGTTAAAAATATTAGAAAGCTAAAAGCATATTTAGAAAAAAAAAATGAAAGACCTACTAACACAAAACGCAGATGTACTAGGGTTAAATAGCGTTACGCTTTTTATCAGTTTTACCGAAGTTGAACAAATACTACAAATAGTATTATTGTTACTATCCATACTTTATACAGCACAACGATTTATTGATTATAAGAATGGCAAGAAAGATAGTAAGTAGTTTTGTATTAAAACCTAAAGTAAAGCGTAGAAAACACTCTAAAAACGCCTCTAAAGGGCAAACAGGGTATAAAAAGAAATATCGTGGGCAAGGAAGATGATACAAAAAGATTTAACATTATCAGTTGGCAACATAATTTGGATAGTTGGTATTATCTTTACAATGGGTATAGCTTATAGCCAAATTGCACAGCTAGATGAAGATATTTTAGTATTAGAGAAACGCCTAGAAAAAAAGATTAAGGTGATAAATGAGTGTGAAGATAGAATAGTAGAATTAGAAAAAGAATTAGCCACAATTAAAAGTTGCAAAAATGATAGATAAAATAAAAGCAGTAGTTTGTATAGTGTTATACTACGCTACATTTAAGAAAGTATGTTTTGGTAAATGCGAATATTGTAAGTTGTAATGGAAGAGGTATTTAAATTAGTAGAAACCTACGGTATAACATTGGTTTTATTGTTAGGTAGTTGTTACGCACTTTACAAATTTTTTGTTTTTTCAATTTACGAGGTGAAAAACGAATTTTCAAATCATCACCAAAACGCTGCAAAAGATATGCAGTATGTAAAAAGCAAAATAGATACTATACTAGAATTTATTAAAAGTAAAAAATGAGGTATTTTACACATAGTGAGTTTGACAGTCCTGATGCACCTGGTAGTGGTAATGATATGTGTAATGACTTTTTAGCTATGTTAGACAATGCTAGACATATAGCAAACATACCATTTAAAATAAATAGTGGCATGAGGACTATTGCTCATAATCGTAGCTTGGGATCAAAAGATACTAGCAGCCACATTAAGGGTTTAGCAGCAGATATACATTGTAACAATTCAGTAGACAGGTCAAAAATTGTAGCAGCACTAATACAAGCAGGTTTTAAAAGGTGTGGCATAGCGAAAACCTTTGTACATGTAGATTGTGATAACAACAAACCTAATGCAATATGGCTTTATTAACATCACTCTTTTCAAAACTTTTAGGTAACGCTGATAAAGTAATTGATGAGGTTGTAACTTCGCAAGAAGAAAAATTAACCCTTAAAAATAAGTTACAAGAAATTGTAAATGAGCATCAAGGAATTATAGAGCAAGAGGTAACAAAGCGTTGGCAAGCTGACATGCAGGGTAATTGGTTAACTAAATCAATACGCCCTTTGGTTTTAGCATGGTTAGTAGTTGCAACAACATTACTTATATTTATTGATGCAGGTGCGATAGAGTTTGTAGTAGAAGATAAATGGGTAGATTTATTACAAATTGTGCTAATTACAGTTATAGGTGCTTATTTTGGCTCTAGGGGGTTAGAAAAAATAAAGCATGGCAACAAATAGATTTAGATTAAAACCACACGAAATAACAATACTCAAAGATTTACGCAAACCTAAAGTAAATCGGCTAATTATAGGTGATATACACTTACCTTATACACATCCTAAATACTTAGAGCATTGCCAACACATTGCAGAGTTGTATAATTGCACAGCTTTTAGTGCGACAGGTGATGTAATAGATAGTCATTTTGCTAGTTTTCATCATACTGACACTAACACACATGGTGCAAAGTATGAATTAGATATGGCTATAGATCAAATGCAAAAATGGTACAAGGCATTTCCAAAAGTTGATGTAACAATAGGTAACCATGATTTAATTGTACACCGTAAAGCAGAAGATGGTGGTATAGATAAACGTTGGATTAGAGATTTTAACGAGGTGTTAGGTTGCCCAGGGTGGAACTTTGAAGAGCAATTTGTACACGATGATGTATTATATGTACATGGCACAGGTTGTAGTGGTAAAGGCATTATGAAGCGTGTGCAAAATTGGGGAAAATCTATGGTGCAGGGGCATATACATACACAATCTTTTGTAGATTTTACAGCTTCTTTAAACGATTTAAAATTTGGTATGCAAGTACCCTGTGGCATTGACTACAAAAGTTGGGCGTATTCTTATGCTAAATTTCATACTGCTAAACCTATATTAGGGTGTGCAGTTATTCTTGACAATGGTAAACTGCCTATAGTTTGCCCTATGGAATTATAGTTATTAACAACGCTTTCTATCTAGTAT